>OCZT010007056.1_pt1 | contig 11052 bp, 11 predicted proteins | sample 1539031 | NCBI WGS metagenome assembly OCZT01 (sample SAMEA3539308, study PRJEB22396) | soil metagenome | biome: tundra; feature: field; material: soil | place: USA | collected 2010-05 | depth 0.15 m
GCCAGCACTTCCTCCACCAGGTCGTACTTCCCCGCTGAAACACCACCCGACAGCAGCAGCAGATCGCTCTTCCGCCCCTCGGCAATCCTCGCCCGCACATCCGCGAGCGTGTCTCGCGCAATCTCCAATCGCCGCGGCTGGCCACCCGCCGCCGCCACCAACGCCGCAAGCGCATAGCCGTTCGAATTGCGAATCTGCTGCTCCTCCGGCGTCTGATCCACTTCGACCAGCTCGTCGCCGGTCGCCACAATCGCCACCACCGGACGCTTGTGCACCGCAATCTCCGCGCACCCACAAGCCGCCGCCACCGCGATCTCCGCCGCGCCCATCGCCGTTCCACGACCCACCAGAACATCGCCCTGCCGAGCCTCGCTCCCGCGCCGCACGATATTCTCTCCCACTCTCAACTGACGCCCCGCCGCAGCCCACATCTCAGTCCTGCTTTGCTCCACGTGCTCGATCATCGCCACCGCGTCCGCACCTGCCGGAACCGCCGCCCCAGTCATGATCTCAATCGCCTGGCCGCTCGCCAGCGCGCCGCCGGCCCAGGCCTCACCCGCCCGCACCTGCCCCACCACCGCCAGACCATTCCCAGCCGTCCATTCTTCCGCACGCACCGCGAACCCATCCCGTGTCGCCCTGTCGAATGGTGGCTGATCGCGATCAGCCGCCACATCCTCCGCCAGCACCCGTCCCGCCGAGGCCAGCAGCGCCACGCGGTCAATCCCGCCAACGCGCACCTCTGCCGCCTGGCGCAGCACAACCCCGAGCGCCTCGACGAACCCGAGAATCCGAGCCTCCGCTGTCGTCCCGCTCATTTGCGCTCCTCACACATATCGCAGCGCTGCTCCTGCTGCTCTTGCAGCTTTACACCTTGACACCCTGCCGCCGTCATCCAAGAAAAAGGCCCCGGGCTTTAGCGCCCAGGGCCCTTCCATCCTTCAACCGTTGCCTATTTCTTCTTGGCGGGCGGTGCTTTGTACGTTTCCGGAACCGACGCCCCAATTCCCTGCAGGATGCCTTTGATCTCCTCGGCGTGCGGGCCGGTCGGGGCAAGCTCCAGATACTTCTGGTACGCCGCTAAGCAATCCGGAGGAGCCGTGATCTTGTTCGTCTTCGGATCGACCGTGGCCTTTTGAATCAGCGCCTGGCCCTTGATGTAGTATGCGTCTACCTTGGTCGGATCGGCCGTAATCGCCTTGTCTGCGGCAGCGGCTGCGCCGTCCATGTCGTTCGCGTTGAACAGCGTCGCAGCCTCGTTGAAGTAGTACATTGACGCCTTGGGCGGATCGGCCTTCGCAGCCGATTCATACGCGTCCGCCGCTTCCTTCGTCTTGCCAGTCTTGCCCAGTACCTGTCCAAGCTGGTTGTTGGCCGCTGCGGCAAGGTCCGGGCTAGGCTTTGCTGTCGCCGCGTTCAGGCTCAGCGCCTTCTGGTAGGAGGTCGCTGCCGCGGTGAATTTGTCGGCAACAGTTGGGTCGGCCGTCTTGGCGTCCCGCGCGGCCTTCGCCGCGGCGTTCGCCAAGCCAAGCTGCGCGTCGCCCAGCGTCTCCCAAAGGATCGGCTCATCCGGCTTGGCCGTGGTCGCATCCGTCATGGCCTTTACGGCATCGTCGAATTTGCCCGCCGCCGTGGCTTCGCGCGCCGACTTCAAGAGGTTATTCAGGTTTCCGATCTTGCTGTTCGCAGCCACTACTTCTGCGTTCTTCTTCTTGTACTCTTCAAGGGCTGCCCGATCCGCCGGGCTCATCTTGTCCATGTACTCCTTGCGGGTCATGTCGAAGTCAAGTGCTTTGTCCTCTCCAGCAGCAATCACCACAGGCAAGAAATCGATGCTGTGCCCTTGCTGGAAGACTCCCGCGACATAACTGCCCGACTTGATGCCGGTGCCCTTGTAGCTGCCGCTACCGTCGATGGGGAACGTGTATTCAAATTTCGCCGTCGGGGAGCTCGGGTTCTTTTCCGTGGTCAGCCGCACCTCGCCGGTGGTAATCGGCATGCCTGCAGGGTTCTGCACATGTCCGTGAATGCTCGCTTGCGCCATCAGCCGCCCCGGCTGTCCCAGCGTCATGAAACCCAGAAAACCTGCCGCCAACGCACCCGCAATCCGCATCCCGAAAATCTTCATCGCTCTCTCCCAACCCTCTCGTCGCACTCGTTTCGGTGCCCGTCAATCTCTTCGAACCCGTCTCTTCCGTTCCTGGAAGAGGCCTCACAATCTATTCCACGCGTTACACCGGTCATCCGGCAGTATCGGCGGTCACATCCCGTGCGGCCGCATTGCCAAGTGCCCGGCCGCCGAACCCCGCTTTCGCAGACGCCACCGGACCTACATTCTACGAGCAGCATGACCAACTTACATGCAATGGCGCGCCCAATTCAACTCCCATCCCTATCATTCCCGCTCAAATCCACCCAATTCAGTGCGGTCAACACCCCAATCTCTCCCCCACTTCACCCTTCCCCGACGGTTTCCGATTGGTCCCCGGCGGGCTGCTCCAGCAACTCTCGCGCCGCCGCCTCATCCTCTAGCCTCACCTGCAACCGTACCCGGAACGCCGACTGCATCAAGTTGTTCGCGTTTTCGCCTACCAGAACGCACTCTACCCCGGCCGACTCGAGCATTCCCTTGGCCATCTGCGCCTCCAGGGGGCTCTCAAACCGCCCCACGGTCACCATCCCCTCCGGTGGCGTAGGCTCCGGATCGCCCTCAAAGAACATGATTTCGCTCCAATCTCAAACTCACTTGGCTTCGACGCTCTGCAGGTGAAACGTGATCGTCCCCCAGAACAGCCGCGCCCGAATCTGCACCGGCATGTGGCGCGCATCGTCCGTGTACCAGATCCAGATGTTGCCGCGGTTCTTCACCACGCCCTCTTCGGCGGTCGGCTGCACCCGGATCGTCTGAAACGTCCCCGCCGGCGTCTTGATCTCTTCCTTCGCTTCCACCTTCATCGTCACCGTCACGGTGCGCATCGCGTCGGCCAGCGGAAACCCGAAATCCTGTCCCACCACCAGCCGCTGCGAAGCCGCATAAAAGATGCCCGACAACGAGTCCGTCACGCACGCCGGAATCGACGTGGTCTGCGATTTCTGCGTGCCCTTCACCAGGTTCCGCTCCACCTGCGTCTGCTTGCCGGCGGCCGAGTCAATCGTCAGGTCGCTCGAGACCTTTCGCCGTCCCTCCTGGATCTGCTTCGAGAAAACTGACGAGCAGCCCGTCTTCGTGTCCATTGCCGACTGGAACCGGTCGACCACGGGAAACATCATGTTCACCGCGCCCACAGTGTCCGCCGTCGCCGACACCTTCAGTTGGTCACCCTGCTGCTCCAGGTGAAACACCGCCGTCCCACCGGTGAACACGCGCCAGTCCACCGTGAAGGTCAGCGTCTGCTTGGCCGGAAACGAATAACCGGGCATCGGCGGCTGCAGCGTCGGAATCTGAACGGGCGCCGTCGGCTTACTCCCAATCCCCAACAACTGCGCTCGGCCTGTACGCACCACGCCGGCCGCAACCAGCAGGAAGACGCACAAATGGGGGAGAAAACGGCGGAACAAACGTCGAGCTTTGTGCAAATGGGTTCCCCGGCAGTTGGGTTTGGGGCGGCTCAAGGCCACCAGGACGGTCTGCTAAAACCGGCAAGGAACATGTGATGTTCGAACATGAACCTCAAGACCAGCGCCACGTAGATCGCGCCAGCCCCCATTAGAGCATTGTACTCGCGGTGTTTGCGATAAAGCGCCGGCGAGAACCCGCCCCGCTCGCCGTCCGCCGCCGCCCTCGTGGCTCCCGCAGCCGTCAACCTCGGCAGCAACCTCGGCACCCGGCGCGCGTAGGCATCGAACTCCGCAAAGTGTTCGCGCAGATACGTTTCCTCTCCCAGAATCGTCGGAATATAAATCGCCGCAAAGAGCCCAGCTAACACCAGCAGGATCAACAGATTCCAGGCCGCCGCCGCGAATCCAAACGCGATCAGCATCGACCCCAGATACAGCGGATTGCGCGTGTACGCATACGGCCCAGTGGTCGCCAGCTCCGCGTTCTTTCGCACGTAACCCGATGCGTAGCCGCGCAGCCAGAGCCCCGGAACCACCAGCACCAGGCTCGCCGCCAACGTCCGCCAGCTAGGCCGCGCCAGCCACAGAAACACCGCCGCAAACGCAAAACCCATCGGCACCCGTATCCGCCGCGCGATCCTCTGCCAACCCGTCCGTCCGCTCACGCTCGCCCGCAAACCTCTCCACGTACTAGACGATTTTCTCACCTGCCGAGCTTCGTCGCGGATCGGCTATCGCGCGACCTGCAACCTGCAACCTGCAACTGACTAGCCCAGCAACTCCAGTGCCGCCGCCGCCACCTCATCCGCTTCAATCTGCAGCATCCCGGCCTCAGTCTTGCGGCGGCGCTTGTGGCTGGTCTCGCTCGTCGCGTCGCGAAACACCCGCGAACGAGTTCCATACGGTCCATTGCGCGCCGGATCGGTTGGCCCATAGATCCCCACCACCGGTCGCTCCAGTGCCGCCGCCAGATGCAGCGGACCCGTGTCGCCTGCGATCACCACAACCGCCCGCCGTACCAGCGCAATCAACTGCCCCACCGAGCATTGCACCGCCCGCGCGAACCCCTCGCTCTTTGCGACCGCCTCATCCGCCTCCGGCGATCCATTCACAGAAGCATTCACCACCGTCCGCACGCCGGCGCGTCCCAACGCCGCGGCCACGCGCCCAAGCCGCTCCGCCGGCCAGACCTTCGCCCCCCACCCCGCCCCAGGCGAGATCAAACAGAATTTTGCACGCCCAACCACCCCATCGGCCCAATGCTCATCCTCTTCGTCCATCGGCAGCGCCACGCGCGCAGGATGCAGCGTCTCTCCCACCGCCCCGCCCAGCAACTCGCAGCCCTGCTCCACCACATGGACCGCGGTCACATCCACCTTCTTGTCATAGAACAGTCGCGCCGCGCGTTCCCGAGGCTTCTCCGGCCCGGTAAAAACACCCGCCTCAGCCAGCAGTCCCACCGCGGCCGACTTGATCGCACCTTGCATGTCCACGCACAGATCGAACCGTTCGTCACGCAACACCTTCCGCAACGCGCGAATCTCCGCGAACGTGTTCGTCGAAAGCGGCCTCCGCTTCCACGCCCTCGTCGGAATGCTGTACCACCGGTCCACCATCGCCTTCGACCCAATGCGAAACCCCAGCGAAAGGTCGTCCGGGTCCCCCACGATCTGCAGCAGATCGCTCCACCGGGGCTCGATCGCCCAGCCGATGAACCAATCCGGATGCGCCGCCCGCAGCGCCGCCACCGCCGGCATCGCATGCAGCACATCGCCCATCGCCCCGATCCGCACAATCAGCACTCTCACGAGATCCGCGCCTCCAACTCGCGCGCCACGTCATCCGGACTGAGAAACGCGGCCTGCAGTCTCGCAACCAGCAAAGGCGCCGTCGCCTCAAGTCGCGCGCGCAACTCCGGCGTGAGCTTCACCGCATCTTTCTCCGTTGTGATGAAGGCATCTCCTCCCCACGCATGCAAGGACTCCGTCAGTCGGTGCATATCCTCCGCCGTATATCGATGGTGGTCGGGAGACGCAATCGAATCAATCACCCGACCGCCTTTGATGCGAAGAGTCTCAACAAAATCCTCCGGCCGCGCAATGGCACAAAAGGCTACCAACCCGTAGTTCCGGTCGAGCACGTCCGCCGCCTCCGGAAAATCGATCGTTCGCCGAACCGTCCATATCGCCGTGCCCGCCCTCAACCAGCTCGACAATCGCGGCAACACCCGCTCGCGCTCGGTCTCGCGCACCACCACTGCATCCGCCCGCCGCAGAGCCACCAGCCGCTCCCGCCGATTGCCCGCCGGCAAAAGCGCGTCGTCTAAGTCCGCCGCCGTCACCAGCACCACGTCCACCGCCCGCGCCAATCCGCGATGCTGAAACCCATCATCCAGCAAATGCACGCCGCGGACCACATCCGTCGCGGCTCCGCTCGCCTCCGCCGCTCTTCCCGCGGCGAACCGATCCGCCCCGACCCACACCGGCACCCGCAGTCTTTGCGCAAGAAGAACCGGCTCGTCTCCAAATCTCTGCGCCGCTGAGTCTCCGTCGAGAGACACCCGCTCCACGCCAGTCCCATTCCGCCCATACCCCCGCGACAACACGTCGACTTTCCAACCGCGCTGCCGCAGCAACTCCGCCAGAGCGATCACCACCGGAGTCTTCCCCGCCCCCCCTGCCGACAAACTCCCCACACTCACCACCGGCCACGCCAACCGCCGCGTCCGCAGCACTCCCACCCGCCGAAGCCCATCCTTCACCGCCAGCCCCGCCGCATACAACGGCACCAAGGGCCAGGCCCACGGCCGCCGCGCCTTCACTGCCTCACCATCGCAACCAACGCCTCCACCGCCCGCCCCGTCGCCCCGCTCTGCGCCTCAAACACCGCGCGCCCACGCTCGCCCATCGCCTTCGCCTGCTTGCGGTCCGTCAGCAACTCCACCAGAACCCTCTCCAGGTCGTCCTTATCCCGCACGCCGCGAAGCGCATACTCGTCCTGCATCTTCCCCACAATGTCGCGGAAGTTCTCCCACGACCGCCCCATCACCACGGGCACGCCAAACTGCGCCGGCTCCAGCGGATTATGCCCGCCGCGCGGCACCAAACTCCCCCCCACAAACGCCACATCCGCCACGCCATACACCGCCGCCAGATCGCCAATCGTGTCCAGCAGCACAATCTCCAACTGACCTGATGCGGAATTGGGTGGCTCATCAACCGAATCGGGTGGCCCATCCTTCGCGCCTTTTGCGAAGGGTGGGTTGCCTTCACTTGCCCCGCCCCAATCGCTCGCCTTCACATAACAAAACTCGCTCACAACCGACTCCACCAACCCAAACCGCTCAGGATGTCTCGGCGCCAATACCAGCAGAGCACCCAGTTCCCGCCGCACCGCACCCTCCCACGCCTGAATCACCATCTCGTCTTCGCTGAGGTTCTTATCGTTAGTGCGCTCCACCGTACTTCCCGCCACAACAATTGGCCGGCCCGCGGCCGCCTCGCGAATCAACTCCGCCACTCGGCTCGCCTTCGGAGCACGCACGTCATACTTCAAATTCCCAATCGCTCGCACCGCAGATTCCCGCGCCCCCATCCCCACCAGCCGCCGCGCATCCTCCTCGCTCTGCGCCAGGAACAGCCCCACCATCCCCAGCACCTTCCCCCAAACCGCGCGCACCCGCAATCCCCGCGCATAGCTCCGATCCGAAACCCGAGCATTCACCACCGCCACCGGAATCCCCGCGCGCCCGCACTCGACCAGCATCCGCGGCCACAGTTCGCTCTCCATCAGCACCAGCATCTTCGGCCGCAGCACCTGCAGATACGCCCGCACCGCCCACGCAAAATCCAGTGGGTAAAAAAAAACGCGCCCCGCTCCAAACCGTTCCCGTGCTAACGCCTGCCCGGTCGCCGTCGTCGTAGATACAACAATGACCCAGCCTGTCCCCAGTGCCGCCTCCAGCTCCGCCACCAGCCGCGTAGCCGCCAGCACCTCGCCGACGCTCACCGCGTGGACCCATACCACCTGCCGCCCGGCCACCGCCGCCCGCAACGTCGCCGGAACCCGCCCCAGCCGCTGCCCCAACCCTGCGCGATACCGCCCGCTGGTCGCCATCCGAGCCAGCCAGTACGGCGCCCCCACCACCAGCACGGCCATCAGAAGCGCGCTATACAGCGCCATCACAACGAACTGGACCAAGTCTGCGAACTCCCTCGCCTACGACCGCGCAATACAACCGGGCTTTACCACCGTATCAGCGAAGATCATAATCAACCCTGCATGAGCCCGCATCGCAAACAGCCCAACCCGAGCATCTCGCACGCTTTCCGCGCACTCCCCGCCGCAGCCGTGAGAGCGATTCTGGCCGCCATCCTGCTGTGCCTCACCCCCTTCGCAGCGCGCGCCGCAGACAAGAAATCCGCCCCGCCCGCCAAGCCCGCGGCAGAATACGCCGCCAACGACACCCACCCCGACGAGCACGTCACCATCGCCGCCGAGCCTTGCGACGACCCCAAACAGTGCCCCTTCTTCCGCCTGGCCTATATTCAGCACGGCCTCCTGCCCATCCGCGTCGTCATCACCAACGACAGCGACCGCGCCCTCTCGCTCGAAGACGCGCGCATACAGTTCATCTCTGCCAACAACGACAAGATTCCCGCCGCCACCGAAGACGACATCAACCGCCGCCTCTTCGACTTCCACAGCACTAAGCCCATTCACATCCCGCTCGATCCCTTCCCCATTAAACGCACTCCCGTCGACAAAAAGGTCACCCAGGATGACGACGACTTCGGCTTCAAATCCTCCCGCGTCCAGCCCCACTCCACCCTTGCCGGCTACCTCTTCTACGACATCAAGGATCTCGACGACCCCGCGCTCAAACACGCCGAACTCTACGTCAAAATGATCCACACCCTCGACGGCACGGACGAACTCTTCGCCTTCACCATCCCCTTCGACAAATGGCTCGCCGCCAACCCCGACGCCCCCTCCAACCACCCCCGCCGGTAAAACAGTTGCAGGTTGCTGGTTGCAGGGTGCTAGGGTTATCGTGGGAATAGTCACTTTCTTCGCCCCCATCCTGTCCATTCTTTTTCGCTGTCATGACTTTTTTGGTTGTCATTCTGACCCTGAGCGTAGCGAACGGGGAAGAACCCCCGCATTTTGTCCGGAGCGCCACCGAACTCCACACAATAGAATCAACTCTGCATGCTAAACATCCGCCCCGCAACCCCCGACGACATCCCCGAAATCCTCGCCTTCATTCGCGAACTGGCCCACTACGAGAAAGAGCCCGCCTCCGCAGTCGCCACCCACGACGACCTCCTCCGCGACGGCTTCGGCCCCACAAAACGCTTCCGCTGCCTCATCGCGGAGTGGAGCGGCGAACCCGTCGGCTTCGCACTGTTTTTCTATAACTACTCAACCTGGAAAGGACGCGCCGGCATTTACCTGGAAGACTTATTTGTGCGACCGGCCTTCCGTGGCAAAGGCATCGGCAAGGGCCTTCTGGCAAAAGTAGCCGCCATCGCCGTAGCCGAAAGCTGTCCCCGCCTCGAGTGGGCCGTCCTCGACTGGAACCAACCCGCCATCGACTTCTACAACTCCCTCGGCGCAACCCCCATGTCCGAGTGGACCACCATGCGCCTCTCCGGCGACGCCCTCCCCGCCCTGGCCAGCACCACGCCGGTTCCGCAAACCTAAACCTGATTCAATCCAGCTCCCGCCTTCGCCCGTAATTCCACTGGAAAACGAAGAGAAGTTCAGGCACTATTGTTCTTTCTTTTCAGGGAGAAGGCTTCCCGCTTGCGGTTCAACGTCGATCGCCCCGCCATCCTGAGCTGCTCACGCGCCTATCGCTGGAACCCTCGCAGCCGCCCGCTCCCGCAAAACGGGCCCGGTTTCGAAAATCTCGATACAAGGATCGGAACGAAAATGAAACGTCTCGCAGCGCTTTGTGCCACCCTTGCGGTCGCATGCAGTGTGACCGCCTGCAATCCAACCCCTGCCCCGTCGCCCAACACCCACGACGCCGACGTCAAGGCCATCCAGGACAACGAAACCCAGTGGAACGCGGACTGGGCCAGCAAGGATGCCGCCAAGATCGCCTCCCACTACGAGGACGACGCTATCCTCATGGTCCCCGGCGGTCCCCCAACTACGGGCAAGGACGCCATCCAGAAGTCGCTCACAACCACGGTCTCCTCCATGGACCTCAAGTTCCAGGCGTCCAAGGTCGATGTGGCGAGTTCGGGAGACCTCGGCTACACCCAGGGCTCCTACACCCTGGCGTTGACTAACCCGAAGTCCAAGAAGGTCGTCAACGACCACGGCAGCTACGTCACCACCTACCGCAAGCAGGCCGACGGCTCCTGGAAGGCGGTCGCCGACATCGCCACCTCCGAAGTCCCGCCCGCTGCTCCGCCAGCCAAGAAGCACTGACCAAACCAGTCAACTCAAATGCGCAGCGGGCCGCCCGATCAGCCACACCATCGGGCGGCCCGCGCAGTTGCCCCCGGGTAGTGGGTCATTCCGAGGTGCATGACTGAACTTTCCGAAAAGCCGACTTTGCAGGCAGTTCGCGGTAGGGCAACTATCAGGCTGAGAGTCATAAGGACCTCCTCCTCTTATGCAGATGTCGTGGAGCAGTCGCCCTGGTCTTGATAACCTTGTTGGCATGTCGAAAGTGGCTCAGATTCTGGCTATGGGTGGTGGCGGGTTTTCTATGGAACCCGATAACTTGGCGCTCGACCGATATGCATTGTCGATCGCGGATGTGAATTGTCCGAAGATTTGTTTCCTGCCAACGGCCAGCGGTGACAGCGCGGGTTACGTCGAGCGATTCTATGCCTCATTCAGCAGCTTGCGCTGCGACCCAGGCCATCTCTCTCTGTTTGAACCGAACAAAAGGAACTTGCGCTCTTTCCTGCTGGAGCAGGATGTGATCTATGTTGGCGGAGGAAGCACGAGGAACTTGCTTGTACTTTGGCGGGAATGGGGTTTGGACGTCTACCTCAGGGAGGCTTGGATGTCTGGAGTCGTGTTGGCTGGAATAAGCGCGGGATCTTGAGGAGGGGGTCAGCGATTCGGTTGAGGCGGGTCAGTTGGAAGCGATTAGGTGCCTCGGTTTCCTGTCCGGTAGCAATTGTCCTCACTATGACGGTGAGCCTGCACGCCGATCTGCCTACCATCGGCTCTTACGTGAGGGAAGACTGCAACCCGGCTACGCCGTCGAGGACGGGGTCGCTTTGCATTTTGTTGGTACGGCGCTCGTGAATTGCGTTACCTCACGTCCAGCGGCAAGGGCCTATCGTGTCGAGATACGGAAAGATGGGATTGTGGAATCTGCCTTGGAGCTGAAGGTGCTCCCGGCTTCTGTCTAGGAGCTCGGGTTTGCTGGCGATTTATGATCGCGATTCCAGACTCCCTGAATACGGGGCGGGCTCAACCGGTCGATGCAACACTGGCTTGCAGTTTACTCGCCGGGGTTTC
>OCZT010007057.1_pt1 | contig 11050 bp, 9 predicted proteins | sample 1539031 | NCBI WGS metagenome assembly OCZT01 (sample SAMEA3539308, study PRJEB22396) | soil metagenome | biome: tundra; feature: field; material: soil | place: USA | collected 2010-05 | depth 0.15 m
ATGCCGCAGTTCTTGGGATCCGTCGCGAGGTTGACGCAAGTCCCGGCGCAGTTCACCTGTGGCGGCGGGCAGTTGACTTGTAGCTGCTTGCACACCCCATCCTTGCACGTTGATCCGGCCGGGCACGCTCTCGCACAGCTGCCGCAGTTCTTGGGATCCGTCGCGAGGTTGACGCAAGTCCCGGCGCAGTTCGTCCGACCTGGCAAACAGGATTGCGCCAACGCACTCTTGCCAAAGCCGAACAATCCCAAGAGTGATCCACCGGCGAGACCAACCGCACGCTGCAGGGCGGCTCTCCGGGAAACAGCGGACCCAAGCGTCTTGGCAATCTCATCGAAGCGGTTCATGTCCATCGTCAATTCCCCGCTGCAGAGGAAGAACCAGAATGGGTGGAAAGCAGATTCAGGATCGGCTCTGCTCCCACCGCCACGTCGGACAGGAGAACTCCCTGCTCGTCTATCAGGTAACCAATCGGTGTCGCGAACATCCCATACAACTGCGAAATCTCCCACTCTTTTTGCAGGACGACGGCGAAACTGAGGCTGGATTGCGCAACCTTTCGGCGATTCAACTCCGCGTCGCCTCTGCTGATCATGAGGATTTGTACGCTGTCGGATCGGCGATGGATCTCTTCCAGACGCAGCGCCAACCCTTCACACGGTCCGCACTGGGGATCTGAAAACACGAGCAAGACGCGACGGCCCCGCAGCTCCTTCAACGCAAGTTGACCACCATCCAGGCGCCGCAGGTTGAACGCCGGCGCCTTCGCTCCCGCCTTCAATCCATTGCGGTTGATCTTGCTGGCGTCCAAGCCCTTGTCCTGCTTGCCTCGTCCATTCCTGCTCGTCGCGGCAACGTCAGTATTCCTGCCCTGGGCAAGGGACAACAGCCCTTCGGCGCCCGCAGTCAAGGGACTTGCGATGTTGCCCTGCGCATCAATGAGGTATCCCGTCGGCGTCGCGTTCGTTTGGTAGAGTTCGGCCACTTCGCGCTGCCGTTGCAGCACGACGGGGCACTGAACTCCGCTTTGACGCACCCAGTCCTGATTCGCCTCGACAGTACCTTCCGTCACGACAAGTGGCACCACACCAGAAGACCCACTGCCGAGTGCTGCCAGGGCCGGCGCCATTTGCTGACAGAAGCCGCACTGCGGATTGAAAAAGACGAGCAATACACTGCGACCGTGGAACATTCGCAGCGACTGCTGCTGCCCGGCCAACGTCGGCAACTCGAACGCAGGCGCAACTGATCCCAGTTCCAGACCGGAAGAAACAGTCACCGGTTCCGGCTGGGGCAGGACTTTGCCGAGTTGGCTCTCGATCGCTTCCAATCTGAGCAATATCCGGCCGTATTGCTGGATAAGCCGGTAGACAAGCCAGAAACCCACGCAGGCAATTAGCCAGGGGAAGACAATTGCCAAGTCACCCAGAGTCACGCGCTTGCTCCCGAAAGTATCTTCGGTAACGGGACAGGAAATACAATCGGTGTCGTCCTAGTATGGCGCCACTTCTGATCTCACGCCATGGGCCATGACGAGGTCTGGCGCCGAGGGCCGCAGCCGCCCACACCTCGTGTCCCATGCACGCTCCCAGACCGTGGAGCGCTGAGCATACGGGCGACCGGCACGCGGGCTGTCGCCATGGTATTGCGCCGCGGCCTATTCTGACGCAGCGTCCGGCGACCTAACACGGGCTGCTGCTGACGTGGCGTTCAGCGGCACCATGGAGTTGCGCCCTCAAGCTCTGTGCGCCAGCATCATCGTGAACCGCTCGCTGCGAGCCACGCAACAGAGCCCCATTCGTTAAGACGTCGCAAACGCAGTACGCTCCAGCTTGGCCGCACTTAGGAGGCTCAAATGAAGAGAGTCACGGGTATCGGAGGAATCTTCTTCAACGCGAACGACCCTGTCGCACTGCGAGCTTGGTACAAGCAGCACTTGGGCATTGACGTCCAGGAATGGGGAGGCACCGCGTTCACCTGGACCGATGCAGCGGGCAATCCGACAAAGGGAACGACCGTGTGGTCCATCGGCGCCGCCGATGGTGAGTACCTCGCACCGAGCAAGTCGACCTTCATGGTCAACTATCGCGTCGAAGACTTGGCCGCTGTACGTCAGTCGCTTCGGGACGAAGGATGCAACGTCCTGGAGAAGACGGACGACTCCGAGTACGGAAAGTTCGGTTGGGTCATGGATCCTGAGGGGAACAAGGTCGAACTTTGGCAGCCCCCTCCGGGGCAGTGAGCTCCATGCCTGAAAACCAAACGCCGACGCCTCACCGGTCGTTCGTGCCGACAGCCCTCGGCAAGACTCGGTCTGCGGCTCAACTTCAACGTTGGACGGCCCAGGAGGTAGCGTGACAGACGCAGATCCAACGAGCCAGACGGTTCATCGCTGGTATACGCGGCCCGTCCTCTTCGTGGCTGACGTGAACCGCGCGCTGGGTTTCTATGTCGACACGCTCGGGTTCGAGAAGCGTTGGCACGAGGGCAACGGTGCAGGAGGAGTCTGCCAAGTCAATCGCGGTGAATGTGAGATCATCCTCTGCGAAGATGCTGCGGGCCGGGGCCGGGGACGGCTGTTCGTCGAGCTGACTGCGGACGCACTCGCGGATCTCAGGCGGGAACTCGCCGAGCGCGCTGTTCCCGCCCAGGAGACCTGGTGGGGGCACGACGCGATCCAGATCAAGGATCCCGACGGCAATGAACTGCTCTTTCCGATCTCGCCGTGAGCAGGCATGACGTGCCGCCCAACCAGCGCTTGGAGCTGCCGCGGCGCATATTGGCGGAAATGAGGCATTCTTCGTCAACGCCGCGCGGCTCAAGTGCGATCCGTTGGGCGCATGCGGTCGAGATCCTCTAACTTGGATGAATGGCGCTCCGCTTCAGTTGGGATCCCCGCAAGGCCACAGGCAATCTCAGACGACACGGGATCTCATTCGACGAAGCTGCCACGGCGTTCGCCGATCCACTCTCGATCACGGTTCCGGATCCCGATCACTCCGCCGACGAAGGTCGATTTCTACTGATAGGGTTGTCGTTGCGGCATCGCCTGTTGGTCGTGATTCATGCCGAGCGAAACGAGTCGGACATCCGACTCATTAGCGCTCGCCTTGCCAGCCGCCGCGAGCGGCGTAGCTATGAAGAAGACGCCTAGCCGGGTGCGGGAGCTCGATACCATGCGCGCTGAGTACGACTTCACCGGCGGCCTCCGTGGCAAGTACGCCAAACGGTATGCCTCGGGCACGAATGTCGTGGTGTTGGAACCGGATGTCGCCGAGGCGTTTCCAACCGCGCGCGCCGTCAATGCCGCGCTCCGCAAGGTGTTGCGCGCCAATCTGTCGCGCCCGCGCCGCGCACCGCGGCGCGGCGTATGACCGTGGGTTGCTGCTGCCGGGGCGCGCCAAGGCAGCACAAGGTGCGTCTGCGGCCATTCGCGACGAGCATCACTGTGTTTGCGCTCTGCTGGCCCCGCAGCAGAGCCCAATCTCGTTATGCAGCCACGAGAATCTTCTGATGCGTCTCCTCATCTTCTTTGCTGGCCTCATCGCAGTTACCAAACACCCAATGACAGCGATCGGCCGACAACCGTCCCGACAGTGGTATTTCTGGCGGCGACATGAGTCGCGCCTTCCTCGTGAACGAGGCCGCGCTCGGGCGGCGCGTGGTCGGGCGTACGCCGAGGAGGCGGTCGTGAGACGATCCGTAAGCAGTCTGTCGCTCTCTCTCGTGCTGTGTGTTGGCGCTCCGCTGGCCGCGCAAGTCCAGCAGTCCGGCGCGCCTCCTCGCGCGCAAGTCATCGCCGCGGCGAAGGCCATCATGCAGGAGGCCCGCTATTGCACGCTCGTCACGGTCGGGCCGGACGGCCAGCCGCAGGCGAGAATCGTCGATCCGTTCCTGCCCGACTCGGACTTCACGGTCTGGATCGCCACCAACGCGCTCACGCGAAAGGTGGAGGACATCCGTGTCAATTCGCGGGTCACCTTGCTGTACTTCAGCGCGGCCACATTCGAGTATGTCACGCTCGTCGGCAGCGCTGTACTCGATGCGGACTCGTCTCACAAGGCGGCACACTGGAAGCCCGAGTGGGCCGGGATGTACAAGGATCAGAACCGCGGTGACGACTACCTGCTCATTCGCGTGAAGGCTGCACGACTCGAGGTGGTGAGTACCCGCCGGGGAATGCGAAACGACCCGAAGACCTGGCGTCCGGTGATCGTGGACTTGCCGTGAGGCAGAGGCGAGGTGCCGCAACCGGAGGACATCCCCGACGACCTGGACGCCTCCGGCAGACCCTGCGGGATCTTCTTCGAGTCGTCGGCTTCGCGGTTGGGTACGTGCCGTCGGCCGTCATCCCCTCGCGCTTCGATCCCTGGCTGATCGATCGCCTCACGCAACTCGCCGTGTGGCTTCGTCCCGGGAAGGTGGAGCGACTGGCCTCCAGGATGGCGAAGACTCTGGAGTTCCGCGGCAGCGGCCGCGATCTCACCGAGTCGGCTCTGGCACAGTACCAGATGACGCTGGAGGGCGCTTGGGCCAGGGTGCGGAATCTCCATGCACGCGGTTGGAAACCGGAGACGATCGTGGAGGGCTTGGAGCGACTACGGAAAGCACAGGCCGCCGGTGCGGGGACGATCCTGTGGCGCATGTCCTTCGGAAGCACCTTGGTGGCCAAGATCGGGTTCTGGCGCGCCGGAGTTCCGTTGGTGCACTTGAGCAACGAAAGGCATGGAGCGTTGTCCGACGCGTGGGTCGCAAGGCACTTTTTCTGTCCTCTCTATCGCCAGACGGAGAAGCGGTATCTGCGCGAGCGCGTCGTGATCCCATGGGACGGGTCTACGGTAGGGATCATGAAGACCCTGCTGCAGCGCCTGAACGGGGACAATGCCGTGGCGTCGATCATTGGGGACCAACGCGGAACGCAGAACATCGCCACGCCGTTCTTCGACGCTCAGGCTCAGTTCGCGGTCCGGTCGCCTTCGCTCGCATGGAAGGCCGGGTCGGTGCTCCTGCCGTGTACTCCGTTCGGGAGGGCACGGGCAGGTACCGCATCGTCATCGACGAACCCATCGGCGTGGATCGGCAGCTCGACCGCAAGGAGTACGTGAAGCGTGCCGTGCAGGAGTTTTCGGCGCGCATGCAGGATGTCATCGTCCGCCATCCCGGGAGTTGGTCGGAGTGGGGGCGCTTCTGGGCCAGGGGCTCGATCTATCAGGACGCGCCGCCTCCCGCTCAACCGCCAGCGAACACCATCGCGTAAACGATCCAGACCACGATCAGCACGCCGGCCGTGAGCGCCGTCCAGGCGAACGCACGGAATGTCCTGATCACGATGGGCTGGTACGGCTCCACCAGGTGCTCCTCGAGCGTGCCGCTCTTGACGAGCGACTCGTACTCGGCCGGCTTGTCCTCCTTTAGCTCCTCGACCGACATGCGGCCGGTGAAGATCACCGTGTCCATCGGGAACTTCTCAGGACGCAGGTGCGTGTTGAAGAAGTGGACCGTGAAGATGAATCCGGTGGCGAGCAGCGCCTCGTCGCTGTGGATGATCGTCGCGACGTTAAGCGCCCAGCCGGGCAGAAGATGCGTGACGAACACCGGGAACCACAGAGCCAGACCGGTGCCGCCAATCACCACCATTCCCCAGAACACCCCCATGTAGTCGAACTTCTCCCAGTAGGTCCAGCGGCTGTAGGCCGGGCGCTCGCCGCGTCCGAGGAAAAACTTGACGGTGGCTACGAATTCCTTTGCGTCCTTCAGGGTGGGCACCATCGTGTTGGGTCCGAGAAGGAACTTCATCCAGGACGTGCCCTTCTTTCTCCGCACCACGTCGACGAGATGCGTGAGGAAGAGTCCGATCATGAAGAGGGCGCAGACACGGTGGATGAATCCCGCGGTCTGAAATCCCCCGAGCACGTGCGAGAGGGTCGACGCCCACTTGGTGTTCGAGAACTTCAGGCTCATGCCGGTCGCGGCGCAGCCGATGAAGGTGATGATCATCACGACGTGCAACACGCGGTTCAGGCGTGTGAAGCGCTCGAACAGCAGCGCCTTTTCGCTCGCGGCGGCGGGTGCGACCGGAGGTGCAACCCGGGCGGCGACGGCAGCCGCGGCGAGCTGACCCTTGGTCTTCAACCCGTGCCAGAACCAGAGGAGCGAGTGCGCGCCGGTGAATCCCAGGGTGCCGACGAGAAGCGCGGTCATCCCCCAGAAGGTCCAGAAGAGCCAGGGGTAACGCTGACGGTCGTGGGGCGTCGCGTGCGTGATGTAGCTGGCGAACTTGGGACCGGCGTTCGGGTGGCACTTCTGACACGTCGCCACCACGTTCGCGCTGTTCAGGTGCGCGCGCGGGTCCCGGGCCGGAAGGATGTCGTGCGATCCGTGGCAGTCGTAGCACTGCGCCGTCTGGGTGAATCCGAGCCGCGAGACCTTGCCGTGATATGAATCGAAGTACTCCTTCGCGATCTCCTCGTGACATTTTCCGCACCGGTCCATGATCACGAGCTTGAACCCCTGTGCGTCCGTCCGGCTGATCGTGTGCGCGCTATGGCAATCGGCGCACACCGGCAGCTGTTTCGTGGTGGCGGTCACCTTCGACGAATGGACACTCTTCTCGAACTGGTCCTGAATGCCGACGTGGCACGTACCGCACGTGGCGGGAATGTTGTTGCGGTTCACGCTGGACCGCGCGCTGTCCGCCGGGAGCACGCTGTGCGCGGTATGGCAGCTCGTGCACACGGCGCTGACGACGAGGCCGCTCTGTATGAGCCCCTTGCCGTGAATGCTCTCCGTATAGCGCTCCACGATGTTGGTCTGCGTGCCCGTGTAGCGGACTGCGGCTTTCTCCCCCGTGCGGTGACAGCGCGCGCACAAGGTCGGGACGTTCAGCGAGAAGGTGGGAGATGCCGGGTTTCGCTTCGAGAGGATGTCGTGGGTGCCGTGACACTCCGCGCATGTCGGAGCGTTCTTGTCTTTCTTCGCCTCCAACTCGCCGTGCGTGCTCATCCGGTACTGCTGCGCGATGTCGGCATGGCAGGAGGAGCAATCCACCTTGGGCACCCGGGCTCCCGAAGCCCGCTCGTGCGATGGATCCACCGAGGAGTGGCACTGGCTGCACGAGAGTTTCGCGTGCACCGAGCCGGCAACCGCGCCGGACTGGATGTTGAGTGAGTGACCGTCCGCGGACGACTTAATGTCGGAGCGCGCATGGCAGCGCAGGCAGCCGGCGCCATCGGTTGCGCCGCCGTACGAGCCGCCGCGCGTCTTGTGCGGTGCATGACAGCTCACGCACGCGGGAACAGCGGCAGCTCCCTCCGCCCATCGCTGGACGGGAATGACCCTGCGGTGCACCTCCTCGAGTTTCGTGTGGCACCGCATGCACGTGGACGCCAGGTTCTTCCGCGCGACAGAGGAACGATCGTCGGTGGGTGGCAGGACGTCGTGTGCCGTGTGACAGGACGCACAGGTCGCGGCCACGACCAGTCCCTTCTTTGCGAGATCGCCGTGAATGAGCTCCGGGTAGTTCGCGGCGGCGTCAGCCTGGCGGAGATCGCGCTTCCTGTGGACCGATTCACCCGACGTGTGGCACGCCCCGCACAACGAGGCGACGCGCGAGGTGGTCACGGGAGAGCGCGCATCGTTCGCCGCCACGATGGCGTGGCTGCCGTGGCAGTCGCCGCAGCGCGGCGCAAGCGAGCTGCCGCGGGAGGCGGCCACCCCGTGGAGTGATCGGGCGTACTGTCGTCCTTGCTCAGCATGACACTTGAGGCAGGTGGCGGGAGCGACCTTTCCCTCGTGGGGAAGGTCCTTCTTCGCCAGGTCGGTGTGGCAATCGACGCAGAGTGCCGGGCCATGCCTCGAGCCGGCCAGTGCCGCGGAGTCCACATAGAGGGAAATCGTCGCGCCGCCGCGCTTTCCCGTGAGGCTCTTGTCGCTGTGACACGTGAGGCAATCGCTGTTCGATTGCGCTGCTGCGCCGACAGGCAAGAAGAGCAGAAGCCCCAACCCGAGTGTCGGAATGAAAGACTTCGATGTAGTCATTTTTGAGTCGTGATTTCCCACCGGGGAGCCAACCATCTGGCTCGAAATATCGGGGGCGGTGGTGGGGCGAGCAGTCAGTGATTCTGCTACATCTGCGTCAGGCCATTTTTGCCCCGTCGCGTGAAACGACTGTCAGGCCCTCGTTCGGCGAGTCCGGCCGAAAAAGAAAAGCCCGCTGGCCACGCCCGCGATGAGCACCACGCCGAACGGCAGGACCCATGCGCGAACGGCACTCACGCGTGCGCCCACCTTGCCGTGCACGGGTCCGATGTCGAACCGCTCGCTCGCACCGCGATGGCACCTTCCGCAGTTGGCGGCGCGATTGGCCGTGTTGACGGTCGACGTCGTGTCGTTCTTCGGCTTCACGTCGTGGGCGCTGTGACAGCTCGCGCAGTTCGCTGCCTCGACCGTTCCATTCTGGAGCGTGAGTCCGTGATAGCTGTCGGAAAAGTTCTTGAATCGCTCGCTCGAGATTCCGTACGTGCCCGAGAACGTCACGGGGTCGTGGCAGCGCGCGCACGCCTGGGCGGTGACGGGCTTCGCCCCGGCACCGGATTTCGTATCGACCGGGCCAAGCTTCGCGTGTTCACTGTGGCACGTCGCGCAGGTCATCGAGTCCGTCTTTGAACTGGTCCGTGCCATTCCGTGCACGCTGTGGTTGAACGTCTTTTCGATCGCAAGGTGGCACTTCGCGCACGTTCCTGCGATGCTGTCCTTGCCGACGGTCGAACCGGGCTCCGACTTCTTCCTGATGCCGTGACTCCCGTGGCAGCTCACGCAATTCGCCGCCGCCGCGTCACCGTGCTGCAGCCGTGTGCCGTGCGCACTCCGGTCCCAGCTCGGGACCAACGCGGTCGAGGGTGACATCCCGTCGCGCGCGGATGCACTGTCCAGGTGGCAGCCTTGGCAAACGCGCGCCTGCGCCGCCTTCACGGTGAGCGAATCGGCTGATCCGCCGGTGATCGCGACGCTGGGTGGATGGCAGGAGACGCACGTCGGCGCGCCCTTTGCGGTAGCGGCGAGCGCCTTGCCATGGACAGAACCCGCGTAGCTCTCCACCTCCTTGGCATGGCACTTCCCGCACGATTCCGTGACGCGGTTCTCACTGAACTTGGAGCCGGCGAGTTTCGGGGATGCGACGTCGTGCGTGCCGTGGCAATCCTTGCACGACACACGCGGCTCCGTCCCACTCCGGATCGACCGCGCGATCTCCGGGTGAAACGCGTGCTTGAACTGCGCGTCCGCGTGGCAGCGCAGGCAGACGACGGGCTCGGCCTTGCCACGATACGGCACGATCTTCGGATCGAGGCCGGTGTGGCAGGCGACGCAGACGAGTTTCGCGTGAGCGGAGTGCTGCAACACCGACTCGTCGACGACGGGCGCGACCTGCCCGACGCGTGCTTGTGACGGATCCCGTCCAGCTTGAGCCAAAGCGCTCGGCGAACTCACGTAAAGGCCGACCGCAACCATCGCGGTGAGAACGACGACGCGCTTTCTCATATCTCAGGGATTCTTCGGTACGGAGTGACGGATCTTCGCCCACCGCTCGTCGAAATTGAACTCCTTGAACGTCGGGCTCTTTTCGTTGTGACACGAGCGGCACTGTTTCTCGATCGCCGCGGCGTCCTTGTATTCCGTCATACCTGCCGCGATCGACTTCGCCTTGTCCTTCATCACGGTCATGCTCTTGTACGCCGAGCCGGGACCGTGGCAAATCTCGCACTGCACGCCATCCTTGATGTCCACGTTCGCGTCGGCCTTGAGCGTGTGGCACTGCAGGCACTCTGGCGCCTCGGCGGCGGGCTTCGCAAGTCCCTTCGTCTTGGCGATGTCGTTCGCCTTCGCGGTCGTCAGTGTCGTATACGCCTGGGCATGACCCGTCTTTTCCCATATTCCGAGCTGGTTTCCCTGCTTCTCGGACTTGTGGCACACTCCCGCGCACGCCTTCACGCCCATGTACGTGTTGCCCGCATTGTCCTGAGCACGGACTGAGGCCGCCGAGGACGCCACACTCGCTACGACGGTCAAAAGGACCATTGTCTTCTTCATGACTTTCTCCATGTCTTAATCACGATCGATGTACGCTCGACCAGCCGAAGTCACTCACGCGCTGCGTAATGAATTGCGCAGACGGCGTCCTCGCCATAAGGGATTGGATGACGGCGCAAGGGGATTGGATGACGGCGTTACCTGGGCGCGGATGACATTCTTGAGTGAATTGGCCTTCGTTCATTACCGTAGGTATGTTCGCCGCGTCAGTCGGCCCATTCACGCCGAACCCGTCAGCAGGAGATCGATCGAGTGCGACGCAAGCTTCCCCCCTCATTCTACAACCTGACGACGCTCGCTGGCGCGGTGATAGCGGGTGTGAGTTTCGGCCTCATCATATTCCTGCTCCTGCTCGAGCAGTTTTCCGGAACATCCAAGCCCTATATGGGCATCATCGCGTTCGTCATCCTTCCGGCGTTTCTCATCGGGGGATTGGCGATCGCGGCGTTCGGAGTCTGGCGCGAGCATCGCCGCCAGCGCATGGGCACCTCCGGCGAACATCACCTGCCGGTCGTCGACCTGAACAATCCGCGTCACCAGACGGCCGTCGCGCTCGTATCGATCGGCACGCTCCTGCTGCTCGTGTTCTCGGGCTTCGGGAGCTTCCAGGCGTACGAGCACACGGACTCGGACGCGTTCTGCGGGCAGACCTGCCATAAAGTGATGAACCCGGAGTTCACGGCGTACAGCAACTCGCCGCATGCGCGCGTCGGATGCGTGAAATGCCACATCGGGCCGGGCGCCGGCTGGTTCGTGCGGTCCAAGCTTTCGGGCGCCTACCAGCTGTACGCGGTGGCGTTCAACAAGTACGAGCGGCCCATCTCGACGCCGATTCACAACCTGCGACCGGCGCAGGAGACGTGCGAGCAGTGTCACTGGCCGCGCCAGTTCTTCAGCGAGAAGCGGGTGAGCAACACCTACTTTGCCTCGGACACGAAGAATACGAAGTGGACGCTGGACCTCC
>OCZT010007060.1_pt1 | contig 11047 bp, 4 predicted proteins | sample 1539031 | NCBI WGS metagenome assembly OCZT01 (sample SAMEA3539308, study PRJEB22396) | soil metagenome | biome: tundra; feature: field; material: soil | place: USA | collected 2010-05 | depth 0.15 m
GGTTCAACGCATCTAACCACGGACTATCTGGAATAAAAAGTTTTTTTGCTACATAATCTTTTCCAATATCCGAATCCTTATTCAAATTTTCCCAAACCGAAACACTGAAATGTGCATTTAAATCATGCAACTCTTTGATAAAATCAGCAGGATTGGGATAATGCGTTTCATCAAATTTCATGACACCCCATCCATATTTACCCCAATATTGCCAGTCCTGCACAATAACATCCATCGGGATGTTTCTTTTTCGGAATTCATTAACTGTTTCCACCAGTTGGGTACCCGAGGAATAACGTTCACGGCATTGCCAAAACCCATAAGCCCAAAGTGGAAACATTGGGACGTTTCCTGAAAGTTTCCGATAAGTGGATATTACGCTGTCAGCTGAGGGACCATAAAACACAACATAATCGAGTAGCCTGGCATTAGGAGAACGTAGCGTGGTTAAGTTGTCAGCAAGCTTCCATGATAATTTGGGGGTGTTGCTTGATTTGCAAACAACCTGAATTTGGTGTTCTCCCGCCTTTAAATCTAAAAGTGAACTTACAGTAGGTGGAAGCCACATATTGCTCTGGTCTATACAAGGTTTCCCATCGATAACAACATATTGTCGGTTTCCCATGTCACCCAGATCAAGGAAAATGGAATATTTTCCATCCTTCAATATCTTAAAATTTCCAAGATAAAGAGACTGATTTTGCGATACTTTCTGAGTTCCGGATGTTGTAGTTACTTCTGCCACCTGATTGTTGCCGGGGGTCGATTGTTTTTGTTTCTCGAGAGTAATATAATTGTCAGTCGGATTAAAATCGGTAAGACCATACTGATGCCAAAGTAATCCGTACCCTTTGCTTGAATAGATAAATGGAATTGAAATCTGTGAATTAACCTGTGTTAAACGACGACTAACATTTCGCAAATTATAATGTCCATCCTGAAACTGCCCTAATCCAAAAAGATACTCATCGGCTGGTGACTCAAAAGTTTGTTCTGCCACGAAGCAAGGTTCGCCTTGTACAGAATCGGTTACTAATTTCCTTGATCCAGCTTTTTCGTTCAGGAATATTTTTCCGGTATGATCTGCAAAAGACAATTTGCCGGTTTGCTTATCCACTGTTATAATAATGTTTTTCCCTTTTATTTCTATTTTTGAAGGTGAATCAGAAACTCGAAACTGAGGAGCTGGCACTTTTGAAGTAAAAACAAGTTCAGGCATCTGGACTTCAGGTTCCCTATAGAATTTGACTCTAACCGCATTTTCGGTTAATGGACAAATACTCAGTGTTCCTTCCGATAAAGTGATGTTTATCCTGTCGGACAACTGTTTAAAACCTTTTACACCTTGTCCCTGACACAGAATCGGGAAAAGACCAATTATTAAAAAGAATTTTAGTTTCATTTTGTAGTTATTATAATTATTTTTCAAAAGATGCTTACTGGACGATTATTGCATCAATAGCTACGAGCCCAGGTCCTCGATTGACAATATTTACGGTGTGTCTTCCTTGATTCAAATTAGTTACTTTGCATACTACCTGTTGAGCTTTGCGAGTTCCTATGATGGACAGATCCGCCGTTGCATATGACTTGCCGTCTATCTTGATCTCGATTTTTCCAGCTCCTGTCTCTTTCGGGGCAATGATTGAGACATTATTTCCAATGAACGAACAACTCCAGATATCACCAGGTGTGTCACTGATGGTGAGGTCGTTGTTGAAGTCTCCAGTACCCAGATTGCAGCGACGAAACCATCCGGGAGCTATTGCGCCAGGGTCGTCATCATTAATCCAGCTCTTGTCATGCGTAATACGCAGAACCCGGCATACTGATGCCAATGACTGATTAGTGATCCCTTGCAACGACTGCACCAATCCGACAGGCGTAATTGTCAGCCCCTTATCATCTTGAACAAACCTCATTGCTAAATCGGAGCCAAGCAATTCGACTTTGGATACTTTGCCCAAGGTTGTCCCACCAGCGTGCAAAGCACTAAGCGTGACTGGATTGCCGTCCCAATTCAGAAGCGTGGCATAGACATTGCCTTGTTTGCGCGTATAGCAAACCTCATTCTCACCATAGATTTCAAACGGACGAGAACCATAGACAGCTTCACCGTTTATTTTCAGCCAAGCGCCAATGTCTTTGCAAATGCGGATCACTTCAGGATCGAGATCGCCACGGCCATGCTGGGTGATATTGAGCAGCATTGTACCATTGCGAGAGATATTCTGCATTAATAACCCAATTACCTTTTTAGCGTCCATGTATTTCTGTCCGGTTTGATAGTGCCAGTCAGCAATGCTGGTTTCGGTCTGGAACGGATAGGCCATGATTTCAGATTCTATAATTGCCTCTGTACTCTTAACCAGAGCGCGTTCAACAATTGGAATCAGTTCGGGGGTGTTTCTAAAGCTGTTGTAATGCCCACCCACGCACTTGAGGTTGATAACCACATCCATTTTCCCATGGTTCCATTGCAGGGATTTGTTGTAGAAGTTTGCGACTAACGGTGGAGCTAGAAAACCCAGCCCCATTTTCACGCCCAAATCCACCAAGGTATCACCTGCCGCTTCATCAAAGTAAATCACATCGGGGTGATATTTGGTGATGGCGTCATCAACCCGCCACATGAACTGGTTGGCAAAGGGCGAATTCAGTGGATCTTTGATAGTGTGAACCGGTCCATAAAGGTCTACCGGATCCAATCCTTCCCACCATTTTCCTTTTCCGTCATGTATTGTTTGAAGTGCATCGTATGGCACGCCCTTCATCGGACCGGTTTTGTCACTTGTGTACCGTACGGTCATGAATTGACCCCAGGTTCGAGGCGGAGAGTTGTGAAAGCCGATACCGAACCGCAGACCGCGCTGACGTGCGACCTTTTCCCAAGTGCCGACGATGTCCACCTTTGGCCCAACATTGACCGAATTCCAAGGTTGGTAAGCAGAATTCCAGCAATCGAAATTGTCATGGTGAACACCCATTGCCATAAAGTAGCGCGCTCCCATTTCTACATACAAATCCATCAACTCCTCAGGTTTCCATTTATCAATTACCCAGTTGTGACAAATGTCTTTGTATCCATATTCAGACGGATGGCCAAAGTTTTTTAGATGGGAGTCATATTGCCAATGGCCCTGCATATACATACCCCGGGCATACCAATCGCCCTGCTCGGGCATCGATTGCGGGTCCCAATGCGCCCATGCACCAAACTTGGCTTCACGCCACCACTCCGGCACGGTATAGATCCGGCTCAAACCCTTCCAGTCGGCAGGATAAGGACCAGCAGCCACGGTCAAAGGCGGCAGGTTCCAAATATCAGGTTTTAAACCCAAATTGTCATTCCCAATAATGATTTTGTCAATATTCACTGCAACATCCTTATCAGCCAGACTAATGGTCAGCGAACCATGATTTGGAATCGCAATTTCTATTATTGAATAGAGAAAGGATCCTGTGAGAGAACCAGAAGAATGGATATTCACTTTACGTGCCGGTTGGTCATCGACTGCAACACTGATTGTGCCAACCGCCGTTGATGCATAGCAGATTGCTAACTTCCTGCCAACCGGTAAGTTCGTGAACTTGATACCTTGGCCATGCTTTGACAGTCTAACCAGAGAGCCTCCTGAGGCCTCGCTATCAGACACTTTGGACGCACCTGCAATAAGTTTGGCTGATTCCGCCGCGAAAGTATGGAGATCGTCTTTATTTCTAATATTCGCAGATCGATTGGTAACTTTTATCGGGTTCTGCAATGTCTTAACATTCTTCTGTGCCAAGACACTTATAGCTGAACCTGTCAAAAGTGTAGTTACGATTACTAAAAACTTAAAGCATTTCATCATGGCATTAAATTCAAATTATTAACAAGCGATATTTGCTACATTAAAGTTTAACTGTTGTCTTTTCTCCTTTGTAGGTTATTATTTTATCATACTTGTTATCAACATTCTTGCCTGCAGCAACGATTACAATATTAAATTTACGCTCAGTGAGCATTCCAGTGAATGAGCCTTTCCGATCGTTAATAATCAAAACTTTCTTTGCATCATTCCATTTAAACGTTATTGTTGAATATGCTCCTTTTTCATAGTTGTAATTATCGTTTTCGTCTTCATACAACGTAAACTCACCATTGGCTCCGGGATAAACGCGAATTTCGAGGTTATCCCATTTCTTTTCGGTGGCATACTGCACTTGTGGTCCGAACGGAATTATACTTCCTGACTTAATATACAAAGGAAATATGTCGATCGTTGTTTCTTTTGCTATTTCCTGACCGCCATTGCGTTTCTCGTTTGTCCAGAAATCAAACCAAACAGATCCAGCAGGCAAATAGACTTTCGTAGATTTTGTCTCAGTGAAGTTTACAGACTGACTTTTATTTCCATTATTAGAACCTTTTTTGTCCCAACCGGTTTCAGCATTTGATCTTACAATAGTTTCCGGAGTATATTGCGCATGCACAACCGGAGCTACCAATATTGATTTACCAAACATATACTCGTTGTTCATATCTACAACGTTCTTATCCTTAAAGTCCATCACTAAAGCACGCATAATAGTGGATTGGTTATTTGTAACCGTCCAGGCAGTAGAATAAATGTATGGCAATAGGGAATAACGTAAATTAATAGTTTTTGCTATTGCATCGTAAATTGGCTCACCCTTCTTCCCGAAATTATATATTTCTCTGGGAACATCCGTACCGTGCGAACGCATCATTGGGGTAAATGCTCCGAACTGAAGCCATCGAACATAGAGTTCCTGAAATAATGGATTTTTGGCTCCAGATCCATCGTTCCAGCTTTTGTTATATGCGCCTGCGAAAAAGCCTCCAATATCACTGTTCCAGTAAGGGATAGCACTCAGGGAAAAGTTGAGTCCTGCAGGTATCTGATTACGCAAATTTTGCCAGGATGAATTCACATCGCCCGACCATGTATTGGCTCCGTAGCGTTGCTGACCGGCAAATGCCGAGCGGGTAAGGATAAATACACGCTTATCAGAGCTTGCCGAACGTTGATGTTCTGCAACGCCTCCCACTGTCATCAATGGGAAAGCATTGCGTACTTTACGGAACGAGCCAAGGTAGGTTTTAATGTCGAAATCAGAAGGTTTGAAATCTAAGTGGTCAGGTTCCGATGAATCCATCCACCATCCGTCAATTCCCAGTGAGAAAAGTCCTTTTTGGAGGTATTTCCAATATATATCGCGAGCTTCAGGGTTATACGGGTCAAATGGTTTTACTCCTGATGGATATTCGCGGTTTGGCGGCCAGGTCTCTAACCCCGATTGTGGCCATGTTCCGAAGTTCAAAAGCATACCCTTCGGTTCCATTTCGCGGTATTGCTTTGTTTGTGGACCAAAAGAAGACCAGATGGAAATAATCAGGTGTGCGTTCTGATTATGTATGTCTTCCACCATTTTCTTAGGGTTAGGAAATTCGGAGTTAAGAAATTCCATAGCATTCCACAGGTAATTGTTGCCCCAGTATTGCCAATCCTGAATGATACCATCGAGCGGTACACCTAGTTCACGATATTTATTAACTACACCCACCAGTTCGTTCTGGCTTTTGTAGCGTTCTTTACTTTGCCAATAACCGAATGTCCACAATGGAAACATAGGAGCTTGACCGGTCAGGTCGCGCATACCGGCAATTGACCCATCAATATTTCCGCCGAACATAAAATAGTAATCAATGCAATCGCCAACATCAGATCTGAATGAGGTACTTTCGGGCTTATCTTCAAAAACAGTTGGGGAATAATTATCCCAAAATAATCCGTAACCCTTTGTTGAAACTAAGAAAGGAACATAATCGTCTGTATTTCCCTGTACCATGTTGAGTCTTACGTTACGTAGAGACAATTTGCCGCGCTGTTGCTGACCTAAACCATAAATAGCCTCGTCTTTGTCAAGTATAAACGATTGATTAATTGTGTAGGTTTTTGATCCTGCATCATTAAAATCAGTAAACGTTACACCTGATTCTTTCTCGCTTAAAAGTTGTTCACCGGAAAGCGTAGAATAGGATATTTTACCCGACTTTACATTGACATCAACTTTCATCTTTTCGCTTTTCAACGAAATAACATCTCCTTGTTGACTAATTGCCACCTTTGTAACTTGTGGTTTCTTTACTACCGTCAAACTTTCTTTTGTAAAAGTTTTTCCAACAGGTGATTTCAACACCCTTACTGTGGAAGATCCATAGAACTGAATTTCAACATCAGTTGAATTGATTTTGGCTTTTAAACCTAAATCTGTTTTCTGATAAGATTGTGCCTGACTACCAATAGCAAAAACTATTAGTAATGAAAGCATTAAATTGATTTTCTTCATAAAATTAGTTATTAATTAATATATTTAATTGTTTTTATTTTGCAGGGCTTAAACGGAATAGACCTGCTCCGTGAAATGGTATTACAGGTGCAAAATCACCATTGAATTTTCCAAGGTTTTTGTGTAGCCAAAGGTCACGCACTTTCACTGAATTATTGAAACCTAATTCTTTAAGCGAAACAGGTATTTTTACAGGAGTATTTATAACATAGGGGGATGTAGTGAAAACCATCACATTTACCGTTGCTCCTCTTCCCTGAATTAGACCGCCATCGTCAAGTCCTCCAAAAGTTTTGAAACGCGTATAACCTTGTGGAATGTCGTATTCAATGACTGAAGGAGCATGAGTTCCGATACCGTAAGGAATTATTTTACCGTCTATGGCCATGGGTTTACCACCTATCGCTGCTGTGGTTGTTGGTTTACGCCAACCCGAGCTGGCATTCTTCCACTTTAAGTCAGTCAACTTCAATTCTCCGTTAGCTCCAGTGAGACGTGGTTCACACCAATCGAAATGATCTGCAGTGAAATCATCGTTGCCTATATCAACCATTAAAAACAGTTTTTTGGAGCCGGTAACATCCACATCAATTTCCACACCGTGCCCGAGAGTTTGACGGGTAATCAGTTCGCTTTTAAAAATTGTTTTTTGCGAATCGATTGATTCTTTATCGCGCGTATTGAATAATGCCAAATACTTATCTTTGCTTCCCGGCACATCGGCAACCCAAGCAATTAATCCATCTTCGGTACGGAAAAGCTGACGGTTATTTTCACTGTGTTGGTTAACTGCAAGAACTTCATCGTTAGTAAGTAACGAGAGAGTCAACGAGTCGGTTTTTGTCATGTCGCCACCATGCATAAGCGGTGAGCGAGCAATGCTCCAGAGCGACATGAGCGAATATTGTTCGTCGGTTGTAAAATTGGTTTTTCTTCCCAATTGCAGCATACCAAGCGGTAGCATATCGGCATCAGGCCAGGATCCGGTAATGCGGTAAGGTGTCCAATCGTCAAGTCGTTTGAACTGTTCCAACAATGCTTTCCAGTTATCCCAAAAATCATCGCTAATACGCCACATATTAGCATTTTGATTAATGCTCGGACCTGCTGTTAGTGGAGTTTCTCCGGGAGAGGTACTGAAAACGATTTTTCTGCCTGTTTTCTCTATGGCTTTGCGAATAGCTTCCACTTCCGGCTGATGATATGGACGGCTAAGATCATCTACTTTGATGAAGTCGACACCCCACAAAGCGACAAGTTCCATGAGCGAGTTGTAATACTCTTGCGCTCCTGGTTTAGTCATATCCACGCCGTACATATCAGGATTCCAACCACATGTGCTCTTTGTATCTGCAATATCAGCAGCGCGGGCAGTTGTTCCTTTTATCGGTGTGTTCAGTTTCACTGCCTGACGGGGAATGCCGCGCATCATGTGAATACCAAACTTAAGACCTTTGGAGTGTATATAATCAGCCAGCGTTTTGAAACCATAACCATTTAGGGCTGAAGGGAATTTCTTGGGAGCAGGTATCAGTCGGCTAAACTCGTCCATCGTGAGCACTGCATCTTTTGCATAGTCATACCCTTTGGAATTCTGCTCGTACCATTGGATATCTACGACTAAGTATTCCCAACCATGTTTTTTGAGATTCGCAGCCATGTAATCGGCCTGTTCTTTTGCTTGGCTTTCGGTAATTTGTGTGCCGAAGCAATCCCAACTATTCCAACCCATTGGTGGAGTATTTGCCCATGTGTGATAATCCTTTTTTGTTTGCGCAAGAACAGTGGAAGCACTGATCATAATGCATACAATAAATAGCAATAGTTGTCTTTTCAATTTCATCTTAACATTTTAACTACGTAATTTACAATAATTTAAGCGTTTGATTGGTAGTATTATTTTATAAATCATTTGTGTACTAAATATACACTACGGGTTATTTTACTTCCGTTTTTGTGGAAAATCTCCACCAGTCAAAATTGAAAAGCTCACCCTCTCCGCCTTTAAACACAAAGTATATATCGTGTAAACCTTTCACGCCTTTAACCTTAGAGGATTGTACCGCCCATTTCAGGGAATCGCCCGTATTTTTAACATTCAACATTCCCAACAATGTACCTGTCTTACTGTCAATATGGATTTCAATACTTCCTCCCTCTGTAGCCGATGCTACGTTGGCCTCGAAAGTTTTTGCGCCTTTGCCAAAATCTACACTACGAACTTTGATGTAGTCATTATTGCTAATGTTGGTTACATAAACACCTATTTTTTCATCTTGCGCAGTTTCAATGCCTTCTTCCCATGCTATGGTTTCAGCTTCAACTCTTTTATATGGATTTAAATTGGATGCACTTTCTTTAACACCCTCTTTTGTTGGTGCAATTAATGGGATTGAACCATCTGCATTAAATTTAAAAGGTTCGATACACACGGATCGTTTAAAGCCACCGCCACCGGGTAATGCACCGCTATGGTAAAACAAATAAGGTTTTCCTTTAAATTCGATATAACCAGGATGGTTGGTAAATGCTCCTCCCTCTTTAATTACGTGCATAATGGTATCGCCGTAAATCCAAGGTCCGGTTGGACTTGTACTTGTGGAATATGCTAAATGCTCGGGCACACCTCCTGCAGGATATAGAAGGTAATACTTGCTGCTACGCTTGAATAACCATGGACCTTCCTCGTAAGCCGCTGTCCGATTGTCTATTTTTTTGGCGCGGTATCCAAAATTGTCATCTCTTAAATTTTCTTTAACAATACCATATTCCTGATTGTACGAAATCATATCTTCGTTCAACTTCACGTGCCATAGGTTGGGATTGCCCCAGTAAAGGTAGGCTTGTCCATTGTCATCGATAAATACGGTTGGGTCAATATATCCATATCCGATTAGCAATGGTTTGCCAATGGCATCTTTAAAAGGTCCTGTAGGACTGTCGGATACCGCAACCCCGATGGCATTTCCACCGTTTTTCTGATTGATTGGAACATAGAAATAATATTTTCCATTTCTATAAATACACTGACCTGCCCAGGCATCCCCTCTAGACCAACTAAAATCCTTAAAGTTGAGAATTGCCCCGTGATCGGTCCAGTTTACCATGTCAGTTGAAGAATAACATCTCCAATCATTCATGGTGAAAAAGTTACGGACAGTTTTGTCCTCATCGTGAGTTGTATAAAGGTAAACTGTACCATTGTGTACCATTGGCGCAGGGTCGGCAGTATAATTGGTTTGAACAATAGGGTTATCTGCATTTAATTTCAAAGGCAAAAATGCTATCAAGATCAATACTATAATAGCAGATACTTTTAGTAATTCTTTACTTTTCATATTTCTTTATTTTAAATTTCAAATTATTTTGTAGAAGTGAATTTATAGAGAAGAACACCATGAACCGGAACTTTGAGAGCTAACTGCCCTGTTTTGGTTTCGATGGTGCTAATATCCTTTTGTCGCCAGAGGTCGCGTATTTTAAAACGTCCGTTAATGCCAAGTTTATCAAAATCTTTGTATGAAAGATCAATAATATCGGTGCCAAAGTTACAGAAGCCAACTGCCCGGCTACCATCTTCAAGTTCTTTCACGTAAATACGCAAATCTCCAATCGTCTGAATACAAGTAGCCTGCTTGCCAAGCGGGTCTTGATTGATATCTATAACTTCATCGTTTGTCAGCAAATTCAAGGTGAAGTCGTCGAGTTTTTCCATATCACAACCAATAAGAAGAGGCGCAGAGAAGAGGCTCCAGAGACTGATATGGAGATACTGCTCGTCCGGTTTAAGTTTGCTCTTATGTGGATTTCCCCAACCTACAGTGCCAACTACGAGCATATCAGGGTCATTCCAGTTACCTGGTTTAGCCCATGCAGCCGATTTATCCTGATCCAGTGCTATGCTTTTTACACTAGTCCATGTGTCAGTAATATCATTGGTTGTACGCCAGCAATTACCGTTAACAGAATCGCCCCACTTCCATACATCCGACATACCGTATTGGCACAAGCTATAAACGATATCGCGTGGCTGTTGGCGAAGATATTCGCCCATGATTTTATAAGGCTTAATAGCTGTATTAAGTTCACCACCACCCTGATATGATAATGACGATATTTTATATGGGTCTTTATCCGGCATTCCATCGATAACACCACCGTAACTACACCAATCGTATTTCAGATAATCGAAACCCCATTTTGCATAGCTTTCGGCATCTTGTTTTTCATAACCGTAGCTTCCAACACAGCCACCACATGTCCATGGACCGGGACTGGAATAAAGTCCGATTTTTAACCCAAGGCCATGCACATAATTGGCAAGCCCTTTCATATCGCCAAACCGGGAGTTGGGGACAATATTGCCAGCCTCATCCCGTAGCTTTCCACGCAATGACTGGTCTTTGGAATCGCGGTTGTTTTGCCAGAAATCGTCGATATTGATATACGTCCATCCGTGATTGATAAGCCCACTTTTTACCATTGCATCGGCAGCCTTTTTTACCTTATCTGCCGAAACTTCATTGGCAAAACAGTTCCAGCTATTCCAGCCCATTGTCGGGGTAAGGGCAATACGGTCGCCACATTCAACGCGTAGCTTTTTTTGAGTCTTGCCTTTTGCATTTTTGGCTTCCAGGGTAACATTATAAGTTCCGGCCTTCGAAAGCTTGCCTGTAATAATACCTGTTTG
>OCZT010007061.1_pt1 | contig 11046 bp, 8 predicted proteins | sample 1539031 | NCBI WGS metagenome assembly OCZT01 (sample SAMEA3539308, study PRJEB22396) | soil metagenome | biome: tundra; feature: field; material: soil | place: USA | collected 2010-05 | depth 0.15 m
CACCGAGATCTACACTCTTTCCCTACACGACGCTCTTCCGATCTCAGGACGAAGAGGATTGTCCAGCCGCAGATCAGTTGCCATATCGCCTTCACCACCCCTGAAACGCTGCGCATCATCCGCGAAAACGTCCACCGCTCGGCCATGTATTCCGGCCGCATTGAGGGCATCGGCCCCCGCTATTGCCCCTCCATCGAAGACAAAATCGTTAAGTTCCCTGACAAAACGCAGCACCAGTTCTTCCTCGAACCTGAGGGCCTCAACACCCACGAGGTCTACATCAACGGCATGTCCACCTCGCTGCCCATGGAAGTGCAATGGCAGATCGTCCGCTCCATTCCCGGCCTTGAAAGCGCCGAGCTCCTGCGCCCCGGCTACGCCATCGAGTACGACAGCGTAGACGCCACCGAACTCGACCGCACTCTGCGCGTCAAATCCATGGAAGGCCTCTATCTGGCCGGCCAGATCAACGGGACCAGTGGATACGAAGAAGCCGCCTGCCAGGGCATCATGGCCGGCATCAACGCGGCACTCTGGTTGAAGGGCCAGCCCCCATTCACCATGGACCGCAGCGAAGGCTACACCGGCATCCTCATCGACGACCTCATCTCCAAAGGCACCAACGAACCATATAGGATGTTCACCTCGCGCGCCGAGTTCCGACTTCATCTCCGCATCGACAACGCCGACCGCCGCCTCACCCCGTACGGCCGCAAACTAGGCCTCATCAACGACGAAGCCTGGGCCGAATACGAGCAGAAACAGGCCCGCATGGCCGCACTTGCCCACCTCCTCACAACTGGCAAGGTGAATTCCGAAAGGCTGCAGGCCGCAGGCCGCTTGGCTGATCTCACATCCACCGCCGGTCAAACCTGGGCCCAACTCCTCAAACGCCCCGAAGTAGGCATTGAAGCAGTCCTCGGCGCCATCCGCGAAGAGCTCGCCGCAGACCCATTGCTGGCCTCGTGGGCCAAAGCCCCTGACCAAAACGCGGAGGCGCACAGCCTGGCCCGGGCAACCCTGCGCAACGAGGCCTGCGCCGTAGAAACCGAAATCAAGTTCGCCGGCTACCTCGACCAACAGCGGAAGTCGATAGAAAAGCTCAAAGCCGCCGAGTCCGTCCGCATCCCCGACTGGCTCGAGTACCGCGCCATCAGCGGCCTTTCCCGCGAGATGCTGGAGACCCTCGAGCGCGTCCGCCCCATCACCATAGGCCAGGCCAGCCGCCTCCCCGGCGTCACCCCCGCCGCCCTCGGACTCGTCCATGTCTCAATCAAGCTACAATCCGCCCGTCGCCTCGCCAGCTAGCCCGGCCTTCTACCGCTACGGAGGGAGCAGGGGGCTTCTATGGAGGAGCAGAGGTCATCTGTGGGGAAACAGGGGGCTTCTGTGGAGGGAGCAGGGGTCTTCAGACCCCTGAACTCCGCTCCGCAGCAAACGTGGCTTTAGCCGCGGGCCTTTCGTTCATTCTTCCGAGATGCTGGGTGCCCTGGATTCGGTGTCCCCAGCGAAAGGTCTTCGTCGCAGGGTTGAGGATTCGATTCTGACGCTTTGGATACCTCAAACCCTCTCCCATTCAAATTCCATTTGCAGATGATTAAGCTCACTTGGCGCACAATCAAGAAAGACGAGCGAAGGAACCAAGGCGTCCCAAACGCCGTCCGAGAGAGTCGAAATCCGGGTACCCCCCTTCCCCTCCAGTTTTTCCCAAAAATCATCAACTAAATTATATAGAATCTGTAAGTTACAACGATTCCAATCGCTTTTATTCAAATTTAAACTTGCTGAAAATAAACAACTTATAAGCACAGCTATCCTATAAAAACACCCAAAACCCACCCTCGCGCCGTTCCAACCCACCAGTTCACCCGTTCCGGAGCCTGTCCATATTCGGCAGCAACCCGGTCAGCAGTCCGATCGCCGGCAGCCACGCGCAAAGCTGGTACACAAAAATAATGCTGGTCAGGTCCGCAATGTGACCCAGCACCGCCGCGCCAATTCCGCCCATTCCGAACGCAAACCCGAAGAACATCCCCGAAACCAGTCCCACGCGTCCTGGCATCAGCTCCTGTGCGTAAACCACAATCGCCGAAAACGCCGACGCAATCACAAACCCGATAATCGCGGAGAGAATTCCGGTCCAGTAAAGATTGGCGTGGGGCAGGATCAGCGTGAACGGCAGCACGCCAAGGATCGATCCCCAAATCACGTACTTCGGCCCGATGCGGTCGCCAATCGGCCCGCCAAAAAATGTTCCTGCCGCTGCTGCACCGAGAAACACAAACAGGTGCAGCTGCGAGCTGCGCACAGAAACATGGAACCGTGTCATCAGGTAGAAGGTGTAGTAGCTCGAGAGGCTCGCGAGATAGAAATACTTTGAGAAAATCAGCGCGCCCAGAACCGCCAGCGCGCCCATCACGGTCTTCCGCGGCAACGCCGGGCCATGCGAGGCTTGCTTTGGAGCAGCCGCGACGCGGCTCAGGTGGCTGCTGCGCCAGCGGCCCACGCCGACAAGAATGAAGATCGCCGCCGCCGCCGCCAGCGAGAACCATGCCACACCGATCCGTCCTTGCGGCAGCACGATAAAGGCGGCTAGCAGAGGGCCAATTGCGCTTCCCGTATTGCCGCCCACTTGAAAAATCGACTGCGCCAGGCCATGTTGTCCGCCGGAAGCAAGGCGAGCAATCCGCGAGGACTCCGGATGGAATGTTGCCGATCCGATTCCTATGATTGCCGCGGTCATCAGCAACAGACTGAAGGTGGGCACCACGGCCAGCAGCAGGATTCCAAGCAGCGTAAAGCACATGCCCACCACCAGCGCATACGGCATCGGCCGCCGGTCCGTGTACAGGCCGATGAACGGCTGCAACAAGCTGGCCGCCAACTGGTAGGTAAGCGAGAGCAGGCCGATCTGGCCGAAGTTCAGGTTGAACGAGCTCTTCAGAATGGGATAGATGGACGGCAGCAGCGACTGCACCATGTCGTTGAGCAAATGGCAGACGCTCACTGCGGCCAGAATGCGCATCACGGCCTTGGCCGCAACGGGGCCGGAAGAGGAGAGTGGGGATGTAGTGGTGTGAGCCATGGTTCCCGGTTCAACTCATGGTATATGGCTCAGTGCTGCCCGCGCAGGAACTCCCTGTTGAGGGCAGGGAAGCTCTCTCCAACAACAGAATCCGGAGACCTGCTTCTACTGGTCCTTCTTTTCGCTGTGGGTAAACAGCGGAATGTGGAAGGGCATTTCGGCGTTGGATTGCTTCTTGGGCTTGCCGTTGGAGGTGTCTTCGCGCAGCAGGGTGCGCTGGGAGTTGATGCACACCCAGCCGCCGCGCAGGCGCTCGTAGACGTGGGTGAAGACACCCTTCTCGCTGACCTCGGCTGACTTTACCCTATGTTGCAGCACGTAGGTGCCGTTGGCCACGGCGATGTCGCCCAGCATGCGCACGGTAACCACACGCTGCTCCATATGCAAGATCTTTTCCTCGCCGGCAACCAACTGGGCAAGCTGCTGGTTGCGGCTGGTAATGTCGCCGCTGGCAGAAACATCCACAAACAGCGGCGATAGCACCAGCTCAAGGCTGTACTGGTCGCGCATGTTGAGGGCGTTGGACCAGGAATCTTCAATCTTCTGGAATTGCCTCAGATCCGGGCTTTCGGCAGTAGTGACGGCCGACTTGATCGGGGCCGGAGTTGGAGTCTGGGCAACGAGAGCACAACAGGACAACAGGAGAGCGAAAAAAACAGCCACAATTCTAGTCATAATGCAGCATGAACTCCCACAGATCATTCTAGCTCAGGAAAGTCGATATCTCTTGGACTTGGGACCCGGTGCAAATGGAAGCGTCGAACGAAGAAACAGTCTGTTGACGCCGCTCCGGCAGATCAGACCATGTTCTGCAATTGCTCCGGTTGGTGGATGGTTACCAGCGAGTCTTCGATGGAGATCCAGCCGTCTTTGCGGAACTGTCCCAGGGTTCGGGTGACGGTCTCGCGAGTAGTGCAGGCCATCGAAGCCATCTCTTCGTGGGTCAGGAGCAGCGGAAACCGGTAACCGCCTTCACTCAAGTGTTCGCCGATCTGGTGGGCCAGCTCGAGAAGCAGGCGAGCCAGGCGTGCGGCCACGGTCTCAGCCAGCGCAATGCGGCATGCATCCTGCAGGGCAAAACGGTATTCCTGGCAGATGCACTGAACGGCGCGCATCTGCGCCTCCTTGTGGTTGCGCAGGAAGCTCTGGAATCTTTCCCGCTCCACCGGCCGCAATTGCGCGGTGGTGAGTGATTCGGCTGAAACCTCGTAGACGCCATGGGAAAGCACCGCGTACAGGCCGAGCATGGAGCCGGGTCCGGCAACGCGGACGATCATCTGCTTGTCCTGGGGGCGGCCGGCGGTGAGCTTGAGGTATCCGCTGCAAATCAGGTAAAGGCAGCGGGCATCCTCGCCCTGGGTAAAGAGGGAGGCCTGAGCAGGCAAGGAAATGGTGCTTGTGGCCAGCTCCAAGTCAGCCAAAACGGCGCTGCCCAGCGAGCAGAACCAGCCGGGCCGTCGGTTGGCGCACGCCGCACAGCCGGTTGGAACCTGCCGGGTCATGTGCTTTTGCCTCGCTTGTGCTACTACCGAACTTACCGAATCCGCCATGTCTCTGCCTCGTCCGCTCTTGCCTAAGCGATTTCACTCCTGCAATTTGCCGGACTTGCCAGGATGCCGCAAGAACTTCATTGCGGGGTGAAACCGCCCTGGGTCTCGGGGAATAGAGACTCTTACCTGTTGAAAGTCTGCCGCAGCATACGCCTTTCTGAATGTGATGGGGCTCACGTCTATGGTCCTATGACAACCAAAATAGGCTCCTCTTTCAGGGTCAAATCCGGGCACAAGGCGCATCCTGCCAGATTCCGGTTTCCCCGGCTGCGTGCTGGAGAGGCGAATTGGAACGGTCAGAGCCCTTTTCATTCGATATTTGGCGATGAATTTGGTCCAATTTGGCATTTCCTGACCGCTTTTGCTCAGCAGGGAGAGTGGGATTCCTGTTGCTCTGTGGTGTGTATTGTTGCCTCGTTTCGCCTCTTGGGAGCTTTCACATCGGAAGGACTTGACAGGAGAACGGAATCTGGATGGATTGAGCGGCGGGTCCAGATCACTTTAGGGAGGGAACCTTTAGTTTGCTGCTGTCGCCGCTGCAATTTGTGATGAATGTCACCGTACTGAGATACAAATGGAACGATAGGGTGCAGCCCATGAAGTGATGCTCCAAACATCAGGGTATCTTTCAGGGAATTTCCCCAGTAATCCTTCCGCCGTTCCAGCGACCTTCAAGTGAAATCAGAGTCCGGGGCTTTGGAATCTGGAGGTCTTTACCCTGAAAGTGACAACGAGAGCAAATGAGGTGGCTTTTTTCCATGCATTGTGATGTGCCTGTAACGCAATTGCCAAAATGTGCGGCTCCGGACAGGAAGCCGGGACTGCAAGCGTGTTTGTGTTTGATGCTGGGTGTCGGGTTAATGTGCGCCACGGCGATGGGTGCTCCGGCGCCCAGGGACGAGCCGGGCAAGGCAGCGGGTCAGGCTGCGGTTTCGGCCGACTTCGTTGGCGCCGAGACCTGCGCGACCTGCCACGAAGAAGTGGCGAAAGGGTTCGTTTCCAATCCTCACAGCAAGCTGTCTGAAATGCACGGCAAGACCGGGGTCACCTGCGAAGGTTGCCACGGAGCGGGCAAAGCTCACGTTGAGGGTGGCGGCGACATAACCAAGATCTTCAATCCCGCCAAGGCAACGGCCAAGGAGGTAGACGCCAAGTGCCTGAGTTGTCACCAGGGCCAGCACTCCAACTTTGAGCGCTCCGCCCACGGCGAAGGCAACATAAGCTGCATCGGCTGCCACGATATCCACGGCAACAAGGCGGAATCGCTGCTGAAGGCGCCTGCTCCCACGCTTTGCTTCCAGTGCCATACCGACATCAAGCCGCAGTTTTCCATGCCCTTCCATCACAAGGTGAATGAAGGGCTGGTCAGTTGCACAGACTGCCACGATCCCCACGGGACGTTTGGAAAGAAATCCCTGAATGCCAGCGTCCAGCAGGACATGGTATGCACCAAGTGCCACACTGAGACCGCCGGACCGTTTGTTTATGAGCATGCAGTGGTGAAGACCGAGGGTTGCACCGCCTGCCATTTCCCGCACGGTGGGCCGAACCCGCGGCTGTTGAACCGCGCCACCGTGAATACGATTTGCCTTCAATGCCACTCGCCATCGCCAAATTTCACCACGGCCCCGATTGCGACCGGCCCGGCGCACAGTCAGGCGACGCAGTATCAGTCGTGCACCATTTGCCACACCGATATTCACGGATCAAACGTGAGTGCCGTGTTCTTCAAAACCGCATTCTAGTAGGGGGCGAGCGATGACAAGTCAGACGAATTTCCTCAATAGTCTGGGTGGTTCGCTTGCCGGGATGAGCAGTTCCCGGCTCTGCACCCTTACCTTTGCAGCCATGCTGATATCCGGTGGGGCAGTTACATCCTTTGGGCAGACCGCGCAGGATGCGGCCAATCCCGCGAAAGCTGTTAAACAGCAGAAACCCGCCACAGCGCCTGCCGAAAAGGTTTCGAACGGCTACATTGTGCACCAAATGATCGAAGTGGGCGGGCGCCTTACCACCACCGCCGGAAGCGCGCCCATGTGGGATACGCTGGTGAACCAGGGAACCGGCGGCCGCGTTCTGGGCCAATCGCTGGAGATGCACTCGGTGAACCCGTCAAAGACGCCGTTCTTCGACCACCTGACCTCTAACAGCACCGGGTACGGCGGCGACCCCTATGATGCAACGTACCTGAAGGTTTCAAAGGGCCGCTTGTACGACTTCTCGGGGAGTTTCCGCCGGGACCGGCAGTACTTCGACTACAACCTGCTGGATAACTCGCTTTTGTCTACGTCCACCGCGGCAACGCCGGCGCTGGTGCCGGAACCGGACTCGCTGCATCTGTTCAATACCTTGCGGCGCAATACGGACACGCTTCTAACGCTTTTCCCGCTTTCAGTTGTCAGCGTTCGCGCGGGCGTCAATCACGGGATAATGGCGGGGCCGACGTACAGCTCGGTTCACTACGCGGGCGACGTGCAGGTCCTGGATAACTTCCGGAACTCGAATGACACCTATTTGGCGGGAGCGGACTGGAAACTGGCGAAGCGGACAACGTTGAGCTACGACCAGTTCCTGGTGTTCTACAAGGGCGATACCGGCTTCCAGTTGGCCGGAGCGAATGGCGTACCGGTTCTGAATGGGAATGGAGTGTACGCAATCAACGGCGGCAACGGGTTACAGGTCTCGCTGGGCATCGATACTCTGGCAACCGCGACCTGCGGCACCGGCGCAAATAGAACAGCTGAGGTAGTGAACGGCTTCGCCAATCGATTCTGCTCCGGGACGGTTGCGGCGACCTCGACAGCACCCATCCGGACGCGCTTTCCCACCGAGCAGTTGCGCTTCAGCTCGCGGTACTGGGACAGAGTGTCCTTCAACGGGCGCCTGCTTTACAGCGGCGACACCAGCAGGGTGAACAACTTTAAGCAGACCTTCACGGGCTGGAACACGCGTACTTTTATTCGCCAGGAGATTCAGACCGGGGGGTTGATCAACGGTCAATTGGCCAACAACAAGCGGGCCAATTCGAATGGCAACTTCGGGGCAGTATTCGACCTGAGCAAGTTTCTCTCCGTTTCCGATCAATTCGACTTTTGGAACATGCGGACTGCGGGTTATTCGGTGATGAATACGCAAGCATGGGGATCCTCCTCCGGTTCGTTGCTGACGCCGCTCAAGCCCCTGCGTCCCTGGTGCGGTGATCTCAGGAACAGCCCTCTGTCCTGCGGCCCAGGCCATCAACAGCAATTCTCTTACTCAAAAGATTTCGTCGAACACATTGCTGGCGACAGCTTCCATCACGTCGGTTTTCAAGTTCTCCGGCGGATGGCGTTACAAGACCCGCCGCATTACCGACCCGGGGGATGACCTGAGCTGGCATGAAAATTGGCTGCTGTTGGGCGCGGTTCTACAGCCGGCGCGAATATTCCGGCTCAATGTGAACTTCGACACCATGAATTCGAAGGCCAAGAACTCTGACACGCCAAGCAACACCTATACGCGCGAGGCGCCGAACTCGCTGTATCAACTGCGGGTGCGCGCCGCCGTCAACCCGTCAAAGTGGATGAGCCTTGCGGGGTCGGTAAATGACTACTCGGCCAAGAACGACGACCCGCTTGTCAACCACACGGAACACAACCGCGACTTCAGCTTCTCTGCCGCGGTCAATCCTGTCGAGCAATTCGGGTTCGATATCGCCTACGCGCATGACGACGTGTTTTCGCAGACCGATATTTGCTACGCCTTCACCCCCAATCCGCAAGCGCCTCTTCCCAGCGGGGCAGCAAATTCGGGAACATGCACGGTTGCCAACAGTCCCGACACTGGCGATCCTTCCTATTACCTGGGCAAAGGTTCCTACGACGCACCCGTCAACTTCTTCTCCGGCGCCATTAGGTATTCGCCCAGCCGGCTTTTCAATTTCATGGGCGGTGCAAGGCTGAATTACAGCAACGGAACGGCCGAGTTCCTTAACCCGCTGATGGTTCCCGGCGCTCTTCAATCGCACTTCATCACGCCCTTTGCCGACGCGGAATTCAAAATTGCGTCGCAATGGTCGTGGCACGGAAACTTCACGCGCACCAAGTACTCAGAGTTGGGCCCTGCCGGTTCTTTGGCATCACGGAACACGAGCGGCAATGTTACGACCCTGGGTGTGAAGTACGCATTTTGACGACTGAGATCTTGCCCGGTGAGGATTTCAGGGTTTAAGCTATCTCAACGTGCCCGACAACAAGCGATCGCTCTGACTGCATTCGCGCATTCGGCCGGACAGGTACGCGTACGCAACGCACTTGTGCGGTGCCGCGCGACATTTTGGTTCGAGGTAGGCAGATCAACAGGAACCCCTCCCGGCTCCCGGCAACTTGTACAGGCCGCCGGGGTTCAACTCACAAGAAGCCCATCTTATTGGGTATGTGCCGCGTTCAATCGCGGCAGGAACGCTTCAGGAGCCCTGCAATGAAACAGACGATTCGATCCCTAGTGGCGTTGGCCGTGGTAATGCTGGTGGCCAGTGCTGTGTGCTTTGCCCAGTCCGGCGGTGAAGCGACTTACAAAGCCAAGTGCCAAAGCTGTCACGGAAGCTCGGGTACGCCCGCTCCGGGGATTGCCAAGATGATGGGCGTCAAGCCGGTTTCCGATCCGGATATCAAGAAGCTGACCGTGGATCAGATGATTGCCTCCGTGAAGAACGGCAAAGGCAAGATGAAGCCGGTCGCGGGACTCACCGATGCGCAGATCAAGGACGCAGTGACTTACTACCGCGGCTTGAAGTAGCAGTTACAATCTGGCAGTAGATGGCAGACTGGAGTTTTAATTCCGGCGCCAGGATGGACGAGGACGATTTCTCGGGTCCGGCGGTGCGCTTTACGCGCGGATGAACCCGAAAACGGGTCTGTTTCCGATGGCCCAGGTCAGGACCTAAACCCTGACTTGCCAGCCATGACCTGCCAGGACAGATCTCCCTGTTAGCCAATGCAGCTGTTGTCTTTTACTTTGCGTCGGTCCGCGTCTGGCGGGCCATCGGTTTGAATTCCGGGGGGAGAAAGTGGCATTGTTTCAGAAATTCCGTGAACACTGGGTGAGGCCGGCGCTGTTTTTCGGCAACAACCCCATCAGCCTTGCAGGCGGCGCCATAACCACCGCTTCCGGCGTAACCATGGTTGGCTACTGGTTGGCGGAGCTGCTGGGCCGGCCATTCGACAACCCCTATCTCGGAATCATCTTCTTCCTGCTTTTACCTGCCCTGTTTATCGGCGGGTTGGTGCTAATCCCGGTGGGCGTTTTTGCCCGCCGCAGAAAGCTGCAGAAGGCCGGCCAGATTCCGGCCGAGTTCCCCAAGATCGATCTCAACGACCGAATTTTCCGCCACGGGTTGGACATTGTGCTGGTGGCAACCATCGTGAACCTGCTGGTGGTGGCCATGGCCAGCTATCGCGGCGCGGCCTACATGGATTCGCCGGAGTTCTGCGGCCAGTCGTGCCACGTGATGCACCCGGAGTACACGGCTTACAAGATTTCGGCGCACTCCCATGTGGACTGCGTAGCCTGCCATATCGGCTCGGGCGCGTCCTCCTACTTTGCCGCCAAGGTAAACGGCACCAAGCAACTTCTTGAGGTCAGCTTCGACCGCTATCCGACGCCGATTGAATCGCCGGTGAAGAGCCTGCGTCCGGCCCGGTATATTTGCGAAGGCTGCCACACGCCGGCACGCTTTGTAGGAGAAAAGCTGCTGGTCAAGTCCAACTTTGCCGACGACGAGAAGAACTCACAGACCCAAACGGTGGTGGTGCTCCACCTCGGCGGGCAGGATTCGCTCTCGCATTTGACCGGCATCCACGGCATCCATCTCGGACACATCGAATATATCGACACCGACGCAACCCGGACCACGATTCCCTGGGTACAGAAAAGAAACGCGGACGGCTCGGTCACCGAGTTTGTCTCGTCGACCTTGAAAGGCAACGGGCCGCCCGAGGGTGAGCGCCGCGTGATGGACTGTATCGATTGCCACAACCGTGCCGCGCACACCTTCCTCACGGCGGAAGATGCGCTCAACCGGGCCATGGCCGATGGCGCAATCAGTCCGGAACTTCCCTGGGTCCACAAGGAGGGCCTGGAACTGCTGAAAGCCACCTACTCCAGCGAAGCCGAAGCGCGCAACAAAATCCCTGAGCAGCTTTTGGCCTTCTACCGAGGCTCGAATCCCGGCGTGCTCACCGCCAAGGCCGACCTCGTGAAAGCCGCGGGCGAAGTACTGGTCACCCTCTACAGCCAGAACGTCTTCCCCTACATGAAAGTCACCTGGGGAACGCACCCCAATCACATCGGGCACATGAGTTATCCGGGCTGTTTCCGCTGTCACGACGGCGACCACACCGCCAAGGACGGCAAGAGCATTACCCAGGATTG
>OCZT010007062.1_pt1 | contig 11046 bp, 5 predicted proteins | sample 1539031 | NCBI WGS metagenome assembly OCZT01 (sample SAMEA3539308, study PRJEB22396) | soil metagenome | biome: tundra; feature: field; material: soil | place: USA | collected 2010-05 | depth 0.15 m
TCGGCTATCACCAGAAGCGCGATGACGAGGTTCAACCACCCAAGCGCCCGTTTGACCCCATCGAAGATGTTGACGTCCGATTCTGCAAAGAGCCGGGTTGGCTAATTCCGTTCCGCGAGTTAGCCGAGTCTGAGCTAAGGATTCTGCAAGGTATGCGTGTTCACGTTGGCTTACACCATTGCGAGTTATCCGTCGAAGAGTTTCCCGATGGCCGATTCAGCATTGCCTGTCAATCTCACCCGGCGCTTGGAGATTAAGGCGAATAAAAAACGAAATCTATTTTCGTTCACGTGGCAAAAACTCCCACTGTGTGCTCTCCCAAGGCACTGTTTTAAGATTTGACCCCGCCCCCATCCTATTCATTGGACGGTAGCTTACTCCCACGGTCGAGAGAACCCCGTCCCGCCACTGCTGCTTTCATGGCTGGATAAGATGCCATCAACACATGCCCCTTTTGTTGCATAGTCCAATCGCCCGGCCCGTTTATCGCCCAGCCAGACTTCGGACCCCCGCTAAACTTGAAGCGATTGAGGAGAAGACCTAGAAAGACCTTTTCCGCCGGAAGGTGAACGACCTTAAGTTCCAATACCGAGACCCAAGGCGGGTTTAATCCTTCCAGCGCTACCTCAAGCACGGCACTCCCGTTCTTGAAGCGGACAGGCGGCACCACTCCGATAGGAAATGCGTAGATGTTCAGTAACCACGCGTTTGCCTCTTCAGGTTTGATTCCCCGATAGTAAAAGTCGCTCGGCTCAAATATGAGCGGATCATCACGACCAGCGACCCCTTCAAAATCATCAATTCCAAATATCGTTACACCCACGCTCGGCCCGGTTCTAATTGGACTCGTGAGCGGGCGCGTGAATAAGCCGAGGCCCTTAGGCTCACCCGTAGTTGGATCACGACCAGAGATGATTTTCCCGGGTGTTTCACCGGAGAACTGGGCAAACCCATCGGTGTGATAACTCAATTTCACACGATCACGGGCAGTGAATCCGACACACTCAGCGTAGGGAACCCACCGCTCTCCGGGTCCAAGATCGGTTTTGGGATCGACCGGCATTTTGTATAGGAATCCGCTTTTGGCTTTGTGGTAGGGCACAAGTACCGAGAAGCCGCCACCATTTAGCCCAATGATCTTAGTTATCTTACGGGGCGGTTGTCCGGGGGACGGACGTATGGCTATGGTCCAATTTCGATCTTTGCGCTTGCTCATCCCTTAAGTTTAGCTTGGCGAATAACCATGCGAGCACAGCGTTCGAGGCTTCTGCCATCTAGGATGCTCCGCAATCGCGCTTGGCGGCCCGTAGGCGAGCCGGTGAAGGCCGATGCTCCAACGCAGAGGCTATTTTGAGAGCAGCGATATGCGCTCATGCACAGCCTGCAAGTCCGCCGTCACAAGGTTGGCATAGCGGCGTGTCATCTCCAGCGTGGAATGCCCGAGCACTTTTTGCAAGTGGAACACGCTGCCGCCACGGCGGAGGTAGTTCACAGCAAATGTGTGTCTGAAGGCATGAAGGGTGCGCCCTGGAGGGGTGAATCCAAGGTTACGGCAAAGCACCTTCACGTCCCGCAATACGTTTCGACGGCCTAGCGCCGTCTCCGTCCGGTTGGCAAATAAAAGCGAGTCGGACTTGCGGTCAAATTCCTTACAGTGGCGATACAACGCTTTCCTCAACTCGAAACTGAAGGGGACAACTCGCTGTTTGCGCCCTTTGCCGTCCAGCTTGACAAGCAAGTTTTCAGAGTCAAGGTCGGACACGCGCAACGTGAGCGCCTCAGAGATGCGGCAGCCGGTGTCCAGCATGAACAAGATGAGCGTATGCAGCCGTCGTTGGTATTTGCGTTTTGGCTTCAACGTCACGAGTTGCCGGATTTGTTGGTCTGTGAATGTGGGCAGCACGAGGTCCGGCGTTTTCAGACGTGCGATTTTCGGATGGGTGCATCCGCTGCCACATTTGCAGTCTGACCCGGCGTAGGCCCAATGAGCGTAGCTGTTGAGTGCCTGGATTGCCGAGTTGCAGCCAGTTGCCTTCAGTCCCTTGGCCCGCATCCGCATCACGGCGTCCTTCAAATCATCCTGCGTTGGTGATTCCGTGCGGAGCCATCTCAGGCTGTTTCTGTACCACGCGATTGTTGCCGGTGTGACGTTTGCGAGGTACTGCCGCTCACGGATGAAATGCTCAAAGCGTGGTTCCATGATTCCCCACCCAGGTACTCAAATTTGGAGGGAAACCGCGTAAACCGCTGATTTTAAAGGGGAGTGGCTCAGCCTGGTAGAGCACCTGGTTCGGGACCAGGGGGTCGGAGGTTCAACTAGGCGAAAATCCGGGGACGCTGTGGGGACTTAGGCGGTTGTACAGAGGGGAAAACTGGTGCGAACGATGCAACTCACAAAAACGCTCCAGCCCTGCCGGATCCCCGCGTCATTGTTGGGGATTGACGAGTCTTGAACAACTCATGCAAACCATGCACCACGACAGCGAAAACGCGTCAAACCCACTTTCACGGCGATAACACTGGTTCAAATCCCGTCGGGGACGCCAAATTAGAGTTATCCTGTCCAAGCTCCTGTAACATGCTGAATATTGAAGGGGTTAAGGCGGTTCCAAACCCGCTTTCTACCGAGTACGTCACACCTGCCGGGAATAGAACGGGCGCTGGACCAGGCCGCGCCACTGGCCGGCTGGCAGTTGCCAGAGTGCTTTCGACAACTGCGGCGTCTGCTCGAAGCCAGGCTCAAGAAGCACGGGAGCCGCGAGTATGTGCAGGTGCTCCGCCTGATGGAGACCTTCGCCCTTGAGGAAGTAGCTCACGCCATCGAAGATGCCTTGCTGCTGGGCACGATCAGCTTCGACGCAGTCCGCCATCTCAGGTTGTTTTTTCGTCCTGATCGTGAAGGACCAAAGCGAGAGGTCGAAGAATTCTCCTTGCCAGAAAACGAAACGCTTGAGGAGGTCCGGTAGCTATTCAAAAGGTAAGTAGAGCAAGTCAAGCCTTCAGTAGAGCTATTACGTGAAGTCGGAAACTCTGTGAAGTATCCAAAATCTGATTTTTGTCGAAAGTTAACCTACTCCTCCCTGCGTCATCCTCGTTGAGAGCTATGCCACCGCTCTGGTTTACTCTTCGGTGCAGATTTCGGTTACATTCGTCATCGACGGCCTGATCTTTCTTTACTAAGGAGTTAGCCTACAGCGCCCTGACTTGTGCTAGAACTGCTCAAGTCTCAATTTCACACAGAATCGCTGGCTATCTCAGCATAGCGATCCGCAAAGCCGCATTTTGCCGAAGCGGCGCCGTCTTTCCAATTACAGGTCTGGAGAGTTGGGGGTATTGGCAAAGGGCCCGCGTCCGATTCCTCCTTATTAAAGGGGGGGAGGTCCAGGAGGGTGCTGTGCGTAAAACAAGTCTTATCTTTTTCAATGTCTTCTTCTTATTCCTCGTTTCCGGACAAATGAAAGCACAGAGCGTCCAGGCGGATAGCGCAGCGGGGCAGGCATTCCAAGGCGTCATTCAAAAACCGCGAAGTCTTCCGCTTGGAAGCGAATCCTCCAACGAAACCGGCATGGGCAGATTCATCGTGCCGCTCGCGTCATCAGTTCAACCGGACGCTTCGCAGCCAGCCACAATCACAGGCAACTATTCTGGGACACTATCCCAGCCTGCCAACAGTCTTGGGTATACAGTGTGGCAGGACCAGTTTGCTTTGGTGGAAGATTCAAGTGGGAATATCTCAGGGACTCGATACAGCGGAGTTCTTGGTACACCCTACTTCGTGATTTGGTCGATTTCCGGCAAAGTGTCCAACGGCGTGTTTGCGTTCAGTGATCAGATTATCCTTAGTCAGAACAACGGCCCGAATTCAAGTTGGTGCCTGATCACGGGGACTCTCATCGTGTCACCGTCTGGAAACACGCTTTCGGGGCCATGGCAATCATCTAACTGCGGGTCTGCTGGCTCAGGGACAATCAATGTGAGCCGCTCTTCCGGGAAACTCATTGGGAGCGGAAGTCTATCCACAGGCGATTGCATGTGCGGCGATCCGATTGATATCAACACAGGCAATGTTCATGAACAGTATACTGACTACTCAACAAGTGGAACTAACCCTCTGCAATTCATACGCTATTACAATAGCCGAACTCAGGGAACGTATTCGACAGAGTTAGGAACAAACTGGCGATCCAATTTCGACCGCTATTTACAATTGTCTTTGTCCACCGTTGTGGCAGAGCGTGCGAATGGCCAGCAGCTAACGTTTACGCTCCAGTCCGGGAAGTGGGTATCCGATACCGACGTTGATGTTACATTATCCGAGTCTGGATCGACATGGACGTTGACCGACATCGACGACACTGTTGAAACCTACAATGCGATTAGCAGCATTGAAGCGGTGCTGACATCGGTGGAATCGCGGAATGGCTACAAGCAAGTGTTGGCCTATAACGGCGCCAGTCTGCTCACAGGCGTGACCGATTCCTACGGGCGCAGTCTCTCGTTTGCGTACAACAGCAGCAATATACTGCAAACGGTCACAACACAAGACAGTACCACGATCACATACGGATACGCGAGTACAACAAGCGGCTCTAATCTGATATCAGTAACGAATCCTGACAATACCTCTGTTTCTTATAAATACAATTTTGCGCAGCTTCCAAATGTACTGACAGGCATTACTGATGAGGACGGAAACAGCTATGCATTGTGGACCTATGATGTCTATGAACGGGGTCTGACGAGTCAGCATGGTAGTGGCGCCGATCTGATTACTGTTGCTTATGACGACAGCACTGGAAATCGAACTGTGACCAACGCCCTCGGCGTTGTGGATACCTATACCTTTACGACTCTTCAGGGAGCGCCCAAGGTTACAGGAATCAGCCGCGCTTCCACTTCTAGTACTGCCGCTGCGACAGAGACCTTCACTTACGACAGCAATGGATACCTAGCCAGCAAGACCGACTGGAACGGAAATCAGGCAACCTACGTGAACAACACGCACGGCCTTCCCACGACTATCGATGAGGCGGTTGGAGCAGGTGCGGCGCGGACTACCATGATTACATACGATTCGACGTGGGTACACCTCCCGGCCACCGTGACAACTCCGGGCCTCACCACAAGCTTTAAGTACGATAGCTATGGCGAGCTGCTGACCAAGACCCTTACCGACACGACGACATCCAGCGTTCCGTATTCAACCGCGGGCCAAAATCGTACATGGACAAACACATGGTCCAATGCATTGTTGGCATCCATCAAGAGCCCGAATGGTAATACCTCCAAATACGGATATGACAGCTCAGGCGCCTTAACGTCGACCACAGACGCGAAGGGCTTCGTCACCAATATCACGTCGCACACGGGTGGTGGACTGCCACTTACGATCGTCGATCCGAACGGGGTGACAACGAAGTTGACCTACAGCCCGCGTCTCTGGCTTACCAGCAGCACCGTAAGCGGATCGAGCGGTACATACAAGACGACATGGGCGCATGACGCTACGGGCAACTTGACCCAGACGACTTTGCCTGATAATTCCTACATTGCGAATACATTCGATACTGCGCATCGGCTTACAAAGGTGACCGATGCGCTAGGTAACTATACAAGCTATACGCTTGACGCGCTGGGAAATCGGACACAAACGAACATCTACCCGAAGGGGGGAACAAGCGCCTCCTGGCAGCGCACAGACACGTTTGACGCGCTGGGTCGATTGCTCGTGGATAGTCAGGGTGCTGGCCAAACCACAACAAAGACATATGACCCGAATGGCAATGTCCTCACTGTTGCGGATGGACTGGGCCACACGACAACCAACACGTACGACGCGCTGAACCGGCTCGCAACGAGTACCGATGCGAACAGCGGAATAACCACGCCCGGTTATGACGCCCATGACCGGATCATCAGTGTCAAGGATGCCAACGGCAACGCGACAGTTTACATCCGGGATGGCTTCGGCGACGTGATCCAGCAAACCAGCCCTGACTCCGGCGTTTCAGTATTTCAATATGATGCCGATGCCAACGTCACGAAGAAGACGGATGCTCTGGGAATTGTGACGATTCAGACGTTCGACGCACTCGACAGGGTGTTAACCACAACCTATCCTGCCTCAACAGCAGAGAATGTCGCATACGCATACGATCAGACAGGCACGGGCTTCTCTTTCGGCATCGGGAGGCTGACGAGCGTTACGGACGCGGCAGGGTCCCTGACCAGGGCTTATGAAGAACGTGGCAACCTGCTTACCGAAACACGTATCGACGGATCAAAGACACTAATCACCGGGTATACGTACGATGGGGCGAATCGCGTCGCATCCTTGACATACCCGGACGGCACCGTGGCCAACTATCAATACGATGTTGCCGGCTATGTTTCAACCGTGACCGCCAAGCCTGCTGGAGCGACAAGCACGACAACAATTGCAACCATCCATCATCAGCCATTCGGTCCCATGAATGCGGTCACCTTTGGGAACAACATCGCCGAAACGTGGAGCTACGACAACTCCTACCGAGCCACCAACCTCACTGACACGCTCTCCAGCGCGAACGTGCAGAAGTTGACTTATGCATACGACAGCGCAAATAACGTCAAATCCATTACTGACGCAGTGAATGCGGCCAACAGCCAAACGTTGACCTACGACCCGATCAACAGGCTCATCGGTGCAGCGAGCGGTTCCGGCGGGTACGGAACCTTCAGCTGGACGTATGACAAAGTAGGGAATCGCTTGACACAGGTTCAGGGCTCGACAACCACCACTTACACTTATACCGCCGGTTCAAACAGGCTCGCGGCGTACACCGTTACCAAGGCTACGGCAATGCTGGAACAAGCTCCGAGCTTCAAGCCCGTGATCGGCCATGGTCCCGCACTCTGGGCGCACGCGCCTCCCAGAGGCCCGATCCGGCACTACTCAACCAATCAGCCTGGCACAAAGAACAGCTCCTCCACAATGCTCGCCACCGTCCTTGGCTGGCCCATGCTTCTGGTTGGTCTGACCGGTGTCGTGAGATTTCGGAAGCATCTCCGCGACAACAAATTCTTTGCCGCTCTGTTCTTGGTGGCTATTCTCACTGGGGTGGGAACCCTCCTTAACGGCTGCGGCGGTGGCTCGGGTGGGGGTTCTTCCAGTCCTCCACCGCCCTCACAAGCCGCGACGCCCACTTTTTTGCCGGGCGCAGGAACCTATACGTCGGCACAGACCGTCACTATTTCCGACGCCACTGCCGGGGCCACGATCTACTACACCACCGACGGTTCCACGCCGAGCACAAGTTCGACGAAGTACACAACAGCGATTACAGTCTCTTCGAACCAAACAATCCAAGCCATCGCATCAGCCAGCGGATACACAAATAGCAGTGTCGCCAGCGCTGTATACACCATCAACCTCGCAGCTGCCGCGGCGCCCACTTTTTCGCCAGGAACTGGAACCTATACGTCGGTACAGTCTGTAACAATCTCTGACACCACTCCCGGAGCTACGATCTACTACACGACCGACGGAAGTACTCCAACCACCAGCGCTACTAAATACACAGCGTCAATCTCGGTCACGGCGACCGAAACGATCAAGGCAATCGCCGCAGCCAGCGGCTACACAAATAGTGCCGTTGTGACTGCCGTATACACAATGAACATTCCTTTGGTCGTCACAGTCTCGACGAATGCCAATGGCAACATCACCAGCATCCCACCCGCGAATGCTTCTGCGAACGCTTCGTTTACCTACAAAGACGCTAACCGGCCTGCGTCGGTCGCAGGGTCGCCGTTGGCTGCGACGTTTGTTTATGACTGGTCTGGCCAACGAGTCAGCAAGACTAATCCAGGCTCCGTTGGGCCGATTCTTTACAGTTACGTGCAAGGCGGAACGCTGATTGCCGAGAATGACAACGGCACCTTAACTGACTACATCTATGTGGATGGCCGTCCCATCGCTGTTCTGCACCCGAGTGCTACGCCAACAGCCAATCAGGTGAACTACATTCTGGCTGACCGCATGGGAACGCCACAACTCGCCAGCAACAGCAGTGGGACGACGGTGTGGGGGACGACGTATCAGCCATTCGGGATGACGGGGAATGTTACAGCGTCGATCACGCAGAATCTGCGGATGCCGGGGCAGTATTACGACGTGGAAACGGGGTTTGCGTACAACGTGAATCGAGATTACATGCCGAATGTGGGGAGGTATTTGCAGAGCGATCTTATCGGAATCAATGGTGGCATTAACCCGTATGCCTATGGCGCTGAGAGCCCGTTGGTTTATCGGGACCCGAAGGGCCTTTATGCGGGAGCCGATGACTTGACGATGACGCTTGGAGGTGCAGCGGTCGGAATGTTGGGACAGGGTATCGCCGATCTGTTCACAGGGAAGTTGTCGAGCTGGCAGACCTATATGGGCGCCGCGGCGGGTGGTGCGGCTGGCGGGGAAGCATTTCTTTATGGGGGGCCGATTCTCTCTGGCATTGCGGCTGGTGCGGTCGGTAATCTGACCACCCAGTGGGTCAATAACGAGACGGGTCAACAGTGCGGAATTAATTGGGGTTCATTCTTGGGTCAGACAACCTTAAGCGGGTTATTGGGAATGATCCATGTTCCCGTTGAAGGCATCACAGTGGGCCAAGGGAGCTGGAGTTCGGTTGCGGATCAAATAACCACCAAGCTTGCCAATGGAACGATCACCGATTTCAGTACCGAGACAGCATTCAAGATGATTGGAAGCACTATTCCAGATGCGATCGTTCAGGATATTGTCGCGCCGCTATTCATTCCAAATGAGGCGAAATGAGGCGTGGCAGGAGGAGGGTTGATCGCGATGAACTTTATTCCAGCGGAGGGCATTTACGAGTGGATGGCGTGCAGATTTCGTGGTAAAGGTCGCACTCAGACTGGAGATTTGCAGCATTCTGACATGCACCGCTCAGCGCGGGCCTGAGGCGGCGGGTCGCTCCACTGCCATGGTCTAGCTGTGAGCGGGTGAAGAGCGAATCAGCCAAAGAGGTGAAGTGCACAGTGATGCCCGTCGAAAAGCTAACAGACACGCCAAAACCTGATGCTCCAAAATAGTCTCTGGCGGGCTCTTTCTGAACTTCAGCCCGTCGCAATTCTCAGCAGCAACTCCATTGGAATACCGTGGCAGCGACCTTGAAATTTCGGTTCAGCAGCCCCAAATGATACCGGGGAAAATACCGGGGACTCCTGACAGCCAATCGTAGTAATCAGCCGCAATGGAAGTGTTCACTAAATGCCTTATTTACTGCGAGTTTGTGCACTCCATAGTCAACCAGAGTAATCGGCAGAAATTGTCTTCCGTGCATCTGTTAACCGAAGGGTTGTAGGTTCAAGTTGGCTCCAACACGTGATGTGCCACTTTTGTGAAACACGCTGAAGTAGAATCCGGCGATAGCGTCATCGCGTCTGACCAGCTTGGACTACCTTGCCCCTTCAACCACCACATGCTGATGCAGACAGGTGCAGGTGTCCACATTGGGCGCAATCTAGTTGCATTGACCCCGCATCGGACTGACCGATTCACTCCGACTCCAGAACGAGTAAACTTCGGAGGGATCTGATTCTATCCCGGAGATTCTCGATGAAAGCATTAGTCAAGAGCAAAGGCAAGAGAGGCCTTTGGCTGGAAGACATTCCCGAACCGACGATCGGAATTAACGATGTACTGATTCATGTTCGCTACACGGGAATCTGCGGAACAGACGTCCACATCTACGAATGGGATGAATGGGCACAAAGGACCATCCCGATCCCAATGGCCATCGGCCACGAGTTCGTTGGTGAAATTGTGAAAGTAGGGTCGAACGTTAACGACTTTTTCCCCGGGGACATTGTGAGCGGAGAGGGGCACGTCGTATGTGGCAGGTGTCGGAACTGCCTGGCTGGGAGACGGCACCTTTGCGCCGCTACTCAAGGTGTTGGAGTCAATCGCCCCGGAGCTTTTGCCGAATTAATCTCGCTCCCGATGACCAACATTTGGCGGCATCATCCTGAGGTTAATCAGGAAGTGGCCGCCATCTTCGATCCATTCGGAAACGCTGTTCACACCGCGCTTTCATTCCCGGTATTGGGCGAAGACGTGCTCATCACTGGAGCGGGCCCGATCGGCATCATGGCCATACCGGTTCTGCAACGAGCTGGCGCAAGGCACGTCGTGATCACGGACCTGAATCCATTTCGACTTGAACTGGCCAGAAAGATGGGGGTCACCCTGGCAGTGAATCCAAATGAGACTCCGCTCATCGACGTTCAGAGACGACTCAAGATGGCGGAAGGGTTCGACGTCGGCTTGGAGATGTCTGGAAGCCCCTCGGCATTCGAAGACATGATTGCGAATATGAGCCACGGTGGGAAGATTGCCATACTTGGTATCCCGGCGAAGAAATCGCCCATCGACTTGCGCCCAGTGATCTTTAATATGCTCACCATGAAGGGCATCTATGGGCGAGAGATGTACGAGACTTGGTACAAAATGTCGGTAATGCTGGAAGCAGGCCTGGACATCTCCCCGGTCATAACACATCGCTTCGCTTACAACGAGTTTGAGCTGGGCTTCCACGCGATGAAATCCGGTCAGGCTGGGAAAGTCATTTTGGACTGGACCAACGTGAAATGAGCCTGAAGCTTCTCATTTTCGACCCTCGGGCTGGCCATCGAAGGACATCCCTTTTGAGCGCGCCCAACATCAGACGCGCTTTCACGGCGAACACATGGGTTCAGAATCACTGGGGTGTGACCAAGTTTGTGTCATGACTTGTGTCATAACCCTGCCATCCCTGCCGGTGTCGGGTCGTCTCCGGCGGTGTCACTCGGTCACACACAAAGGGCAGCGAACATGCTTGAAACCCGCATGAACACTGCCGCTCCGTGTCGTTTCGTATCGCTGCCTATCTGCTCGTGTTCATTCGTCCTTTGAAATGGCATGGAAGAGGTCATCGGTTCGATCCCGATCAGGTCCACCAAGACATCCAATTTAGAATCAATAGAATGCAAGGACAATTTGCGCAATTA
>OCZT010007064.1_pt1 | contig 11045 bp, 12 predicted proteins | sample 1539031 | NCBI WGS metagenome assembly OCZT01 (sample SAMEA3539308, study PRJEB22396) | soil metagenome | biome: tundra; feature: field; material: soil | place: USA | collected 2010-05 | depth 0.15 m
CGCCGAGACGATCGCTCCTGCAAGGACAACGGAAATGAGAACTCGCGCGCTGAGTGCCGTGTGGGACAGCGCTCGAAGGATTCGGTACTGCGTGATGCTTTTCATGGGTAGCCCTCCGGCAATCTTGGAGAAAGCGAGCGTAGCGACGATCGTCTCCTGGAATGAACAGATGATTTCTTATAGCCCTTGTTAATTCGGGGAAATGAGCGATTCGCACAGTCGGGCAAGCCACTATTTCGGCATCGGGGTATTGCCGTCGGGGAATTCCGGGCACCGGTGCGCTGACCGACACCCGGCTCTTCCATAGTGAATGCCGGCGCGCAGCCGTTCGCGTACTCGGCGAGTACGCTGGGTCCCGATGTGAGCGGCTTCGCCCGCTCGCGGGACCGCCTGGGCGACCGGCACGCCAACTACCGGCCGTGGGCGCCGGTGACGCGGTAGCACTGCGTGAGCTGGCACGAGAATTCGCTCCGACCTCGCACAACAGTGGTACCTACTCTTTCATGCGTTTGAGCGATTGGGGATCGCCGCGTGCGCCCCTAATCTCCCTCATATGCCCCAGCGGCGCCGACGCCGTGAGCAGGTCTATGAGACCGTCAACCAGAACAAGGAGCAGAACACATGCTGATGACCATAGTCGTAATCCTGGTAGTGCTATGGCTGCTGGGGATGATCACCTCCTACACGATGGGCGGGCTCATTCACATCCTCTTGGTCGTGGCAATCATCGTCGTGCTGGTGCGTGTCATTCAGGGACGAAGAGTCCTCTAACGGAGCAGGCACAATGAATTCGGTCAAGGGCATTGCGATCGTCCTGATCGCCGCTGGCGTCCTGGCGCTGGCAGTTGGCGGCTTCAGCTACACGAAGGAAACGCACGAGGCGCACATCGGGTCGCTGGATCTGTCGGTGAAGGACAAGGAGCACGTGAACGTGCCGGTCTGGGCCGGAGTAGCCGCGATCGTCATCGGTGCCGGGTTTCTGCTCGTCCCGAACAGCAAGAGCTGAAGTCAAACCGCCGTACAACTGGAGCACCGCATGAAAATTGCAAAATGGCTGGCCGTACCGTTCGCCATTGCGCTGGTCGCCCTGCCGGCACAAGCGTCGGCGCAGGTGAACCTCACCGTCAGGTTCGGTACGCGGCTCGGACCCGACGTGGGCGTCTTCGCCTATTCGCCCGAGCGGAATGGCGATTGGCACGCGAACTACAGGAAGTGGACGCCCGTCACGCTGTACGACGTCAACGGCCGCTACTATCGCAACTCGGTCAACGGCTCACGCGCCGTGGTCGTGTACTCATACAACGACGAATACTTCCTGCCGCCCACGGACGCTGGCTGGGTCGGCATGGACAGGCGCTACAACTACAATCGGCGGCCGAGCGCCGACGATGCGGGTCGTGTGCGTGAGTATGCACCGGTCGAGAGGGCCGACCGTCGACTCGGCGGCGAACTCGCGGTGTTGGGCTACTCGGCGGAACGTGCCGGCGACTGGCACAGGAACTACAAGCGCTGGACGCCAACGACGGTCTACGAATTCAAGGGCCGCTACTACCCGAACTACGCCAACGGCTCGCGCGCCGTGCAGATCTACCGCTATCGCGACGAGTATTTTCTTCCGCCGCACGACCGCGATTTCCAGGGCTACGATAGGCGTTTCGACTACAGCAAGCAGCCGAACGAAGAAGACCACAGCAGAGGGCGCGGCCGGCCGTAACCGTCCGCAACCCCGTGGAGTCGCGCGTGCACCATGACGCGTGTCGCCAGACTCCACGAAGGCCCCGCCGATCGCAGGATCGGCGGGGCCTTCGCCATAGTTGAGCCAGGCCGGCGCTCGTCGCTCCGTCTACACGACCGTTCCGAACAACGCCCCCACGCCCGCGGTGCTCGCCATGGCGAGCGCACCCCAGAACGTGACGCGCAAGGCGCCCAGCATGATCCCCGCCCCACCCACGCGTGCCGCGATGCCGCCGAGCAGCGCGAGGAACACCAGCGTCCCTCCGGCGACGAGAGCGATCAACGACTTCTCCGGAGCCGCGATGGTGAGGACGAGCGGCAGCGCCGCTCCCACGGCGAAGCTCGCCGCCGACGACAGCGCGGCCTGAATGGGGCGCGCGCGGTGAACTTCGGAAATGCCGAGTTCGTCGCGTGCGTGCGCGCCGAGCGCGTCGTGCGCCATCAGTTGCGCGGCCACCTGTTTCGCGAGCGCAGGCTCGAGCCCGCGTGCTTCATAGATGGCCGCGAGTTCGTTGTGCTCGCCCGTGGGATCTGCCTTGAGTTCCGAGCGCTCGAGCGCGAGATCGGCGTTCTCGGTGTCGGCCTGTGAGTGCACCGACACGTACTCGCCGGAAGCCATCGACATCGCTCCGGCGACCAGGCCTGCGACGCCCGCGATCACGATGTTGCCATGCGTCGCGTGCGCGGTTGCGACGCCGAGCACGAGACTCGAGGTTGAAACGATGCCGTCGTTCGCCCCGAGTACGGCGGCGCGCAGCCAGCCGATGCGGTCGGTACGGTGACGTTCGCCATTGATTACATGCATTCCTGAAGACTCCTTGGCGTCCACACGCCGGAGTGCGCTGCATCTTTCGGGATGACCCCCAACAGACTCTGCCTCGCCCAATATACGATCGCGGGCCATGACGGTGCCGCGCGCTCGTGCGCCACCGGCTCCGCCGCGCTCTTGCGCCGGGTATCGACCTTTTCGCACGTTCCCATGATGAACGGGACCCATGCGATTCGTCTGGCACGGCGCACGTCCGCGCTGCTCGCCCTGATCTTCCTCACCGCGCGCCCCCTGCATGCCACGTGGTCCGTCGTCGCGGTGGACCTGGCCACCGGCCGCGTGGCGATCGCGTCGGCCACCTGCGTGAATGCGAACGATGGATTCCTGATGGGCATCCAGGCCGTGGTCGTGCCCGGAAAAGGCGTCGCCGCCTGTCAGGCGAACGTCGACGGCACGCACACCAACCAGCTGCTCGTCTACGGCGAACTGCTCAAGGGCACGGATCCCGCTCGTATCATCGACCTGCTCTCGCAGGATCCCGCCTTCCAATCGCGACAGTTCGGCATCGTGGACCTCACCGGTCGCAGCGCGGGCCACTCGGGTCTCACCAACGGCTACGTGTCGCAGGACATTCAGGGCCGCGTGCCCGGAACGCAGATCTACTACTCGATTCAGGGAAACATTCTTCGTCCGGGCGAAGTCGTGCCGAACGCGGTCAAGGCCTTCCTCGCCGCGAAAGGCGCGCTCACCGATCGCGTGATGGCGGCGATGGATGCCGCCGATGCGTCGGGTGGCGACAGCCGCTGCACCTGTCCCCCGCCCCCGGCCGACGGATCCGCGCCGCTCATCCCGTGCGACTCCAAGACCGCGCACGTCGCGTACATCCTGATGGCCGAACGGAACGACACGAACGGCGACTCGCACAACAACGGGAAGTACGCGATGTACCTCACGGTGACGCAGCCGGAATCCGGTGGGCCGAACGTGATCCGCGCCGGCGAGAACCTGAATCCGGTGAAGACGCTGCGCATGCGCTACGACGCGTGGCGGAAGACGCAGCCGGCGTCGTACAAGTGAGCGCGGTCGTGCGACGGACCTGCTCGGTGCTCATCCTCGCCGTGATGGGCGTCACTTCTGCCGCGACGCTGTTCGCGCAGAACCCGTCGACCCCGCCCGCGCCGCAGGGACGCGGCGGAGGCCGCGGACGCGGCCCGGTGATCGTCATGGCGCTCACGTCACCGGCCTTCGTGGACGGAGCGCGGATTCCGGACAGGAATGCGCAGGCGGGACACGACGTGTCGCCGTCGCTCTCGTGGATCGGCGCGTCTGACAGCACGGCGAGTTTCGTGCTCATCGTCCACGATCTCGACACCGCGATCGGCAACGGCACCGACGACATGCTGCAATGGATGGTCTGGAATATCCCAGGCAGCACGCATTCGCTGCCCGAGGGCGTGCCGCAGGGAGGACAGCTCGCGGATGGCTCGCGGCAGATCAGCGGAACCGGCCCCTACTACCGTGGGCCAGCCGCGCCCGTATCGGGTCCCGTGCATCACTACGCGTTCGAGCTCTACGCGCTCGATGTGATGCTCGACGTTCCCGCAGTTGGCGCCGCGCCAGCGGCGACTCGCGCGGCCGTCATGGCCGCGATGGCAACGCACATACGCGGAAAAGCGGTGACCGTGGGATTGTACCGCCGCGCGCCCTAAGTCACGATCGAGAACGGGGCTCCGCTACGGCCGCTCTCGCACGCGTTTACGATCGTCGTCGTTCGGCTGATGCTTGTAGTCGAAACGTTTGTCGAAGCCAGCCCAGCCCTGATCCTGCGGCGGAAGAAAGTACTCGTCCTTGTACCGGTAGATCTGCACCGCACGGGTGCCTGGAGCGTTGTTCTGATAGTAGCGCCCGTTGAACTCATACACCGTGACGGGCGACCACTTCTTGTAGTTCTTGCGCCAGTCGCCGGCGCGGTCAGACGCGTATCCGAACACGCCGATCTGGGCGCCGAGTTGCGCTCTGATCGGGACGGGCGGAGTGTACGGGCGCGCCCGGCCCATGTCGACCGCCGCCGGCGCCCTCTTGTAGTTGTAACGCTTGTCGAAACCGGCCCACTCACGGTCCGTCGGCGGCAGGAAATACTCGCCGTTGTAGGAGTACACGACCACGGCGCGCGCACCGCTGACCGACTTGCGGTAGTAGTGGCCGTTCACATCGTACAACGTGACCGGCGTCCACTTCCGGTAGTTGGCATGCCAATCGCCCATGCGCTCCGGCGTGTAGGCGAACACGTCCACGTCCGGTCCCAGCGCCGTGCCGAATCTGACGCTGATATTCACTTGCGCCGCCGCGCTTGCCGGAAGTGCGAGCGACGCAGCCACCAGCGTCGTGGCCATCAAGTTTCGAATTCGCATATGAACCTCGCGTTGTGAAGCCTCTTGAACTCAGCCTTCAGAGCGGCTTTCGCCCCTGAATGACGCGCACCAGCACCACCACGATCGCGATGACCAAGAGGAGATGAATGAGCCCGCCCATCGTGTACGAGGTGACCATGCCTGCCAGCCAGAGTAAAACCAGAATTATCACGATGGTCATCAGCATGGACTTTCCTCCGCGGGTGCTACGTGGTTTGATATGGAGCAGCACGCACAACTTGTATGATAACTTGCCTGGAGTTTCGCGCAGTCGGGGGAGTAGCCGAATGCTGTCGGTGACTCTCCTACAGGATTGCCGCGTACGACGATGGTGAGCGACACAGCCCGATCATTTCTGCGGCGCCGACAGCGCCCTCTCGAATCGCGCCAGCTCGACCGGCGCGCGCGTGTGCGTTCCCTTCCCGATGAGATTCGTGCCGTCGTGCGCTTCGACGTCGAACGCGACGAGCTTTTCGCTCACCGACGTGACCGTCGCACTCGCGGTCACCGTCCTGCCCACCGGCGTCGCCGCCATGTGACGAATGTTGACGTCCACGCCGACCGAAACCCAGCCTGAGGGCAGGCTCGCCTGGATCGCGCTTCCTGCTGCCGTCTCCATCAGGAAGATCATGGATGGCGTGCTGTACACCTTTGGCATTAGCGGGATAGCGTGCCCGACGGTCAGCTCCGTCGTAACGATGACCGTTGCCTCCCCTTTGGATCCGATGGCGATGGTAGACAATGAGTTCATTCCGTGAGAGAGGGCCAGAATGCGTACGTCATGATTTTTCGGCTGCTTCTGCCTGTTTCTTCAGCGCGCCGATCAGGCCCGGAAAAACGAACCGATGCAGCGGAAGTACGGAGTACCAGTATAGATAGCCGAGGATTCCGTGAGGGTCGAAGAAGGCGGTCTGCTCGACGCGCGATCCCGCGGCATCGGGGAGCACCTCGAACTGCAGCCAGGCCCGGCCCGGCAATTTCATCTCGGCCCGGAGCCGCAGCAGGTGCGGCACTTCGAGGGCTTCCACACGCCAGAAGTCCAGCGGATCCCCGATCCGCAACTCGCGGGGATGGCGGCGGCCGCGGCGCATGCCCACGCCTCCGACCAGGCGATCCATGAATCCCCGCAGCTGCCAGAGAGCGTTGCCAACCGGCCAGCCTTCTTCGCCACCCAGGGTGCAGATGGCCTGGAACACATGCGCGGGCGACGCATTCACGCGACGCCGGTGGCGGTCCAGCAACATGCCCTCGTGCGAACCCAGCATGTCCGCTTCGGGCTGGTCCTGCGTGAGACTGGAGAGGCTCGAGGCCCAAGTCGTTTCGACGCTGTCCTGCTCCAGGCGCGTCAACGCGAGCCGCACGGCCTCGTCGTAGCCGGTGGGCTTCACGCTGAAGGCGGTTCGAGCTCTGTCGTCGCGCACCACCATCCGGGTCTGAAGACTTTCCACCAGCGGCTGCGCGATGCTGAACGGGATGGGCGTCAGGAGATCCACCAGACGGCTGCTGAACTCGGGCTTCGGGACCGGCAGCGAGAGGACCAGCCGTCGCAGCCCCCTGATGCGGGCGTAGTGCAGCATCATCTCGCGGTAACTGAGGATATCCGTTCCGCCGATCTCATAGATCCCCTGCGCCGTGGGGTGATCCAGAGCCTCCACCAGATATTCCAGAACCGAGCGGACACCGATGGGCTGACAACCGGTGTTGACCCAGTTGGGAGCGATCATCACGGGAATTCGCTCGACGAGATGGCGGATGATCTCGAAGCTCGCGCTCCCCGATCCCACGATCACGGCGGCTCGAAACTCGATCACCGGCACTCCGCCGGCGGCAAGGCAGCGGCCCACTTCCTGCCGCGAAACGAGGTGTTTGCTGATCACGTGTCTCGGGTCGCCGAGTCCACCGAGGTAGATGATGCGCCGCACGCCTGCTCTCTCGGCCGCTTCTCCGAAGGCCAGTGCGATGGCGCGATCCCGTTCCCGAAAGGCCTGGCCCGCCGCCATGGAGTGGACCAGATAATAGGCGACGTCGATGTCTCGAAGAGCGCGTGTGGTATCGTCGGGATTCTCGAGATCCCCGCGGACGATTTCCACGCCCGGCCAGTGCTGTCCCTCGAGGCGGTCGGGATTCCTGGCGACACAGCGCAGCTGATGACCCTTCGCCAGCAACCGTGGAACCAGCCGGCCGCCGATGTATCCCGTGGCGCCGGTGACCAGCACGCGCATTGGCAACATGCTGGATTCTACACTGATGGCGGTTTGGACGCCGCATCCTTGACGCGCGGCGACTCACGTTCCTATCCTGCATCATGACCGTCATCACCAACATCGAAGACCTGCGCCTCATGGCGAAGAAGCGCGTGCCGCGCATGTTCTACGACTACGCCGATTCCGGCAGCTGGACCGAAAGCACGTACCGCGCCAACGAGCGCGACCTCCAGGCGATCAAGCTGCGCCAGCGCGTGATGGTGAACATCGACGACCGCAGCACTGCCACGAAGATGGTCGGCGTGGACGTCGCGATGCCGGTGGCCCTCGCACCGACGGGCCTGGCCGGCATGCAGCACGCCGACGGCGAAATCCTGGCGGCGAAGGCGGCCGAGAAGTTCGGCGTTCCATTCACGCTGAGCACGATGAGCATCTGCTCGATCGAGGATATCGCCGCGCACACCAAGGCGCCGTTCTGGTTCCAGCTCTACGTGATGCGCGACCGCGATTTCATCGAGCGGCTGATCGACCGGGCCAAGGCAGCACGATGCGGCGCATTGGTGCTCACGCTCGACCTGCAGATCCTCGGCCAGCGCCACAAGGACCTGAAGAACGGACTGACGGCGCCACCAAAGATGACGATCGGCAACATCGTCAACATGATGACCAAGCCGCGCTGGTGCCTCGGGATGCTCGGCACCAGGCGCCGCCAGTTCGGCAACGTCGTCGGCCACGTGAAGGGCATCGAGAACATGGGTTCGCTGGCGGAGTGGTCGCACAAGCAACTCGACCCGCGGCTGAACTGGGGCGACGTAGAGTGGATCAAGAGGCGATGGGGTGGAAAGCTCATTCTCAAAGGCATACAGGACGTGGAGGACGCGAAGCTCGCGGCCGATTCGGGCGCCGACGCGCTGATCGTCAGCAACCACGGCGGCCGCCAGCTCGACGGCGCGGAGTCGAGCATCCGCGCATTGCCGGCGATCGTCGACGCCGTGGGCTCGCGGATCGAGGTGCACATGGACGGCGGCATCCGCTCGGGCCAGGACGTGCTCAAGGCGTGGGCGCTCGGCGCCCGCGGCACCTACATCGGCCGCGCCTATCTATACGGACTGGGAGCGATGGGCGAGGCCGGCGTGACCACGGCGCTGGAGATCATCCACACGGAGCTCGATCTCACGATGGCCTTTTGCGGCCGCACCCGCATCGGCCAGGTGGACAAGAGCATCCTGCTGCCGGGGAGTTACGCGTCCGGCGACCGGTGAAAAGAACAACTGGGAGAAGAACCACGGAAACAGCCGGAGCAAACGCCGGATTATCACGGAACGCCCAAGCGCGATCCCGGGCCGGAGAACTCGGTCGCGCGTCCTAGTACTTTAAAATCACGCTCGTCCGAATCGACCGCGCCGGCATCCGATAGTACTGCGCGTCGCCGAACTCGCTCTCCGACACCACGTCGCGGCTGTCGCCGAGGTTGTGGCCGTCGAGACGGAACTCCCAGCGGCCCGTGCGATAACCGATCCCCGCGTCGTACGAAGAGAACCCGGCCAGCGGCGCCGTGTTGCGCATGTTCATGAAGCGATCGCCCGTGTAGTTGACGCTCGCGCTGGCGATGAATCCTTCGTCAGGCGACAGCGAGATACCCGCCGACCAGAGCTGCTTCGCGGACATCTCCACGCGATTTCCACCGAGCTGCGTCGGCACGCCGTCGAACACCTGTACGAAGTCCACGAACTTGGCATCGTGCGAGCTGAAGCTGGCCCGTGCGAACATCGCATGCTCCAGCCGAACGTCCAGGGCGAGTTCGAATCCCTGGAACCGCGAGTGCCCCGAATTGATGAGCGCCGGGAGGTTGTTGACCACGGTGGCCGTCACGAGGTTTTCGAAGTCCATCTTGAACGCGCTCGCCTCGAAATCGACCGTGCCATCAAAGCCGCGAAGCTTGAGGCCGCCCTCGTAACTGCGCGACGTTTCCGGTTTCAGCACGCCTCCGCTCTCGGCGAGGCTGAAGTCGAATGCCGCCGGCTTGAAGGTGTCGCGCGCGTTTGCGAACGCGCGCACGTGATTCCGGCCTTCCTCCCAGATCGCGTACATCAGGCCGAGGCTTCCGCTCAGACGCGTGTTCGTTGCCGACACGCCTGCGCCGCGCGACTCGGACGTTTCGTTGAGTCGAAGGCCGCCGCTGACGGTGAGCCTTGGATCCGGCCGCCATTCGGAGGAGCCGTACGCACCGAGGAACAGCCGCTGATCCTTGGCGTCCTTGTCGAAAATCGACGGCACGCTCGCCGACGGTGCAGTCGATCCGTTCAGCAGCGCCGTGTAGTTGAATGTCGCGCCCTCGGCATTGCCGTTCGCAAAGAGCGCATCGACGCCCGTCATGAAACGCCAGCCGGATTTGGCCGACCAGATGATGTGCGTGTCGGCGTAGAGGTCGTTCACCTCGATGTTCTCTCTGTATCCCGACGCGTTGTTCGCCGTGTTCGAGATATCGACGAGGAATCCACGGAGGATTCGTTGTGACGAGTGCGTGAAGGACGCGTTCGTGCCCCAGGTCGCGTCGCCCATCACGGCGCGTTCCCATCCGCCCGCAATCATCAAGCGGTCCTCGTCGAGATGGGCGCCCGCCGGATTGTGGTTCGCGTCGAGCGGCACCGACGCCGACAGCGTCGCACCGTCCCGCGGCTGCGGGCTCGCGGGATCCTGACGCAGCATGCTGAGGTCGGCCGTGATCCACGTCTTGGAATCGTTCTCGACGTGCGCGGCACGCCACAAGGCATGGCCGCGCGAGAACGACGTGCGATCATCGGCGAAGCCCTGCTTGTCGAAGTCGGCGCTCAATCGAGACTTCCACGCGCCAACGAACGGCACCGGGACATCCGCCGCGAGACTTCCGGACCCGAAGCTGCCGCCGGTCGCGGAGAGATACCTCGCGCGCTCGGCCGCTGCGTTGTGGACGACGTGGACGACACCGACAAATGACGTGGCGCCGTACGTGACCGGCGCCGGCCCACGGAGGACTTCAATGCGTTCGACGTCGCGCAGGCTCAGCGTCGCGACCGCGGGATTGAACGCGCCGCCCCAAGGGATGCCGTCGACGACGAGCAGGAACGCGTCGAATTCGCGGAGTCCCCAGAACTCGGGCACCGCGCTCGCTGGACCATTGTCGCCTCCGGGCGCGATCGCAACGCCGGCCGCCAGCGCCAGCGCGTCCTTCAATGACGTCGCACCGCGCGCACGCAGATCCGCGCCGCTGATGACCTCGATCGAAAGAGGCACGTCGTGCGGCGCCTCGGGCGTCCGCGTCGCGACGACTTCTATGGTTGCGATCGGGACCGCCGGCTTCGACGGCGGAGCTTGTCCGTCGGCTGGCTCAGGGCTCGCGGCAAAGCTGAGCATGCCCGCGACAGTGCCGACCAGCAACCTGCGTCCGCTCAACATGATTCTGGCTCCTCACAAACGGGAGAACCTGCAAGACCGCGCGCTCACTCGGGAGCACACTCCGGTCGGAACGCGTGTTCCGGGTAACCGTCATGAAACTGTCATGTAGCGTTCAACTTGGTAGGATGGCTGAGAAAGGCAAATACCATTTGAGTGTCTTGTCAGGGAAACCCCGAGTCCTACATGACGTGCCGCAGTCGCACGAGTTCGATTCGGCAATGGTATCTTGGACCTCACGAACTATCAGAGCGGCGGAAGCGGCAGCTCCTGCCGGGCCACGCGAATGCCGTGCCGCTCCAGCGCCGGGAACACGAGTTCGTAAGGCACGTCGATCGGCGTGAGCAGGCCCGTGCGGCCGAGCACTCCATCGAGAATGAGCCGCGCCCCGCGAGCGAGCGTAAACCCCACCGTCCGCTGCATCGACGTGAAGCCGGTGGCGAAGTCACGCCGGTCGACGAGGTCGTACACGACGCGCACGCCCTTCCCTCCCCG
>OCZT010007066.1_pt1 | contig 11045 bp, 9 predicted proteins | sample 1539031 | NCBI WGS metagenome assembly OCZT01 (sample SAMEA3539308, study PRJEB22396) | soil metagenome | biome: tundra; feature: field; material: soil | place: USA | collected 2010-05 | depth 0.15 m
CCAGGCGCCTCTCGACGCTCGACCGGTTCCTCCCGGTGTGGATCGTCACGGCGATGGGGCTCGGGCTCGTGCTCGGCCGCCTCTTTCCCGGCCTTGGCGCAGCGCTCGACCGCGTGCAGGTCGCCGGCGTATCGGTACCGATCGGTGTCGGACTCCTCTGGATGATGTACCCGGTGCTCGCCAAGGTGCGCTACGAAACCATCGCTCAGCACGTGGCGAACCGGCGCCTCCTCGTGACCTCGCTCTCGCTCAACTGGGTGCTGGGCCCCGTCGTGATGTTCGCGCTGGCGTGGGCGTTCCTTCCCGACCTCCCGCACTACCGCAACGGCCTCATCATGATCGGCCTCGCGCGCTGCATCGCGATGGTGCTCATCTGGAACGCGCTCGCGCGAGGGTCCGCCGAGCTGGCGGCGGTGCTGGTGGCACTCAACTCGGTTTTTCAAATACTCACCTACTCGCTGCTCGGCTATTTCTTTCTCGCGGTGGTGCCCGGATGGTTCGGCGCGGACACCGCGGCGCTCCACGTCTCGATGTGGACCATAGCGAGGAGCGTCCTCATCTTCCTCGGCATTCCGCTGCTGGCCGGCTACCTCACGCGCCGCACGCTGGTCGCGAGGCGAGGCGCCGCGTGGTACGACGGCGTGTTCATCCGCAGGATTGGCCCCACTGCGCTCGTCGGGCTGCTCTATACGATCGTGCTGATGTTCGCGATGCAGGGGGACCGCATCCTCCACCTGCCGCTCGACGTCCTGCGCATCTCGCTCCCCCTCATTGTCTACTTCGTGACGATGTTCGGGCTCGCGTTCGTCGTCTCGGCGAAACTGGGCTTCAGTTACGCCGAGACCGCGTCGCTCTCGTTCACGGCGGCCGGCAACAACTTCGAGCTGGCCATCGCGGTCGCGATCGCGACCTTTGGCATCGGCTCGGGCGAGGCGCTGGCGGCGGCGATCGGGCCGCTGATCGAGGTGCCCGCGCTCGTGGCGCTCGTCTATGCGTCGCTCTGGGCGGGGCGCCGGTTCTTTCCGACATCGGGGATACCCACATGATCACCGAGTCGCCGCGCCGTCCGCTTCGCGTTCTCTTTCTCTGCACCGGAAACTCCGCGCGAAGCCAGATCGCCGAGGCGCTGATGAACGCGAAGGCGCGCGGCCGCTTTGAGGCGGAGAGCGCGGGCTCGCATCCGGCCGCACGCGTGAATCCATTCGCAATCGAAGCACTGAGGCAAGCCGGGATCGAGTGGTCCGGCCACGCGCCGCGCAACGTGGATGGACTGGTGGGACAGCAGTGGGACTTCGTGATCACCGTCTGCGACCGCGCGAAGGAATCGTGCCCGATCCTGCCGGGCCATCCGGTTCACGCGCACTGGGGAATGGAGGATCCCGCGGAGGTGGAGGGCACCGATGCGGAGAAGCGCCAGGCGTTCCTGGTCGCCTGCCAGCTCATCGCGCGACGGATCGACTTGATGCTCGCGCTGCCGATCGAAAAGCTGGAACGGTTCGCGCTGGAGCAGCGGCTCAGGGCGATTGCGGGTGCGACTGATTCGGGAAGCGCGACGAGCCAGCCGACATCGGGCAACCTGCCCGGTGAAGCGGGCGCCAGTGCAAACACGCCGGCACCCGCTTAGACTCTACCGGCATGACGGCTGTGCTGCTTGCCCGCCGCGTGGGCCGATTGTTCCTCGCTGCCTGCGTGCTCAACGCCGGCAGTCTCTCCGCGCAAGCCCCCACCGCGCCCATCGACACGGCCAAGAAGATCCAGGTTCTGTTCACGCTGAGGGACGCGGTGGTCTTCACCGGAGTCGTGGGCGTGACCCTCGCCCTCTTCCCGGCGGACCGGTCGATGGCGCAGCGCCTGCAGAACGAGAATTCGTCCCCCGGCAAGTTGCTCAACCACTGGTCCACCGCCTTCGACTACGTGGCCCTGCCCGGCGTGTTCATCGTGGCTCCCGCGCTGTACGCGTTCGGGAGGCTTGGACATAATCCCGACTTCGAAGATCTCGGCTGGCACACCACGGAGGCCGCGATCGTCGGCACCGGCGTCACCGAAATCCTCAAGGGACTCGTCGGCCGGTCGCGTCCCTACGTCACGGCGGATACGAACCCGCACGACTTCCGCTTCGGACGGGGATTCACCTCTACCGCGAACTCGTCGTTTCCGTCGGGGCACGCGACGATCGCCTTCGCCGCGGCCGCGGCCGCCACGAGCGAGGTGCACCGCATCTGGCCGCGCTACACGTGGATCGTCGGCCCGTTCCTGTACGGCAGCGCGGCGCTCGTCGGTCTCGCGCGGATGTACCAGAGCCAGCACTGGGCGAGCGACGTGGTACTGGGCGCGGGCATCGGCACCTTCAGCGGGCTCAAGGTGGTGCGCTACACGCACGCCCACTCGGACAACTACCTCGATCGCCTCCTGCTCCATACCCGCATCGCCCCGAATCCGGGTGGGGGCGGAACGCTGAGCTGGTCGATGCCGCTGCCGTAGCCTGAGCGCGGGCCGGCCTCACACTGCGCGTCCGTTCGCCGCTCAGGGCTTCGCCGCCGCCGGCGTCGCCGGCGTCACGCCCGACACGGTCCCGTCCGCGTTCAGCTTTCGAAGCCACGCGCTGCCGTTCACCGACTTCACTTCCCCCCGCCGCGTGCCCGCGCCGACCGTGCCGTCGAGCGTGTTCGAGCGTGACGAACCGCCGGCCACCGTCAGGGCGAAATCGCTCCCTGTGCGGCCGTTCGTTGTGGTCACGTGAACCGAACCATCGAAGGTCGCCGGAACGTATGCGCTCGCGTTGCCATTCATCGTCTCGACCTTCACGAGTCCGTCACCGCTCAGCGTCGTCATCCGCGCGTCCACGCTTCCATTGATCGTGGTGGCTTCGACGGGTCCCACTGACGTTCCGACCTTGATGTTGCCATTGATCCCTTTCGCCTTCACGGGCGCGGTCGCGAGGACGCTCACCGACCCGTTCAGGTCGAACACGTCCACCTTCACGCCCGTCGGCACGTACACGGTGAAGTTCACGGTCGCATCGCCCGAGCCGCCGCTGAAGAGCGAGCGCATCACGCTGTTGCCGCTCGTGTTGTAGTTGTCGGCCGTGCAGGTGCCCTTGCCCCAGAGCGCGCAGACGGTGAAGTCGTTGCCGTTGGGGACCGCGACGAACCTGACGTCCTTCTTCGGGTTGCCGCGGTGCCAGCGAGTTTCGGCGGTGACCGTCACGTTGCCGTCCGTGGCCGGCTTCACGTCGATCCTGCCGTTCATGTTCCGGAGGTGCAGCTCGCCGGGCGCGGCCATCGGGGCGCTCCACGAGAAGGCGTTCGGGTCCACGTGTTCCGAGCCGCCGACGCATCCCGTCGCGCAGAGGGCGAGGAAGGCGAACGCGGCGAACGCGGCGAACGCGGCGAACCCTGAGGCTGAATTCCTGGCGGGCATAAGACCTCCGTTGCCCCAACCTACGAAAAACGCCGCCGGAAAGTTTCCCCTCCAGCGGCGCCCTTCGCCCTTCGCGGTGTCCCTTCGCCCTTCGCCGCAGTTACGCCTTCCGCAGCCGTATGCTCCCATTCGTCGTCGAGAGCCTGATCCTCGGCCCCCCCTTGCCCAGCGTCCCCCGCATGTCGCGCCGCGAGAACGTCCCCTCCATCATCACCGGGAAATCCGAGGAGATGCTGCCGTTGGTGGTGTGCATCTCGAGATCGGCGTTGGTGGACGCCGGCAGTTCGACGGTGATCGAACCGTTCGTTGTCCTGAACTCCGTGTCGTGCGCGTCGAGCGCGCCCGTGCGCACGTACAGGTCGCCGTTGGTGGTGCTCGCCCGCACGGGACCGCCCGACGAGCGCGCCTCGATCCGACCGTTCGTGGTGTGCGCGATCACTTCGGACGTCGCGCCGTCGATCTCGATGCCGCCGTTGGTCGAACTCGCGTCAACCTTCACGCCAGCCGGGAGGCGCACGATGAACTCGACCTCCGTGTCCTGGTCGCGACCGTTGCGAAACCAGCCGTCGAAGTGCGAGCGCGTGCCGTAGCCATCCTCGTCGCAGCGCGTGTCGCGGTCGCGCCAGATCGCGCAGACGAGCACGTCACCCTTGCCCGTTCCCACCTGCTTGACCGTGATCTCGACGTCTTCGGGCCTGCCACGCCGCCAGCGCTTCTCGGCGGTGACCTCCACCTTGGAGCCGGTGCCGGCCTCGACGCGCACACGGCCGTTCATGTTTCGCACATAGACCCAGTGACCGCCCTGCACGTCGCCGGACCACTTGAAGGGCTCGCTGGAGCTGCGCGAATCCTGCGCGATCGAGGAACTGGGCACGCCCGCGGCCGCGGCCGCGGCGAGCACGAACACGAGAGTTGCCGGAATGCGCCTCATTTTCAGTCCTCCCTGCCCGAGCGCGCGCCGTGCTCGAGTGTGATGCTGCCGCTGAAGGTTTCGATGGTGATGCGCGCGCCACCACCACCGATGGTGAACTCCTGTTGCCTGCCGCGCCGCGAGATCTGGCCCGGCTGCATCGCTATCGGAAAGCGGCTGGTGATGCTGCCGCTGAACGTCTCGAGGTTGAACGTCGCGCCGGCGTTCGACGGGATCTCGAGGCGAACGTCGCCCGAGTGCGAGTTGAACTCGTAGCTGCCGGCCGGGTCGATCGTTCCGATGTACGTGATCTCGCCGCTCACCGTACCGGCGCGCACTCTCGACGACTTCACGTTCCGGAGCCTGATCTCGCTGTTCACGGTCTCGACGGAGAGGTCGCCGGTGATGTCGTTGGTGTCGAGATGACCACTGACCGCGTGGATGTGCGTGCGGCCCTTGAGCCGCTCGGCGTGGATGTCACCCGAGACCGTGCCGATCTCGATGCGGTCGGCGGCGTCGAGCACTTCGATCTCGCCGCTGACGCTGCTCGCCTGCACCTCGCCCGCGGTCGCGGTGATGCGGATGTCGCCGGACACCGCGCTCGCCTGCACGCGCGTCCCGATGGGCACCATCAGTTCGTAGCGTCCTTCGCCGACGCGGCGGCTGCGCGAGCGCGTCTCGATGCGGATGCGGTCGGACGAGAACGAGGCGTCGAGATAGCCGTCGCGTTCGAGCCGCGCATTGATGCGCGCTTCGGGGCGCGTCCAGCCGGTGACGATGATCTCGCCGGAGACGAGGCCGAGGTCCACCCAGCCGCCCTTGTTGAACGCGAAGGTGGTGTCGATGCGCATGCGAGCGTCGCGCTGCGCGCGCGCCGTCACGGGCCGGCAGGCGACGGCGCCGAGTGCCAAGGCCACGAGGAGAATCGGGGTGCTTCGGGGGAAGCGGGTCATCTTATGGAATCCCGGTGCCGATGAGGCAGCGCGAATGGGGCGGGGAGGAAATTCAGGAGCGCGCGGGAAGCGTCGCCAGGCCGCGAAGGAACCGCAGCTTGGCATCGTACGCGTGCGTGAGCTGGTCCATCAGGAATGCGCTCGCCGGGTCGGTCGGGAGCGCGTGCTTGCTCTCAGCGATCGCGGCGTCGATGAGCTTCAGGTCCTTCTCGACGATGCGGATGGTGGCGGTGTCGAGCTCGGAGCGCCGGGCGTCGGCGACTTTCCGGATCGCGGCGATCTCCAGGTCGAATGTCTGTTCGGCGGTGGGGCGGTTGCCCGCGGAACGGACGAGAGGCGCGAGGCGTCCCGCCCCGAGAGGCGAAAGGCGTGCGGCGTCCGTCTGGCGTGCGGAGTCCGGCGTAACCGCCAGATCGGCCTGGCGTTTCGTCAATGTGTACGTGACGCCGGCTGTGACGGCCACGAGCACCGACGCCGCGATGGCCAGCCGCCTCACGCTCAACGCCCCACGATCGCCGTACGCCTTTCGCCTCTCGTCAGGTGAATCGCCGTACGCCTTTCGCCTTTCGCCGGTGCGAGCCGTTATCGCCACCACCGAAGCCTCGATCCGCCCTTCGATCCCTCCCCACAAATCCCGGCCCGGCGTCAGCGCCGGCAGTTCGCCCGCATCCCGCACGATCGTCCGCACGTCCGCCAGCAGCGCCGAACACTCGACGCAGCCGCCAGCGTGCGCATCCGCCGCGGCGCGCTGCGCCGACGAAAGCGCGTGCGTCTCGAGATAGTCCGTCAGGAGCGCCTGGAACTCCGCGCACGTCATTGATTGACCGGAAAAAGAAGTCATGCGTTCAACGCCTCCCTCAGCAGCATTCTGGCACGGTGGAGCTGCGCCTTGCATCCGCCCGCGGTCACGCCGAGCATTTCGCCGATCTCTTCGTGGGTATAGCCCTGCACATCGTGGAGGACGAAGACCTTTCGTGCCCCCGGCGGGAGCGCCGCGATCGCCTGTTCGAGGTCGATCGAGAGTCCCGGTACTTCGACTTCGTGCGGCCGAGCATCTCCGTGCGCCAGCGTGTCCACGTCCTCGATGCTGTCGTCCTGCCGGTCGCGGCGCCGGCGCTCGGTCTGCCGGTCGTTCAGCACCAGGTTCACCGCGAGCCGGTGGAGCCAGGTGCTGAACGCGCTGTCGCCGCGGAACTGCTCGAGCTTCTCCCAACAGCGCACGAACACGTCCTGCGTCAGCTCCTCGGCGCGCGCGCGGTCACCGACCATCCGCGCGCAGAGGGAGAAGACCCGGTCCACGTGGCCGCGGTAGAGCCGCTCGAAGGCCCGACGGTCCCCGCCTGCGGCGAGGGTGGCGTCGTCTTGCGGTACGGGCTGGTTCACGGGCTCGAATTGCAGCGACACCGCCATTCGGTCATTGGTCCGTTTCTTCTCACTGGCTCAGATGGCCGGACGATGTCAAAGGTTTGAATGCCCGTGGTTACCGGACGACACTTCGAGGGGGTACTTTACGTACGGTTGCGGGAAGCCCCCAGTGTCGGAGGCACCGATGGCAGCGCAGACGGCGACTCAAGGAACCCAGGGCACGCAAGGCACGCCGCAGCAGGCGCCGCCCATCCCGAAGATGGAGGCGGCGCCGGCGGGCGCGCGAACCGCGCGCCAGATCCGTGATGCCGTCAGGGCGGACGCGAAAGCGGCGGTCAGGGAGGCGGTAGCGGCCGCGAAGGCGGCTCAGCAGCCTCCGCCCGGGCAGCAGACGACGTCCACCGGATTCCCCGACGGATTCCCGACGGACGTTCCGCAGAACGTCTTAACTCTCGGCTTGGCGAGCATGTTCATGATCGTGGCGTGCGTGCTCGGCTTTCCGATCGTGCGCGTCATCGCGCGGCGGTTCGACCCCAAGCTGCGACCGCTGCCGTCCGCCGCGCAGGACGTGACGCCCCAGCTCCAGCAGTTGCAGGAGTCGGTGGACGCGATGGCGATCGAGCTCGAGCGGATCAGTGAGGGGCAGCGCTTTTCGGTGAAGCTGCTCACGGAGCGTGCGGGGGCGCCGGAGAACACGCGCTAGCTTTGAGGCTTCGTCGATCCTTCCTCCACTGGCCACAAGCTCGCGTGGCCAAGCCGTGATCGTGAGGCCCAGAATGACCGCTCAGTATCCCGTCCGTTCGGTCGCGCTCTCGTCAGCTGTGCTCGTCGCTGCGTTCATCATCTCGACAGGGTACAGCGCCGCCGCGCTCGCGCAGCGAACCCCGCCGAATCGTCCCGGCGACCGCGGCACCGCCTCCGCGCCGCAGAATGCGGCGTACGATTCGGCGCTCTACTCCGACGCCAATGCCACATCATCACGCTTCAAGGCGCTACGATGGCGTCTCTCCGGGCCGTTCCGCGGTGGTCGAGCCGTGGCTGTCGCCGGCGACCCATCCAAGCCGATGGTCTTCTACTTCGGCGCGGTGAACGGCGGTGTCTGGAAGACCGCCAACGGCGGCCAGACGTGGAGCAACCTCACCGATGGAAAGTCCGACATCTCCTCGGTTGGTGCGATCGCCATTGCCCCTTCGGACCCGAACGTGATCTATGTCGGCACAGGTGAAGCGGCGATGCGCGAAGATCTCACCTACGGCACGGGTGTCTATCGCTCCACCGACGGCGGTGCCCACTGGATGCACCTCGGCCTCACCGACACCCAGCAGATCGGCGACGTCGTCATCGATCCGCGCGACCCCGACCGCGTCTTCGTGGCGGCGATGGGCCACGCGTTCGGCCCCAACGCGGAGCGTGGCGTGTTTCGCACGACCGACGGCGGCAAGAGCTGGAGGAAGATCCTCTTCCTTGACGACTCCACAGGCGCGATCGACCTCTCGATGGATCCCTCCAATCCGCGCGTCCTGTTCGCGGCCATGTGGAAGTTCCAGCGCACGCCCTGGGGAATGAACGCAGGAGGCGGACGCAGCGGCCTCTGGAAGACGCTCGACGGCGGCGACACGTGGAAGGAAGTGTCCTTCAATCCGGGCATCCCGGACCGGCCGCTCGGCAGGATCGGTGTGGCGATTTCACCCGCGAACCCGCGGCGCGTGTTCGCGAGCATTGAAGCTCCCGATTCGTCCGGCGGGATCTTTCGTTCGGATGACGGCGGCGACACGTGGGACCGCACCAGCGACGACCAGAAGTGGGCGGTCCGTCCGTGGTATTACTCCGCGGTGACGGCGGATCCGTCGGACGAGAACACCGTCTACGTGATGAATCTTCAGGTATGGAGGTCGGTGGACGCGGGGAAGACGTTCTCGGTGGTACGCGTGCCGCACGGCGACACGCACATCATGTGGATCGATCCCAGGGACTCGAAGCGCATGATCAATGGCAACGACGGCGGCGCGACCATCTCGTTCGACGGCGGCGTGAGCTGGTCGACCCTCAACAACCAGCCCACGGCGCAGTTCTATCACGTCACCACCGACAATCAGTGGCCATACCGTATTCTCGCCGCGCAGCAGGACAACTCCACCGTGTCCGTCGCGAGCAGGTCCGATGATGGGCCGATCGGGGAGCGCGAGTTCTTTCCCGTCGCCGGCTGCGAGAACGCGACGATCGCCGTCGACCCGCGCGACTCCGACATCACGTACGGCGGCTGCTACACGGGCTTCCTGACGCGTACCGACAGGAAGGTCCATCAGGACCGCGACATCTCGGTCTGGATGGCGAACTACGACGGCTGGGCCGCGGCCGACATTCCGAATCGTTTCCAGTGGACCTTTCCGGTGCTCCTCTCTCCGCACGACCCGCGCACGCTCTACGTGGCGTCGCAGCACGTCTGGCGTTCGCGCAACGAGGGCGCGAGCTGGAAGAAGATCTCTCCCGACCTCACCGTGCACGATCCCGCGACGCTCGTACGCACCGGCGGCCCGATTCACGGCGACATGACGGGCACCGAGTGGTACGCCACGGTCTACGCCTTCGACGAATCTCCGGTCGCGAAGGGTGTGCTCTGGGCGGGAAGCGACGATGGGCTGGTCCACGTCTCGCGTGACGACGGCGGCCACTGGGAGAACGTGACGCCGAAAGCGTACGGAAAGTTCACGCGTTCGGCCGTGATCGAACCATCACATTTCGACGCCGGTACCGCGTACGTCGCGGCCAACCGGTACCAGCAGGACGACTTCAGGCCGTATCTCTGGAAGACGACCGACTTCGGGAAGACGTGGACGGCGATCGTGGCGGGCATCCCCACCGGCGCGTATGCGCGCACCATCCGCGAGGATCCGATCCGGCGGGGACTTCTTTTTGCGGGCACCGAGACCGGCATCTACGTCTCGTTCGACGACGGCGCGCGGTGGGCGACCCTCCAGCTCAATCTCCCTCGCTCGAGCGTTCGCGACCTCACCATTCACCAGAACGACCTCATCGCCGCCACACACGGCCGCGCGTTCTGGACGATCGACGACATCTCGCTGCTTCGGCAGCTCGCCGACTCGGTGACGTCGCGTGACGCGTACGTCTTCGCGCCATCCCCCGCGGTGCGCTGGGCATCCACCGGTGGTGGCGGCCTGACCGCGGCCCCGAATCCGCTCGGCGGCGCGTACATCGATTACTACCTCAAGGCCGCTCCGGCGACCACATCTGCGGTGACGCTGGAGTTCCTCGACGCGTCGGGCAAGGTGATTCGCGGCTACTCCAGCGAGAAGATCGAGACCGACTCGGCGAGGAACGTGGCCGCCGATTCGGTTGCGAGGAAGATGCGGTCGGCCCTCAAGAGCCGGATCGTGTACGAGGCGGGCGATTCCATCGTCGCCATCCGCGCCGGCACGAACCGGTTCGTCTGGAATCTTCGGTACCCGGGAGCGAAGAAACTCAAGAACACGGTGATCGACGAGGGAACGCTCGATGGCCCCGTCGCGCCGCCTGGGAACTATTCCGCCCGCCTCGTTCTCGACAAGGACACCCTCGTCAGGCCGTTCACCGTCGTCGCCGACCCTCGCGTAAAGTCATCAACGGCGGAGCTCGTGCAGCAGTTTCAGGCCGCGCTGAAGGTGCGTGACCGGATCACGAACCTCACCGACGCGGTGGTGCGAGTCGAGGAGTTTCAGTCGCAACTCGACCAGCGAACGACGCAGACGGCCGACCAGCCATACGCCAAGCGGGTGAAAGACGCGGCGAAGGCGCTTCGCGGCAAGTTCGAAGCCATCCGCGCGGAGCTGTACGAGGTGGGATGTCATTCGGACCAGTGCTCACTCGACCAGCCGATCAAGTTGTACAACATCCTCATCACCATCGCCGGACAGGTCCAGACGGGCGACTACGCTCCCACGATGCAGCACGGCGAAATGTTCAACGACTTCTCCGGGAAACTCGGCGAACAGTTCCGCAGGCTGCAGCAACTGGAGGACGGGGACCTGGCGGCGCTGAACAAGATGTTGGGGGAGCTGAACGTGCCGGCGGTCTTCATACCGCCGAAGAAAGTGGCGATGTAAGGCCTCACCACGACTCCGTCGGAACGTCCTTGGGCGGCGGGAGCGACTTGAGGTACGTGACGATCTTCCACGCCAGCGGTGGCGCGAGGATGCCTCCGAACGCGGGCATCCCGTCCGGCCTTCCATAGTACACCGACTGGAACACCACGCCGTCGGCGCCGCCGTAGCGCCAGCGGCCGCTGATCAGGCTCGGCCCCACCCACCCCTCGCCGCCGCCCCCGTGGCACCCGTCGCAGTTCATCGTCTTGAACAGCGCCTCGCCGTCGGCGGCTGAGCGCTTGTCGCCGCGGAAGGGAT
>OCZT010007067.1_pt1 | contig 11043 bp, 9 predicted proteins | sample 1539031 | NCBI WGS metagenome assembly OCZT01 (sample SAMEA3539308, study PRJEB22396) | soil metagenome | biome: tundra; feature: field; material: soil | place: USA | collected 2010-05 | depth 0.15 m
GAGGCTCAAGAGATGGCGAACGAGCAGCCGGCCCTGTCGGCGCCGTCGTCGGCGGTGTCATTGGCGGCGTGGTCGGTGGAGTCGCCGGGGTTCTCGGCGTCGATGAGCGTCCGCGCTTTCGCAGTTATGTCGTCGAGCAGCGCCGCCCGTCCTATCAATATCGCGAGGATGTCCGGATTGGCGCGGTTCTGCCGGAGGACGGCGTCACCTATTACGACGTGCCGCCGGAATACGGCGCTCGGGATTATCGTTACACGGTCGTGAACGGCCGCACGGTTCTGGTCGAACCGCGCAGCCACCGGATTGTCGAGATCGTCGAGTAAGGCGAACTGCAGCATCGATCGCGTCGAATGGGGGCCGTCTTCGAGATGGCCCCTTTTTTTTCGACGCCCGAATTCCGGAAACACCAGGCTGAGCGGAGCTCCGCCGCAGCGTCAGAAGCGGCCGCCGGTTCGCAGCAGCCGCACGATCAGCAGCAGCACGACAGCGCCGATCGCAGAATAGATGATCTCCCGCACGAGGCCGGTACCGATGGCAATGCCAAGCTTCGGAAACAGCAGACTGGCGACAAGCGCGCCGGCGATGCCGACGAGAATATCGCCGATAATCCCAAAGCCGGTGCCGCGCACGATCTTTCCGGCCAGCCAGCCCGCAATCAGGCCGACGAATAGAATAACGAGAATGCTTTCATTGGACATCTGCATAAGAAGAACTCCTCCCTGTTCGCACGCGACATTTCTCCGCGCCTCGTTTTGAGCCTATCCATAATTGGCTGATGTGACGACTCCATTCTGCGGGGCTTCGGGTTCGGTCGAGCTTGCCGCTTGGCGGAATACGCGCCGAAAACGTTTCCGACGACGGACGAAACTTTCACCCGCCAGCGGCGTTATGCAGCAATGACCCAACCCGATATCTGGTATGTGGCCTATGGGCCGGACAAAGCGGTGAAAACGGACGACAGCGCCACCGGCGCGGTCCGATCAACTCGGACGTTCAAATCGGAAGTCGACGCCAAGCTGTTCGCCATGCAGATTCTGGCGAAAGGCTGGTCGGCCAGCGCAGGCACGCTCAACCCTCATCTGCCCAAGCAGATTGTCGGGGCCTCCCAGATCGAAGGCTGGGCCGACCCGGGCCTCGGCGGCTGAAGCACTTTGCCTTCAGCGCCCGTCAGATCGCGGCAACGACCTCGGCACGTTCAGCCAGAATGCACCTCGCGATCCTGTCCGGCCCGACCTGCACGTTGGGCGGCAGCTGTTCGACGCAGCGCGCTTCCGCGAAACCGCAGCGGGGCGCGAAAGAGCAATTGCCTGGCGCATGGCCGAGCGAGGGCGGCGTCCCCGGTATCGTTTCCAGCCGCTGGCCCCGTTTGGCGCCGTGGACGGTGGATGCCAGCAAGCCGCGCGCATAGGGATATATCGGCGAGCGCACGATCTGGCCGAGCGTGCCCTGCTCGACGATCTGGCCCGCATACATCACTGCGACACGGTCGCAGATTTCGATCGCGACCCCGATATCGTGGGTGACGAAGATGACGGACATGCCGAACTCGCGCTGCAGTTCGCGCAGCAACAGCAGGATCTGGATTTGCACGGTGGCATCGAGCGCCGTCGTCGGCTCGTCGGCGATGCCGCGCTGGTGTGGGTGGTACACGATACCAATCCGCACGCGCTGTCGCCCAAGATCAAGCAATTCGTGCAGGCGCAGCACTGGTTTCAGGATCTGACGACGATCGGTATGGAGTGAGAATCAGCTATTTCGTCAACAGCGCGAAGGCCCCGTTCCAGTCGTCCGGCGGCGGGTTTTTCTGATATCCGCGAATTCGCGCCTCGTAGAGATTGTAAAGCAGCTCGAGAGCGCGGGCCTCATCGGTCCTGCGGCCGCGCTCGATTGCGGCGAGCGCGCCATCCCAGTCACGGCTGCGATAACACGCTAGCATCTCGATGGTCAGATTGCGCAGCCTCTGGAAGCGGCCGGACTGTGCGGTGTCCTCGCGGCCGGCAATGGCATAGATGACCTCAGGCTCCTTCTTGCCTTTCACCATGATAAAATCGAGCTCAAGAATCGCAAACTTGTCCTTGACCGCGAGCGCGGTCTTGGAGCCGACGATGATCGGGAATCCATACTCCTTGGATTGCCCTTCAAGCCGTGACGCCAGGTTGACGCTGTCGCCGAGCACGGAATAATCGAAACGCAGGTCGGAACCCATATTGCCGACTACGCAGACGCCGGTATTCAACCCGACGCCGACGTTGAGCGGAAAGAATGTCTGACCGCCCTCTTGCGGCTCGAGCTCGCGCTGCTTGTTGAGCACGTCGATCCGTTCGAGCATGTCGACCGCAGCTTCACACGCATTGAGCTGATGTTCCTTGTCATCGAGCGGCGCATTCCAGAACGCCATGATCGCGTCACCCATGTATTTGTCGATGGTCCCCTTTCGGGCGAGGATCGCGTTGGTCAGCGGCGTCAGAAAGCGATTCATTAGCGTCGTCAGACCCTGCGGATCATTCTTGAAGGACTCCGAAATCGTGGTGAAACCTCGCACGTCGCTGAACATGATAGTCATTTCGCGTTCCTCGCCGCCGAGCACCAGCTTCTCCGGCGACTGCGCGAGCTGCTCGACCAGCGCGGGCGACAAATACTGGCCGAACGCCGAGCGGATCTGCCGCCGCTGCGCCTGCTCCCTGACAAAGCTGCTGAAAATGAGGGTGAGATAGATCGTGGTGGTCGACAGCAGCGGGTAGGTAAAATCGATCAAAAGTCGATGTTGCGTGTAAAAATACCAGGATGTTCCCACCAGCAGCGTCGCGATGAAAGCGCCGAGAGCGACGAGAGTAACTGGTCCGAATAGCGGAGCAAGCCAGATCACCGCAATGCCGAGTAATAGTGCAGCACCAAATTCGAGAATGGGGCCGTAAGGCGGTTGTGATAGCAACGTCTTGGTCAAAGCTGCTTCAATCACCTGGGCGTGGATTTCAACTCCCGGCATGACAGGAGACACCGGGGTGGTCTTGATGTCGAGAAGGCCCACGGCCGATGTCCCGATCAACACCAGCTTTCGCGCGATGGTCTGCTGTTCAACGCTTCCTTCGAGTACATCGGCCGCCGAGACAAAAATCGAAGGATCATGACGCGCAAAATGAACCCAGAGCTGGCCGTTCCGGTCGGTCGGGACTTCGAAACCCTTGACCGCTATGCTCTTGATGCCTGCGACATCAGATTTGATGAAGATTGTATCCGTGCCGGTCGCTACCCGCAGCATTTCGAAACTTAGCGACGGCATCGTTGCGCCCTGTGCCTGCATGATCATCGGCACCCGCCGGACAATACCGTCCCGCTCGGCCCGGATGGTGAAGAGGCCGCGCCCGCCGGCCGCTGCTTCTAGAACCGGTGTATTACGCAGCAGACCGGGAAAGTTGAGCATAAACCGCTGAGGATCCTCGCCCAGCATCGCAAGCCCGGTTAGTGGAAGTGCCTTATCGAATTCCGCGATGACATAAGGCAGTCCGGATTCGCCAAGCACTACGCGCGAGCGACGCATTGCGTCCGCAAATATCTGATCGTTGCTGGGCAACGCGCGCAGCTTGTTTCGGGTCGCATCGTCGAGATTCCGAATGGTGTCCGCCGCGACGTCGGGATTGAGCCGGTCTGGCTCGGCGAATACGATGTCGAAGGCGATCACGACGGCGCCGAGCTGGGTTAGATTGGCGATCAGATCCACGACACGCGTCCGCGGCCAGGGCCATTGGCCGTATTTCGCCAGGCTCTTTTCGTCGATGTCGACGATGACGACTGGTCTTGCGGTCTTCACGCGAGGGTCGATGACTTGGTACGTATCGAAGGTCCTGACCCGCAGCTCTTCGATCAGAGCGGGATCGGCAATGCGCAGCGCCGCAAGGCCAATCAAGAGTGCGATGCACAATAATCTAGCGTAGCCGAATTTTCGCTTGAACCACCTTTGCAATACCCGCAGTCGCTTCATGCTGTGTAGGTATCATGCCCGGGCGAATTGATCACCATCGTCCAAGTACCTCGCCAACAGTGGGAATAGCCTGGTCGCAAATTGGGTTCGTTTTGCATTTCCGCTTCCTGTCAAAGCTTGCGCCCAAAGCCGGGGCAGACTGCATCATTTTTTGTCGAAAACAACCCCCCAGCAAAGTAGGTTTTCGGCTGAAATCTAAGTGGTCATCTAGTTTTGAGCAGCACTCTTGCCACATATGTTGAGTCAGAGGACGGGGAACGACGTTAATGAGTGTGCAAAATCGAAAGTCGGGACCTGCAGAGAAGTCTCGATACCAAGGAACTCCGCGGGAGGTTGATGCCGCAAGCAAATTTGAGAAGGGCCAAGCCGAACGAGCCCCGAGCCTGAAGGTTACCAAGGGCACGGATCAACCGGCCCTGAAGTCCGACCATCCCGATAGCTCGACGGGCTTGCTTCTCCTCATGGAAGCGCTCGGGACGAAAGACTTGGATTTTTTCAATGCTCTTCTTCTTGGCCAACTTGCCCACGTAGGTTCGAAGGGCAGTAGTGTCGATGAGCAGGGAGTCAATTTTTTGCTCTCGACCATAAAGGGCATCAAACCCCGCGATCAGGTTGAAGCGATGCTCGCCGCGCAAATGGCTGCCGTCCACATGGCGACAATGACTTTTGCGCGCCGCCTTGCCCACGTTGATAACATCCCGCAGCAGGACAGTGCGGAGCGTGCATTTAACAAACTGACGCGAACATTTACGATCCAGATGGAGGCGCTTAAACGCTACCGAACTGGCGGCGAACAAAAGGTGACGGTGCAACATGTAACGGTTGGCGAAGGTGGTCAGGCCATCGTCGGCAATGTGACGCAGGGCCGACGTGAGGCCGCGCCGGACAAGGCTGTCGCTCCACCATTGGCCCTCACCGACGCAAAGACTGCCCCGATGCCGACCATCGAGAGCAAGAGCCAAGTCCCAATTTCTGTGCCGCGGACGTCAAAAAAGAAATGAAAGCTGGTCACCCGCGCAATACAGGACCCATGCTTTCGAGCCTGCGGTGCGGCGCAAAAACCCGTTCTGGCAAGCCCTGCCGATCGCCGGCAGTTGACGGTAAGAGGCGCTGCCGCATGCATGGTGGAGCGCCGGGATCAGGTGCTCCGCACGGCAACAAAAATGCGGTCAAGCATGGGCTCTATACACGCGAAGCCATTGCTCAACGCCGGCAGTTGGCAGAGCTAATGCGGCAATCGCGCAAGCTCCTGCTAAAGATCGAGTGAGCGACGACCTTTGGGGTAGTCCTGGGCGGCGGAGCGTCCCTGCGGTTTGCAAAATTACTTACGCAATTTTTCTCTTGGCACCTTGCGTAAGCGTACGCCCGGTCCGCCACCGTTTTCATTGATAAACTCGACACCCGCCAGTTGCAAAGCTCTCCATATTTTGTCGCCTGTCTCACTACGCCCGCCTAACGGACCGTCGCTCGCTTCCAGCCGCTTTATTGTTGGAATGGATATACCGGCCGCTGCCGCTAATTCCTCCTGGGACCAAGCTAAAAGAGCGCGCGCTGCTTTTATTTGGCGCGTTGATACTTTTAGTATTGACGTATTTGCCATATTGATAGATACTTTTAGTATCGATTAAAGCGAGTTTGCGTTTCGGAGAAATTGCAATGTCTCAACCGCTTCCCGAATCAGGTGATAGCATACACCGACGCTCCTTTATCGGTGGCTCGGACGCCCGGATCATCATGGGCGACGATGAAGCGGCCTTGATTCGGCGGTGGCGGGAAAAGCGCGGCGAAGTCGAGCCGGAGGACTTGTCGGGCAACTTGATTGTCCAGCTCAGCACGGTGACCGAGCATCTCAACCGGCATTGGTTTGAGCGCAACACTGGCCAGGTGGTCACTGAGGTGCAGCGACGAGTTTTCCATCCGGTGAAACGCTGGATGGCCGCGACCTTGGACGGTATGGTCGAAGGCACCGGAGCGGTATTTGAGGCGAAGTTCATGCTGCCATGGTCGTTCTCGGAAGAAACGGCGGCCGAAAAACACATGGCCCAGTTGCAGCACAATATGTGGGTCACTGCATCAAGGACGGCGGTACTTTCGATCATTACCGGCGGCGGCAAGTGGGTTGAAATGACCATCCCGGCCGATCCGCTCTACCAACATCTCCTACTTACCGCGGAGAAGAAATTCTGGCGCTGCGTGGAGAGCGGCGAGGCACCTCATTTGTTCGGCGTAGAGCCACCCCGACCCCGGGTGGAGGCGGTCCGGATCGTCGATATGAGCTCATCCAATTCCTGGGCGGAATTTGCAGGCGTGTTTTGCCAGACCCGCACGGCCTATCTCGAACACGATGCAGCAAAAGCCGAGTTGAAGAAGCTGATACCGGAGGACGCCAAGGAGGCCATCGGGCATGGCGTGCGGGCCAAGCGCTCCAAGTCCGGCGCCATTAGTTTCGATCTCCATAATACGGAGGCTGGTCATGCAGCGCTCTAGTGAGACCATTGGAGCAATCGCGGGTGCCCTGGCAAAAGCCCAGATCGAATTGGCCAACCCCGAGAAGTCGCTGACCGCGACCATCCGCTCGCCCTTCCCGCGCGAAGGAGATCGGAGATTCCGTTACGCGTCGCTATCCAGCGGGCTGGATCTGGTCCGCAAGTCGCTTGGTCGGCACGAGATTGCAACAGTGCAGACCACCTCGATCGACGAAGGGGCCGGGCTGATCCGGCTGACCACGACGCTCGCGCATTCCTCCGGGGAATGGGTCTCCTCGGACTGGCCGGTTTGTCCGGTGAGTGAAACCGCCGCTCCGCACCGAATGGGAGCCGCTCTGACCTATGCCCGGCGTTACGCACTTTTCACGCTGGTTGGGATTGCCGGCGAAGATGACCTAGACGCGCCGGATCTCAATAGTGGCTCGACCGACCCCGCGGAATCGGAGGGGACTTTACAGCATTTCGCCGAGACGAACGGACCGGGCCAGCAACCCGATACCGCAATCTTCGCGTCTTTACCGCCCGCACCGCCGGCGGTGGCCGGCAATGGCCGACGACAACCGGTCAGATTGCCACGCGTTCGCCTGACTGCTGAGAATTCAAACGCTTTGCGCAAAAAGCTCATTCGGGAATTATCCGAGTTGGCTTCAGCTCAACAACTCACCGATTGGTCCTACCGAAGCCTGCCGATCAAAAACACCCTGGCTATCGACGATGCGAGAATTGTTGAGGAAGCGTTTCGGGCCAAACTGATAGACCTCGCAAACGCTGATGCAGCCGTAGTGGACGCGTCCCCCTCGTCGTCGGAATCCAGTCCACCCGTCGGGCCTCAAGACTGGCACCGAGCGCAGCGAGTGCAGATTTCGGCAAGCGAGGAAACTGTACCGCTCGGAATCGACAAGAGCTTACTCGCCATTTCGGAGCCGCGTCGCTTCCGCGACAAGGTCCACCTTCGATTTGTCGCCAAACAACCCTGCCTGATCTGTGAACGGCTGCCCTGCGACGCCCACCATTTGCGCTTCGCGCAGGGACGCGGTCTTGGCCTAAAGGTAAGCGACGAGTTCACCGTGCCGTTCTGCCGCGGACATCATCGCGAGGTCCACCGCACCGGTAATGAAGCTCGATGGTGGGAGAACGCCGGCATCGACGCTTTGGTAGTAGCTCACAAACTTTGGACCGAAACCCACCCGCTCCGTATCACGCCGACCGCAACAGGCCAGGATATGCCGCTATCCGCTCCCGGTGTGACGATCGAGCGGGTCGTTACCGCCCTCTCTCCGAAGAAAAAGCAGAGAGAAGGAATTACGAAACGAAGCCAGATCCAGGGTTTCCCAACATGACCTCGCTTCGACAGATCGAGTCGAACCGCCGCAACGCGCTCGGAAGTACAGGTCCGAAAACGAAAACCGGCAAGCAGCGCAGCTCTCAAAACGCAATTCGCCATGGGTTGACCGCCGAGACCGTGATCGGACCTCTTGAGGATCCCGAAGACTACAAAGCCTTCGAGCAGGCAGTCACCGCAGATTATGACGCGGAAACGGCGGTCGAGCGCGAATTGGTCCTTCGCCTCGCGAGCTTACTGTGGCGATTGCGGCGCTCAACCCTGATTGAGACCGGTCTTCTCCGTATCCAGGTCGAAGTCCTGCGCGAGCAGCGGACGCGCCCAGCACCGCGACCCTCCGAGGACTGCGCAATCTGGACAGCACTGCGCATCGGTCAATTCGCAAACGTCGACCAGTCTGCCGAATGCAGCGTCGATGGCAGCGATCGAGACGCCATCAGTACTGACGCGGGCACGAAACTGGCTTCGCGGGAGTCCGACCCTCGGCTCGATATCGCGCAGTGCTTCGTGCGCCTCTCCAATCTCGACAACAACGTCTTCGAACGGCTTGGCCGCTATGAGATGGCACTCTGGCGCCAGGTCAGGCAGACGCTCTTTACGCTCGAACGTTTGCGGCGGAGGTCCAGCGCCCGTAGCTGGCGGAGGCAACCGTCTTGGCAGCAAATGACCGGGATCCCACCCATTGCGGAAATAGAAAGTTGAGGATTTGGCCGCCTCGGCGCCATGGACGCAAAAGCGTCGGTTCAGGCGAGAACTGAAGTCCCGAACTACCAGCTAACGCGCTGCCATAAGTCATCGGAGCAAATACCCGTTGTGCGGAACCCACCATGCCCCGTTGAGGATCGAGGTGGTCCGGATTCCACGGCGGGTCCTTGACAATTTGCGGATCCACAGCCCTTCCCGCGCGAAGCAGAACAATACACAACGTTCCGACCTATGCGCGCGTTAGATGATACCTCGGTTTCGGCAAAATTATTCGTTTTCCATCATCCGCATAAGGCCGTCGCCGGTGGCGCCAGATCAGGCAGACGCTCTTTACGTTGGAAAACAAAAACGGTCTGACGAAGGCCGGCTAAACAAGGTGGAAATCAACGGCACTGAGCTCTGCGCCGCCGGTGCTCGACAACGTCCGCGCGCGACGGCTGGGGCAGCTCCGTCACATGATCAGGTCGTGAGGCACATAGGTAACTAGTGTACCGCGAGCGTGGTCCGGAACAATGTTGAAGTTGTCGGCTGAGTAATGCCCCAGCAGCGACAGCTCGACAGTTTGTACTCCATCTGAAACCGCCAGCGTGCCACCGGTTCCGGCTGCATTTTCATGGTAGCTGATTGACGCGCTGGCAGATCCTACGTTCGCAAGATCGATGATATCTGAACCTGCAAAACCAGAGATTGTGCCATTGAAATGGAATGCATCCCCAAGTTTGAGCGTACCGGCGGCCCCAGAACCAAACAGCACATTCGCTGTTGATGACGCCTCAAAATCGAGGGTGCCTATACCATCAATGGTGCCGATGCCGTTTCCGCTCACTGCGCCTTGAACCGTCAGATTGGCTCCGTTGGCCCACAGGACACCTGAATTCGCGATTGCACTCGCGACCATCATCCCGCCGCTCCCCGACGCTTCCAGAACTCCTGAATTCAACACGATGTTTGAGCCGGTATCGATCGCAAGGACATGAGTGCCGGTTGCATTGATGGTACCAGAGTTGGCCATGCTCAGCTCGCCATTGCCCAACTGGCCGGCCCCGGAAATCGTGTTGTCTTCGTTGTTCAACGTGACGCTGGAGCTCGTTCCAGAAATGATGTTTGTGTCGCTATCCGACAACACAATCTGGCCACCACCATGAAGCGTCGCACCGCTTTGAATAAGCTGGAGATCGGTTTCCCCACCCGTGGAGTTGAGTTCGATCACCCCGGTGTTTTCAATCATGCCGCTTAGCGGCAGCCTAGCGCCGTTGCCAATGATCATATCCGCGGAATTTACCAGCACGGTTTGTTGATTAAACTGAAAATTGATCACGCTCAGCGAAGCGGAACTCACACCATGCAGTGTAATGGTTTCGTCCGATGCAAGCGTGAGTACCGTATTGCCGGCGCCGTCATCGCTGAGATGAGCGGCAACATCGTTAAAGTCAGAAAATCCGCTAAAGCCGACCAAATCGATTTTGTCAGACGCGGCATCGAAGCTGTAGATAACGTCGTGGCTGATCGGTTGAGCAAACACAAACAGGTCCGGTCCGCTGCTTCCCGTGAGATAATCGTTAGCTGCCAAAGCAAAGATCGGCGATCCGACAGCGTATGATTCCACGTTATCAACAACCAGTGCCGAGGCTGTCCCGCCATCCGGTTTGGTCCAGCTTTCCGAAACTTCCAGCAGCACGGCGCCGAGGCTAGCGGATGACGTGGTTACGGCCAGAAATTGCACATCGCTGGTCTGCACCGTCCAAGTATGGTCGTCAACCTGAACGCCTCCCTTCAAGCTCCAGCCGGAGGGAAGGTCGGCAGCCGTCACAGTGACGAGACTGCCCGGGTCGGGGGGAGCGACCGCGAGACCCAGGTTAATCTCCGAACCGGCCACGCCTGCTGGGCCTGTGAAAGGCGGGTCATCATCATGGATGGTGACGGTGACGACCCTCGCGGTGCCGTCCACGGTATGGACCGTGAAGGTATCGGTCAGATGCTGGCCTTCACCGAGCGCCCGCACCGCGGCGTTGGAATTGTTGAGCGTGTAGGTCCACACGCCAGCCGCCGTCATCTGATAGGTGCCGTAGCCGTGTTGGGTAGCCGATCCGGCCGCCGCCGCGATGAAGGTGTTGGGCGTGTTGTCGACGTCGGTGTCGGTCAGCTTGCCGGTGTCGGTCAACTTGCCACTACCGGGGCCGTCGTCGGCTACCTCCACGCTGCCGCTCGACTTACCGGTAATCACTGCCTCGTCGTTGGTGCCGAGAATATTCACCGTCAGCACATGCGTCGTGCCGTCCGCCGACGATACCGTCAGCGTGTCGGTGTAGGTCGTCCCGCCGACAAACTCGTTGTGCGCCGTGTCGGTCGTGTAGGTCCAGACCCCGGCCGCGCTGATCGAGAACTTGCCGAAGCCGCCAGACCCTTCCACCCCGGTCTGCGCATTGAACGTCGCCGCACTGTCAACATCAGTGACCGACAGCGTCCCGCCCGTCGTCAACACCGCGTTCGTTTCAGTCAGATTCTTGGTGTCGGTGCCGGTAATCACTGCC
>OCZT010007070.1_pt1 | contig 11041 bp, 7 predicted proteins | sample 1539031 | NCBI WGS metagenome assembly OCZT01 (sample SAMEA3539308, study PRJEB22396) | soil metagenome | biome: tundra; feature: field; material: soil | place: USA | collected 2010-05 | depth 0.15 m
GGAATTGGAATCTTGCGGAATCCGGTGGCGGCCAGTTAAGAGCGGAGATCCGCCTCGAAAACGGAAACGCCGTGTTCTGTTCTGAGGTCCGCGACGACCGCTCCCTCACGGTCGCGGCTCCGAACGGAGCCGCGCGCGTTAGCAAGCGGCATCCCGATGCGTGATCGAACTTCCGAAACACTGTGCTAAGCCCCGCGGTGGTCAAAGCCACGAAGTCCCCATGCTGTACAGCAGCACGGCGAGCACCGCCAACGTGATCGCGGCGTATGCGCGGTCGCGCCGGATCGTGAATGCCGCCAGCGTAAAGACCACGCGCGCCACCGGCGTGGCGATCAGCAGCAGCAGCCCCAGGAAAACGATCGCCAGCGGCGGCGGCAGCGCGCCCAACGAGCGCAAGCCCAGCGCCGCGGGCTCGAAGTGGCGGTAGTTCGGCTGCGCCGATCCTTCCGCCGCCAGATACCAGACGCCCCCGGCCAGCACCACCGCGGCGGCCAGCAAGACTCCCACCCGCAACAAATTGCCGATGATTTGTTCCAGCCGCTCGTCCGTCACCGCACGCCTCCCGAAAGGCCGTTGTAGATCATCTCGACCGCGAGCACGCCCACCACGGCCGAGAACAGGATCCGCAGCGCGCGCGGCCGCGCCCCCGCCAGACATTTCGCGCCGGCCAGCGACCCGGTCAGCACGCCGAGCATGACCGGCATCGCGAGGCCCGGATCGATGTAGCCCCGGCTGAGATAAATTCCCGCGCTTGCCGCGGCCGTCACGCCGATCATGAAGTTGCTGGTGGTGGTGGAGACCTTGAAGGGGATCTTCATCACCTGGTCCATGGCGATCACCTTCATCGCGCCCGACCCGATGCCCAGCAGACCCGAGAGAATGCCCGCTCCGAACATCAGGCTGAAGCCGGTCTTGACGCGGCGCACGTGGTAGTGGATCGGCCCGCCGGGTCCCGGATAGGCGCTGTCCAGTTTCAACCGCGACGCCAGCCGGTCCGGCGGCGAGGGCGCGGCCGCGCGCGGTTTTTGGAACGAAGTCCACGCCGAGTAGAGCAGCACCGCGCCGAAAACCACCGCCAGCGCGGGAACCGGGACGACGGCAACCATCCGCGCGCCGGCCACCGCTCCGAGCGTAGTGGCGATCTCCAGGACCATGCCCACGCGAATATTGGTGAACCCTTCCTTGACGTAGGCGGCGGCCGCGCCAGACGATGTGGCGATCACCGAGACCAGCGAAGCTCCCATGGCATAATGCAGATCCACGCCCAGCAGAAGCGTGAGCGCCGGCGTCACCACCACGCCTCCGCCCAGTCCCGTCAGCGCGCCGAGAAAGCCCGCCAGCGCCGACACGGCGTACACGATTCCGGAGAACGCCAGTACGTTCATGAATTCAAAGGGGGATACAAAAATACTACTACGGAGGGACGGCGGAGTGGGCCGCCAAGGGGTCCACCCTGCGTCAAACCCGTCTACAGCGAATTCAGATACGCGATCACGTCCGCCATCTGCTGCGTCTCGAACCGTGGCCAAACGACTTTCTTCTGCTTCATGCTTTCGAGCATGCGCGGCCCGTGCAGCCACAGCGAGGAAACCATGGTGACGTCCGAATAGGCGTCCTTGCCCTTGGCCAGACTGGGCGCCCCGCTGGCCGGCTGGTTGTGGCAGGAGGCGCAACTCTTGTCCGCAAACACCTTTTTCCCACGCACCGCGTTGCCGTTCCCTTGGAAATACTGCCGCTCCCAGACGTAGCCGAGAATCTGGCGCATCTCATCCGGCGAAAGCGTTGGAGGCGGGTTCTTCATGCTCGGCTGGTGGCTCCACATGTCCGCCGCGATATCGGTCAGGCTCTGGTTGCGCAGCTTGGTCTCCAGCGCGTTGGCGCCCGTATGGCACCCGGCGCAGCCCTTCGAAGCGAACAGCTTTTCGCCGGAATCCGATGCGGCGAACCGAAAACTCCTGGTGACGCCCTTGGTCTCCGGCAGGTTCTGGAGATACACCAGAATGTCGGTGAGTTCCGGGCCCGTAAGTTGCGACCACGCCAGCTTCTTCTGGGCGAAGGCCTGGCGCATCTGCCCCCCATGGTTCCACATCTGCTGGGCCAGCAGGCTGGGATCGGCCAGCGAATCCCACTTGGCCACCGGCGGCGCGCCGGGGAAGCTCGAAGTGGCGATGCCGTGGCACTCCGCGCAATGCTTGGTGGTGAAAGCGCGCTTGCCGCGCGCCGCGTCGCCCGGCTTTTCGAAATAGTGCGCCGAGACGAAGTAAGCGAACAGGTCGGCCGACTGCTCCGGCGTCAGCGCCGGACGGATGATGCCCTGTTTCAGCATCGCCACCCACATCTCCGGAGCGTGATTCCACATCAGGCTCGCCATGCTGGTCGGCGTGTAGTCGCGGTCGATGCGTTTGGCCAGGTCTGGCGCCGTCGTCCCGCCCCGGCCGTTTACGCTATGGCACGCGACGCACTGCTGACTTTGAAACAACTGCTCGCCCCGGCGCGCGTCGCCGGATGGGATGCCGGCCGCGAACACGCTCCCGGCAACGAGCGCGACGGCCATCACGCCAAGCTTGAACATTGAGGTCTCCTATCTGGACAGTCTGAGGCCTGTCTGAAACAGGTGCGTCCGGAACCCCTGGTACAGGTACATCTGTTCGCCATATCCGTACCAACGCCACTCGGTGTTCCAGTATACGTGCTTCCCGGCCGGAATGGAAAGCCGCGCCAGCGGTTCGTAGAACCGCGAGGGCCGCGTTCCGTTGGTGATCGCCAGCGAACCGCCCATCGTCAGTTTGGCCGCGATTCCCTTAACCGCCGGGATCTTCACGTCGATGGCCGAAGTGGCGATGTGCGCGTTGTCGTTGTACGACGAAACGTCCGGGGTCAGGAAGGGCGTGAACAGGTAATTGATGGACGACCGTATCGTGGCGCGGTCGTACTCCGCCAGCAGGCTGATCCGCTTCCCGCCATTGGGAGCCCAGTTCACCGACAACGAGTTGTCGCGGCTCCGGAAATCGTATTGCAAGCCGGGAACCGGGTCCTGGTTATCGAGCACCGTGAAATTCGCCTGCACCATGAGCGACGCAGCCACTTGATATCGCGCCCGCGCCCGCAGCCGGTTGTAGTTGTAAAGGCTCGTCGTGAAATAGGCGTGCGTGGTCGAGGCCCCTTCGTAGTCCACGTTCGCCGAGAGCTTCTGGGATGGGCGGAAGTTGATTCCCGCCAAAGCCACCTGCCGGTTGAGCTGGCCCGATTCGAACGGTCCGATCTGGCTCTGAGGCGAGCCCCTCACCGTGGCATCGCCCCATTCGTAGCGATAGCCGCCCCGCAGCGTGATCTTCTTGGTGAGGTCCCAGAACAAGTCGGCCTGCCCGCGGCTGTAGTTCACCGTCTGGGTATCCGGCAGGACCGTCGTCGTGCTCAAACTGGTGGGCGGTGTGAGAAACACCGCGGCGAGGCTCGCGTACGCCGCGTCGTGAAAGCGGTCGGTACTCCACGATCCCGTCATGCGCAGCCGGCGGAACGGCCGGATCTCGAAACCCACGTTCCCGGAGACGTGCGGTTTATTGGCCGATCCGGTCGCGATATCCATTTGGCCGCTGTAGGGCAGCAGCGAGTTCAACAGCACGAAGTTGCCCGTCGCCGCGTCCTGGTAGTTCACGTCGGTTTTCGGCTGGCTGTACAGGAATTGCCCGTACACATTGAGCCAGGAGAACGGGTTCGCCGTCAGCAACGCTTTCGAGTAGACGCTGTGGGCGCGAATTCCGTACGCCTGCATCAGACTGTTCAACTGCAGCGTCTGCCCCTGCAGCGTGGTGGTGCGGTCGCCAGGCGTCGGCGTGGCGTCGTACGCCGAGTCGTCGTCCTTGAAGGTCGTGCCGCCCTGCTCCAGCGTGACGTGGAGACGGTTGAACTCGAAACGCAGGCCGCCCCGGTAGTTGTTCGTGGCGTTGCGGAACCTGGTTGCCACGGGGAATGCATCGGGGCCATCCTGCACGAAGGTCGAGACGCCCGTGCCGGACCCCGAGTTCCGGTTGAACGACAGGTAGGGCACGATGCGCCTGTTCGGGAGCAGGGTCAAATCGAAACTCATGTTCCTGTGGTACAGGTCGAACCACTGCTGGTCGGAGCCGGCCGGCGCAAAGGGATTGGCGTACGATGGCAGGGCGTTGAAATAAAGAATGTTGCTGTAATCGAAGCGGAAATCGTAGATGCCCCGCTTGGTGGCGTCCACGTGCGCCGTATTGTAAGGGTCGCCCCCCCAGTTGGAACCGCGGACGCTAAGCCGGTCGAAGAGTCGCCTTTTCGGGTCCTGAATCGTGAAATCGATTCCGAGGAGCCGCGGGCCCGCGCTCAGGTCCACGATGCTTCGGTACGTCTCCTGGCTTCCGCCTATGTTCGTCCGGAAGCGGTATCCGAAATCGATGCTGCCGGTAAACCACGGTTCCGTGGCGGGAGCCGGATTCTCGACCGCCGCCGGAGCTTGGGCCGTATCGGCGGTCGTATCGGCGGGTTTGGCCGGCTCCACCGGCGCCTGCGCGAATACGGGGACCATCACTAAGAGAGCGGTCAGGAATTTCATCGGAGCAGCCCCCGATCCACGTACGAACCGTGGACTTGCTGATGGCAGACGGTGCAGTTGCGGAACTGCGCGGAGAGCAGATTGTGAAACGCCGGGGGAACGCTTCCCAGCGCCGGATTCGCCGCTGCCGTGGGGGTGGGCAGGTTCGAGTGGCATTCCAGGCACACGAATCGCACTTCGCTCCGGGTCAGCATGCGCGCATTCGGCGAACCATGCGGCATGTGGCAAGCCGGGCACCCGTCGAGCCGAACCGGGGCGTGCTCGAACGCGAACGGACCGGCCTTATCGCCATGGCACTTGAAACAACCCGGCTCGTTGGCTTGCGCGGTCTGCACGTTGTGCGGCAGGAAGCTGCCATGGGGATTGTGGCAATCCACGCACGACATGGCGCCTTCCGGCAGGCGGTGCCGGAAGGGCTGCTGGAAGCTGGCCCAAATATCGCTGTGGCAGCCGGCGCAGAGTTGGTTCACATCGGCCGCCTTGCGCGCCACCAGACCGTTCGGCCCGTTCTTGTGAACCGAGTGGCAGGCAACGCAGGCGACTTCGTTCTTCGCGTGGCTGCCGTTGATGCGGCCCACTTGGGTAGGCCGGTTCAAATGGCAACCCAGGCATGTGCGGTCGGCTTCCGCGGGCTTGAGCTTGGCCGGGTTCTTGATATCCGCCGCCTCGGCCGATTCGGGATGCTTGCCTCCCGGGCCATGACAGGATTCGCAAGCCTTGCCAACGAACTTGTACTTCTTGCTGGTTTCCACCTCGTGGTGGGGGTTCTTCTGAAAGGCGGCGAAGATGTCCTCGTGGCACACTTCGCAGGTATTGGAACCGCGGTATTGCCCCGGCTCATAATCCGTGGGGGCTGGAGCCGGGGCGCCGGGTTTATCCTGGGCGCCCCATAGAGTTACGGTGAGCAGCGTGGCCGCTGCCACAAGCACCGCCCGGCGCGCCCGGGAGGGGCGCGGGGGGGGTACATCGCTGGCGCTGGGCAATGGCCAATGCACGGGAGTTCCTCTCCTTAATAGGTCGGGCGTTTACAGGCCGGCGTGGACCTTCGACGCGGCGAACTGACCGGCGGCGCCGTGGCAGACGTCGCAACTTTCGCCGAACTTGGGATCGGTGTTGGATTGCGCGTGCGCAAATGCGGACGTGTTCTGGTGGCAAGCCGTGCAGGCCGACGTCGTGGCCGGCGCCGGATTCAGCAGCCCTTGCGGATCGGTCACCGCGAGCTTGCCGACCGGCGGTATGTCTTCCGTGCCGGCGACGTGGCACATCTGGCAATTGGTGGTGTCTGGAACGCTGCCGGTCGGAGACATGGCCGGATAGCGGACATCCGAGAAGTCGTTGTGGCTGCCGCCATGCCCAACAATGATGTAGGTCGTGCCGAACTGCGCCGGCATCTGGTCGCCGGTATGGATCTTGTGCACCATCAAGGCGAAGTTGATGCCTTGCGGCGGAAGGGCCTTGTCGGCCGCCGTGGTCGCCGTGGGACGAGTGGTGAAGTCGGTATTGGCCGGGTTGTGGCAGACCGGGCAATAGGCGACGTCGTTCCGCAGCCCGCCGTGAAGTTGGAGGTCCACGTGGCATCGGTTGCAATTGGCCATGGCCACCACCGTACGCCGCGCCGCCACCTTCGAGCCATCAACGGAGAAGTAGATGACCGGATTGTGGGCGCTGTAGTTGGTGGTCTGCTGTAAAGTCGTACCGGGCAGGAGGGTGGCGCTGAGGCGGGCCTCGACGCCGATCGCGTAGGTGCCCTTGGCGGCGGCCGGAATGGCGTGTGTGAAGGTGTACGTGCAGTTGCCGCCGTTATCGCACTGAGAGGCCGCCGCCACGCTTTCCGTGACGTAGCCGGGGGTGGAGGCGGTATCCGTGCCGAAACTCACGCTGCCGTAGTCCGATGTGGAGCCCGTCATGCTCATCGACAACGAGCCACCCGACGTGAACTTGCTCATCGGGATTCCGGCGCCGCTGTTGTCTTTCACCGTGAAGGACACGACCGGCTTCGCCCCCGCTGCCCCAATCACCTTTACCAGCGTCACATTGATGCCGGGAAGGGTCAGGGAGTAGGCGGGAATCGTGTGCCCGCCGATGATGGAAGCGTCAAATTCCAGCTCGCCCTGCGGAATATGGCACCCGGCGCATTGCTTGTCGTCCACTTGCGGCAGGTTGACGTGGTTGAGGCCCGACGCGAAGTTGATGCTGGAGTGGCAGGCGCCGCAAGCGGCCCGTGTGGGAGTGGTCAGCCATGCGTTGGTCTGAGCCGCGCCATTCTTGGGATTGTGGCAGGTCTTGGCGCAGTTCCGCACGTCGGCCGGATATACCACCGTCTGCCAGTCGCTCAAGCTGCCCCTGCTGAAAATCTGGTACGGTTTGGCGGCGTTCTCGATGGTCGGGAAGGACTGACCGATGTGGATCGCGTGCGTCATGACCGGCATGTCTACGGTATTGCCCGTGTCGGGGTTGGTGGTCTGCGGCGTGTGGCACATGATGCAGAGGTCCACGCCCTTGCGCGAGCCGCCGTGGAATGCCAGCGAGTCGTGGCACGAATTGCAGTCCGGAGTCCGGACGATATCTCGCGGCGCCGGCGTGCCGCCCGCCGGAACGAAGTCGAACGTCGTGGAGGCGTAGTTCGTACCCAGGTCCCATACCGTCAGGTTCCGCGAACCGTAAATGCCGACGCGGTGCGTGGCGGTCGCGTCGAAACCAGTCGTCGCCTTGGTCTTAAACGTATAGATATACTCGCCGACGGCAACGGTTTGCGTCGTTCCGCCCGAGTCCGCACCGGCCTGCGTAGCCGTGGCGCCCCCGGTTGCCGCCGTCGCGATGCGGGTAGTGTAAGACACATACTGGGCCTGCCCTTTGGGAATATACGCGGCCAGAAAGCTGTTTGAGATGGTTCCAGGGGTCTGAATCCCCGCCGTATCCAAAGCGAGCCCCTTGGGGTCCGTCACCTTGTAATCGACCGTGATCGTACCGTCGGTCGCGATCTTCGCCGAGACGACGCTAAAGACTAGCCCCGGGTTGACGTACTGAATCATGGCCTGGGTCGCGTAAGCCGCCTTGTCGTGAGCGTCGAACGTGGTCTTGTTTTGTCCGCTCACCATGAGCACCGACGCAGCCACCACCACGAGCGCCAAAGCGTAACGGCCTACCGCGAAAACCGAAGAAGGAGTCCGCATACTGTAATCTCCAATCCTTGAAACCTATCTATTTAGTTAGAAAACCAGGACGGTCGGGAAACAACCCGCCGCGCGAAAGCTATCGAGCTAAAGATTCACAGCACACGCCCCTCCAAAGTCTCCGCCAGGGAATCGGGTGTTGAAATCTCTTATTATCAGCGTGCTGGAAAATCCCTCAACCCACCCGTTTCCCCACACCGCCACTCATTGGGTGAAAGTACTGGTCCTTCTGGGTGAAATTCCGCTGCCCGATCCGGACGCGGAGCGCGGCCCCACTGAAATCTCGACGCCCGGATCTAGTAGAATCGAACCCGATGGCCACGAAAGGAGTAGGGATTCGATGAAATGGTTTTGTGTGGCTTTTCTAACGGTTCTTTCCTTGAACGCGACAAGAACAAAGAGACGCAGTAAGAGCCAGTACGGGCCAGTGGCCGCAGAAAGCCTTGCTTCAAGCGGCTCTTACGCCTTCGACGACACCTGCTGCCGGTTGCGGTCCCACAACACGCGCTGCCCATTCTGGCGGTAGGAGAGGTTCGCCATGTGGCAGGCTACCGCCGTGCCGCATCCGAATTCCACGTTCTCCACCGGCTGCTTGCGCGTGCGCATGCACTCGAACAGGTGCTTGAAATGGTCTTCGGTTCCCTCCCGCTGCTGAGTGAAGGTCTCAGGCTTGCGCTTGGGCTGCCGGCTGGCGGTCCCGATGTCCGCCAGCGGGTCGTTCTTATGCGCGGCGGTGAAGCGGTCCTTGGTGTCCTTCGGCCAACTTTCGAGCGGGTAGGCGTAATCTTCGATGGGGTTGTACGGCAGCAGCCTGGCGCTCTCTTCGGTGAGCTCGATGGTCCCTTTGTCGCCCATGAAGCGAACGATCTCGCCGCCTTCCCAGTTGGAGACCAGGTTGGCGGTCACCTGCACCTGGAACTTGCCGTAGTCGTACAGGGTATTGTGGATATCCGGGACGTCGCGGTCTCCCGTCCACTTGTAGATGCCGCCATTCGCCACGGCGCTCAAGGGGTACTGCACGCCCAGAACGTAGTGCACGCGGCTGAGAAGGTGTACGTACTCGTCGCCGGCGATGCCGGTGCCGTAGTCCCACCAGTTGCGGAACTGGAAGAAGCGCTGGGCGTCGAACGGCCGTTTCGGGGCATTGCCGAGGTACTGCGCCCAATCGATGGTCTGGGGCGAGGCATCGGGCGGCACGGGATACCGCCAGGCGCCGATGGCATTCGCCCGGTAGATGGAGCACTGGGCCATGAACACGTGTCCAATCTCGCCCGCGTCGTACCACTGCTTGCCTTTCTGCGTGGACTCCATGCTGATGCTCTGGCTTCCCACCTGAAGCAGGCGGCCGGTTTCCCGCGAGACCCGAACCATATCGAGCGCCTCCGGGATGGTGTGCGCCATGGGCTTCTCGCAGTAGACGTCCTTGCCGGCCTTCATGGCGGCGATGGCGACGGTCGAGTGCCAGTGGTCCGAGGTGGCCACGATCACCGCGTCGATGTCGCCGCGGCCGATCACCTGTTTGTAATCGCGGGTGGTGGGCGTGTTCGCCTGTATTTCCCGCGCGCGGCGCAGGTGGCCGTCGTAAAGATCGCAGACGGCCATGATCTTGCCGCCCGCGTTCATCGCGGCCTGCATCAATTCCAGGCCGCGGATGCCGGCTCCGACAATGCCGAGCCGCACCGGACCCGCAACAGCCTTTGGCGCCGTCTGTCCGGCGGAAAGTGCGGCGCCTCCCCCGGCGATGGACGCAGCGAGGAAGGCGCGGCGAGAAGCGTTCTCAAGAGGCATGGATTTTCCCTTTATTTCGAAGCCTCCGGCAGGTTCATGCCATCCACTTTGATGGAGGCCTGGGCTCCGCCGAGCAGTTTGCTGTTGTAGGTGGCCGTGATTTCCCGCTTCTCGCCCGGCATCAGCGAGATGTAGTTGTCTTCCCAGAAGATGGGTTTCACGTCCGCGCCATCCTTGCCCTTCAGTACGGTCAGATGTACGAAAAAGGCGAGTTTGGATGAAGTGTTCTGCACCGTCACGTGGTCCACCTGGTCCGCGCCCTTCACTTCCGTGCGGGTGGCCGTGGTCACCTTGGCCGGAGGCAGGTCTTGCAGGGCGGTAAAGTCCGTGAATTGCGTGGTGGGCGTGTAGACGCCGTTCCCGCGTGCGAAGTTGTTCACGTCGGGCTGCGTGGAGAGCCAGTAGAAGTTGGAGCTCACCGCCTTGCCGGCTGCGTCCTGCAGCGTCAGCTTCACAAAATACGTCTTCGAGAGTCCCTCGATCTGGGGAATATCGAATACCTTGGTCGAGCTGTCCTCGCCGATCTCCACCGGCGCCGTCTTGGAGAATTTCTCGGTCAGGTCCAGGTTATAGACTTTCGCAACGACCTTGTGGCCCGCGAAGGCTTTGTAGTACGAGTTCACCACCACGATCGACTGATCGTCGTAGGAGTACTGCACGTGCAGCCGCTCGTTCGCGATCTTGGTTCCGAAGTAGCCGCCGCCGGGCCGCAGGTACCAGTCGTAGAGGTGCCAGATGGTGGAGGGCCATGCATTATTCAGCATCCACTGAATCACGCCGGTGGAAACGTACTTGTTCTTGCCGAACGCCTCGAACATGGCGCGCTCGCCTTCGTAGGTCATCAACTGGCTCTTCTCGATGAAGTCCTCGAGGCCTTTGGCCTTGCCGTACCGGCCTTCCAGCGCCGCCGTGAAGACGTTGAGGTTGCCGTAACTACCGCGCCCAGCATGGAAATTCCACCATTCGTCAATGGGCCACCAGTGCTCCTTCGGCAGCATCTCCTTGATGCTTTCGAGCACCGGCACGGCCGGGCCGGGGCTGGTCTCCGTGTTGTAACCGAACGCGCCGCCGGCATTCTTATCCAACAGCCAATAGTTGGGGACTACGTATTCGTACGGCCCGGTCATCTTCACGCCTGTCCGGCCGGATCCCGTAGTGGTCCGGTCCGCGGCGGAGGAAATGTACGGGTTCGGCCAGTGCTCTTCGGCCAGGATCTTCAGGTAACCCTGCTCGGCCTTCTCGGTGTTGGAAACCGTTCCCGGGGCTTGAGGAGTGGCCGAAGCCCGCCTGGAGATTCCACCCGGGGACTCGTCGCTGCCGTAGAGCCACACGTAAACGCTGGGATGGTTTCGTATGCGGCGGATCTGGTCCCGCAGGGACGCTTCCGCGATGGGGAAGTCCTCGGGTTTCCAGTTCTGCCAACGCTCCCAATACGAGCAGCAGCACCAGCCCGGCATGACCAGCATTCCCAACCGGTCGGCGGTGTTGAAGAAATGCTCGTTCA
>OCZT010007071.1_pt1 | contig 11041 bp, 11 predicted proteins | sample 1539031 | NCBI WGS metagenome assembly OCZT01 (sample SAMEA3539308, study PRJEB22396) | soil metagenome | biome: tundra; feature: field; material: soil | place: USA | collected 2010-05 | depth 0.15 m
GTAAATTGAAACTCATCCAGACGCCCCAGGCCCACAGCCACCATGCTGTGCCCGCTGCGCCCATCATCCACAAAATCAAAGCGGCAAGCGGCAGGCCAATAAGCACGCCGATCAGACTTGACTTGAACAAATCGAGCAGCCAGAGCGTAAGTGTCATCTGGTTGAAGCCAAAGCGCTGTTCGATCACGAAAGTCTGGTACAAAGCCAGAGGTAAATCAAGCACGGCGCTGATCAACGCAAACGCTGCAAGCAGGGCAATTTGCTGTGGCATTCCGCCGCCTAGCCAGTGGAGCAGCGTCTGGTTCAGAATGGAAAGCCCGCCAAAGAGAGTCCACCCCAAAAGAAGGGCAGTGCCCAGGGCCAGCTCCAGTAAGCCAAAACGCGCTTTGGCGATGGTGTAGTCCGCCGCTTTCTGGTGCGCGCTGAGTGTGATTGTGTGAGCGAAAGCGAGTGGTACTTGGTCGCGGTGCCGCGCTACACACCCGATCTGTCGCGAGCTGAGCCAGAATTTCAGCACCAGACCGGCGAGCAGCGTGAACGCGAAAAGAAAGTTCAGCAAGGACGAAGGAGTAAATGAGAGGATCGAGTCAGTCATGGCGTGCGAGTTTAGAGCATCGACGACAATTCAGCACATGACTACATCGAACAACTCTGCGGCCAGTCCTGCGCTTGCCAAATCGGACCAGAATCTTGTCTGGCTCGATTGCGAGATGACGGGGCTTGATCCGGAGCTTGAACGGATCATTGAAATTGCGGTCGTCGTTACCGGGCCGAATCTGGAATCGCGCATTGAAGCACCCGTGCTGGTGATCCACCAAAGCAGTGAATTGCTCGACAAGATGGACGCCTGGAACAAAAGCACGCATCGCAAAAGCGGTTTGATTGAGAAAGTCAAGGCCTCGGCCGTGCTTGAGGCCGAAGCTGAAGCGCAGTTGCTCGATTTCTTGGGCCAGTATGTGCCCAAGAAGACCTCTCCCATGTGCGGCAACAGTGTCGGCCAGGACCGGCGTTTTCTCCTGAAGTACATGCCTCGACTGGAAGCATTTTTTCACTACCGCAATCTTGATGTGAGCACACTCAAGGAGTTGTCCAAACGTTGGCGGCCCGAAGTTTATAAATCGTTCAAGAAGAAGCAACGCCACACCGCATTGGCTGATGTGCATGAATCGATTGATGAGTTGGAACACTACCGCAAATACTTCATCAAACTCGTTGATTAGGTAGAAACCCGAATCTGTGGCACAATGCAGTCCTGCGCCGCAAATAGCTGCGTAAATCTGTACATCTCCCCTCATTCACTAAGCCCAACGCAGATTCGCTGATGCGAATACGCACAAAAGGGCCCTCAGCGCTGATTGAACTCTTTCTGAGCCAGAGCCGGTTCCGTTTGATGGTTGATGTTTTTTAACCATTGACGGAGCTTCACATGCATTGTGAAGCTCGCGTGTGAGTAAATGAATGAATGACGCTTTTCAAGCGACAGGCGATGTTTCGCTTGTCGAAAATTTTTCCAATGGCACAGCCGAGATGGCGGGAAACCCGGTTTCAGCCGTTGCGCTGATTCAATCGGTAGCACATGACGATCCCGTTGTAGATGCCCCCAACGGTTTTATCGCCCTTGGGTTGGCTCCGGAGTTGATCAACGCCGTCAAAGATATGGGTTTCACCCGTCCGACTGCGGTGCAATTAAAAACCATACCTCTCGCCATGCAAGGTCAGAGCTTGGCTGGCGATGCCGCCCATTTTACGGATCTGATGGTCTCAAGTCAGACTGGTAGTGGCAAGACGGCCGCTTTCTTGCTGCCCATGTTGCACACTTTGCTGACACAGAAAGCGCAAGCCGAGGCCAAAGAACGTGCCGATCTTCAGCGCGCAGTGGCAGACGCTGCCGCCAAAGGGGAGGCGCCTCCGAAACGTGCCAAGCGTAAAGACCCGACCAATCCGCGTCATTTTTCGCCTGCCACACCCGGTGCGCTGGTTGTTTGCCCGACCCGTGAACTGGCCCAACAAGTAGCCCATGACGCGATCGATCTGGTACAGCATTGCCGTGGTCTGCGCATTGCCAGCATTGTGGGCGGAATGCCTTATCAATTACAAATCGCCAAGTTGCAAAATGCAAATCTCGTGGTAGCGACGCCCGGGCGTTTATTGGACTTGCAACGCTCCATGCAAATCAAGCTCGACCAAGTGCAGTTCCTCGTTGTGGACGAGGCCGACCGTATGCTGGATCTGGGTTTCTCAGACGACCTCGCTGCGATCAATCAGCTCACCAGCGAGCGCAAGCAGACCATGATGTTTAGTGCCACGTTCGCACCACGCATACAGCAACTTGCCGCACGTGTGATGCGCGCGCCGCAACGTGTGCAGATTGACGACCCGCAGGGAAAACACCAGAACATCAAGCAAGTTCTATTCTGGGCCGATAACACGCAACACAAACGCAAATTGCTGGATCATTGGCTACGTGACGCCAGCCTTAATCAGGCATTGGTCTTTGCCAGTACACAAATTGAATGTGATGGTCTGGCCAATGATCTACAGCAGGATGGCTTCTCGGCGGTGGCCTTGCACGGTGCTTTGAGTCAGGGCTTGCGCAACCGCCGCTTGCTCGCTGTACGCCAAGGTCAGGTACAAATTCTGGTAGCTACCGATGTTGCGGCGCGCGGCCTTGATGTGCCGACCATCAGTCACGTATTCAATTTCGGTTTGCCAATGAAGGCCGAAGACTACACGCACCGCATTGGGCGCACCGGCCGTGCCGGGCGCGACGGCATTGCCGTGACTTTTGCGGAGTTTCGTGATCGTCGCAAGATTTTTGACATTGAAGCCTACAGTCGTCAACCTTTCAAGGCGGAAACCATAGCCGGCATGGAGCCACAGCAGCGTTTTCCTGATTCGCGTCCCAACTCCAATTTTGGGGGCCGCGATAGCCGTGCCGGCAACAGCGATTTTCATTCGCGTGATCGCAAGTTTGGTGGTGCTAGCCGTGCTGGTGGATTCGACCAAGCTGATGGTCGTAGTGCGCGGGCAGGTTTCAGTTATGAGCGCAAGGGTGGCTTTAATGACCGTTTTGCCGGGGCGCGTCACGAAGGTACCGCTCCGCATGGCGATTTTGGCCCGCGCAAGCCGGCTTTTGGCAAGCCCATCAGTGTCAGGTCCGGAAATGGCGGCAAGGTGTTTGTACCGCGCGACACAAAGAGGCGCCTCAGCCGCAGCGTTTAAACGCGTCAACTACACAGTGTCGGACGCCCGGTACGTGGAAGTGGTGCTGGGTCCAGCGCCGTTTACGATGGCATATAATTAATAACTTGCCTTGCCACACCTCACACGACGCTGAGGGTGGCTTTTCCTGCCCAAACCCGGGCCATCCATAAGGAGTATCAATGCGTCATTACGAAATCATACTCATGATCCATCCGGATCAGAGTGAGCAAGTTCCAGCCATGTTGGAGCGTTACAAAGGCATGATCTTGGCCGGTGGCGGTAAAGTCCACCGGGTTGAAGATTGGGGTCGGCGACAACTGGTTTACATGATCAACAAGCTCTCCAAAGCGCATTACCTGTGCATCAACATTGAAGCCGATCAGGCTGTGATGGTGGAGCTGGAGCACGCGTTCAAGTTCAATGATGCCGTGCTGCGGCATTTGACAGTTTTGAAGAATAAGGCCGACACTGGTCCTTCTTCAATGATGAAAACTGTCGAACGTGAAGATGCCCGCAAAAACCAACAGCCAGAGTACCAGGCCTGAGCGCTGGTGTAATGGCGTTTATTGCCAACAAGGAGCGTGAAACACATAGCCAACCAGCTTGTACTGACTGCCTGTATCGCTGAGCTTGATGCCCTGCGCTATACCCCAGCCGGATTGCCCGCGTTGAACCTGAGACTGGAACATGAGTCAACTGTTCAGGAGGCCGGGCAGACAAGACAGGTCGGGGCAGTAATCAAGGCAGTGGCTTTTGGTGCAACGGCTGAGCGGCTGGTCAAACAGGCGATCGGCAGTGGCTGGAGGTTTCAAGGTTTTCTGGCGACACCTCGCAATGGCAAGCACCTCGTGTTTCATATTCAAGAATTTCAGCAAGATTAACGAATTCGTAAATATTTAAGGAGTCCATCATGGCCGGACCAAAACGTTTCAATAACAAAGACAAGCGCCCCAAGCGCCCAGCCCAGAACCTGCTGTTCAAGCGCAAACGCTTTTGCCGTTTCACGGTGACCGGCGTCGAAGAGATCGATTACAAAGACATCGATACACTGCGCGATTTCATTGCCGAGAATGGCAAGATCATCCCCGCGCGCCTGACTGGCACCCGTGCCATTTTTCAGCGCCAACTTAACACCGCTATCAAGCGCGCACGTTTCCTCGCGATGCTGCCTTACAGCGATCAGCACCGCATTTAAGGAAGCCAGACCATGCAAATCATTCTGCTCGACAAGGTCGTTAACCTTGGCAATCTCGGCGAGATCGTTCGTGTAAAAGACGGTTATGCACGCAACTTCCTGATTCCTTCTGGTCGTGCTCGTCGCGCCACGGCGTCGGCAAAACTGGAGTTCGAGGCCAAACGTGCCGGGCTCGAAAAAGCCGCTGCCGCAAAGTTGGCTGAATCACAAGCGGTGGGTGAGAAGCTCACCGGCACGACGGTCAAGTTGACCCAAAAAGCTGGTGTGGACGGACGCCTGTTTGGCTCTGTAACCAACGCCGACATCGCCGAAGAATTGAACAAGACCGGCTACAAGGTGGTCAAGGCACAAATTCGCATGCCCAATGGCCCCATCAAGATGGTTGGCGACAGCACTGTCAGCATCGCCTTGCACACGGATGTGGTGGTAGACATCACGGTCTCGGTTTACGGCGAAACGGCTTAAATATCCGATACTTCCATCAAAGGCCGTTGGGGGTGCAAGCTCCTGACGGCTTTTGTATTTGTGGCGTTTGTCGACAATGCAGTCTATTTCGCGATTTGCACAGTTTATGCACAACCAGTACAAGGCTTTTGCCCAGCTTTTCACTCGACGCCGCCCAAACAGTGTCGTAGTATCTAGCTAGCCCAAAGGAAACTTTCATGTCTGCCGTACTTTCTGCTGTCGCTACTGACTATGACCCGGACCGAGAGGTGGCGCTACTGCGTATTCCTCCGCACTCCATTGAGGCTGAGTCGAGCGTGCTCGGTGGCTTGTTGCTAGATAATGCCGCCTGGGACCGGGTCAGTGATTTGTTAACTGCAAGTGATTTTTATCGTTACGAACACAGAATGGTTTTTGGCGCCATTGGCGTCCTGATCAATGCTGCTAAACCAGCCGACGTGATCACGGTATTTGAGCAACTTCAAGGTCTGGGCAAGGCCGAGGAAATTGGCGGTTTGGCGTACCTCAACTCGCTGGCTCAATATGTGCCCAGCGCGGGCAATATCCGTCGCTATGCCGAGATCGTGCGGGAGCGTGGCATTCTGCGCAAGCTGGTCAGCGCCACGGATGAAATATCCACCAACGCTTTTAATCCCAAAGGCCGCCCGGTAGCTGCCATTCTGGATGACGCTGAGCAAAAAATCTTCAATATCGGCGAGGAGGGCGCACGTACCAAACAGGGCTTTCAGGCCATGGACACGCTGGTCGTGGCTCTCCTTGACCGGGTGCAGGAGATGGCCGATAACCCCAACGATGTGACGGGCGTGCCCACCGGTTTTTATGATCTTGATCGTCTGACGGCTGGTTTTCAGGCCGGTGATTTGATCGTGCTGGCGGGACGTCCTTCCATGGGTAAAACTGCTTTGGCCATCAATATCGCCGAGCATGTGGCACTCAATGAAGGTTTGCCGGTGGCAGTGTTTTCAATGGAAATGGGTGCGGCGCAACTGGCAATACGCATAGTGGGCTCGATCGGACGCATTGACCAGAGCCACTTGAGGACCGGCAGACTGACCGACGAAGAATGGCCGCGCTTGACCGAAACGATCGAGAAGCTGCGTATCATTTCTTTGCATATTGATGAGACCGCCGGGCTAAGCTCGGCGGAACTGCGTGCCAACGCGCGACGCTTGTCGCGCCAGTGCGGCAAGTTGGGCCTGATTGTGGTGGACTATTTGCAGCTTATGAGCGGATCTTCGACCAACGATGAAAACCGCGCCACCGAGCTTGGTGAGATTTCGCGTGGTCTGAAAGCGCTGGCCAAAGAGTTGCAGTGCCCGGTGATTGCACTGTCGCAGCTCAATCGCAGTGTCGAAACCCGGCCCGACAAACGCCCGATGATGAGTGATTTGCGTGAGTCGGGTGCGATTGAGCAAGACGCCGATATCATCATGTTCATTTACCGCGATGAGTACTACACCAAGGACGCCTGCAAAGAACCCGGTGTGGCCGAGATCATTATCGCCAAACAGCGTAACGGCCCGACCGGCATGGTGAAACTGACTTTTCTTAAGCCAATTACCAAGTTTGAAAGCCTGGCCCGCGGTAGTGGAGGGGACTTCTAAGCAGTTGGCGTTAGAGCACATCGCTTACGCGAGTGGTCTGACCCCAATTTCACAGAACTTCGCTCGCAAAATCTGCCAGCCGCGAGCGTTCTCCGCGCGCCAGCGTAATATGGCCGCTGTGCTGCCAACCTTTGAATTTGTCAACCGCGTAGGTCAAACCCGAAGAGCCCTCGGTCAAGTACGGTGTATCGATCTGGGCAATATTACCCATGCAAATGATCTTGGTACCGGGGCCGGCGCGGGTAATCAAGGTCTTCATTTGCTTGGGCGTCAAGTTCTGCGCTTCGTCAATGATGACGTACTTGTTCAGGAAGGTACGTCCGCGCATAAAGTTCATGCTTTTGATCTTGATGCGACTGCGGATAAGTTCATTGGTGGCGGCGCGGCCCCATTCACCAGCGCTGCCGTCAGTCTTGCCCAGTACCTCGAGGTTGTCGTCCAGCGCGCCCATCCAGGGACCCATTTTTTCCTCTTCCGTGCCAGGAAGAAATCCGATGTCTTCACCAACGCTAACGGTGGCACGGGTCATAATGATCTCGCTATAGCGCCGCTCGTCGAGTACCTGTGTCAGGCCTGAAGCCAGTGCCATCAATGTCTTGCCGGTGCCGGCGGTTCCGGTCAATGTGACAAAGTCAATCTCCGGGTCCATCAGAAGGTTCAGCGCAAAGTTTTGTTCACGATTTCTTGAGATAATGCCCCAGACTGCGTTCTTGAGATGGTTGTAGTCCTTGAGTGTCTTGAAGATTGCTGTTCTTCCGCGAATCTCCGTCACCCGGGCATAGAGGCTAGGTTCACCGGGCAACTCGAAGTAGATGAATTGGTTGATCAGTAAACTGGGCACGATCGGTCCAGTGACACTATAGAACGTATGAATACCCTGTTGCCAGCTCTCCACTGTCTTGCCATGGGTGGTCCAGAAATTGGCTGGCAAGATCATCACGCCGGCGTATAGCAAGTCGCCGTCTGCCAGTGTCTTGTCGTTCTGGTAATCATCGGTGGCCAGACCCAGCGCACGCGATTTGACGCGCATGTTGATGTCTTTTGACACCAGTACCACTTCTCGTGCGCTCGCGTGTGACTCGTTGCCTTGGGCTGCGTATTTTTCACGCAACGCCTCCACGACACCCAGAATTTGATTGTCTGCCTTGTCTTGCGGCAGGATGGCAGGCAAGGTGTAATTGAGGAGTTGGGTCTGAAAGAACAATCTACCGTTTGCCTCCCGATGGCCGGTCGAGTTGAGCGGTAAACCAGCGGTGATGTCTGCGCCTTGATGACTGGCTAATGCATCCAGTAGGCGACTTGTTTGGCGTGCGTTGCGGGCAACTTCGTTCATTCCATTCTTGTGGGCATCGAGTTCTTCCAGAACAATCATGGGAAGAAAGATGTCGTGTTCTTGAAAGCGGAACAGGCAAGTCGGGTCGTGCAGCAACACGTTGGTGTCAAGCACAAAGAGTTTCGTCGGCCCGTTGTGTTTTGTCTTCTTGGGTCTTGCTTCGGTGCGTACTTGGGCCTGGGCAAGTGTTTTGGTCGCAAGCTGATCTTCGCGGTCTGTGATCTCCAAATCATTGAATGTAGGTTGAACTTGCGGTGTAACTGTGAGGGTGAGTTCGGTCAGAGGCGGCTTGGTTCTTGGTGCTTTGGGCAGAATCCGCACAGGTACGTCGTAATCTTGCTCGGACAGCAGCGCAGCACGTTTGGCGGGTTGAGTTGGCAATGGCATAGAGAAGTTTGCTAGAAGCGAAAAAGCCGCCTTGGTGCCAGGGCGGCTCTATCAGGGGAAATAGTTGTCAGACCACTCTCCAGAGGGGATCAAATAAGCGCTGTGACCTTTCTGAGTGTCTTTACAGCTTTCAGTACTTCGTCTATATGGCCTGGCACTTTGAGCCCGCGCCATTCTTCCTTCAGTGTGCCATCCGCGCCAATTAGAAAGGTGCTGCGCTCGATGCCTTTAACTTTCTTGCCATACATGATCTTGTTTTTGACAACGCCAAACATATGGCACATCTTTTCTTCGGTATCGGCGATCAACTCAAAAGGCAACTCCAGTTTGGTTTTGAATTCCTCGTGGGATTTCATGTTGTCACGCGATACGCCGAATACCGTGGCGCCAGCCTTTACAAAGTCTTTGTAGCGGTCACGAAACTGCATCGCCTCTGTGGTGCAGCCTGGCGTGTTGTCCTTTGGATAAAAATACAGGACGACGGTCTTTCCGAGGTGGGAGGTGTTGGAAACTCTGATGCCGCCAGTGGCATTTGATTCAAATTCAGGGAGTGGTTTATTGACAACAATCGCCATGGTTCTAATATCTCGTGTGACAAGGTGCGTCATGTGTTCAGGTCACGGGCACTGTCCCATGATGCTGGTACGGCGCCTCTGACTACAGGACGTCATTTTACGCCGAAAATCGCTGATACCTTTCGAGTCAGACCCCGGTGTTATCCCGGAGCGGCTTCGAGCAGCAATGCAAGCGCAACACGGCGGCCTTGGTCGGCCAGGATGTTGTAAGTACGACAGGCCGCCTGGGTATCCATGGTTTCAATGCCAATTTGTCTTTCTATCAGGGGCCTGATCCACTCGGCCTGCGGAAACCGGATGCGGTTGCCACTGCCGAAAATAACCAGCTCGACGCCCATGTCAGCCAGTTGAGAAAAGTGTTCAGGCCGCAGATCCTCAAAGCGCTGGCAGGCCCAGTCAAAGCGTTCGCCGCCCGAGCCAATGACCACACTGGTGCTTATTCTGTCGCGCCCGATAGCAACCCAGCCGGGGCCGTAGCCGCTGATCGATTGCGCGCTGATGAGGTCGGGTTGAATTTTCATGTGGGAGTGGCTGGTGTCTGGATGCTGTAACGCATCAGCAAGCACAGGCTCTGTAGCGGGATGTGGTCAAATTATAAGTATTGCAGCGAGCGAATTAATTCCGGAGAGACTTTGAACATCATTCGAAAATCAGCCAAACTGGCCAATGTCTGTTATGACATTCGTGGCCCCATCATGGAAGCAGCACGTCAGATGGAAGAGGAGGGTCACAAGATCATCAAGCTCAATATTGGCAATCTGGCCGTGTTTGGTTTTGACGCGCCAGAAGAAATCCAGCAGGACATGATCCGCAATCTGCCCAATTCGGCTGGGTACTCCGATAGCAAGGGAATTTTTGCGGCGCGTAAGGCGGTTATGCATGAAACCCAAAAACAGGGTATCAAGGGCGTGACACTGGATGATATTTACCTCGGCAATGGTGCCAGTGAACTGATCGTGATGGCCACCAACACCCTGCTCGACAATGGCGACGAGTTGCTATTGCCGTCGCCCGACTATCCACTGTGGACGGCAGCGGCCAGTCTTTCGGGCGGCACGCCGGTACATTACCGGTGCGACGAAGCCAAGGGCTGGATGCCAGATCTCAACGATATTCGCGCCAAGATCACGCCACGGACCAAAGGCATTGTGGTCATCAACCCCAACAATCCGACTGGCGCGCTCTACACCGATGAGCTGCTCAAAGCAATTGTGCAGATCGCGCGTGAGCACGGCTTGGTGCTCTTCGCTGATGAGGTCTACGACAAGGTGCTGTATGACGATACCCACCATACGGCGCTTGGCAGTATGTCTGAAGATGTCCTGACGCTAACCTTTAACTCGCTGTCGAAAAGTTACCGCTCCTGTGGCTACCGGGCTGGTTGGCTGGTGGTCTCGGGTGACAAGAGACCAGCCAGCGATTACATCGAGGGTTTGAACATGCTCTCGAACATGCGTTTGTGTTCCAACGTGCCGGGCCAGTGGGCGATCCAGACCGCGCTGGGTGGCTACCAGAGCATCAATGATCTGGTACGTGAAGGCGGGCGTCTGCGCCGCCAGCGCGACCTGGCTTACGAGTTGATCTGCGCGATTCCGGGCGTCACCTGTGTTAAACCGAGCGCTGCGTTGTATATGTTTCCGCGACTCGATCCGACCTTGTACCCGATTGTCGATGATCAACAATTTCTTCTTGAACTATTACAACAAACCCGCGTCATGTTGGTTCAAGGCACGGGCTTCAACTGGCCGTCACCCGATCACTTCCGCATTGTGTTTTTGCCACATGAGGATGACTTGCGCGAGGCGATTGGCCGGATTGCCGCATTTCTTGGAACTTATCGCAAGCGCGCTTCCAGATGATTTAACTACAGAAATAGTATGAAACCAATTCAAGTCGGCTTATTGGGTATAGGCATAGTCGGTTCGGGTACTTTCAATGTACTGCGGCGTAACCAGGAAGAAATCAAACGGCGTGCAGGCCGTGGCATCAAGATCACGATGGTGGCGGATCTTGATGTGGCGCGGGCGCAAGGCTTGGTCGGTGCCGGGATCAAGGTTGTCAGCGACGCCCACGCTGTGATTGCCAATCCAGACATTGACATCGTGATTGAACTCATTGGCGGTTGCGACATGGCCAAAACGCTGGTGTTAGAAGCGATTGCTGCGGGCAAGCATGTTGTCACGGCCAACAAGGCGCTGCTGGCGGTGCACGGTACCGAAATTTTTGCGGCGGCTTCTGCCAAAGGTGTGATGGTGGCGTTTGAAGCGGCGGTGGCGGG
>OCZT010007072.1_pt1 | contig 11039 bp, 9 predicted proteins | sample 1539031 | NCBI WGS metagenome assembly OCZT01 (sample SAMEA3539308, study PRJEB22396) | soil metagenome | biome: tundra; feature: field; material: soil | place: USA | collected 2010-05 | depth 0.15 m
GCCGGTTGGTTCCCGAGGGCATGATGGCGCCCTTTGTGCTGGTAACTGCGCTGTTCTTTCTTGGGAGCTTGCCCAACAACTTTCCTGAGCTGCAGGAAAGATCGAAGGTGCGGAAGATAGTAGACGCGACCGAGAACGTGCAGCATACCAATGTTTCCCAGGTGCTCGTCGAATAGCATTGGAGTTCCCTGGATCATCTCGTAGGTTGGGGATCATTCTTCTATCCTAGGCTGCTCGTTCATGGAATGGTTGCCGGCGAGGAGGGTTCCGAAGGCACGCCCGCGCTATTCAAAGCGATCACGGTGTAAACGTGCTTTACACCAACCTGAGCCGATGTATCCACGTGTATCATCTGGGGAAGAGGTGCGACGGGTGTATCGTGAAATGACAATCCCTGGAAGAGCGGGCGTCCATAAACTGCCTCGGGCGGTCTCGTCGGAAGCGTTGCAATCCCGTGCCCATCCCTGAGTACGATGAAGCCACCAAGTCCGCCGGCAATATCCGCTTCGGCCTCCCATGCAATCTCACTATTGCTGTGATTGGCGTCCGCTTTCACACGTAGGTTGAACGGAGCAGGCGGCACACCAGCATCGAGAACGGTTCCACTCCTGACATATTCCATCCAGATTTTTGCAACGGCTGCGTTTGGCAACCAGACAGCTTTCATTGGGTCACCTTTGAACTCCGCGGCAGGCACGGCTGTATCGCCGAAAGGAGTTGCCAGCCATGCGGAACTCAGGTCTACCGGTCTTAGAATCTTGGGCCATTCTGTCAAGCGCATTTGCAGGCAAGATTCGAAAAACGGGATCGCGAGATAACGGGAATCCCCACAATAGTGGGCTGTGCGCGGATCGGGAGCGAGCCCAATGGGAGCTCCCTGGGCTCGATACTCTTCGAAGGCAGCTATCGAGCCGTCCCAGGGACCTCTTCCCCTTTCTCCGACGCCGAAGTTAACCATTGTGGGGATCTCATAGATTGCAGGCGGAACTTGGGGCTGGATGAACTCATGCCTGGGACGAAACATCGCTGCTGTGCCGGAACGAAGGAAAGCAGCAAGCACTCGGTCGGGATGGAGCATGCTCATCACATTGGTCCATATCCCACCCCCCGAATGTCCCCAGAGGCACCAAGGGGCGGAAGCGATTTCGGCGTGACCTGATTTAGCCGCAAATTCGTCGAGAGCCCGGAGGAAGACACGGTCAGAACCTTGTCTCGGGTCGAACCACAGTTCTGCACCTCCCGGAGTCAGGTCGATTGCATCGTTGAGCACGCGATAGGAAGGCCCAAGAAGCACGCAGTCCCACTTCTTCGCCAGAGCCTGCCAGTGCAAATCGTAAGCAGAGGTTGCTCCGGACTGAGCCGCCGGAATACTCGCTCCGTGCTGATGAACGATCACAGCCCGCACGGTCTGGATACCATCGGGGATCCAAAGGGTGTATGTGACGCCAAGATGCAGCTCTCCTGCAGTAGTTGACGGCGGATAGACGAGTTGCAGGTAGCGGCCTGCACTGCTCGATGGAGTAAAAGGCCCCCACAAACTTTGAGCGGGAGCGGCCTCGTTGCCAGGGGGCGCCGTCTTACGGGCCTGACTCTGAGCGGGGGCGGCCACACATGCGAGAGATGCAGAAGCGAATGTAGCGCCGAGGCCTGCCATTCCTTTCACGAATAAGCGCCGCGCTGGAGACTCCAGCTCAGGAAGAGTTTGAGAGGCTTCGTTCCCAACTTCGGAAAGCTTGTTCATGATCTTTTCCTCCTGACATTCATTTCGAACAACACGTCATAAACCGGAGTTGCAGAAGGATGGCTACAAGGTTTCTCTCCCCTTAGACCCGCTGCCTGGTGCAAACTGCGCCTCGCGCGGCTGGTTATTTTGTGCGGTGGCGACGCCAAATGTATTATTCGGCGTATTCAACAAATCTGTGTTACTTCTCCGGCCATCCCTCTTAGTCTCCACGTACTGTCTTGCCGAATAGCTTAACGGCGTCAAGGGAAGCTGAAGATACGGTCCCGTCCTCGTACATGAGGAGATTGAAACTGAGCGCCACGTGATGGGCTTTGGCATATTTCGCCATGTCTACAATTTGCTCGGAGGTGAAACTCGGCTTCGCAATCGTAGTGTCGGGCCGCCAAATGCCCCACTCGGGCCCGTATCCTGCGCCGTCCAGTATGAACATGCCGTGAGCCTGCAAGCCTTTGTGCGGCCCGCCAACATAGATGCCGTCGCCTCTGTCCGGCGGGCCGTCTGGGAAGAGCTTTCCGGCACCATTGTTGAGGCAGTTGAAGCCCTCACCGAACTCGACATCTTCGAATTCCGTCAACCGTGGACGGACCCAATCGTTGAAGGAGACAATTCGGCCAGGATAGCCCGCCTTGAGCGCCCGGTTCTGTTCCTCAAATGGTGAGGGGTACCATCCTTCGTCGATGAACCATCCGGCGAGGCGGCTGCCGTAGCGCTCCCCGACTTCGGTGATGATGGCAATCCAGTTCTTCCGGAACAGCGCGTCGGTTCCGATCTGGTTAGCATCATTGGTGCCGAAGTTGCGCGTCTGCCATTCTCTGTCGCCGTAGCCGCAGTGGTAATACAGCATCAGCTTGATGCCTCGCCTGTTCAAGGCATCGGCCAATTCGCCAATCAGGTCACGCTTCGAGGTCCGTTCCGGCATGATTCGCTCGATGGCCTGGATCGGTGCCGGGAAATAGTATGCGCGCCAAGTGGCCGACCAGATCACGTAGCCCGCGCCGGTGCTTTGCACCATGTCAGCGAACTTCTCCACGTTGAAATCGTCGATCATCTTCGGCCAGGGCTTGCCTTCTCCGTGTTCTGGGTAACCCCACTCGCCCCATTGAAACATCAGGCCGTATTGCGCATCGGCAAGCCATTTGGCGCTGGAACGTAATTCTTTGATCCTTTCTTCGATCGCCGGTTTCTCAGCGCGAGAAATCAATTCGACCGAGAGGAGCGCCATGCCCTTGTACCGGCTCTTGTTGGTGATTATTCCCGCCGGATTTGGGCTGCGGACAATAACGGTCGAGTTTCCCTGCGGCAAGGCAAGCCAGCCAGGAACGGCAATCTTGTTCCAGTTGTTCCCCCAGTGGTCGTTGCCCGCCGGAATCTCAACGCTGAGCTTGTTTTCCGGGCCCGCGATTTCGATCAGGCTGCTGGGAGCGCCGCTCACCAGCACGTCGATGGAGTAATCTCCTGCCCGCGGGACCTGAATCTTCCATTGAAATGACTGATGCGGGTCATTCCAACCCTGGATCCAGAAGCCTTTTGGCTCGCTCTCGGCTGTGGATGAGCTCCGCTCCGCCAGATTGGCCTCCAGCACATTCACCGCGCTGGGAATTATCGGGAGCGGATCGGCGCCGCTTTGCGCAATTGTCTGGGATTCGCCCCCAGTCTGTGGAGCCGCAATCAGACAGTGCGATCCAATGAGAAAAACTGCTGCGACCATGCTCGCGACCTGTGCCGTTGACAAATTGTTCTCCTGTCTACTTGAGCGAGAGTTTGACCGTGGATTCCTGCTGATAGCGGAGAATCGTAATGCTCGCCGGCGATCCTTTTACCGCCTCCCGCGTGTACCGCATGAGGTCCTGCGTGTCTTTGACCGGCTTGTTGTTGAAGGCGAGGATTACGTCGCCGGCAGTGATCTCGGCCTTGTTCGCCTCGCTCGCCGGCGGAGCGTCCAACACAGTCACACCGGTTTCACCGGGAGTTCCTGCTGCGGAGACTTCGTCCAGTCCTACAATGTTTCGCACCCTGGCGCCTTCCCACGTCACGACCTCCCGGCTGCGCGTCGTGTTGAGAGTCACCGGCCTGGCTCCCGCGGCGGACGGCAGTTCGGGCGTTGGAGCGATAGCTCTCAGCTCCGGTGCCTGCACGCCAAAGCCCCGCATGTCGAAGTTCACAAAGCCGAGCGAGATGGCGGGCGAGCCCGGCTTGACTCGATAATCGCCGCTGGGCGCATCGATAAATTGTGCTCCCGCATCAAGGGAATGGGTATCATCCGCGCTCAGTTCCTGTAGGGACTTGGCGGGAATGGCGGATTTCCTGTCCGGTTCTTGCAGCAGGTTGAAGTCGATCTCCTGCGTCCACTTTCGCATCCGTATCGGCCGGTACGGTGCAAACACAATGTTGCTGCGGAACACGTCGTGACTGTCGTTGAACCAGACATGAGCGTGCAAGGTATTGTTCACAAGGATATTGTTCTCACAGATGCGAAAAAAGCCCTCGCGAAGCTTTAGCCCTCCATTCAGGCAGAGATTGTTGTAGATGCGGTAGTTCGAGCTGCCGTCGTCCAAGTCGATATCCCAGCCGTGATCGCAGCGCCAGCGAGAATTGGAAAGTGTATTCGGCTCGACCGCGTCGATAACCGGGAGGGACGCGTACTCGCCGGACAGCACTGAATCGAGATCGATTCCTTTCACTCCCCACCAGCGGTCTCGGCCCCAGGAGTTGAACGAGCCGTGATCGCCTGTCTCCTTCACCGTGTCGAATATGTCGCAGTAATCGATATGGTGCCCGCCCCAGCAACCGTCGCCGATATTGATCCCGGCCCGCGGCACATCGTAAGCGGAAACATGTCGAACCGTGATGGATTTTGACATGTCGATCTCGACCGGCGCGGTCTGCTTTTCAACCCGTCCGGTCCTGTAGATCAAGCAATCTTCCACCGTGCAGTTCTCGGGGTAGTTGTTTGTGAGCGGTCCCGGTGTCTCGTCCAGTTGTTCCACGGTATGCCGCACGTCATAGCTAAACAACGGATCCCGCACTGCGGCCGGATCGCCCACGAATGCGATTCCGCTGGCTCCGGCGTCAGCGATGTGGCATTGTGAGGCGCGAAAGCGGCGATTGTAGTTACTGACGAAGATGCAGTTGCCGCCGAGCTGATCGAATGTGCAATTTCCGGCGTGGAAGTCTTCCGTGCCTGCAAGATACAGTGCGCCCCCGCGATAGATCCTCCAGTCGCTGCGCAGAAGCGGTTCCCGCGTCTCCATGAATGTCCTGAGCGTGTGCCGAAATGTGAAATTCCTGAGTTCTATCCACCGGACCGACGACTCCGCCGTTCCACGCGCTTCCACCAGGTGCTTCAACCGTGCCACTTCTACTACGGCATTCTTCAAATCCAATCCCGGCGGTGGGTAGAAATAAAGAATGTGTCTCTTCCTGTCAAGGAACCATTCGCCTGGCGCGTCCAGTTCCTCAAAGATGTTCTCCACATAAAGGTATTGCTTATGCATGGGAGCGGGGCGGTTGGTCTGCCACCCTCCCTCGTAGGTCAGGTTGCCGCTTGCATCCTTTCCTGTGATCTCATAGTGCAAGCTGCCCCAGAGGAATTCGTGCAGCGCGTGGATATAGCCGCCGAGAGGATCGGACCAGCGTCTGACGCGCTCTGGGCTAATCGCATCCTCGGCCCAGCCATTCAGGTATTTCGCGTTCGGATCGTAGTTCGGATATCTCACTAGAATCTGGCGCTGTCCATTTACGAAAAGCTGGTCTGTGTCCGTCTCTGGCGGAACTGGCGTCTGCATGATGCCGCCGCGATAGGACGTCCAAACCGGAGCGATGCGGTTTCCTCCGCTCAAAATCACGCTTTCTCCCGGGTAGGCCGAATACACGATCGGTGCCTCGGGCGCGCCCGAATCCTCCGGCCCCAGAACCACTGGCTTCGGAAGATAGTAAGTCCCCGCGCGGAAGAAGACAGAAATTGAGCCTCGGGTGGATATCTTCAGTTTCGTCACCGCCCTTTGCGCGGCATGCAACGTTCGCAGCGGAAGCAACTCAGTCCCCGGATTGTCGTCGCTTCCGGCGTTACTCACGAAAAGGCAATTGTCCGGGCTGAGGGAGGAGCCGCTCTGCCCTGCTGCCGGCACCGCACCCCAGGCGCTACTTACCGTTGGATTTAGCCCCAGCATGGTGCCGGCCGCTCCACAGAGAAAAGCTCGCCGGTCGATTTTGATTGCGCATCGGGCGCTCATCACACCTCAGATCTGGATTGCATCCTGCTGTATAGCCCAAAGTGCAGGAACATGCCAGAGCGCGCCTCGCGCCACCAGGCAATACGCTGCTCATGTGTTGCCGTAATGGGGCTTTTCAGGGACTCTAATTTAGCGCCCTCCTCAACCTTCTGTCCATCGACGATATAGGGAACGGGCGCCAACGATGGACCACCCAACAGCATCTGCTTCAAACAGTCACGTTGTGAAGTTCTCATCCGTTCTCCGATCTGTACAGCTTCAAGAAATAGCAGCTTTCCTGCCAAAGATTGGATTAGCACATTGTGGTTTCTCGGGACTGACGTCATAGAAATCTGCCTTTTCGAAGGCGTTGACGGTAACGATACCGAAGCATTGCGGATTAAATTGTCACTCTCCAATTGAAAGCATGTCAAGCGAATGATTGCAAGAAGGGCCGATTCAAGTATTTATTTGGGCTATGGGCATGGGATGTCGGTTCAGAAACAAGGGATGGTCCAGCGATAAAGCCGATTACGGAAACGTCCCCATGTCCAGGAGTCCCCCTGGCCATGCGGATGAGAATACTGCCGCTCCCGTATCATGTCGTTTCCTTGGGCTGCAATTGAGGCAGGTCAAGAACAAAGCCGCTCCCGGGAATGTGAACTATGGTGCAGGTTCTACAGCAGCGACACCGAGATTGCCATTCCCCGACTTCGATTCTGCTTCTCCGGAAGAACGATGTTCGCGACGAATGGAGTACAGTCCGGCGCCGGCAAGCTGCTTGCTGAAAGGGCGCCCGGTAATTTCTGAAGAATTCGTTATTCACGATTCCTCGGGAAGCCAAGGCCAGATAAATTCACCTGAAGGATCCCTGAATACCTTGTAACGGTTTCAGCGACAAACGAATTGTTGCTGGGCATTTTCGAGTGTTTATTGCATTGGCAGAAGGATGATGCAATTCTTCTGCGAGCAAGACTTGCAGAAATTGTGAATGAACGATTCTGACTGCGGCATAAAGGTGGGTTCCAATCGAGTGAAGCTTCCAAGTGGTGGCGCGACTCTGCTTGCACTTGCAAGACCCCGCTCGCCGGCAAGATGTTTGACCTTCGCTCGCCGTGAGGTCGCTTCCCGGATGTCCTCTATGGAAGCTCTTATATTCCACCAGCGGCTTCTGGCTCTTGAACTCCGCTGCAGTAGCTCACTATTGCTCTGCCCTTGCTTCGCCGGAGGCTGCAACGCAGTCTGGTGACGTTGACCGACCAGCCAAATTGCGACGTTCATCGCCACGCGTGGATCCACGAAAAAGGGATTCTTCGTCATGGCGTCTCTGCGCGAGCTGCCTCATGCACTCCTGGGATTCTCTTTGAGGCGGGGAGCAATGGACGACGCTAGCGTTTTTTCACAAGAACCCAGCCGTATGGTTGCCCTTCACCCGATTCCGAGCGCCATTTCCCCCGTCGCCATCTTCAATCGTTTTATGTGCGGTCGGCATATATCTCTTTCTATAGCAATGACTTGCAAATTGTGCGCGCAATTTGTCTGGGCTTGTAGCAAAATCTCCTTGACAAGTGCTCGAGATGCAGATTACAAACCCCTGTATTGCAGCGATAGCGTTGCCGGTATCGATACTGCTACGCCATATTGTTTTTCTAGAATGATCGGGCGGAAGTAGAAGTGTTGCAGCGCCCATTTGAGGCAGGCAAGCCCCGAAGCGGTCATTCGAAATGAGTGACCTTGACATCCACTAAAAATATGGCTGCGGAGGGGAAAATGGGTTTCAATCGAAGGGAATTTCTGACTGGTAGTGTGGCTTTGCTTGCGCTTGCAAGACTACGCGCCGAGGAGAGGGGATCGAGCTTTTTCCGAGGAGACATCCCCTCGGGACCGTTTCTACCAGACTGGGAGTCGTTGAAGGCCTACCGGTGCCCGGACTGGTTTCGCGATGCGAAATTTGGAATTTGGGCTCATTGGGATCCGCAGTGCGTGCCGGAACAGGGGGACTGGTATGCCCGCCATATGTATGAACAGGGCCATCCCGATTACGAGTACCACGTTAAACATTATGGCCATCCTTCTGTCTTTGGCTGGAAGGACATCTGCCATTTGTGGAAGGCGGAAAGGTGGGATCCGGAAGCCCTGATCAAGCTCTACAAGAAGGCGGGGGCAGGCTATCTCGTCGCGCTCGCCAATCACCACGACAATTTCGATTGTTGGAACTCGCGATACCAGCCATGGAATGCGGTCAACGTGGGACCCAAACGGGATATTGTCGGCACGTGGGCGAAGACGGCACGGGCGCACGGGCTGCGGTTCGGGGTGAGTTATCATGCGACCCCACACAGGACGTGGGACGAGTTTTTGCCGTTCCGCTATCAGAGCGACGCAACCGGTCCGCTTGCGGGCGTTCCCTACGATGGGGTAATGACCAAGGCTGACGGCAAAGGCAAATGGTGGGAAGGCATGGATCCGCAGATGTTGAATGGAACGCCCCATCTGAAGAACGCTCCTTGTCCGGAGTTCGTGAAACAGTTCATGTTGCGGGTTCAGGATGTGATCGATAGCTACGATCTCGATCTTTTGACTTTTGACGACGGGGCTCAATTCGTATTCGACGACGGTGGCAATGACGTACGGGACCTGAAGGTGTGGCTGGGCATCCCGGATCTGGCGCCCCAAATCATGGCGTATTTTTACAACGCGAACATGCGGTTCCACAGAGGGAAACTCGAAGGTGTTCTCGATCTGAAAGAGGTGCCGGAACCGGTGTGGGGGACACTTACACGGGATTTCGAAATGAACTTGGCGGGGAGTTTGCAAGCGAGCCCGTGGCAGACAGAGGCATGTATCGGCGAATGGCATTACAAGCGTTCGCTTTACGAAAACCACAGCTACAAGACTGCGGCCATGATGGTGCCGCTACTGGTCGACATCGTGAGCAAGAATGGCAATCTACTGTTGAGCATTCCTCTGCCCGGTGACGGCCAGCCGGACGAGGACGAGATGAAGTTTCTCGATGAGCTTGGTAAGTGGAATGCCGTCAATGGCGAAGCGATTCAGGGAACACGGCCCTGGAAGATTTTCGGCGAGGGCCCAACCACACGCAGAAGGATCTCGGACTATCAACTCCCCACATTCACCGCCGGGGATATTCGCTTTACGCAAAAAGGCGATGTTCTATACGCCATAGGATTGGGGTGGCCCGAGGAAGGACGGCTGGCGGTGAAGTCGCTTGGTTCAGACTTGCCATACTACGAGAAGCGAATGGGGAAAGTGGAACTCCTTGGATCCGGTCCGGACCTGAAGTGGAGCCGGAATGGAGACGGATTGAGCATTGCACTTCCCAAGCAGCGGCCGTGTGATTACGCTTACGCGTTCAAGATCAGCCCCGCATAGGACAACGAATTGCCGACAAATGGCGAATCGGTGGCCCCATTTATTTGAAAAGCTTGCAAAAATGCAGCCTGTCCGGCGAATGTCGGCGATTCGGAACAGACCCGCGTCATTCAGTGTTGGGTGGCGAACAACGCGGTCTATGCTGGAGATTCCTCCGACGCAGTATTGACCTGGGTGAGGAAGCGATTTGTTGACCTGCCAACCTTCTCGAACACAGCCGAGGGACTATTGATCTGGTGCCCGGAGGTACTGCTGCCCGCCCTGTATCCGAGGAAAAACCTCCGACGTTCTAGCGCTCGCCCAGCAGGTCGGTTGCGATGAGGTGCTCATGACACTGGCGTCGCGGGATCCGGCGCGAATTGCAATTGTTCTCGGTTGTCGGACGCAGTATGGGCGCTGCTTTGCGGAGTTGACCATTTATCCACGCAAAGATCTCAATTTGTATGGCCACAAGCGGCAGGTAGTTGGGAAGGGATTTCGCGCCGCGAGCGCGCCCGCCGGGCTCAAGGGCATCCAATACCTGTCGTCTGCAAGTGCGATTCAAAAGTCCAATGTAGAAAGGGTGGATCATGATTGGGTCCACGGTCGAGACATGGATGTGAAACAGAAAAGGTTAAAGACCGCGCGCGTAGCTCTGTTTGGGTGCGGATCCCTGGGCAGCTTTGTTGCCCATCAGCTGGCGATGGCGGGCGTGAGCTACATTTGTCTTGTTGATCCGGAGGAGTTAAAAGCAGCGAACGTGGGAAGGCATCGGCTGGGAATGCGGCACGTGGGTTGCCGGAAGGCCAAGGCGTTAGCCGAAGAGCTACAAGCGGATTTCCCGCATCTTTCCATTCGGGGATTCGTGATGGGCTGGAAGGAATTTCGGAGAGAGTATCCGGACGAATGGGATCGATACCCTCTCGTGCTGAGTTTGACCGGGGACTGGACTGGGGAATCACTTTTGAATGAGAGTCATCTCGAGTCGCGCGATGATCGTAAGATCATCTACGGATGGACTGAGCCTCACGCCTGCGCAGGCCATGCCGTGCTGATTGCGCAGCAGGGCGGCTGTCTTGCCTGCCATTTCGACGGCAGAGGAAAATTCGATCGTGAGCTCAGTGTGTGGGAGGGCGCGACCCGCCTGAACGAACCGGCCTGCGGAGCGCTGTTTCAGCCCTACGGACCTGTTGAATTGAGCGGCACGGTCAGTCTGATTTCAAACCTTGCATTGGAGTGCGTCTTGAGTTCGAGGACAGAGTCCACGCATCAGATGTGGGTGGGGTCAACGGCACTTGTCAGGGAAAGCGGCGGCAGATGGAACGAAGAACTGCTTTTGCGGTATGGCGGTGGGGGCAGAGACAATATGCGACTCAGCGCCGATTGGGATCGCAACGAAAGCTGTGGTTTCTGCGGGAGCGGGCAAGAGTGATTACGGTCCCCCTTACAGCTGAAGGAGCAAGCCTTGTGCTTAGCGATGCGGTTGTGGAGCACTTCGCCCTGTATCAGCAGGTCCGCCAGGATCAGGCCGATGCGGGGGGCCAACTGTTTGCCAGAATCACGCGTTATGAAATCTTTGTAGAAGAGGCCTCCATCCACTTCAGCAAATCGCCCCTGAGCCCGGTAGTGCTCGACAATCTGGGCGGTCTGCACAAGTTAGTCGATCCTGAAAAGCCAACAAAACGCCTATAAATCCTGATGAAATGCGACGT
>OCZT010007073.1_pt1 | contig 11039 bp, 7 predicted proteins | sample 1539031 | NCBI WGS metagenome assembly OCZT01 (sample SAMEA3539308, study PRJEB22396) | soil metagenome | biome: tundra; feature: field; material: soil | place: USA | collected 2010-05 | depth 0.15 m
CCAGTTCTGGAAGGGGTAACCGAGCTCCAGGGTCGTGCCGTGCCCAGGGATGTCGATCCAGGCGCCGGTGATGCTGCTGCCGGGGTCGTGCTGGAGAAGCAGCGAACTGCGGAAGGCAGAATCGTCCACCGGGAAGATGCTCCGATCGGGCGCGTCGGATTTGAAAGTCTTCCACCACGCGTCGCGGTCGAAATAGGCGACGGAGTCACGAACCTCCAGGTTGCGAAACTCCACCAGGTATTTGCCGTCGGGACCGAGGAACTTCGCGTTAGCCCCCCTATACCCCGAGATCCGGAACTGGACTACATGGTTCCAGTCGAAGGCTGTCTCGATCTCGGTGCGTGCCGTCGCGTTCCACCACCGTCCCTTGTCGGGGAAGTCGGGGAAAGGGATGGAATACGTCTGCCAATCCTTCGTGAGCGTGCCGTACGCGGGAAGGTCCACCTGGGTCTGGACATTGCGGTCTTTGCCACCCGATCCGGCGTCGAGCAGTCCCAGCAAGACTTTTTCTCCGCCCTTTCCTCCGCGCGCCTGGAAAACGATCCCCCCTTTGCGTCGAAGCGCCTTCAGCTGAAGGGTGTCGAATCCGACGCTCCAGCCGGACCAGTCGCCGTCGTCGCCGTGGAAGGCCATGAAGCTCTCTCCGCCTCGCTTTTCGATGCCTCCCGTGGTGGTTCCCCCGAACCCATACCCATACAGCGCAAGCTTGGAGTCGTCGAACACGACGCGCCCTCCCGCCGCCGCCGCGACCGTGGCCATGAATTTCAGCAATAGGATTGCCAGTAGGATGGTTCTCATCTTCGCCCCTTTCTCCCATTTGGGTGTGTTCGAAGACCGAACCTACCGCCAAAGGTCCCGTCGGCACGTTTCGGAAACCCTCCCGATGCTTTGCCGAAAGTCCTGGAGCGCTTTCCGCATGGTTTCGGGGGGGTGTTTGCGCAAGGAGGGCTAGCATGGATGCACGCTTGTGGATAAGTCGAAGATCGGATTCGATCGATCCATGCGCTCTGTACGTGTGCTCTGGTATTTTTTATTTGCTTTCTCCCTAATTTCACCGTACTTTCATCCACATGACCTTGCGTATAGAGTTTTTAGGACCGGATCGATGGTGACCACTACCCTCTCCAAGATTGCCACCATTCAGGTCGGAAACACCTTCCGGTCCAGCCTGGAGCCCGACCCATCCGGGAAGGTTCTCGTTGTCCAAATGAAGGACGTCCTCGATCAAGAGGTCGTGGACCCCCGCGATTTATGCCGGATCGCTTTTGGCGTAATCAAAGATTCCCATGAGGTCCGGCCAGGAGACATTCTCTTCCGTTCGCGCGGCACCAGGGTGACCTGCGCACTCGCTCCGCAACTCCATCTACCGACGGTGCTTGCAGCACCGCTGTTCCGCATCCGAGTGACAGATCCCCGAATTGACCCGAGTTACCTCACCTGGTTCATCAACCAGCCGGGACGCAAGCACATGGAATCCCGCGCCGAAGGCAGCGACCTGAAGATGATCAGCGTCCAAAGCCTCCGCGATCTCGAAGTGATCGTGCCTTCCATGACACGGCAAAAGAAAATCGTCGAACTCGCCAGCCTGGTCCGCGAAGAAGCTCGGCTGATGCAGGCAATTTCAAACAAGCGCACCGAACTCGTCACCTCGTGCCTGGCACGAGCCCTCCAGGAGAAATGAAATGATCGACCAGAAGGACATCAACAACGCCGCGTGGGCGGCCTGCGACACGTTCCGCGGTGCGGTCGATCCAGCCCAGTACAAGGACTACATCCTCGTGATGTTGTTCGTGAAATACATCTCGGACGCTTGGAAAGACCACTACGAGGCGTACCGAAACGAGTACGGCGACGACGAAGTCCGCATCCGCCGCAAGCTCGAGCGCGAACGCTTCGTGCTCCCCATCATCGAGATCAAATCGAGCACCGGAAAAAAGGGCGAATCCTTCCTGGCCGACTACGACGCGCTCTACGAACGGCGCAACGCCGACAACATCGGCGAGCTGATCAACATCGTGCTGGACGCGATCGAAAGCTCCAACAAGGCCAAGCTCGAAGGCGTGTTCCGCAACATCGACTTCAACTCGGAATCGAACCTGGGCAAGACCCGCGACAGGAATCGTCGTTTGGTGAATCTCCTGGAAGATTTCCACAAGCCCGAACTGGACCTGCGCCCCAGCCGCGTCCCCCAAGATGTGATCGGGAACACGTACATCTACCTGCTGGAGCGGTTCGGATCCGACGCGGGCAAGAAGGCGGGCGAATTCTTCACGCCGCAGACCGTGACGGAACTGGTGGCGAAGCTCGCGGCGCCCAAGAAGGGCGACAAAATCTGCGATCCCACCTGCGGCGCCGGCGGCCTCCTGATCCAGGCGGCGCGCGAAGTGAACGAGCCCGACTACGCCTTGTTCGGACAGGAGTCCAACGGCAGCACCTGGGCCCTGTGCCGCATGAACATGTTCCTGCACAGCGCCGACAGCGCCCGCATCGAATGGTGCGACACCCTCAACAATCCGGCCCTGGTGGAAAAGGACCGGTTGATGAAGTTCGACGTGGTGGTGGCCAATCCCCCGTTCTCGTTGGATAAGTGGGGCGCCGAAAACGCCGAGAGCGACCGCTACAACCGCTTCTGGCGCGGGGTTCCCCCCAAGAGCAAGGCCGACTGGGCCTTCGTGAGCCACATGGTGGAATCGGCCTACGAGTTCAAGGGGCGCGTCGCCGTGGTGGTGCCCCATGGTGTGCTCTTCCGGGGTGGTGCCGAAGGACGCATCCGCGAGGCCATGATCCGCGAGAACCTGTTGGATGCCGTGATCGGGCTTCCTGCGAACTTGTTCCCCACCACAGGGATTCCGGTGGCAATTCTTGTCTTCGATCGTGCGCGCCAGGAGCGGGGTGCCCGCGAGAAGTGCAGCGACATCCTGTTCATCGACGCCAGCAACGACTTCGTGTCGGGCAAGAACCAGAACACGCTTTCTGCGGAACACATCGCTCGGATCGTGGCCACCTACAAGAAGCGCAAGAACGTGGACAAATACGCGTACGCGGCCAAATTCAAGGAGATCGAGGAGAACGACTTCAACCTGAACATCCCGCGCTACGTGGACACCTTCGAGGAAGAGGCGGAGATCGACGTCGATGCGGTGCAGACGGAAATCGACACCCTGGAGAAGGAATTGGCCGAGGTCCGCAAACAGATGGCGAAGAAGCTGGCGGAGATCCAGCGATGAGCGAGCATGTCGAGGATGTCCTCGAAATGGTCGGTGACCATTTTTCCCGTCCAGGAAAAATGGTGTGGGACAACCATTTCGTGGGAATGCACGAGATGGTGAGCCATTCAGTTGTTTCCATTTTGGAAATGACTGAAAGTTCGGTGAAGGCTGACGCCGGCGCAAGGCCGAGGCTATGAACAAGTCACTATCGGATAAACAAGGTGCCGTAAGACGGGTGTCCATCTCGGGTGGAGCCAAGATCCATGTCGTGGGCGGAGTACCGGTGATGACCGATTCGGATCTGGCCGCTCTGTACGGTGTGGAGGTCCGAGCTCTCAATCAGGCGGTCAAACGCAACGAGGAACGTTTCCCTCCCGAGTTCCGGTTCCAGCTCACCGCCGAAGATGCCGAGATCTTGAAATCACAATCTGTGATCTCAAGTGCGACCCACGGCGGACGCCGCTCCCTTCCCTATGTCTTCACCGAACAAGGCGTTGCCATGCTTTCGGCGGTTCTGCGCAGCGAAAATGCAGTACGGGTGAGCATCCAGATCATGCGCGCGTTCGTGGAGATGCGCCGATTTTCCCAGGCCCATGTGCAACTGTTCGCTCGGATGGATTCCGTCGAACGGCGCCAGATCATGTTCGAATCCGAAACAGGCAAGAAGTTCGAAAAGCTGTTCGATGCGCTGGAAGGCCAGGAGATCCATCCCAAGCAGGGTGTCTTCTTCGATGGGCAGATCTACGACGCCTACCTGTTCGCCGCGAATCTGATCCGCAAGGCGAAGAAATCGCTCGTGCTGGTCGACAACTACATCGATGACTCCACCCTGACGCTGTTCTCGAAGCGCTCCGGCAAAGTGAGCGTGGACCTCTACACGAAGTCGATCTCCAAGGAATTGGCCCTGGACGTGAAGAAGCACAACGACCAATATCCGGAAATTCGCCTCCACGAGTTCCCGAAGGCGCATGATCGCTTCCTGATCGTCGACGGAACGGAGGTCTATCACCTGGGCGCTTCACTCAAGGATCTCGGCAAGAAGTGGTTCGCCTTCTCGCGCCTGGAGACGGGAGCCGCGGGCATCCTGGAAAGGCTGGGGGTGGGCGCGACGCGGCAGCCGGACAACGGGGGCGGGGGATGATGTTCCCAACGAAGAGGCTCGGTGAAATTGCGGATTTCAAAAACGGCTTGAATTTCCAGCAATCCCAGGAAGGTGTCAACATCAAGTTTTTAGGTGTAGGTGACTTTCAAGACAGGACAGTAATTGTCGACATGTCGTTGCTTGGCTCGATAACACTTGATTTCATTCCTAAAGAAGAAGCGTTGCTCAAAGATGGAGATTTGGTTTTCGTTCGTTCGAATGGGAGTAAGGAGCTTGTTGGAAGATGCGTGATGGTCTACCCCCGTCAAACTCCACTGGCGTATACCGGATTCGCAATACGTGCTCGAATCAATGATACGAAAACCGTTTCGCCATTTTTTGTCTTACAGCACATTCAGAACGGCCTGTTGAAACAGAGTGTCAAGCGTGAAGGCAGCGGCACAAATATTTCGAATTTGAATCAGGATATTCTCGCTGGATTAGAAATTCCTCTCCCACCCCTCCCCGAGCAGAATGCCATCGCCGACACGCTCTCCACCTGGGATGCGGCCATCGAGAAGACGGAGCGCCTGATCGCGGCGAAGGAGAAATTATTCCGCCGAGATCGGATCGAAGAGATTCATCATCCGGAAGATGGCCGAGCATCCTGGTCTCCTCTAGGAAGGATCTTCCAAGCCATGACTCGGAAGAATTCCGTCGGCGAGACGAATGTCCTGACAACTTCTGCCCAACGCGGACTGGTCAGCCAACGCAAATACTTCACCAAATCAGTCGCTTCGGAAAATCTGGAGAATTACTTCCTCCTCGAAAAGGGACAGTTCGCCTACAACCGAAGCTCGTCCAACGGGTATCCCTACGGAGCGGTCAAAAGGCTGGAGGATTCTGACCGAGGAGTGCTGTCGACGCTCAATATCTGCATGGCGCTGATCGACCCAGCTGCGCATAACTCAGATTACTTCGTCCACGCCTTGGAGTCCGGGGTTTTGAATCGAGGATTGGGACAAATCTGCCAGGAAGGCGCACGCAGTCACGGCCTCTTGAATGTTTCTCGAGAAGATTTCTTCAGCCTTGAAGTCCCTGCTCCAACCAAACCAATCCAAGATGCGATTGCGAAGAGACTGAATTTGGCTTCATTGGAAATCGATCTCATGAAGAGGCGCCTCAAGCTTCTCCAAACCCAAAAGCGCGGACTCATGCAGAAGCTGCTCACTGGCACTTGGCGCGTGAAGTATTTGGGGGCTACAAATGGCTGATTTGCGAGTTGATCTTACTGAATCCTATTTCTCCAATCAACTTCTGGAGAAAATATCAGATTTTACTTCTGGGACAGAATTTTCACGCGATCAAATCGTAGAAATTACTGCACTACTTCATAACGAAAAATCCATCGACATTATCAAATCGTATCAATTGCTGCGAAATGATACGCAGCCAAGACGCAATTTCTTCTCCCTGCTCGACGTAATGATTGAGTTGTTGCCAAAAATCGAATACCCTACAGTTGATGTCATGGAGTTTGTTATCCATCTTGCACAGGAGGCTGGTCGAGACGGAATGAGGTTCCAATTTATTGAGGCATTTCGGAGATTCTGTGTAAAGGATGTATCGCGAGCTAGTGATGGCATTAAATATTTGATAGAGTTTCCAGAGAAATTCGTAGATTTGCTTTGTCCACTAATTATCTCAGGGTCCGAAAATCAGTTAGAAGAATTTTTGAATATCGCTATCCAATTATCTAGTCACGACAAATTCGAAATACGAAAAGCAGCAACATTTTCTTTAGGGCGAATCCAATACAGGGAGAACCAACGGCTTTTAGATCTCACTCTAATCCGACTAGAAGTTATCGCTAGCCGCGAAGCTGAGGATTCATTGCGCGCCCAGGCCCTTGATTCTGGTGTGGAAATATCCTTAAATAATTCAGATTCTCTTGATCGTTTATTGGGAATAGCAGAATCCATTTTGCGGACGGGCGGGGTGATGTCGCTTCATGTCGCCTCAACAAAATTGCGCATACATCGAGAAAAGCTCTCAAAAGAAATGCTTGGCGTTCTCTTTAGGCATTTGGTTCGAGTGGATATTGCCAACAAAGGGACCATCGAAAATATTGACTTTGGAATTTCTGCTTTGCTTCAGCAAGACCCCATTAGCTTTTATGTAGTTGAGTTTTTAGAAAATCTTATCCTCTCACATAACGGAGAGTTGCCACTCGCTTCTTTGGAGATGACAAGTCATCAAATCCTTGCAAGTGGGCATACTTTCATGGCAAAACTGTTTACTCGCTGGCTTTCAAGAGGTGACTTTTCGTTATGCCACAATTTGGAGCCATTGCTGAATATTGTTCATGGAGAATCCATTCATCTAGGTATTGAGCAAAGTGAGCTTCTTTCCATAGCTCCAGTAGATCTCCTGTTCATTGCACGAAAAGCCGTTGGATATCTCCTTACCAGGCCGATCACCCTAGCAAGCATAATTATCTCAATCATGAAAATCGCAGACGACTTAGATCTTATCGTCGATCTAGCAGATCTTCTGTATGATCCGCTTTTGCTGAATTTCCCAGGTACTGTAACAAAATATATCGCTAGTATTGCTGTCGCTGAATCTGGGCAGACCAAAGAGGCACTTGATGGTTGCCTCGCAAAGGCTGAAATCTATTATGCTCAGCTAAAAGAAATGGGCGAACTTCCAGAACTACACCCATCTCAAAGACACCGAGAGGCATACTCACGGTATTGGGGAGAAAGAATGGCCATATCATCGAAAGATGTAAGGAAAGAATCAGTATTCGCCAATCTTTTTACCACACAAACGCTGCTCTATGGCAGGGGAGCCATTAATTATATCCAGCACGGCTCTGGCCAATCGCACAGAATGGAGATTCCACTGAAGCCGATTAGTGTTAGCATTGAGATTCCACGTCGAACACAAATCGATCAATTTGGTTTTAAATTTACAATGGCACAGTACCGGGCTGAGAGGAAGATTCAGTCGTGAAACTAGCAATCAAGCAATATTTGGCGTCACTGCGTGAACGTGATGAACTTGATGTGATCATGCCTGACCTACTTAGTCAGATGGGCCTGAATGTCTTCTCACGCCCGAGTCGTGGAACAAGACAATACGGAGTGGATATCGCTGCGGTCGGTGGTTTGAATGGTGAAGCTGAGAAAGTATATCTTGTTTCAATTAAATCTGGAGATTTAACTCGAGCAACATGGGGCGGCACAAGCAATCAATCGCTGCGAAACTCATTAGATGAGATCCAAGACGCGTATATCAGAAACAATCTACCTGCTGAACACCGGGATAAACATATAATAATATGCCTTTGCTTTGGCGGTGATGTACATGAAAGTGCACGAACCTTACTCACAGCGTATATTGATCGATATACCACTCAGTCGTTATCCTTCGTAGAGTGGAATGGCAATATCCTTGCGGAGTTAGTTCAAACTCATCTTTTGCGAGAAGATCTTTTCCCGAATGAGTTAAAGCCTTTGCTTCGCAAGTCACTAGCTCTATTAGATGAGCCGGAGGTATCATTCTCATTTTTCCAACAGATCATTAATTACCTCTCCGAAAAAACAAAATCAGACCCGTCTCAGAGGCTAATATCCTTACGGCAATTAAATGTCTGCCTTTGGATACTCTACACTTGGGCTCGGGATGCGGGGAATCTAGAAGCGGCTTATTTGTCTTCGGAGTTGACTCTTTTGCATGCTTGGGAAGTTTCAAAGTCATCATTCGAAAATGAAACAAAGTATGACATACTAGTACAGCAAAGTTTTGGATCAATTTGTTCAACATATTCTTCGATAGGCCAGAATTATCTAGAGAAACTTCTCCCGCACTTTCCAAAGCCTGATGGGATTTCAGTAGCTGTTCAATCTCAGTCTGAAGTTGATATAAATTTGAAATTATTTGATTTGCTGGGAAGAGTAGCTATTGTTGGATTATGGCACCTAATGCTACCAAGAGCTGTTGACCCTGATTCTGCGGAGACCCAGAAAAAAAACGTCAACCACCTTATTCGAGCAGTGCAATTATTGGTTCAAAACAATCCAGCGTTGCTTCTGCCACTTAAAGATGATCAGGCAATCGATTTTTTCTTGGCGATGCTATTGATGTCGTATGGTGAAGCTAATAGCGCTTTCATGCAAAGTTGGCTTACAGAGATGATTGAACAAGCAACGATTAGTCATCAGTTGGGCTTGCCTTATCCATGTACAATAAATAATTACAAGGAATTGCTAGAGCATCCCAAGAATAGTTTGCCGGATTACAAAGAAGAAGTCACTGCAGCATCCATTTTGCACCCAACAATGGCGCTTTGGGCAGCCCTTCTTTCAGACGAGAAAGGATTTAGAAAATTAGCTATACTGAAACGCGACCATTTATCCCATTGCAATTTCCAATTTTGGTTTCCAGACGAAGCTACTGAAGAATATTTCTATACCTATAAAGGTAATCATGGAGCAACTCTATCTGGTATTCAACTTGAAGCGGGAAGTGCATCTCTAAAAGATGTAGTATGGAAAGAATGCGATCAATCTAAATCTTTTCATCAATTGTCGGCAATTAGATTCGGCCTACCGATACTCGTATTAATTGCTTGTCGTCATCACCGGATGCCTATCCCATTGCATTTCATATTGGGGTATAGAGATCAATCACCTAGTGGAGTAACGCCGGACGAGGAAGTCTAAATGACCCCCTTCTCCATCACCGAACAGAATCTGTCGCAGATCCCCGCGCTGCAGCTTCTGATCAACCTGGGCTATACCTACCTCGCGCCCGAGCAGGTGGTCGCCGAACGCCATGGAAAGCTCACCAACGTGGTCCTGGAAGGGATCCTGCGCGAACAGCTCAAGAAGATCAACCGCATCCACCACAAGGGTGGAGAATACCTCTTCAGTGAAGAAAACATCCAGTCGGCCATCCAGAAGCTCAAGAGCGTGACCTTCGACGGGCTGGTGCGCACCAACGAGGTCATCTACGACCTCCTCACCTTGGGTACGTCGCAGGAACAGGTCATCGAGGGCGACAAGCGCAGCTTCAACCTCAACTACATCGACTGGAAGCACCCCGAGCGAAATTGCTACCACGTGGCCGCCGAATTCGCCGTGGAACGCAACCGCTCCACCGACACGGCGCGGCCCGACATCGTGTTGTTCGTGAACGGTCTGCCGCTTTGTGTCATCGAGTGCAAATGCCCGGATGTCACGGTCGACCATGCGGTGGACCAATTCATCCGCAACCAGACCGACGAATTCATCCCCAAGCTCTTCGTGTTCAGCCAGCTTCTGGTGGCCATCAACAAGAACGCAGCCTTGTACGCCACCGCGGGTACGCAGCGGAAGTTCTGGGGCGTCTGGAAGGAGCTGCGCGACGGCGAGCAGGACGTGGCCCTGGCGGTCCATCGGGCCTTGGCCGAATCCGAAAAGACCAAGCTGTTCCAGGAGCCGTTTGTCGAATCACGCCGGACCTTCGAGGGTATGGAACGGCAAGGCGATCGTGAAATCACCGAGCAGGACAAGGCGTTGTACAGCCTTTGCCGCCCCGAGCGCATTTTGGAGCTGGCGTACCGCTACACCGTGTTCGACGGGGGCGCCAAGAAGATCGCCCGCTATCAGCAGTTTTTCGTCATCAAGTCCACGTTGGAGCGCGTGACGCAATTCGATGCCGAAGGCCGTCGCAAGGGAGGCGTGATCTGGCACACCCAAGGGTCGGGCAAATCACTGACCATGGTCATGCTGGCGCGAAGCCTTGCCATGGACGCCGGTGTGACCAATCCGCGTATCGTGCTGGTCACCGACCGCGACGATCTGGACAAGCAACTGGGCAACACCTTCAAGGCTTGCGGTCTGATACCCGACCGTGCCACGTCCGGCAAGAATCTGCTGGACCTGATCAGCGAAGAGAAGGCGAGCTTGGTCACCACTCTGGTCCACAAGTTCGACAAGGCGCTCAACAACCGCAAGTTCGTGGATCTTTCGCCCGACATCTTCCTGCTGGTCGACGAGGCCCACCGCTCCCAGTACAAGACCATGAACGCCCGCATGAAGCAGATGCTCCCCAAGGCCTGCTACCTGGGCTTCACGGGCACGCCGCTTTTGAAGAACGAACGCAACAGCTTTGCGAAATTCGGCGACATGATCGAGCCGCACTACTCCATCACGCAGGCCGTCGAAGACAAGGCCGTGTTGCCGCTTCTGTACGAAGGGCGGCATGTGGAAATGGAGCAGAACAAGGCCGCCATCGATCTGTGGTTCGATCGCCACACGCAGGGGCTCACGGTCGAGCAGAAGGCCGACCTCAAGAAGAAGTACGCCCGTGCCGAGATGCTGAACAAGACCGAGCAGGTAGTCTACACGCGGGCCTTCGACATCAGCGAGCACTTTCGCGAGAACTGGCAGGGAACCGGGCTCAAGGCGCAACTGGTGGCCCCCAGCAAGCACATGGCGGTGTTGTACAAAAAGTACCTGGACGAGATCGGGTACGTCAGCTCCGAGATCATCATCTCCCCTCCCGACCAGCGCGAAGGCTGGGACGACGTCGACGACGACGAGGCCACCGACGAGGTCGTCAAGTTCTGGAACAAGATGATGAAGCGCTACGGCTCCGAGGAGGAGTACACAAAGCAGATCATCAACCAGTTCAAGAACGGCGACCAGCCCGAGATCCTGATCGTGCGCGACAAGCTGCTCACCGGGTTCGACGCCCCG
>OCZT010007074.1_pt1 | contig 11039 bp, 14 predicted proteins | sample 1539031 | NCBI WGS metagenome assembly OCZT01 (sample SAMEA3539308, study PRJEB22396) | soil metagenome | biome: tundra; feature: field; material: soil | place: USA | collected 2010-05 | depth 0.15 m
CGGCTGGACCCCAAACGCGCGGGGAACGCGATCCTCGGCACGGGCGGCCGGCTGCCAGCGCATCGCGACGTCGACCATCACGTCGCCGACCACCTCGATGCGACCGGCGACCCCCTCGGCGCGCAGGTGCTCGGCGGCGGCCTCGGAGGAGCACAGCAGCAGGTCGCTGGCGTGGTCGCTGAGCACACGGTTGAGCTCCTCGGGCATCGAGCGGTCGAACGAGCGCATGCCTGCCTCGACGTGCACGACGGGCACGCGCGCCTGCGCGGAGGCGAGCGCACCGGCGAGCGTGGAGTTGGTGTCGCCGTAGACGAGCGTCGCGTCGGGCGCGCTGTCGGCGAGGATCGGCTCGAGCGCGGCGAGCATCCGGGCGGTCTGCTCGGTGTTGCTGCCACCGCCGATCCCCAGCTCGAGCTCGGGTCGGGGGAGGCCGAGCTCCTTGAAGAAGATCTTTGAGAGAGAGTCGTCGTGGTGCTGGCCGGTATGGACGAGGATCTCCTCGTGGCGCTCGCGCAGCGGTCCCGACAAGGCGGCCGCCTTGATGAACTGCGGCCTGTTGCCGACCACGGTGAGGATGCGCACCGGGTGAGCCTAGAGCGTCGCTAACCTGCGACGCGGTGAGCCTACGGCGCGAGATACCTGGCCTGATCGTGACCGAGCGCGAGCACTTGCTGGCGCTCGACCACGCCGATCCGGGCGGACGGCGCCTGTGCGTGTTCACGCGTGAGATCGCGGCGCCCGACGGGCAGGAGCGCCCGTACCTGGTGTTCCTGCAGGGGGGACCCGGCGCGGAGGCGCCGCGGCCCTCGCTGACGGACGGTTCGCCGCCGTGGCTGGAGCGCGCGCTGGCCGACTTCCGCGTGCTGATGCTCGACCAGCGCGGGACCGGCCGCTCGAGCCCGATCGGCTGCGCGCTGGGAGGCAGCGCGCAGCAGCAGGCCGACTACCTGGCCAACTTCCGCGCCGACTCGATCGTCGCCGACGCCGAGGCGATCCGCCGCGAGCTCGGCGTCGAGCGCTGGAGCGTGCTCGGTCAGAGCTTTGGGGGCTTCTGCGCGATGCGCTATCTGTCGGCCGCACCCGAGGGCTTGCGCGAGGTGCTCTTCACAGGCGGCGTTCCGCCGCTGGAGGCCCGCATCGATGAGGTCTACGCCGCCACCTACGCACGCATGCGCGATCGCAACGAGCGCTTCTATGCGCGCTACCCGGATGACCGTCGGCGGGTGCTCGACCTGCTCGAGCGCCTCGAGCACCAGCCCCTCACACTGCCGAGCGGCGAGCTGCTTCACCCGGCACGGCTGCGCCAGGCGGGCAATATGCTCGGCATGAGCGACGGCTACGAGCGCTTGCATTACATACTTGAGCTCGACCTCGAGTCGCCGGGTTTCCTGCACGACGCCGAGGAGGCGACGAGCTTCGCGCGCAACCCTCTCTACGCGATCCTCCAGGAGGCCTGCTGGGCGAACGGGGAGAGGACGGCGTGGTCGGCGCAGCGGATGCTCGCGGCGCAGAGCGACTGGCCGGCCGAGTTCTTCACCGGTGAGCACGTCTTCCCGTGGATGTTCCACGACGGCGCCCTCGCGCCGCTGTGCGAGGCGGCCGAGCTGCTGGCTGAGCGCGAGTGGCCCGCGCTGTATGACCGCGACAGGCTGAGCAGCAACGAGGTGCCCGCGGCAGCGGCCGTCTACGCCGAGGATCCCTACGTCGAGCGCGCCTTCTCCGAGCAGACCGCACGTGCGGTGCCCGGCCTGCGCGTGTGGCTCACCAGCGAGTACGACCACGACGGGCTGCGCAAGGACGGCGAGCGCATCCTCGGGCGGCTGCTCGACCTCGTGCGGGGACGAATCTAAGACCTACACATGCTAATGTATGTGTATGTTGGAGCACCGGCTACAGATCCTGCTTGACGAGGAGCGCCATGCCCGAATCACCGCCGTGGCGCGCGGCCGCGGCGTGTCGGTCGCCACGGTCGTCAGAGAGGCGATCGACCGGGGGGTCGCCGACCCGTCAGACCGCCGTCGGGCGGCGGGACGCCGGCTGCTCGACGCGCCGGACATGGTGGTGCCGGAGCCGGACGAGCTGAAGGATGAGCTGGACGCCCTCCGCGGGCGCCGCGCGTGATCGTCCTCGATACGACCGTCCTTGTGTATGCCAAGGGCTCCGAGCACCCGCTGCGCGATCCGTGCCGTGAGCTGGTGGCTGCGATCGCTGAGGGTGCCGTTCAGGCCACGACGTCGGTCGAGGTGATCCAGGAGCTTGTGCACGTGAGGGCCCGTCGCCGCGACCGTCAGGATGCGGCGGAGCTGGGACGCGACTATGCCGAGCTGTTGTCCCCGCTGCTCGGCGTCACCCGCGACCACCTCCAGGAGGGTCTCCTGCTGTTCGAGCGCACCGATCGCCTCGGCGCATTCGACGCCGTGCTCATCGCGGCCGCGACGGCGAGTGGTGCGAGCGCGGTGGTCTCTGCCGACACCGCCTTCGCGGAGCCCGCGCAGATCAGGCACGTCTTCCCGGACGCCGCCGGAGTCGCGTCCCTGCTCGAGCGCTAGACCGGTTCGGGGCAGCGCGGCTTCAGGCCGCGGCGCCCACCACCGAGCTCGTCCAGTCGATCACCGATGTGGGTCGCACGACGTGGCGGTTGAGCCCGACCTCCTTTGGTTCCAGGCCGAGCGCCAGGCCGACGAGCTGGGGGAGGTGCAGGACTGGCATCTTCAGCTCGCGTCCGACGACCTTCTCGGCGAGCGGCTGCTGCAGGTCGAGGTTGAGGTGGCAGAGCGGGCAGGGCGTGACGAGGCAGTCGGCCTCGGCGTCGACCGCGTCGCCGAGGTGGCGCCCGGCCTGCTTGAGCGAGGCCTCCTTGTTCATCGTGATGATCGGGAAGCCGCAGCACTTGCGCATGCCGGCGTAATCGATGACGGTGCCGCCGAGTGCCTCGATCACCTGGTGCAGGTAGCTGTCGCGCGGGTGCTCGTCGTCGATGCCGAGGCGGTTGCGCGGGCGCACGATGTAGCAGCCGTAGAAGGGGCCGACCTTGAGGTTGGTGAGCGGGCGCTTGACGAGCCCGCGCAGGTTCTCCAGCCCGATCTCCTCGACCAGCAGCCAGAGGAAGTTCTTGTTGGTGAGGCCGGTCTCATACGTGAGGTCCTCGGCGGCAAGCGTGGTGTTGACGTGCGCGCGGTACTCGGCGTTGGCGTCGAGGCGCTCCTGGCACTCGCTCTGCGCGCCCTGGCAGGTGGAGCAGATGTTCATCATCAGCTTGGCCCCGTCGACCTGCTGGGCGAGCGCGAAGGTACGAGCGTTGAGCGTGTCTGCCAGCTCCTGGTTGTGCTCGGCGATCACGCCGGCGCCGGTGCAGCAGGCGCGGTCGAGTTCGACGAGCTCGATGTCGAGCAGCGGCGCGATCTTGGCCATCGAGCCGTGCAGCTCGGGTGTGAAGCCGCGGCTGACGCAGCCGGGCCAGTAGGCGACCTTCATTGGTTGCTCCCTTCGGGGCTCGTCGGGGCCGCGGGGCTCTCGCCGCTCTCGGTGCCCGCTCCGGCCGCGACCGGGGTGGCGTCCTGCGCCTCCACCTCGTCCTCGCCGGCGATGTACAGGTTCAGCTCGTAGCGCTCCTTGCGACCCTCGATCTTCTCGTAGATCGCCTGAACCGCCTTGAGGTCGGCTTTGGGGATCTTGTGGCCGAAGAGCGCGATCTTGGGATTGAACTTGCCGCGGATGATGCCTTTGAAGACGACCGGCAGCGAGGACAGCAGCTCCTTGCCCGCAGCCGGGGCGAACTTGCCGAACCACGAGTTGCCGCCGTAGGAGCGGGGCAGGATTTCCGCCTCGTGCAGCAGTCCGAAGTCCTTGATCAGCGTTACGAACGCGGCCTCGTGGCGCTCGCCGTTGTTCTGATCGACGATGTCGTGGTCGCCGATGGCGATCCGCCGCAGGCGCATGATCTGGCCCATCGGGTTGACGTCCTTCGGGCAGGCCTCGACGCACTTGAAGCAGTGCGTGCAGTCGAAGATCCCCTGGGGGTCCTGGGCGAGGTCGTTGAGGCGCTCGAACTGCTGGTCGTCGCGCGGGTCCCCGACGAAGCGATAGGCCTTGGCGAGGGCAGCGGGGCCGATGAAGCCGGGGTCGACCTCCATCGCCAGGCAGTCCGACACGCAGGCGCCGCACTGGATGCAGGCCATCGACTGGGTCACGTCGACCATCGACTCGCGCGGCACGAGGTACTCGCGCTCGGGGACCGGTTGCTTGGCGAGCAGCCACGGGGTGACGCGCTGGATCTTCTTCCAGTGGACCGCGTCCATGTCGACGATCAGGTCCTTGAGCACGGGCATGTTGCCCATCGGCTCGATCTCGATCACGCCGTCGCTCGAGCTCGCCTTGGCGGCGTCGAGATGGGTGTGGCAGGCCAGCGAGGGCTCGCCGTTGACGCGGATGCCGCACGAGCCGCAGATCGCCTGGCGGCAGGAGCAGCGGATCCCGATCGAGCCGTCGAATTTGTCGCGCGCCTGCAGGATCCCCTCGAGCACCGAGCGGTGGGGCTCGAGCTCGACCGTGTGCTCGTCCCAGTAGGGCGCATCGCCCGACTCGGGGTTGTAGCGGCGCAGCCGCAGCGTGAACTGCTCGGGCGGCCTGTCGTGTATCTCAGCCATCGTTGGCGCTCCTGCTCGGTGGGACGGGACGGTTACAGGCGCGGAGATCGGAGGGCATCAGTATTTCCGCACCTCGGGCTGCCATTGCGTGAACGTCACGGGCGAGTAGCTCACCTGGGGCTGACCGTCCTCGAGCGTGATGTCGATGTGCTTGAGCCACTCCTCGTCGTTGCGCTCGGGGAAGTCGGTGCGGAACTGGGCGCCGCGGGACTCCTTGCGCTCGAGCGCCGCGACGACGGTCGTCTCGGCGCAGTCGACCATGAAGCCGAGCTCGATCGCGCCGAGGACGTCCTGGTTGAAGACCGTGCCGCGGTCGTCGATCCAGGCGTGTTTGCTTTCCTCGCGCAGGCGGGAGATCGCCTCGAGCGCGCTCTGCAGGCCGGCCTCGTCGCGGAACACGGCGGCGTGCTTGTTCATCAGCTCGCCGAGCTCGCTCTTGATCTCCGACACGCGCCGGCCGTCGTGGGGGCGGTTGATGATGCCGTCGATGCGCCCGGCGTCCTCGCGCAGCTGGGCGGCGGTCTCGACCTTCGGCATGCCCATCGAGGCGGCGCGGTCGGCGGCGTGTTCGCCGGCGCGCCGGCCGAAGATCAGCGTGTCGAGCAGCGAGTTGGCGCCGAGCCGGTTGCCGCCGTGGACCGACACGCAGGCGACCTCGCCGGCCGCGTAGAGGCCCTCGATCGGCGTGCGTCCGTCGACGTCGGTCTTCACGCCGCCCATGATGTAGTGCTGGCCGGGGCGGATCATGATCGGTTCGTGGGTGATGTCGACGCCGGCGAAGTCGCGGCCGAGGTTGACGATCTCGCGCAGCGCCTCGAGCGTGCGCTTGCGCGGCACGACGGTGACGTCGAGGTAGATGCCCGAGCCGTTGGGGCCGACGCCGCGGCCCTCGTTGATCTCGATCTGCTCGGCGCGCGAGACGATGTCGCGGGAGGCGAGCTCCATCTTGTTGGGCGCCATTTTCTCCATGAAGCGTTCGCCGTTGGCGTTCAGCAGGTGGGCGCCCTCGCCGCGGGCGCCCTCGGTGATGAGGATGCCGGTCTCGACCAGGCAGGTGGGGTGGTACTGGACCATCTCCATGTCCATCAGCGGTGCGCCCGCCCGGTAGGCCATCGAGATCCCGTCACCGGTCACGATCAGCCCGTTGGTCGTCGGCTTGTATGCCTGGCCGGCGCCGCCGCAGGCGAGGATCACGTTCTTGGCCGTGAAGGCCTCGATGCGCCCGCTGCGCACGTCGCGCGCGATGACCCCGCAGCAGCTGCCGGACTCGTCGGTCAGCAGCGAGGTCGTGAACCACTCCTCGAAGCGCTCGACCGTCTCGTGGTGCTTCATCAGCTGCTCGTAGAGTACGTGCAGGAGCGCCTGGCCGGTGATGTCCGCGACGTAGGCGGTGCGCTTCATCGAGGCACCGCCGAACGCGCGCAGGTCCATCTCGCCCTTGTCGTTGCGGTGGAAGGTCACGCCGATGTGCTCGAGGTGCATGACCTCGCCGGGCGCCTCCGAGCACATGATCTCGATCGCGTCCTGGTCGCCGAGGAAGTCCGAGCCCTTGACCGTGTCGTAGGCGTGGGAGTGCCAGTCGTCATCGACGCTGATCGCCGCGTTGATGCCGCCGGCGGCGGCCACGGAGTGCGAGCGGACCGGGTGGACCTTGCTCATGATGGCGACGCTCGCGCCCTTCTGGGCGGCGGCGAGGGCGGCGCGCTGGCCCGCGAGGCCGGCGCCGATGATCAGTACGTCGTGTTGTGGCATGTATGTCCTGGTGTCGAGCTTGAGAGCTGGGGCAACGGGCGAGGGAGACTCTACCGGTCGTGCGATCCGGGGGGTCGCGAGGTCGTGGAGGCAGGGCGCGAAGAGAGCCGCCGCGGTGGAGCTTCAGGGCGCTAATCGCCGGTCATATCAGCCGTGTTACAGTGTCTTACATGGCTAGGACGCGTCAGTTCTCGGCACGTCTCGATGGGTCGGTGCTCGACCGGTTGGAGCGTCGCGGGGCACGCGCGGGTCTGAACAAGTCTCGTCTTGCGGAGCGCTACATCGACGAGGGGATCCGAATCGAGGACCACCCGGGGATCGTGTTTCGTGACGGCCCCAGCGGACGCCGGGCCGGCCTTGCCGGTGGTCCGGACGTGTGGGAGATCATCGCTGCAGTCCGGGCGAACGAGCCCACCGGTGACGATGCGCTCACGGCGGCGGCCGAGTGGGGCAGCCTCACACTCACCCAGGTCAGAACGGCGGTTCGCTACCACGCGGAATATCCACAGGAGATCGACGAGCGGATCGCACGCAACCTGGAGGAGGCCGACGCCGCCGAGGAGCGGTGGCGTCGTGAGCATCGCGCGCTCGCGTGAAGCTACTGCTTGACGAGATGCTTTCGCGACGCATCGCCGAGCAGCTACGCACCCGCGGTCACGACGTCGCGGCGGTCGACGAGGATCCTGGCCTGCGTGGTCTCTCCGACACCGACCTGTTCGCCCACGCCCAGCGGGATGAGCGCGCGGTCGTGACTTACAATCGGGATGACTTTCTCGCCATGGATCGTGAGTACCGTGATCGCGGACGCGAGCATCGCGGCATCGTGATCCTCCACCCCCGGAGGTTCCCTCAGGGCAGCGCGACCATCGCCGCGCTGATCGCCGCGCTTGCTGCATTCGCTGGAGCAGGAGCGCCATACCCCAGCTTTGTTCACTGGCTTCAGTAGTGCGCGAACGCATCGCTGTGCGGCTCGCGAATCGTCGCGCGGAGGTCAGGCGCCCGCGTTGGTCCATAGGGTGGCGAGCGGCCTGGCTTCCAGCCGCTCGCCAAAGGGAAGACGCTCGCTGCCCGTGTAAAGCACGACGCCTCGGACGAAGCGCTCCTCGCCGATCTGGTCGCGCACAGTCGTCAGGTGCTTGAAGTCCTCACCGCGCACCGTTGTCGATGCCTTCACGTCGATCCCGGCCAGGCGACCGTCGGCTCCTTCAAGGATGAAGTCGACCTCGGTCCCGGTCGAGGTACGCATGTGAAGCAGCGACGCGCGTGTGCTCGCGGCGGACAGCTGCTTGGCCAGCTCCATTCCGATGAAGCACTCGAGCACCGCGCCGAGCAGCGAGTCGTCGTCCGCGAGGCGCCTGCGGTCGGTTCGCAGCAGATGCGTCAGCAGGGCGGAGTCGGAGAGGAGGAGCTTTGGCGTCTTGGTGATCTGCTTGATGCGGTTCGTGTGCCAAGCCGGCAGTCGGAGCACCAGGAAGACGTGTTCGAGCAGGGTGAGGTACCGATCGAGGTCCTCAACATCATCGGGGCGAAAGCGCCGGACACCGCTCGGCAGTCGGACGGCGTGCAGCAAGCCGCGCTCCTCCCAGCGACGCACGGTGTTCTCGCTGTGCGAGCGCAGATGTTCAGCGGCTTCGCCCCCTTGCACCCCGACGACGACGTTGTCCCGGTACGGGCCCACTCAGTCGACTGACCCAGGCGACCGCCACAGCGCCCTCTACAGTCCCGCGGACGTTGCGAGGAGCGCGTCGCTCATCCTTGCTCCGGCGGAGTCCCTTGCCCTAGGTCCACGCCAGCGGCTAGAATAAACGCCGTGAACGTTGCAACATCTCAGCGTGGGTTCATTGCGGACCTCACGCCCCGCGAGCGCGAGGTGCTCTCCTGCGTCGTGGAAGGACTGACGACCCGCGAGATCGCCGAGCGACTCTCTATCAGCCCGGGCACGGTCCGCAGGCACCTCTCATGTGCGACGAGCCGCCTGACAGACCGGGCGCGTACGGCCGCGACGCGGGAGCGGCTCGAGGTGATGATCGATGCGATGCTTCCCGATTCGGTTCCCTCGCCCGCGGAGGCATGGGTGGCCCAGCAGAACGCACAGGCGCGCAGCGAACTGCTGCAGGAGTTCGGGGCGCTAACAGCCGAGCAAGTCGCCGACCAGGCGGGCTCGGCCGCTGCCAACCGCTCGGCGCTGGCGTCACGATGGCGCAACGAGGGGCGAATCGTAGGAGTGTCGTGGCACGGCCGCACGCTGTATCCGGCGTTTCAGTTTCGCGATGGGCAGCCGAGCCCCATCATTGAGCACGCAGCAGTGATCCTGCATGATCGGGGCCTGAGCGATTGGGCGCTCGCGTTGTGGTTCATCACGCCGAGCGGCTGGCTGTCCGACCGCCGCCCAGTTGACCTCCTCGACGAGGACCCCGAGCGGGTCCTCGCGGCGGCCGACGAGGCGCTGTCGCTTCCCGCTTGAGCAGCCTCCCGGAGCCGATCGGCCGGCTCTCGCCCAAGCTGGAGCCGATGGCAGCCGGCACGCACCTGCTCCGCATACACGACCGCGATCTGGGCGAGACCGACTTCAATCCAAAACCGCGGCCGACCGCACGCTTTCGCCCGATCGGAAAGCCGGTCGTCCCGACCCTGTACGCCGGGGTCGACGAGGACGTCGCGATCGCGGAGGGCCTGTTCCACGACGTCCCGATCCGCCCCGACATCATCAGGCAGTACCCACTCGCCGGTCTAGACGGCCGGGTGATCAGTGACCTTGCACCAACCCGCGACCTCACTCTCATCCAACTCCACGGATATGGTCTGCAGCGACTCGGCGTCACGCACGGTGAGCTGATCGAGAAGCCGGCGGCCGAGTACGAGTGGACGGCTCGTTGGGCGCACGCGCTCTACGTCGCCGCCACCCAGGCGGACGGGCTGGTGTGGATGAGCCGTCGGTTCACCGGACGCGCCGCGGTCATGCTGTGGCAAGGACAGGGAAGAGTCGGGCACGGCGACCTCACCGTCACAGCGCCAGCTCGTCCGCTGTGGGAGGGCGCCGGGCGCCAGCTGGTCCTAGAAGCCGCGCTGCGGGCCGGCATCCGGCTCATCGCGTAAAGCATCGCAGCGGCGAGCGCCCGTCTCCCAGCTCAAAGCCGCGCGCCCGTCTCGGCGTAGAGCCGCTGGGCAGCCACTTGGCCGGGATCTCCTGAGGCCCGGATAAGCCCACCCACGGGAGTCCCACACGCCCCAGATACGCCCGGTATCTGGAGGGCAAGACCGTCCAGCCCGAGCGCGGCGACTACTACCTGACACCTGGCGAGTATTCGGCGGGGTCGCCGAGTGCATCTTCGGGCGGCGTCTCAGTGGGGCTGAGATACCTCGATGCCAAGGGCCTGCGCGGCGTCCGTGAGGCGAGTGTCGTAGCAGTAGAGACGCTCGAGGTCCTCACCCAGGCTTATGACGGTTGCCAGGTGCAGGGCGTCGAGTGAACGCAGCTCGGCTGGGTCCAGCTCGGCAGCGGCTTGGAGGATCGGCTCATCCAGCGGGATCAGCGTGATGGCGGTCAGCGCAGCGTGGGCGCGTCTGGCGGCCAGGTCGCCGTAGCGCCGGGCGGCGCGGCGTCCCTCCACGGTCAGCAGGGCGCTGCTGAGGAGCTCTCGGCCGGCCAGCTCGCGGCGCAGGGCAGGACTCTCGGACTCGGAGCGCACGAGCTTGACGAAGGCCGAGGTGTCGAGGTAGTCGGGCAAGCGCTCTACAGGCGCTCTGAGCGCAGCTCGTCCAGCACCTCGCTGGAGGGCGGGCCCGGGATCGGCGCGGGCAGCTCCTCCAGAACGTCAAGCAGGTTGCCCTGCCCGCGCCTGGCTCCCCGGTCGGCGACGAGCCGGTCGATGGCCGAAGCGCGTCCGGGCGCAGGCGTGAGCTGCGCGACCTCCTGGCCGCGATCGGTGATCAGAAACGACTCTCCGTGCCTGACCCGTTGGGCGTAGCGGCTGAGGTTCTGGCGCATCTCGCGGATACCTACGAGCTCCATGTGCGTCATTGTAGCGCGCCCGGAGGGTCTCTCTCTTGGCTCCCACTCGAACGTAGCGAGGTGTGCGGCCAGGCGCACCAGGGTTAAGCGCTGCTCGTCGCGGCCGCGGGTCCCGCTATTCCGTTTGCGCCTGCGGATCACGCAGCGGCGCGCTCGCGAGGATTGCGCTTCTTGGCGGCTGTCGAGCGCCTGGCGGTCGGCTTGGGCTTCTTGGACCGGAGGGCGGTGGTTGATCCCACGGTGGGGGCGAGATCTGTATCTTGCGCCCACCGGAGTGAGGAGCACGCGGTGGACGGCTACAACGAGCGGCTGGACGGCCTGCAGGCGGCGCTGCTGTGGGTCAAGCTGCCTCATCTCGAGGCCTGGAACGCGGCGCGTTGCGGCCACGCAGAGCGTCTGCGCGACGGGCTCCCGGACGAGTGGAGTGGACCCCACCTAGGGGTTACACACCGTCGGCGACGGGTGTGGTTTGAGCAGGCTACGATCATCACATGCGGGTCGCGGCCGTTCAGCTCGAAGTAGCGCTCGCGGATGTCTCGGCCAACCTCGCTGCGTGCGAGTCGCTGGCTCGGGACGCGGCGCGCGCGGGTGCGCAGGCGGTCGCGCTGCCCGAGTTCTTCACGACCGGC
>OCZT010007075.1_pt1 | contig 11038 bp, 14 predicted proteins | sample 1539031 | NCBI WGS metagenome assembly OCZT01 (sample SAMEA3539308, study PRJEB22396) | soil metagenome | biome: tundra; feature: field; material: soil | place: USA | collected 2010-05 | depth 0.15 m
CTTCCTGCTGCACCACGATGGCGCGTTTGTTTTCGTGAACGAATTCAATCGGGTCTTCAATCGTGACAATCTTGCAGCGGCGTTCACTGTTGATGAGGTCAATCAGATAATTGAGCGTCGTCGTTTTGCCCGCCCCCGTCGGGCCGGTGATCAGGACCAATCCGTTCGGTTTGCGCGCCAAATCGTCAATTTTTTCGGGCAGGCCGAGCTCCTCGCGCGTGGCCACCTTGTCGCCGCAAAAGCGGAAGCTCATTTCCGGGTGTCCGTTGCGCCGGTAAAACGTGGCGCGGATGCGCCCCGCCACGCTGTGCAAAATGGAAATGCAAAGTTCCCATTCCGACTCGAATTTTTTCTTCTGCTGTTCGTTCAGCAGGCCGTCGGCCATGGCGGTGATTTCGTCTTCGGTCAGCGCGTCCTCGTCGGCGATGATGATTTCGCCATTCACGCGAAAGGCGGGCGGGACGCCGGCCACCAGATGCAGGTCGGACGCGTCAAATTCATTGGCGGCGGACAAAAGCCGGTTCAGGTTTTCCATGTTTATCGGTTAAAAAGTTGCCGCCGCCAGCCGCGCACACGCGCCCAGATCCCCTTCTGGGAAAGCCGGATCAGTGCCAGGTCGGTCTCGCGAGAATGCGGGTTCAATTGTTGCGCCTGCAAGAACGAATTTTTGGCGGGACCGATCAGGTCGAGCGCCTGCTGGCATTGACCCAGTTCGAGCCACAAAAGAAAATGGCCGGTGTTCCATTCGATGGCTTGTTGCAGCAGTTTCAGCGCGAGCACGAATTGTTCATAATAAAACCGGATCCGGGCTGCCAGCCATGCGACGAACCAGTCCTTTGGTGCGAGCAACAGTGCTTTCTCAAAACAATAATCCGCCCGTTGCTCTTCGCGTGCGAGCATTACGTCGCCGCGCGCAAGCCAGACGTAGGGTGTGTCGCCGCGTTCTTCGATGGCAGCGTCCGAGAACGCGAGCGCGCCCTGCAAATCGCCGCTGCGGCCCAGCGCGACGGCCTTGGCGGCGAGCAGTTCCGGCTCGTTGGGAAACCTTTCCAGCGCCTTGTCGGCCCACAGCTTCGCCTCGCGAAATTCACCCAGCTCGATCAACATCCGCACCTGTCCGGTCCACGCAGCGGCGTTTTGCGGATTGAACTCCAGGACTTTGGAGTAAAACCGCAAACCCTGCTCAAAATTTCCGGTTTCAAACGCCGTCCTTGCCTCGTTGAAATAATACGCCTCGTCCTTGACCAGCGCTCTTTCTTTTGGTTGCGACTGGTCTTCGGACTCGTCTCCAAACTCAAGATTGACAAACCGGCTCATGATAAAACTTGTCGTCGCCAAAGCCACCGTTTGAAAGGTTTCCCGATGAACTGTTCCTGGGATACCGTTGCCATTTGCAACATGGCGGCTGAAATGCTTGCTTCGCCCACATTCCCGTGTCCGCTTATATCAAGTTCAGGCCAGATGAACCAATGCTTTTCCGGCACGATCACCGCACCGGGCGCACCTTGGCACCACCACCGGAACGCCGGATTCATCCGGCAGCAACACGCGCCGGTTGCACACCTGCCGGATGAATCCGGCGTTCCACGCGGACGCGGCATCGTGTATTGGCGGCAGTGTCAAGTTGCGCCCCACCGCACCTGAATCTGGCATGTGCAGCAAACGCGGTTGCGCCACACTGTTCACCGTGAAGTTGTTCGTCGAAAATTCCACCCGGTCTCCGGCCATGGCCGGCACCGGTCCCAGTCCCATGCCGGAGCGGAGGCGAACGGCCTCCTCCCACATCCCGCTGCCTTCAAGTTTGTAGGCGCTCCAGTCGTCACGTTGAATTGCCTCTGCCGAAAACTGTGTCTGCACGACCACCACATGTCCGTTGACGCGCAGTGGTGTCAGCCAATGTTGTTGAATGACTCTTCGGATCGGCACGTAAATAAGCAAGCTGATCGCCAGCAAAGCCAGCAGTGTAAACAGCAGCCGGGATCTGAGTTCAGCCTGCCGCAGCAACGGATGGCAGTAATGCATGAAACCGATGGTGTGAATCGCCAGCAGCAGACCGAAGGCAAAATGCCCGGCCGTATGGCCGAACCACACGATGAATAAAACACACACGAAGCCCCAACCCGCAAAGGCTGCTTGTCCCCAAATCCGTGGTCCGCGAAGGTAAACGCCCAGACCGGGAATAAAAAAACTGCCGATCAGTCCGCCAACCGTTACTTCGGCCGGTAAGTGAATACGATCGAGCCCGATTCGCCGACGAATGGTGCTTCCCAAACTGAGTAAAGGACTGTACCACCGCGCCCGTGGCGGGTAGTAAGGCGAAGGCTCTTCTTGTATGTTCGATCTGGCCACAAGTTGGAGTTCAAGCTTTAGCTTGCCGGCGGCGGACAATCCCGCACATCGCGGGATTGGACTCCAACCTCAATGCCGCTGCTCGATGTTAAATTGCACGTGCTCGTCAGGCTCGTAAAATTCACTTGTCTTTCGCTGCGACTTGACCTCGCCGACGACTTGCTCGAAGATTTTCATCGCTTCCAGACAGTTCTTGCCTTTGTAGCCCTTGACATGCACTTCGACGCTGCCGTCGGGCGCTATCGTGATTTCAAATTCGCGTTGGGGCATGGTTAAGTTGTTGGTTGAGAGTTGAGAGTTGAAAGTTGATGCGAGATGCGTGAAACGTGAATCCATCACGCATCACGCATCACGCTTCACATTTACCCGTCCCAATGCCGGACCTTCAGCCGGATGGCGTTGTTCTCGTCAATTTCCTCTTCCACAACAACAAACTGGCGAGCTTTGATTTCATCCGTCAACCGCTGATAAACATATTTTTGCACCACGCGCCGGCTTAACTCTTCGCCCATGGCGCGCAGTTCCTCGTCCGAATGGCCCGGCCCGGTCACGCAAATCGAGGCCTTCCCGCGCGCGTCGCGGGAGAATGTCACCGTCACGCCGCCGCGCGTGACCTTGATGCGCTGGTCGCGGCCAAGCTGGTTCGTGACGATTTCGCTCTGTTCGATTTCGAGATTGACCTTGCGTTCGCCGGTTTCACTGACCTTGCTGGTTTGACTCTGTTTGATGTTCTCATCCAAAATCGTGTAGCCGAGTGACGTGGCCGCTGCGACGACCGCCGCGCTGAATGCCGGCCACGCCGCGATAACCACCGGGGTTAAAATAAAAACACAACTCATAAACTTCTCCGACTGCGATTGTTCAAGAGTTTTGACCGCGCTACGCGCAATTCGTCACGCGATAAGGGGGAATACCGCAATTTGTTCCGCCGGTTGGCCCGGGCCAGGCAAAAGGCCGACCAACCCCGCGCCAAAACACACAGCCCCATCACCGGCAGCAAAATCGGCGACAACACGAGGGCGCCGAGGGCGATCAAGAAAAGTGCCGCATAACGGCGATCCTTAAAAGTATCATACAGGTTGCCCCGGAAAGAATTCATTTGGTTTGTTGCTTGGGCGTTCAAATTCCGTGCTTCGACCAGTGTCATAATTCCATCCGCCGCGCTTCCGCTTTGTTTTTCACGGGGTGGATGACGCTGGCATTCCGTGCGCGACCGGCGGCCCAATTGCGCTGCGCGCTGATTTTTTCAGACATTGTCTTGGCCAGCGGCACCGTCTGGCCCAGCGTGGCAAGAACGTGCCCGGTGGCCAGTTCCTGCTTCATGTAAAACGCATCGTAGAGCGCGCTAATGATGGCTTCCTCGATTTCCGCACCGCTCAAATCCTTGCTGGCCTCAACCATCGTTTTGAGATCAAAATTTTTGGGATCGCGTTTGCGCTTGGACAAATGGATTCGGAAAATTTCTTCGCGCTCCTCCTCGTTCGGCAGGTCCACGTAAAAAATTTCGTCGAGACGTCCCTTGCGCAACAGTTCGGGCGGAAGCTGCGAAACGTCGTTGGCCGTCGTCACCACGAACACCGGCGCGCTTTTTTCCGAAAGCCAGGTGAGAAACGTGCCGAAGACGCGCGCGGTCGTGCCGCCGTCGGTCGCCCCGGAGCTTTGCGAGCCGACAAATGCCTTGTCAATCTCGTCCACCCAAAGCACTGCCGGAGCCACGGACTCCGCCACGGCAATCGCACGCCGGACGTTTTCTTCCGACGAACCCACCAGACTGCCGAACATCCGGCCCATGTCAAAGCGCAGCAACGGCAGTTGCCACAGCCGTGAAACCGCCTTGGCGCAAAGGCTCTTGCCGCAGCCTTGCACGCCCAGCAGCAAAATGCCTTTCGGCGCGGGCAAACCAAACGCCCGCGCTTCATCCGTGAACGCCACGGAGCGCTTGTTCAGCCAGTCCTTCAACACCGCCAGGCCGCCAACGCTGGCAAAATCCTCCTCGGTCGCGTAATACTCCAGCAACCCGCTCTTGCGGATGATTTGCTGCTTTTCGGCGAACACTTCGTTGACGTAATCGCCACTCAATCGCTGCTCCTGGACAATGATTTTGGCGAAAACATTTTCCGCCTCGCCGAGCGTCAGGCCGAGCGCCGCCTGCAGCAGCCGGTCGCGGCCCTGGTCGTCGAGATCAATTTGAATCTGTTTCCGGTCGCGGACTTCCGCGACAATTTTGTCGAGCATCGCGCCCAAATCCTCCTTGGTCGGCTGCGGGAAATTGATGACGGTGATTTCCTTGTCCAGCTCCGCCGGAATTTCCATCACCGGCGAAATCAGCACGATGGTTTTGAAGCTGTTTTTGAGATACTGGGCGATGTCCTTGAGCTTGCGGATGATCGCGAAATTGTTCTTGGTCAGGAACGGATGAAAATCCTTGAACAGAAAAATCGCCGGCTCGACCTGTTCGATCACCTGGTCCAGCGCGGCAAGCGGATCCTTGGTGGAGGCGTTGCGGTTTTTCTGCGACTGGATGGAAGTGCCAGCCGGGACGATGCCGTTGCTGTAAGTCCACTCGAACACCTTTTTCTGCCGCTTGGCGGCGATTTCCACCAGCAGGTTCTGCACGCGCATTTCCTCGTTCGTGATGATGTAGAGGATCGGATAACGGGCGCGGATGAGCGTCTCGATTTCAGTCTGGAAGTTCATGCTCATGTTCATGTTGGATGTTCGGTGGATGGGAGTGAACGCAGGCGGATTTGTTCGTCGTCAGGATTCAATTCCTTCAGCAGCCCGGCAAACGCCGGAGTCAGGTTGTGCACCAGAATCCGTCCATCAGGCAGAAGCAGCAAGTCGGATGTGAGCGGGTGTTTCCCGGCAGCCGGTTTGTCATTCGCGTCAGGCTTCATGTCAATTTGTCCCTTTCATTCCACCAAATTCAAGCCGCAGTTGCGAGCGATTCTCCAGGCTTGTGCGCTTTCGCTGTTTGAAACGGTCCGGCGCAAATCGCTGTGTCTGGCCGAATGCCATGCCGGCCAGAAGCCGGAACGCAAATTTACTTTGACAGCCGGCAATTCCGCCGCCAGCCATTCAGCCACGGGCTGCCAGCAACAGTCAACATGCCCCGGCATGAGCAGATGGCGCACCATCAGCTCGCTGTGTTCGTTGGCCCAAAGCAGGTTTTCCCGGACGACGCGGACGTAATCGGGAACTTTGGCCAGCCGCTGCGCACAGGCGTCATTGCCGAATTTGAAATCCGCCAGCCAGATGTCGAACATCCCGTCGAGCAGTTCGCGCGCCAGCGCCGACCCGTGCGCGTTGGTTTTCCAAACCAGCTTTGCGTCGTCCGGCAGCGCGGCGACAATTGCCAGCGCGGCCGGCAGATGAATCGTCGGCTCGCCGCCGAGAATCATGATGGTGCGCGCACCATCGGCCAGCGCTGCCCGGGCCTGCCCGGCCAGAATTTCCAATGGCACCGGTTCGCCCGCGCGCGGGTTCCAACTCGGCCCGCCCGTGATGCAGAAATCGCAGCGCAGGTCGCATCCGCTCAATGCGATGGCGAACGTCGGGATCAATTCCAACTCGTCCGACACTTCGGCTTGAGCCATGAAAATGCGGGCCTCGGCGCCCGCGTGACAGAGGCCCGCTTCCCCCACCAAACGGTTCACGCCGCACTCATGCGCACACAATCGGCAATCCGCCAGCGCCGCGCGGGCCGCCGCTGCGCGCTCACGCGCCAGCGTGGAACGTGGAACGCCAGCCTCCGGCCCGGCGCGTTGGAGTTCACGCTTTAGCGTGCCTTTTGAACAATCCCGCACATCGCGGGATTGAACTCCAAGCTTTTCTCGCCGGGTTGGAGACCGGCGCTCCTGTACAATGCTAATCATAACTCCAGCCGCGCCACGCGTTCGGACCGGACCTGCCGGCCGGTTTTGCCCATGACCAGTTTCCAGCGCACAAAAAGGTAAAGCCATCCCGCCACTCCACCGCACCACATGGCCAGCATGCGGAACCAACCGGAACAGAAGAAGAGAATGAGCGAATTGATGATCGCGATTAAAATCGCCGCCTGGCGAACGGAGATTTCGCCGATGCCGAGAAGAATCAACCGTTCGTTGCGATAAAACCAATCCCACGCGACCAGCAACGCAAAAATCATCGCGGCGCCTCCGGCGAGTGAACCTTCCATCCCCGGTCTTATCAAAACGATCGGCAAGGCTCCGGCAAAAATCCCCAGCAGACAGTAGGCCCAGAATTCGAGCGCCGACCAGTTTCGTCCGAGAATGGATATCAGGGTGGCCAGCCAGAACAAACTCACGGCCCAATCCACCGGCCCGCCGGCCAAAAATCCATAGCTCAACGCCCGCCAGATCTGGCCTCGCCAGACCTGCGCCGGCGACAAACCAAGCCAGGCGTAAAGTTCGAAGGTGTGTGTGTAATGTCCCAACAGCGCGAGCGGAAAACCGAGCGCGAAAGCCAGCAACACCAACCGTGCGCCGATCGGCAGGGATAAAAATAAATTGTTGAATATTTTTTTCATGGATTGGTTCCTCCAAACAAACGCTTCCACCAGGCTGTTTTCGGCCGCGGCAGGTCGCCGGTGGATTTTTGGAGCCGTTGGGCAATGCCCGGCGGCACGGTGGTGTGTGCCGCGTCGTAGCGCAGCATCTCTTCGGTGTTCGCAAATTCGCGCGCGGATTGCTGTTGCGTCTGCTGCTCAGCGGCGTGCTGCTGTTGCTGTTGTTCCTCGGAAAGTTTGGTCTGTTGTTTCATGTTTGGCTTCCTCAGGCGGTTTTCTCAAAAAGAGCGGCAAAAGTTTTGCGGGCGCGATGCAATTTCCCGCGCACCGCGTCGGGGGATTGCCCGACCAGCGCGCCCACCTGCTCGTAACTCAATTCCTCGTCGGCCACGAGCAGCAACAGGAGCCGGTATTCATCCGGCAGACCATCGAGCGTCTTCTGGATTCGCTGGCCCAATTCCTTGATTTCCAGAACGCGCAGGGGCGAGTCGGTTTTGGCCACGGTATTTTCCCACACCGCGTCGTCCGCGTTGGAAAACACGTGGCGGTCATGCCAGGCTTGACGGAGGTTCTGGCAATGATTGATGGCGATGCGGTAAAGCCACGTGCGCAGGGACGCCTCGCCGCGAAATTGATCCAGCTTGCGGAAAGCCTTCAGGAAAACGTCATGCGTGGCGTCCTCGGCCTTTTGCGGGTCGCCGAGAAAACGCAAGGCGAGATAATAAATCGCGCGGCTGTTTTCGGCATAGAGACTGGAAAACTCCGAAGCCGCCAAATCGGCTGGCGACTCTTCCACGAACTCACATCCTGCGGCCGGCTCGTTCATGAGTGTCTTCACTGCTGATTAGACAACGCTCGCGCGCGAATGTCACGCTGGCAAGGCACCATTGTTGGAAAAGGGAATCGCGCTACAACCGGCGCCGTGAGCCGTATTTCAATCCGATATTTTGTTCATAAACGCCGAGTTTCACGCCTGGCGTTTCCTTATGCCCTTTAAACTCAAGTTTCAAGCGGCCCAGCCGCGTTCGCGCCATTGCCGCGACGGCCAAATCAGGAAACCGTTCCACAATTTTCTCTAAAGTTCCGCGCACGGTGTCGTAATCCGCGCCATGGCGGATCTGTAAATCCGCCAATAAATTCAGCCAGTGTGCGACGCACTTGGGCGGCTGGTTCGGCTCTTCAATCAATTGTTCCAATTCGCCCGTCGCCAAATCCAGTCGTTGGTAATGATCGGCGTAAATGATCGCCAGCTTTTCGCGAACCTCCGTGTCGAGCGGATGCTGCTCCAGATGTTTCACATAATCGGCGGCGAGTTTCGCCGGGTCAATTTCGGCGGGAGCCAGATACTTTGAAGATTCCAGCAGGCCGACATTTTTCACGCCTTCCGGCATGGCCATCGGCTGGCGGTCGTGTGCCGCCAGTAAATTTTTTTCCGCGCCGCCCAAATGTGCGATGCGATGCGCGGCCAGCAGCGCCAACTCGGTATCGGGAAATCGCATGACGATTTTCTCCAGCGCGGCGCGCGCCGAATCCGCATCCTGTGCCAGCTTGAGCTGCCAGTCGGCGAGATGGTTCATCGCGGCGGCAACTTGTTTCGGCGGCGCGTCAGATTGGTCGCAAAAATGATTCAACGTGATTTCCGCGCCCGGCAAATCCTTCAGGTCTTCAGCCTGAATGCCGGCGAGCAACACCACGCCCTCAAAATCATTCGGGAAACGGGCAAGCTGTTTGCGGATTTCAACAACCGCTTCGAGCGGCTTGTTCCGTTTTCGTTTGCTGATGGCGATGGAATAATACGGCTTGGGTTCCGGCTCTTCATTTCCACCGTCCATGAGGTTTGTGATTGGATTACACAGAAAATTTCCGAATTGTGGCGCCCACATGATGCTCAAAATAATTCCGCTTACGGCCACCGAACCGACCATCAGTGCCGCCGGAACGAAGTCACCGAGCATGTCGCCTTGCAGCATTTTGGCCAGATGTCGGTCGAATAAAAATGTGCTAACGCCCAGCGCGGCGCTGAATAGGCACTTGAAAACCATCTGTGCCGGGTCTTCAGCGCGCTTGAGCCTGCGAATATAAAGCCAGGCACCGCCTCCAATGACGATGGCAAACAAAAAAGCATCGCCGGTAATTTGTAAAATCCGGCTCATGCTTGGTTAGGCAAAACTCGTTCTGTTCGCCGGCGTGTACATGATTGTCTTCACTTCAGATTAGACAACGCTCGCGCGCCAATGTCACGCTGGCATCATGGGAAAAAGGGAGCGCGCCCGTCCCGGGAGCGGTTCGGCGCGCCCTCGCGCCGAATACGAACGCGGGTTGCACCAGCGAATCGAAGTTCAGCGCCATCGCACGAAGCCAACCCCGAAAGCCTTCGGGGTTGGCTGCGCCCGGGGCGGGCGCGCTCCCCTTTCACCCGTAACGATACGGTTTTGCCATCGCAAACGTGTTCGGCAAATGCCGGATTTCATGCACTTTGCCGTCCGCCAGCAGCACCTCGACAATATCGAACCGGATTTTCACCGCCGGATTTTTCAGCAGCCGCAAATAATCCAGTGCGGTTTGCGAAAGCAATCGTCGCTTGCGCGCGTTGACCGCCGCCGCCGGGCGCGTCCAATCCTCGGATGACCGCGTTTTGACTTCGACGAACGCCAGACAATCGTCGTCGCGAAAGACCAGGTCAATTTCGCCGCGCTTCGAACGAAAATTGGCCGTGAGAAATTTCAATCCTTCCCGCTGCAAATGACGTTTTGCCGCGTGCTCGCCCAGTTCGCCGCGTCGCAGGTGTTCCGGCTTTTCTTTGCCGGCACGCCACGCTTTTATCTGTTCAAGCAGCTTCATCTAGCCGCGGTTTGAACACGGATTGATTGGTAGGGCGGGCAGTCCTCTGCTGCTATACGTCAGAATCGTCGGGGGTCGCGAAGATTTTGGAGTGCGGTGGCAGCTTGCCGAGGCGAAGCGCAGCGAAGACTGGAGCGCAGCGGCGACACCGCTTTGGGACGCCGACCAACGCTGAAAAAGCGGCGTGGCGCTTCGCTTCCCGCCGCAGTCCAAAAAGTTTGGTTGGGTTGTTGTCGCGTTAGTTCTCATTCTGGTTAAAAAAGTTCGCGTTGGGTTGTCCTCAACGGCGCAAAACTGCGCCGGTGGATCGGACACGGACCATGCGCGGTAATCGCCGCCAGATGCTGGGCCGTGCCGTAGCCTTTATGCTCGGCAAATCCATATTTCGGCCATTGCCGGTCGAATTCGAGCATCAGCCGGTCGCGGGTGACCTTGGCCAGCACGCTCGCGGCGGCGATGGAATAACTGCGCGCGTCGCCTTTCACAATCGCCGTTTGCGGAACGCGCATCGTCGTGACCGGACGGCCATCCACGAGCGCGTGTTCGGGTGCGGGCCGCAATTTTGCGAGCGCATCGTTCATCGCGCGATGTGTCGCCTGTAAAATGTTGATCTCGTCAATCAACGCCGCGTCCACTTCGGCGATGCCGAATTCGATTTCGCCGCGGCTGGTGATGAAGGCGAAAAACTTTTCGCGCTGGTTGGCCGTGAGTTGCTTGGAATCGTTCAATCCTTCGAGTTCGCGCGGCAAGCCAGATTCCGCCCATTTCGAAGGCAGAATCGCCGCTGCCGCCACGACCGGTCCGGCCAGCGGGCCGCGACCCGCTTCATCCACGCCCGCGACCCGGGCCACGTCCCGGGTCCACAGCACGCGCTCGAACTCGAACCGGTCGATTGGATTTAAGCGGGCCATGATGTTTGTTTGGTTTTAAATTGTATGGCTGTCGCCGAGCCTAGCGCGTTTTGCGGAGTTGTCAGCCTTGATTTTTTAGCCGGAGCGCGGCTATGCGCGAAGCGCCAGCCGCAGCGCGTCCACACACAGAACGCCCCACATTTTCCCAAGCATCAACCGCAATCCACGCGCTGCGACTGGTCCTGTGGACACAGTCGCGCTCCGGTATTTGCGCGCGAAAAATCCGTGTTCATCCGCGTATAGCCGCGTAAAGCTACGCCACGCGGCCACGCGGCTTTACGCCGTGTTCATCCACCCTCCGTCCCGCATTGCGGGACTACGGAGGACATGCTTAAATTTCCCCCATGAAAATCGAATCCCTCCACATTGGCATGCGGGTGCGGCACCAGCAATACGGCACCGGCGTCGTCAAGGCTTTGAACGAACTCAC
>OCZT010007076.1_pt1 | contig 11037 bp, 7 predicted proteins | sample 1539031 | NCBI WGS metagenome assembly OCZT01 (sample SAMEA3539308, study PRJEB22396) | soil metagenome | biome: tundra; feature: field; material: soil | place: USA | collected 2010-05 | depth 0.15 m
GCCAGTGCGCGCCGTTGTCGAACGAGATGTGCATGCCGAACTCGGTGCCGGCGTACAAGAGTCCGGCGCGCACGGGATCCTCGCGCACCACACGCACGGGTTCGTCCTTCGCGATGCCGTTGGTGCCGTCGGTCAGCTTCGCCCACGTCTTGCCGTAATCGTCGGTCTTGTAGATGTATGGAGCGAAGTCTCCGCCGAGCAGGAACCGGTAGTAGGCGTAGTACGCCGTGCCCGGCCGGTGCGGACTCGGCTCGATGTTCTGCACGCGGCCGCCCGGCGGCATGTCCTTCGGCGTGATGTTCGTCCAGGTCTTGCCGGCGTCGCGCGTGACGTAGAACAGGCCGTCGTTCGATCCCGTCCAGATAAGTCCCGGCGTGATCGGCGACTCGCGGATCGAGTAGATCACGCTGTACACCTCCTCGCCCGTCGCGTCGCGCGTGATCGGCGTGCCGCTCGCCTCCTGCGGCTCGCCCTTGGGGAACGCCGTGAGATCAGGCGAGATGCGCTCCCACGTGACGCCGTTGTCACGCGTGCGATGCACGTACTGCGAGCCGTAGTAGACCGTCGCGGGCTCGTGCGGCGACACTTCCATGGGCGACACGCGCTGGAACCGGTAGATCAGTGTCGCGCCGCCGTTGCCGTAGAGCGACTCGCCGCCCACCCAGTATTGCCGTTCCTCGCCGGACCTGACGTTCAGCCAGCTGAACTGGCCCTTGCATGACCCGTAGACAATGTCGGGGTTGGTACGGTTCGGGATGATCGGGCCCGTCTCGCATCCCGGCCCCGTGCGCCACTCCTCGGCCTGGCCCGCGCCGAGCGGAAGCGACGGCACGATGAGTGTCGTGTTGTCCTGCTGCGCGCCGTATACGCGGTATGGATACTGATTGTCGATCGCCACCTGGTAGATCTCGGCGGTCGGCTGGTTGTCCTGCGTGCTCCAGCTCCGGCCGCCGTCGAGCGACACGTTGGCGCCGCCGTCGTTCGACTGGATCATGTAATCCGAGTTCTTCGGATTGATCCACATGTCGTGATGATCGCCGTGCGGCGCCGGCGCGTTGCGGAACGACTTTCCGCCGTCGGTGCTCTTGAACCACCCTTCGTTGCCGACGTACACGACGTCGGCGTTGTTGGGATCGGCCTCGAGCGTGGTGTAATAGAAGGGGCGCGTCCAGAGGTTCTGCGCGCCGTTCACGAGCGTCCAGGTGGTACCCGCGTCTTCCGAGCGATAGAGACCGCCGCCGGGCTTCGCTTCGACGAGCGCGTAGATGCGATTCGGCGAGACGGCCGGGATGGAGACGTTGCTACGGCCGAACAGGCCGGTCGGCAGCCCACCGCCGAGTTTCGCCCAGGTATCACCCCCGTCCGCGCTCTTGTAGATGCCGCCCTCCATCGCGCCGCTGACGATCGTCCATGGCTTGCGCTGGCCGTGCCAGATCGAGGCGAAGACGACGTTGGGGCTGCCGGGCTGCAATTCGATGTCGGCCGCGCCGCTGCTGTCGGATACGAAGAGGATCTTCCTCCACGTCGCGCCGCCGTCGCTCGAGCGGAATACGCCGCGGTCGGCGTTCGGCGTGTACGGATTCCCGAGCGCGGCGACGTAGACGAGGTTGGGGTTGGTGGGATTCACGCGGATCGTCGAGATCTGTCCGACGTCGCGGAGCCCATTGAACGTCCACGTCTTGCCGGCGTCGGTCGACTTGAACATCCCGCGGCCGATCGAGACGTTGCTGCGGATCTTCGAGGAACCCGTGCCGGCGTAGATGATGTTCGGGTCGGACGGTGCGACCTCGATGGCGCCCATCGAGCCGACGGGAAGCTGGCCATCGGAGATGTTGGTCCAGCTGTGCCCTGCGTCGGAGGTCTTCCAGATGCCGCCGCCGGTCGAGCCCATGTAGTACAGCTGTGGATTGGACGCGACGCCGGTGACCGCGGTGACCCTGCCGCCGCGCAGCGGGCCGATCGTGCGGTAACGGAGCGCCGAATAGAGCGCGGGATCGTACGACGCGGCAAGTTGCATCGACGAGGCGGCCGGCCGCGGCGCCGCTTTCGCTGGCGCTACGGGCGGGGACTTCGCTGCCTGCGCAAACGCGCTGATCGGCATGACGAGCAACAGGGCGATCGTGAGCGCCTGGCGGCGGCTGGTCGAGCGAAGCATGGTGTCTCCTGTAGGCGTTACTTCGTCCAAAGCTTCCTTGAAGTTATCCTCGCGGCGCGTATGCTAGGCCAATGACAATTCTCTCGCGAAGTACTACGCTCGTCCTCGGCCTTTCATTGACGGCGTGCACGACCCCAGCCGTGGACCCGTCGCTCGAGCGGTCCATCGGCGGCATCGAGGCGGTGGACGATCACGCGCATCCGACACTCCAGCTGGCGCCGGGCGCGAAGCCCGACACCGAGTACGATGCCCTGCCGCTCGACGCACTCCCGCCGATGACGCTGCCCGCACGGCTTCGTGCCGACCATCCGGACTGGATCGCAGCCCAGCGCGCCGTGAAAGCACTCGCGATCAAGACACCCGTGGAGGCGCTCGACAACGCCGGCATCGACGTCATGCTCTCGAATCGCATTGCGTTGGGGCCGGGTCTCACGCCACCGCGATTCCGATGGATCTCGTTCGTGGACGCGCTGATGCTTCCGCTCGACGGCCGCCTCGAGGCGGCGCGCACGCCCGACACGCGATCGCTCTACGCGCTCGAGACGAAGCTCTTGCACCGGTACATGAACGACCTTGGCGTCGCGAAGTTGCCGGCCTCGCTCGACGAATACGTGGCGGCCATCGTGACGCCGACGCTGGAGCGGCAGAAGAAGCTCGGCGCGGTCGCCGTGAAGTTCGAGGCGGCGTACCTGCGCGCGCTCGACTTCGACGATCCCAATGCCGGCGTCGCGCACCTCGTGTACTCGCGCTTCGCGTCGGGCGGCACGCCCGGCCGTGCAGAGTACAAGGCACTGCAGGATTACCTGTTCCGCGTGATCGCGCGCGAAGCCGGCCGGCTCGGGCTCCCCGTGCAGATCCACGACACGGACATCGCGGGGAGCTTCTATTCGGCGAAAGGGAGCGACCCGTTCCTGCTCGAGAGCGCCTTCAACGACTCGACGCTTCGCGCGACGAAATTCGTGATCGTCCACGGAGGCTGGCCGCTCGTCACGCACACGCTGACGCTGCTGGCGAAGGGAAACGTGTACGCGGACTTCTCTTTGACCGGCATGGTCGCCGAGCCGCGGCAACTCGCCAACACGCTGCGCATGTGGCTCAACGAGTATCCCGACCGCGTGCTCTTCGGCACGGACGCCTTCGCGGGAGGGCCGGACCAGACGTGGGAGGCGGGCGCCCTGCTGGCGACGAACTCGGCGCGACGCGCGCTCGGACTGGCGCTCACCAGGATGCTGCGCGACGGCGTCATCACGCGCGAACGGGCCGAGCAGCTCGCGCGGATGGTGATGCGCGAGAATGCCGTCGCGCTCTACGGCCTGGGCACGGGCGGCGCTGCGACGACCGGTGCCGCTGCGCGAAGCGTTCCGGAGCCGGGCATGCCGGCGCGCAGCGTTCCCGAACGGAGCGCGTCAGCGCGCAGCGCGCCGTAATTCTCGTCGATCTTCTTCACGTACCCGAGCGTCTCGCGGTAACGCCACCGCGGCACCTCGGGCGCGACGAGCTCGATGTTCGGCCAGCGTGACTCGTCGAGCTGTTTGGCGTGCGCCGCCGCCGTGGCACGCGTGATCGTTCCCTCGCCGGCGTTGTAGCTGCCGAACATGAACTTCGGCCGCTCGGAATCGGGCACGACGGGCTCCCACAGCCGCCACAGGTAGCGGTCGTGCATGATCCCCGCGGCGATGTTCCACTCGGGGTCGTCGATGGACTGGAACTCCGGCCGCTTCGACTGGATCTCCTGGTACGTCGAGGGCATGAGCTGCATCACGCCGCGAGCGCCGACGTAGCTGCGCGCCGCCGCGTTGAGCTCGCTCTCGGCCATGCCCTGCGCCTTGAAGAGCTGCCAGTCGAACCCAACGCCGAAGTAACGCTTGCTGTACTTGCGGAAGAACGTGTCGTAGCGGGCGTTGTCGCGCTTCGCGTTGCGCGCGGCGGTGGCGCGGTCGAGGGCGGAGAGAGCGGGCGGCGTCGGGGGCGCAGGCGATTGCGCCAAGGCCGACGCGGCGAGTGCGAACGTTAGGAGCGCTCTCATTTATTGAACTTAGCGCGGCAGGCCGTGACGTTGGAGTGACTCTCTGCGCACACGCTGTTCCGATGACCGATACAATGGCGTACCTTTCGAGCATGGCGTCGGCAACGATGACCGCGGAGGACCTCCTCCGGCTGAATATCCAGGACAAGCGCTCGGAATTGGTACGCGGGCGGCTCGTGGTGCGTGAGCCGGCCGGATTCGCGCACGGTGTCGTGGCCGCGAAGATCGGGCGCCGACTGGGCGAGTTCGTCGAGTCTTCCGATCTCGGCCTCGTCTTCGCCGCCGAAACTGGTTTCGCCCTGGCCCGGGATCCGGACACGGTCCGCGCGCCGGACGCCGGCTTCATCCGTCACGATCGCGTGCCCGATCCTGTCCCGCGCGGATACGCACCCATGGCGCCGGATCTCGTCGTCGAGGTGCTCTCGCCCGACGACCGGCCGGGTGAGGTGCTCGCGAAGGTCGCCGACTGGCTGCGCGCCGGCACCAGTCTCGTCTGGGTGGTGGATCCGATCCGTCGCTGCGCGCGTGTCTATCGCGCGGACGGGACCGAATCGTTCGTCGCTGACGACGCGTCGCTCGACGGCGAGGACGTTCTCCCCGGCTTCGCCCTGCCACTCGCGCCGATCCTCTAGCGATCGATATGCGCGGCGCGCTAGTTCAGCGCGCGTCCGACGATCATCCCGATCGCGATGAAGATCGCACCCAGGAAGATCGCGACGGCGACGTTCCCCCTCTTGAGCTCGTCGTGGAAGTTCACCTGCGGCGTCAGGATGTCGATCACGCGATACGTGACGTACATCAGGATCACGCCAAGTATGGCGTAACCGAAGTTCAGCGCCATGATCGGCAGTTGCACGGTGCCTCCGGATTGACAGCCTGCGGACATCCTCAGCCCGAAGATACGGCGCGGAGCGGCGCTCTTCCACCGGGGCGCTCCCAGCCGCAACGTTGTGCGCATGAAAGCGCCCGAGACGCTGCTGCTGTCGGGGCACGAGGTGTGCGCCCTGCTCCCGATGGACGAGTGCATCGAGGTCATGGAGGACGCGCTGCGGAGCGTGACCGACGGCACCAGCGTGCTGCCGCTCCGCACCGTGATCCGCCTCGACGGCACGCCCAATGCCTTCGCGACGATGCCGGCGGTGGTGGGGAAGGGCGCCGACGCATCGCTCGGCGCGAAGATCATCACGGTGTTTCCCGGCAACGACGCGACGCCGTACGACTCGCACATCGGCGTGGTGCTGCTGTTCGACGCCGAGAACGGGAAGCTGCTCGCGATCGCGGACGCTTCGACCATCACGTCGATCAGGACCTCGGCCGTGTCGGGGCTCGCGACGCGGCTGCTCGCGCGAGAGGACGCGCACGAGCTTGCGCTGCTCGGCGCGGGCGTACTGGCGATGCCGCACCTCGAGGCCGTGCGCTGCGTGCGCGACATTGGCCGCGTGCGGGTGTGGACGCGGTCGGGCCAACGGGCGAAGGAATTCGCGGCGCGCGCGCGGGAGAGGACCGGTCTGGAGGTCATCGTGAGCGGAAGCGCGCGCGAGGCCGTGGAGGGCGCCGATGTGGTGTGCACGCTCACGGCCGCGCGCACACCCGTGCTCGAGGGCGCGTGGCTCGCGCCCGGTGTGCATGTGAACGCCGTTGGTGCGTCACTGCCGGCGTCACGCGAGCTCGACACCGCCGCCGTGGTGCGCTCGCGCCTGTTCGTGGACCGGCGCGAGTCCACGCTCAACGAGGCGGGCGATTTCCGCTACCCGCGCGACGAGGGCGCGATCACCGAGGCGCACATCCTCGGCGAGCTCGGTGATCTCCTGGCCGGCACGGTGCGTGGCCGCACGGGTGCCGGTGACGTCACGCTGTTCAAGTCGCTCGGGCTGGCGGTGGAGGACGTGGCGGCGCTGCGGCACATCCATACGAAGGCCGTCGCAAGCGGCGCAGGCACGCGCGTCGCGCTCGGGGGGCTGCGAGAGGGCTGAGTCGCGGTCGCGCCGATCAGTCGAGCTTGACCACCGTGTAATGCTCGTCGAGAATGCGGCGTTACTCGCCCCAGATCGCCAGTTCGTTTCCCGCAGGATCCGTGAAGTGAAAGCGCCGCCCGCCGGGGAACGAGAAGATCGGCTTCACGATCTTGCCGCCCGCTTTTTCGACGCGCGCCTGCGCGTCCTCGAGCTTGCTCGCGTAGAGAATCACCAGCGGCGCCCCGCTCGCCGAGGGTGTCTCCCTGGCGAATCCACCGGCGACGTTCTCGTGTCCAAAGCTCGCGTAGTCCGGGCCCCAGTCCTCGAACGTCCAGCCGAATGCGGCGGAGTAGAACTTCTTGCTCGCTGCGACATCGGGGGCGAGGAATTCGAGGTAGTCGATGCGGTAGTCTGCTCGCTGCGGCTTCTTTTCGTCGGTCATGGTCGTGTGGGTGAGGTTTGATGTGAAATGATAATCTGCCGTCTACCATCTAACATCTGCCGTCTCTAGTAGAAATCATGCGGTCGCGCGAATTCAGCCCCTACGGTCGCTCCCAAGGCGATGAATTCCTTCGCCTTCAGGTTCACCACCCTCTTTTCGATCTCCAGCACGCCGCGCACCAGCAGCAGCGGCGTGCGTGAAATCAGCAGCGCCTGCTTCTCGAACCGCTGCGGCGTGATGACGACGTTCAGCATTCCCGTTTCGTCCTCCAGCGTGAGGAACACGAACCCCTTCGCCGTGCCGGGGCGCTGGCGGCAGATCACGAGCCCCGCCGCCGCGATGCGCGTGCCGTCCCGCTGCTGCGTGGCCTCGCGCGCGGTGAGTACGCCGTTCGGCAGGAGCAGCGGGCGCAGGTGGAGCATGGGATGGCCGTTCAACGAAAGGCCGGTCATCCGGTAATCTGCCTCGGTCATCTCCGGGGCGGAGAGCGGCGGCAGTCCTGACGGGACTTTCGTCTCCGGAAAGAGGGCGAGCGGCCCCGCGTCGCCGCGCACGCACTCGAGCACGCGCCAGAGCGCCACACGCCGCCGCCGTGCCGGGGGTTCGTCCGTCACATATGCGTCGAACGCGCCGGACTCGGCCATGAACCGCAGCGCGCGGCGGTCGAGCTGCGAACGGTGCACCACGTCGCGGATGGAGGTGAAGGGGCCGTCGCTCAACGCGCGTTCGATGTTGCCGCGCGCGTTCGAGCCGAGGCCGCGGATGGAACGGAGGCCGAGTCGCACGACCGGCGGTTTGCGCACTGCGGGTTGCTTTGCGCAGTGCGAAGCGGAGTCTTGGGTGTTGGATGTCTCGTGGCGATGCACCGCGATCACCCCGTCGTGCGGCACGACCACGGTGCCGTCGGCGCACTCGAGGGTGTGGTCCCACGCCGACCGCGTCACGTCCACCGGCAGCACGCGCACGCCGTGCCGCTTGGCGTCCTCCACCAGTGTGCCCGCCGAATAGAACCCCATCGGCTGCGCGTTGAGCATCGCGGCGAGGAACTCGGGCGCATAGTAGTGCCGCAGGTACGCGCTCGCGTACACGATCAGCGCGAAGCTCGCCGCGTGCGATTCGGGAAATCCGTAATCGGCGAATCCGTTGATCTGGTTGAATATTCGCGTAGCAACATCTGCCGTTATCCCATTGGCAAGCATGCCGTCCAGCATGCGCTGGCGGATGCCTTCCATCTTTTCACGGCTGCGCTTGTGCCCCATCGCCTTGCGCAACAGGTCGGCCTCGCCCGGCGTGAAGTTGGCCGCGACGATCGCGACTTGCATCCCCTGTTCCTGGAACAATGGCACGCCGAGCGTGCGTTTGAGCACCGGCTCGAGCATCGGGTGCGGATAGGTGACGGGCTCCTCGCCGGCCCTGCGCCGCAGGTACGGGTGCACCATCTCGCCCTGGATCGGACCCGGCCGGATGAGCGCGACTTCCACCACGAGGTCGTAAAAGCAGCGCGGCTTCAGGCGCGGCAGCGTGTTCATCTGCGCGCGGCTCTCCACCTGGAACACGCCGACGCTGTCCGCGCGGCAGAGGTCGTCGTACACGGCCTGGTCCTTGAAGTCGAGCTGGCCCAGGTCGATCGACGCGCCGCGCGTGGCCCGAATGTACTTGAGGCAATCCTGCACGGCGGTGAGCATGCCGAGCCCGAGCAGGTCGATCTTCACGAGGCCCACGGGATCGAGGTCGTCCTTCTCCCACTGGATCACGGTGCGCTCGTCCATCGACGCGGGCTCGATCGGCACCACGGTCGAGAGCGGTTCTTTCGTGAGCACGAATCCGCCCACGTGGATGCCGCGGTGCCGCGGCGCTTCGTGCAGGCCGTGGACGATGTCGGCGAGTCGCACGACCCGTGGATCCCTGGGGTCGAAGCCGGCGCGTGTGAGTAATGAGTCGGACTCCGGCGCAGTCGGTCGGGCCATGACTCCATTTTCGCGACCCTCTCGGACCGCTGCGCGGTCCTGCGGCCGGGTCGCGGAAATGGAGCCATGGCCCTCCCTTGCTCGTGCGGACATCCACTCGGCACGGCTCTTTTCGCGCTCGGCGCGCATGCGGTTCACGGCGTGGGTGCCGGTCATCATGTCCATGCCCAGCACGTCCGCGATCCTTCTCGCCTCCAGGTCTTTCGAGTAGCCGGCCGGCCCGTTCGCATCCGCCCTCTCCGGCGCGAACGGATCGGCCTTCGTGCTTCCATCTTCCATCTTCGATCTTCCATCGTCGGTCTTCGGTCTTCCGTCTTCGGTCCTCAGTGCCTCCGCCGTCGCCTTCGCCGAGAACCGATCGCTGAACATCGCGAGCGCACCGGCCTGCTCCGGGGAAAAGCCGAGCACGCGCGCGGCATCTCGTACGGCACTTCGTCCTCTCCACGTGATGTGCTCGCAGACCATCGCGGCATGCTCGCGGCCGTAGCGCTCGTACACGTACTGCAGCACGCGCTCGCGGTCGCGGTGGGCGAAGTCGATGTCGATGTCGGGGGCTTCCTTGCGCTCCTCGCTGAGGAAACGCTCGAAGAGCAGTTCGAGCTTGATGGGATCCACGGCCGTGATGCCGAGCACGTAGCAGACGGCGCTGTTCGCCGCCGATCCGCGGCCCTGGCAGAGGACGCCGTCGCGGCGCGCGAAGCGGACGATGTCCCACACGATCAGGAAATATCCCGCGAGCCCGAGCTTGCCGATGAGCGCGAGCTCGTGCGCGAGCTGTGCGTCGTGCTTCGCGGTGCGCCGCCATCCCCAGCGTTCGCGCGCGCCCTGCTCGACGAGCTGCGCGAGATAATCGTCCTCGCTCACGCCTTCGGGGAGCGGAAAGCCCGGCAGCGTCGGCTTCAGGTCGGCCAGCCGGAAGGTGCAGCGCTCCGCCACCGCGAGCGTCGCGCGCAGCCCTTCCTCGCGTCCCTGCCAGCGCCGCGCCATCTGCGCCGCGCCCTTGAGATACCACTCGCCGTTGGGACGGAGCCGCGTGCCCATCTCGTCGAGCGTCGCGCCGTGCTTCAGCGCGCAGAGCACGTCGTGCGCGATCCGCCCCGCGGGATCGGCGTAGCGCACGTCGTTCGCGACCACCCACGGAACGCCGAGCGCGCGCGCGATCTCGATCAGCGCCGCCGTCGCCGCGCGCTCCTCGGGGAGCGAGTGGTCCCAGCATTCGATGGCGACCCGGCGGTCGAAGATGTCGATGAGCGCGGCCGCCGCCTCGCACGCCGCGTCGTGCTCTCCGCGCGCGGCGAGCCTCGCCACCCACCCGCGCGGCGAGCCGGTGAGCGCGAAGAGGCCGCCGGCGTGCCGCGCGAGGGTCTCGAGCGTGACGCGCGGGACGCCGCGGGGATGGTCGAGGCGCGCTCTGGTTATCAGCGTGCTCAGATTTCCGTAGCCCGCTCTATCCTCGGCGAGTAAAACGAGATGCGAGCGATCGGGCGATGGAAGACCGAAGACCGAAGACCGAAGACCGAGGACCAAAGGCGTCGCGTCTTCGGTCTTCGGTCCTCGGTCTTCGGTCTTCAGTTCGATCGTCAGCTCCGCCCCGATGATCGCGTTGAGTCCCGCGGTCGCGGCGGCGGTCGAGAACCGCACCGCACCGCCGAGGTCGTCGCGATCGGTCAGTGCGAGCGCGGGCATGCCCAGTTGAACGGCGCGCGTGACCAACTGCTCGGGATGCGCGGCGCCGTCGAGCAGTGAGAAGGTGGAGTGGCAATGCAGTTCAGCGTACATTCGCCCCATGCCCAAACACACTGCCGTCTGCCATCCGCCGTCCGAAATGCCGTCTGCCGTCCGCCGTCTGCCGTCTGAAGCGGCGACGCTCTCTCGTCGCGAACTGATCGCCGCCTTCGCCACCGGGGCGGCGGCATTGGCCGTCGCGCCGGCGGTGCTGCGAAACAGATATCGGCTCTTCGCAGAGTCGCCCGTCGAGTACTCCGCCCGCGCCGTGCGCCTCGTGGAGAACACCGTCGTCATCGACATGCTCGACCAGTTCCGCTTTGCCGACTTCGCCGAGCATCCGCCCAAGAGCCAGCTCTGGCTGCGCACGCCGCGGTCGTTCACCGAAGCGGACTTCCGGCAGTACCGCACTTCGGGAATCCGCGTCTTCGCGCTCGGGCAGGGCGCGGACAACTACGAAGCAGGGATCCGTTTCTTCGCCGACTGGAACGGCTTCATCGCGGGCTACACCGACTGGTTCACGCGCATCGAGAGCGCGGGCGACTTCGCGCGGCTGAAGAAATCGAACAAGGTGGGGGTCATGCTCACCTTCCAGAACGCCGACCATTTCCGCACGAGCGACGACGTCGCCACGTTCCGCACGCTCGGCCAGCGCGTTTCCCAGCTCACCTACAACGCCACGAACAGGCTCGGCTCGGGCTTCCTCGCGGACACGGACGCCGGGCTCACGCCCTTCGGCGCCGAGATCGTCGCGCGCATGAACGCCG
>OCZT010007077.1_pt1 | contig 11037 bp, 11 predicted proteins | sample 1539031 | NCBI WGS metagenome assembly OCZT01 (sample SAMEA3539308, study PRJEB22396) | soil metagenome | biome: tundra; feature: field; material: soil | place: USA | collected 2010-05 | depth 0.15 m
GACACGCGAATGCGTCCGCCGCAAAGCGGCTTCGTTCAAGTCGGCTTGGGGGAAGTGTTCTTCGAACGAGTTCCCGATTGTCGTTGGATCACAGGCGATCCGAAAGTAATCCGAAATGCAGGCTTAGTATCTGGGTCCAACCAGGGTCCAATAACGTTTCCTGAGAGTTCCTTACAAGGCCAAAGGTGGCTGCCAGTGCCGTTGAATGTCAATTAGTTACCGTTGAACAGGACCTTGACACGGTAGAGGTCAGGAGTTCGAGTCTCCTCGTGCCTACCATTTCTTTCACAGACTTACGATCACTCACAGAGTCCAACTCCTGATTCGGCTCCCGAACAAGCCTCTCCAATCACAGTGCCCTGAGCCTCGAGCTCGTCTGTTTTGAAGCCGTGCGTGTAATGGCTGAGCCATGTTGAGGTTCGTCCACCGTAGCATCGCACGAACAATCTGAGGATTCTCGCCGTTAGCCATGAGCCACGACGTGAGCGAATGCCTGAACGTGTGGAACCCGAACCGCTTGACTCCGTGGTCGGCAAGCTGGAAGTAATGGCGCCATCGGGCCTCCTGGAATCACTTCCGGTTGGCCCTTCATTCTATTGGTTAACTACTGAAAATGACCCGTGGTTAATAGATTAAACAGGAAAACATTCGCGGCACTTGTGCAGACCTCAGGATGTCCCCCGCATGCAGCAGGCGCGCCAGTTCGGTCGTCCAGCTGAACTGGTTCGGTACAATGACCACCGTGACAGAAACCAAGTTCACCTCGGGGCAAACGCTCGCGAAGGTAGCGATTTTTTCAGGGTTAGCGGAAGGCGAACTGGCCTTCCTAACGGAGCGTGCGGCTCCGCGCCGCTACACGGCGGGTGAAATCGTTTTTGGTGAAGGCGAACCCTGCTCCGGACTTTATGTGATAGAGGCTGGCCATGTTCGCATCTTCAAAAGCTCCGCCAACGGACGGGAACAGGTGCTCAGCATTGATGGACCGGGTAGTTCCATCGCCGAGCTCCCAGTGTTCGATGGCGGGAGCTATCCGGCGTCGGCCGCGGCGATTGACGATGCGACTTTGTTGTTCGTCAGCAAACAAGATTTTCAAGCCCTGTGTCTGACCCACCCCCAGGTCGCACTCAAAGTCTTGCGAGTAGTTGGGGCGCGACTCCGGCGGTTGGTTGGAATTATCGAAGAACTTTCATTTACCACGGTGCGACACCGGCTTGCGTCCTTCCTGCTGCGCCTGGCTCAGAAGGAAGGCAAGCGGACGAGCGAGGGAGTGGAAATCACCCTCCCGGTCAGCAACCAGGAACTCGCGTCACAGATTGGTACCGTGCGCGAACTCGTTTCCCGTAATCTTTCCCGCCTCCAGGCGGAAGGGATGCTGAAGATAGATGGGCGCAGCTTAACCATCTGCAACCTGAAAGCTCTCGAAGCCGAACAGCACTCTGCAGAATAGTTCGCTGACGCCCCTCTACGACTGTTTCCCGTTTTGCTGTTCGTGCCGCCAATCGAACATTGTTTGCACCTCAGGCGCTTCTGGGATGAGTGTGACAAAAGTCATCGGCAGCTTCCCTTCGCTCCGGTAATGTCAAATCATCTAGCGTGGTCGGAAGCATATAGCCGGCTCGCAGGAGGATGCGATGAGTGTTATTACCGAAAAGACCGTACGGGAGTTGGCCCTGGAAAACCCGGCGGCCACGAGAGTATTTGAAAAGCTGGGCATCGACTATTGCTGCGGCGGCAACAAGTCGCTCGATGAAGCTTGCCGCGCTGCGAATCTAAACATGGATCAGGTACTGGATTCGCTGGAGACGGCCGAGCAGTCGGCTCGTGCCGTACAAGAAGAGCACAACTGGCAGACAGAAGCTCTGACTGACCTGATCGCGCACATCAAGAGCACTCACCACAAGTACACCCGCGAGGAAATCGCCCGTCTGGGCCCTCTCTTCGATAAGGTTTGCTCCGTGCATGGAAAAAACCACACCGAGCTTCTACAAATTCGCGAGATCTTCCAAGGCCTCGCCCAGGAATTGACCACTCACCTGATGAAGGAAGAGATGGTCCTGTTTCCATACATAGTAAGGATGGAAGAAGCAACGATCGAGCAAGAACCGATCGTTCCAGCGCCGTTCGGCACGGTGCAGAACCCGGTTTCCATGATGGAGCACGAGCACGATTCTGCCGGGAATGCGCTGCGTGCCATGCGGGACGTCAGCAACGGCTATTCTGCTCCGGCCGATGCCTGCGTCAGCTACCAGACTCTTTATAAGGCCTTGGCGGAATTTGAGGCGGATCTTCACCGGCACATTCATCTCGAAAACAACATTCTGTTTCCGCGCGCGGTTACGATGGAAAAAGCTCACTGACGAGAGTGGATTTCATGTCCGCATTCCCCAGTTCGGATCGAGAGAGAAGCTGGTCGTGTGCTAAACGCCGCTTGAGATTCTCGATATCACCGCTCCCGCAAGACTACCCGCTCGCGCTTGCTGATGTTTTATATCGGCACGGGGCTAGCGCTGTGACAGTGTTCGCGGGAAACTGATTTGCTACTTTCGCACGGCGTCCACCATCAACCGGGTGTAACATATCGTGAGACGATATAGTAAGGGGGGATTCCCAGCGGCCAAGCCGTGAGTGGCCGGCGAGATACTCGGCTCCGGTTGTTGAGGTTAGAATCCTCTGAGAATCACCAAGGCGAGGAACGGCGAAGTGGAGCACCCGCAAGGTTCACAAAACAGGCATTTACTGCTGGGCACGGTTTCTTTCACCGTCTGCTTCGCGGCATGGGGCTTGATCAGCGCCTTTGCCCCGCATTTTCGCGAACTGCTCCACCTCTCCGCCACACAGACCGCCTTCCTGGTCGCAGTTCCAGTCCTATTGGGGGCATTAGCTCGCATTCCGATGGGAATGCTGACGGATCGCTTTGGCGGGCGCATTGTTTTCACAGTTCTGATCTTCTTTGTCGCGGTGCCGGTCGCTCTTGTCCCGGCCACACTTGACCACAAGAATCTCCTGATTGTGGCATTTCTGCTGGGAATGGCGGGATCCTCTTTCGCGGTTGGCGTTGGTTACGTCTCCCGCTGGTTTTCGATGGAGAGCCAGGGCAGCGCTCTGGGTGTATATGGCCTGGGAAACATTGGTCAATCGGCCGCGGTGTTCTTGGGGCCTGTGGTCGCCGCCGCATATGGATTCCGCACGGTGTATTGGGGGATGTCGGTCATCCTGATGGTCTGGGCGGTCGTGTTTGCCGTCTTTGCCAGAAACGCTACTCAAACGGCTCATCCCAAGGGTTTGTCCGAGATGCTAGGCGTGCTCGGACGCGAGCCTCTGGCGTGGGCGCTTGCTGGCTTCTATTTTCTGACCTTCGGCGGATTCGTCGCCTTCTCCATATACCTGCCGTCTCTTCTGCGTGATCAGTTCGGCCTTCGTCCTGCAGATGCTGGTTTCCGGACCGCCGGATTCGTAGTGCTCGCGACGCTTTGCCGGCCTCTCGGTGGATGGCTTTCGGATCGAATTGGCGGATCCCGAGTGCTTTCATGGATTCTTCCAGCCGTCGCGGCTTTCGGTTTGTTACTTGGGGTCCCGACAATGCTGCCGTTCACTGTTGGAGCCCTGGGGTGCGCAGCCTTGCTCGGCATCGGCAACGCAGCGGTGTTTCAGCTCGTGCCGCGTTATTTTCCAAGCCAAAGAGCCACGGTCACTGGGCTCGTGGGTGCGATGGGCGGCATGGGAGGGTTCTTTCCGCCCCTGCTGCTGGGCATGTTCCGTGACCGTTTAGGAGTAGTTTGGCCGGGTTTCCTGCTGTTGTCGGTTGTGTCTTGTCTCCTGTGGTGGATGAACGGTCGAGTGTTTTTGCCGCGGGAAGAAGCGCTGGCAGCCAAACTTCCTGCCGAGCTCACGCGCACCGCGGACAGGATTCGCGCCGGCGCGTGGGCGACCTTATGGACAGGAGTTTTGGTCGCCGCCATTGTCCTCGGCTCGCGCAATCTCCAGAACTTTGATCCCGCTTTAGTGATCTACACCTTCGCCGTCATTTTCGCGACCTGGGGTGTCATCTACCACTACTCGGTCTGGATCCGAAAACCTCCAACCTACGTGTACTGGCAGCGGGGCTGGCAACTATTCAAGGAGCAAGGAGTACTTCGCAGCTTCGGCCACATAGCGGAGCAGGCGGCAACACATCTGCTTGCGCAAACATTCATCGCGAAGCGTTCATGGTTGCGCTGGGCCATGCATCAGCTGATTTTCTGGGGATGCCTGCTTGCCGTGGCGATCACCTTCCCTCTGGTATTCGGTTGGATTTACTTCACCAGCGCGCCCAACGATCAGATGACGTATGTCACTCACCTGTTCGGGTATCCCGCGTTCAGCTTCCATCTGCACACGTTCACTGCCTTAGTCCTTTTTCATGGCCTGGACATTTCAGCGTTTCTTGTCTTGGGTGGTATCGGTCTCTCGCTGTGGCGCCGTATGCGCGATGAAGGCGCACGCGCTGTACAGACACTTGCTATGGACTTCTGGCCACTGATCCTGCTCTTTGCCATCTCGATTACAGGTTTAGCTTTGACGGTTTCTCAAGTCTGGCTGGGGGGCAGTTTCTATGATTTCATCGCCATCTTGCATGCCATCACAGTGATTGCCGCTCTGCTTTATCTTCCGTTTGGGAAGTTCTTTCACATCTTTCAACGACCGGCACAACTAGGCGTGAAACTGTACCAGCGAGCCGGCGCAGAGGGTGAGGCCGCAATCTGCGCACGTTGTGGGGAACGCTATGCCTCTCGGATGCACATCGATGATCTTGAACGTGTTTTGCCGCAGGTGGGTTTCAACTATTCGATGTCAGGACCAGTGAGCAATTGGCAGGAGCTGTGCCCTGCCTGCAAACGCAAATCACTTTCCCTCGCGCAAATGAGATTAAAAGAGGAAGCGAATGGCTAAAGTTCCGGTCTCGGAAGAGATCCTCAAAGAACAGTTTGGTCCACACCTCAACTTCGTTCCGCCCGGCGGCTGGAAAGATGAATCGATCCATCCGGCGGAGAAACTGGTCGAGACACATTGCTGCTTCTGCGGACAACAGTGCGGAATCCAGCTGAAGGTACGCGAGAATCGCGTCATCGGTTTCGAACCGTGGGAGGACTTTCCGTTCAACCACGGCATGCTCTGCCCAAAAGGAGTGAAGCGATATCTCCAGGGCAACCATCCCGATCGTCTGCTTTCGCCTTTGATGCGCACCGAACAGGGGTTTCGTCCCGCGACTTGGGATGTGGCTCTAGACTTTACAGTCGGCCGAATACGTGAGATTCAGAAGAAGTATGGCAAAGATGCCATCGCTATCTACGGTGGCGCGTCGCTCTCGACCGAGAAATCTTACCTCATGGGAAAGTTCGCCCGTGTTGCATTGGGCACTCGTCACATCGACTACAACGGGCGGCTCTGCATGGTTTCGGCCGGGACTGCCTACAAGCTGGCGTTCGGCATCGACCGCAGCACGATTCCGTGGAGTGAAATTCCCAAGGCAGAAGTGCTGTTTGTGATTGGCGCGAACATCGGCGACTGTGCCCCGATCACAACCGACTACATCTGGCGCTGCCGCGACAACGGCGGCAGGCTGATCGTCGCCGATCCCCGCATGACTCCGATCACCCGGAACGCGGATCTCTATCTCCCACTGCGACCTGGAACCGACCTCGCACTCCTCATGGGAATGTTGCACGTGATCCTGCGTGACAATTTGGAGGATCGCGAATTCATCGCGCAATACACCACCGGTTTTGACGCAGTCGCAGAGTCCGCGAGGCAGTGGGATCTCCGCAAGGCAGGCGAGATGACGGGTGTGCCACCTGATGCGATCGAAAAGGCGGCGCGCTGGATCGGCAAGTCGAAGCGGGTAATCCTGATGCATGCTCGCGGATTAGAACACCAGTCGAAAGGCGTAGAGAACTGTTTGGCGGTGGTGAACATTGCTTTGGCTACGGGAAACATTGGTCGTGAAGGCGCGGGCCCGACCATGATTACCGGCCAGGGCAACGGTCAGGGCGGACGTGAACATGGACAAAAGTGTGACCAACTTCCCGGCCAGCGCTCACTCACTGATCCCGCAGCTCGCGAGTACATTGCGGGAGTCTGGGGTATCCGGCCCGATGACCTTCCTCAGCCTGGTTACACAGCCGAAGAGATCATGGAGGCCATTCATCGCGGTGAAATCAAGGGGCTGCTTTCCACGTGCTTCAACCCGCTAGTCTCACTTCCCGACGCGAACTTTACGCGTGATGCTCTATCGAAACTGGAATTCTTCGGCGTGATCGATTTCTTTCTTTCTGAAACTGCACACCACGCGGACGTGGTCCTGGCCGGCAGCTTGCATGAGGAAGAAGACGGGCTCGGCTGCAGCGCCGAAGGGCGCGTAATTCACTGGCAGAAAAGCATTGATCCCCCGGCTGACGCGCGGTGCGATTCCGACATCATCATCGACTTGGCTCATCGGCTGGGACGCGGCCAATACTTCCCGTTCAAGAATCCTGCCGATATTTTTGAAGAACTCCGCATTGCCTCGCGCGGCGGTGTAGCGGATTACTACGGGATTACATACGAGAGAGTGGACAAGGAGATGGGCATCTTTTGGCCATGCCCATCACTCGACCACCCAGGAACGCCCCGCCTCTTCGTAGACAGAAAGTTCTATACCCATGACGGCAAGGCGCACTTCAACGTGACGGAATGGCGTCACAAGCGGAGATCCGATCAGTGACGAATATCCGTTATTTCTAACCACGGGCCGGGTCGTGAGCCAGTATTTGTCAGGGACGCAGACCCGGCGCATCGGCGCGCTGGTGGATCAGTATCCGGAGCCACGGGCGGAGATTCATCCGCGCCTGGCGGAACAGCACGGTATCAAAGACAGCGACTGGGTGACCGTCACCACCCGCCGCGACGACCTGACAATCCAAGCTATGGTGGTGAAGACCATTCGCCCCGATACGGTCTTCATTCCCTATCACTGGGCTGGGACCCGGAGTGCGAACCGCCTCACCCACCGGACGCTGGACCCGCGCAGCAAGATTCCCGAATTCAAGGTTTCTGCCTGTCGGATTGCAAAAGCCAATGCTCCCGATCCATCCCCAGATGATCGTGGCCCGCATATGAACCGTGCTTCGCGGGGAGGCGCCTAGTGTTCGGATACGAGTTCTATATCGATCCGTCGCGCTGCATTGGTTGTCGCTCCTGCTTGCAAGCCTGCGAGGAATGCGAAACGCACCGTGGAAAGTCGATGATCAACTTCGATTTCATCGAAAGGCGCGAGAGTATCAGTTCTGCGGCCTACGTGTGTTGGCATTGCGACGAACCAACCTGTGCCCAGGTTTGTCCGGCTGATGCGATCAAGAAAGGGGAGGATGGAATCGTCCATTCTTCACTGAAGCCGCGCTGTATCGCGTGCAACAACTGTGTGCTCGCCTGTCCGTTCGGCATACCCAAGATGATGGAACCCGAGCAGCAGATGATGAAGTGCGACATGTGTTATGACCGCACATCGGTGGGCAAGCGGCCGATGTGCGCTACGGTGTGCCCCAGCCAGGCGCTGGCTTATGTCACGCCGCAGCAGATTGCCTCTCGGCGCGAAAAGCCGACGAACACGTTCTATTTCGGCAACCAGAAGATCACGACCAAGGTTTACATGATGGCCCCGGCGGAGCGGGAAGCGATCGCTTTGGACGTTGTGGATTATATGTGGGAGGAAAAGCATGAGTTGGCTGCGACGCGCGAGTAGCGAACCTCTGTGGAAAGAAGAATTCTCCGTCCACGCGGCGGACGAGCGCTACGTCACTCGCAGACAGCTGACCAAGTTTCTTGTCCTGACGAGCTTCGGAATGTTCGTGGGAAACATCTGGATTCTGGTTCGGTCCCTCTTCTACAAGGCTCCCTCGTATCCGCAACTGCCCGTGGCTCGATTGGGAGAGATTCCTGTGGGTGGAGTGAAGCTGTTTACCTACCCGACCAAAGAAGACCATTGCATCATGGTGCGAACGGGCGAGAACGAGTACGTAAGCTACAGCCAGAAATGCACACACCTCTCCTGCGCAGTCTACTATTCGCAGGCGAGCAATCGGCTCGAATGCCCCTGTCATGCGGGCTTCTTCTCAATCAAGGACGGTACCGTTCTGCAAGGACCTCCGTCACGGCCATTGCCCCGCATCGTTCTAGAAACCCACGGTGAACAAGTGATCGCTGTGGACGTGAAGGCGTGACGACAATGCAATCACCCATTGAACCGCCGCCCAAAACTCGTGGACTGACAGTGATCGCAGGAGCAATGTCCCTGATTGCTGTCTTGCTGATTGTGCAGATTTGGCTGCTCAGCGCAGCTCTCGAGTCGTTCCTGGCAGGGAATCACCATACGGCTTTGCCAGCTGCCGTGTTCTCGGGCGTCATGTTTCTAATCTGCCTCGGACTCTACCTCTTCGTTGACCGCGTCGATTCTGAAGTTCGCCGCTCTGGCGAAGAACGCTGACTCGCACGTCCGCCGCACCTCCTCAAATACGCTGGCAAGCCGCTGTGACATTAGTCACATGCAGGCTGTGGTCAGTTGGGTTGTAGCCGCCCGTGCCAGCGGGAGGGTCAGGTGGGACCGCGATTCGACTTCGACGAGGGCCCATTCATCGTGATCTGGCTGTGATCTCCGGCGGGCGGACTGAGTGTTTCGGAGTGCGCCATCCCCCGACATCCGCAGCGAGGGGACCGGCTTCTTCAGGTCCCCAAGTTCCCGGATTGTAGGTACACAGAGGCACAGCGTTGTTAAGAATCGGATCGACAATCGCCCATGCAGCCTCTACTACATCCTCGCGCACGAAAAGTAATTTGTCCCCGTGCATGGCATCCGTCAGAAGGCGTTCATACGGGCTCTCTTGCAGAGTTTTATCTCTCTCGACGGCGGAGAGCTCGATCGGCATGGACAGCATTTGTGGGCCGGGACGCTTTACTTGCGCTCCTAGGTTCAAGGAAAAATCAGGGCCTAAGCGAAACCTCAAATAGTTGCTGTCGGAAATCTGTTCTCGCAAGGGAGACGCCTTCAGTCGCACAAGCACCTCGGTCGCGTCCATTGGCAGGCATTTTCCCGCTCTGATCAAAAAAGGCACGCCTCTCCAGCGCCAGGAATCAAGATGCAGGCGAACCGCTGCATAGGTCTCGACCTGGGAATCGGATGCCACCCCGTTTTCGTTGCGGTATCCCGCGAACTGACCTCGAACCGCATCGGCGGCGGCGATGGGTGCGATCGCACGGAATACCTTGAATTGTTCGTCATGCAGAGTTCGGGGTGTCAGCTCCGCGGGAGGTTCCATGGCGAGAAGAGCTACAACCTGGAGCAGGTGATTTTGTACGACGTCCCGGATGGCGCCGCTCTCGTCGTACACCCGACCGCGTCCTGCGACGCCGAAAGATTCGGCCATGGTGATCTGGACATGATCGAGGAATGGCCAGATAGTGCAGCGGACTGCGCGCTTCACCAAGAGCGTGATGTAACTTTTCAAAGGTTTTCGGATCTTGGTAGTCGCCGCCAATGTATTGCATCAACTGCACGAGCTTGGCGTAGGCTTTTTCATCGAGTCCACCGTGCTGCGTTAGACTGTCGCGCACTCGCGCCTGTAACTGCTCAATCGTCCAGCCCGATTTCGCCACGCCAATGATGGGCAGATCAAAATTGTCGCGCAGGATCATCTGCTGCAAAGACGGAAAAATCTGCTTATACGCAAGGTCTCCGGTCGCACCGAAGAACACAAAAGAATCAGAGGTTCCAAGCTCTCGCTGCTGAACGCGGGGTGCAAGCTGTGAGTCGGTTTTCATCATTAAGAAGGCTCCAGGTTCATCCGTTGTTTCTTGTTTCTATTCTGAGCGAGTGAGGGGCAGAGCGTAGCTGGATTGAGATTTTCCTTTAGGTTTGGACCTACTCGACGGCAACGTCGCTGCTCTCGTACCTAGCTTAGTCGACCACAACCGGTAGCCGCCGACGAATGCATTCCCATTCGCGCCCAAACGCGCTTTTGGCGGAAGTGTTTTGATTGTTTTCGCATTTCCACCTCCCAGCACGACGTAGTCCGCTTCCAACGCCGTCTGGAGTTCTTCCACGATGCGAGCAACATACCGGCGCCATTTCTTTTTTCCCATGCGCTTGAGACCTCTCAATCCGAGGTAGTCCTCGTAGGTTCGCCCCTTCTTGTAAGGGAGATGCGCCAGTTCCATCGGTTCGACGATGCCGCCCACAATCATTGCTGAACCGAGTCCGGTACCGAGTCCGAGAAAAAGCATCCGGCCTCCCTCGTATGAGCCAAGCGCTTGCATGGCGGCGTCATTAATTACCTTTACGGGACAACCGAGCCCTTTGGCATAATCAAACCCTACCCAACCTTTACCCAGATCGTATGGTTCATGCATGGGCCTGCCGTGTACCACGGGGCCCGGATACCCGATCGCGGCGACATCGTATGGCCAGTCGCTTGCGGCCTTCCTCACCCAATTGCACATCAGCTGGGCTGTCATCTTTTGTCCCGATGCGACCTTCCGCGGCGTCTGCTGGCCACTCGCCAAAATCTTCAAATGAGTCCCCCCGACGTCGACTACAAGAACCTTATGAGCCATTCATCCCTCCGTACCTTCTCGCTTTCGATGGAGGCCTGCTAAGACGGTTCGCTCACGGTTTTGGATTCCCAAAAAGCGGGCGCTTATACCTTTGCTTCTGGTTGCTCGGCGACTCCCCCCGGCGGTACGAAATCCGGCGCGTCCGGTGCTAAGTCCGTTTTCCTTTCGAGCTGTGCGAACGTGTGACGATAGGAGGCGTTGGTCCTTGCTAATGGGGTATGTGATGCGCCCGCGTCGCACGCGTCCAAAGGAAGTCAGAGAGTGCAACTGGGACCGGTTTTTGCTCATGATGTCCTCGACGCGGATTCCGAGCACAGTAAGCGCATCCGCGATGAGGGAACGGTGGCAACGCCAAGGCACCGCTTCCGCGCACATCAATGCGCTCCGTTTTTGCCCAGCTAACTTGATCAGCCTCTG
>OCZT010007078.1_pt1 | contig 11035 bp, 8 predicted proteins | sample 1539031 | NCBI WGS metagenome assembly OCZT01 (sample SAMEA3539308, study PRJEB22396) | soil metagenome | biome: tundra; feature: field; material: soil | place: USA | collected 2010-05 | depth 0.15 m
CGCAGGGCGGTGTTTTTGACGGCCCCCAGAGACTTGCGTACGGACCGGTTGCGACGGCGACTTCCCGATGCTCCCGATGGTGACGATGGCCTGCACGCACCCACCCGACCGCCCGGACCAACGGCCGCCTGCGTGGGCCGACGCCTCGCAGCAAGCGTCTGATTGTCGAGCTGTCTGCCGTTGCGCGGGGGAACAGCGCATGCGCGAGAGTGCAACTTGTCACTCCAAAACACCGTTAGCTTGTGCACGTCGCTCTCGTACCGCGGAAATATCTGGTAAAGGACCTCGGATAGGTGAACAGGCCGGGCGGCAAGCCACCCGGCCCCCCGATCGGCGAGCGGGCAAACGGATTCTCGAAATTCCACGACGACGAATGTCCCGTTGCGCCCCTGAAGAAGTTCGGAGCTCGTGACCTTCTGGTTCGTAGCCAGACCGAGTTCCGTAAATCCTTGATTATACGGCGAATATTTTCGCATTAGATTTCACTTTAGTTACCAAAAACACGCCTGTGGGTGGGCGACTGGGTGGGCTGTTTTCCCCTGGGCCGACCTTTTTGGGCTCGCAGAGAGATCGTCTGTGAATGTGCCGTCAACTCCGTGAGTTCAACCCCCGACGGTCGGAACCTCCGTCTTTCCCCCCGCTATCCCGAAATCGGCAAATCACCTGGCCTCGCGGAGGCATATCGGTGGCCGTCTCACCCCCACCAGGTTTCGCCCGGCGCCAGGTGCGCCTTGGCGACATCGGGGTTCAGCTCGATTCCGTAGCCGGGCTTGTCCTGAATGGTGAAATAGCCGTCCTGCCAGAATGGGCCCTCGCGCACCACAAGGTCCGGCCACCAGTCCACCCAGTTGGCCAACTCGTGGAGGCGGAATTCGCGCATGGCGGCGGAAGCGTGGCACGACGCGATGGTTCCCACGGGGCTGGCGGGGTTGTGGCAAGCCGTCCAGATGTAGTACATCTCTGCGAGGTCGGAAATCTTCTTCGACTCCAGCAGGCCGCCGGACTTGGGAATGTCGATGTGCACGCCGGAACACGCCTGCATCTCGATCAACTGGCGGAAGCCCTGCCGGCCGTACAGGTTCTCGCCCGTGCAAACTGGCACATTGATGGCGCGGGTCACGCGCGCCATGGCCTCGATGTTGTCCGGCGGAACCGGGTCTTCCAGCCACATGGGCCTCACTGGCTCCAACTCGTGTCCCAGGCGTATGACGTCCTCCGTATCGTAGCGCCAGTGGCATTCGATGGCGAAATCGGCATCGGGCCCGAGCGCTTCGCGCACCGTCTCCATGGCCTTCACGATGCGCCGATAGTCCTTCTTGGTGATGTTGCGGGCGTAGGGGTCGTGCCCGGGCTCCTTGTACTGCGGGTCGGCCCTCGGCGGGATCCCGTCGCCCTGGAACTTGTAGGCAGTCCAGCCCCACTTTTCGGCTCGCGTCCGGGCCACCAGTTCGCGCCACGAAGCCGGGTCTTCCACGTCGGTCGCGGGCCGAGTTGTGCGATAGAACCGGACGCGGTCGCGGAAGCGACCTCCGAGCAGATTGCAGACAGGCGTCTCAAGAACGCGCCCGCACAGGTCCCACAGCGCGATCTCAATGCCGCTCGCCGCCGTGACCGTCACGCCCCCGATGGCGCCGGCACCCGCTGCCGTTAATGACTGCAGAACCTAACCTAGAGCGTCAGAAGCTGATTCTCGCCGAGAGGGCGATGGTGCGCCCGCCGCGGGAACCGCTGACCTGGCCGTAGGTCGGGTTGTTCTGAACACCGGTGGCAGCGACGAACTGGGTGCCGGTGTTCACACCGGAATACTGGGTGTGGTTGAAAGCGTTGAACATCTCGGTCCGGAACTGGATGAACTTCCCTTCGCGGAACATGGGGAACCGCTTAGCGATCGACAGATCGAAGTTGTTGATTCCGGGGCCGGTACTGACGTTCACGCCGGCGTTGCCGAAATTGGCCATGGTCACGTTCGGGTTGCCCCACGCACCGATGGCCGGAGCCGAAGCCATACCGGTGTTGAACCACTTGAAGAGCGTGTGAGTGTCGCTCCCCTGGCAGGCGCCGACGATGTTGGGTCGGGCGCCTTCGGCGGAGCCGGTCGGATCCTGCGTCGTCGTCCAGCCGAGACCCGGCGTAAACGGACTGCCGCTGACGAACGCAGTCACGCCGCTGATTTCCCAGTTATCGAGAACCCACTTGGCGGGATGGACGTTCAGCTTGGTGCCGGGTTTTGGGCAGGGCGTACACGTAGTTGGCTACGAACTGCTGCGAGCGGTCGAACCCGGCGCGGCCGTAGTTGCGGGAACGCGGAGCGAAGTACGGGCTGACGTTTGAGGTATCGCCGTCTGCCACGTCGAGCGCCTTCGAGAAGGTGTAGGCAATGCCGAGTTGCAGACCGCCGGCAAAGCGGCGCTGGGCGCTGACCTGGAGCGAGTGGTAGTTGGAATTGTAGGCGTTGGTGAGGGTAGTGATGCTGCCCCAACCATAGTACGGCCGCAGGAAGTTATCGGGCAGCGGCTTGCCGGGTGAAGCCGGGTCCTGGAACGCGGTATTGAAGTGCGCGCCGATCGGAATCGGGTTGATGTCCTTGCCGGCGATCAGGTGATAGGCGGCGCTGCCCACGTAGGAGGCCTCAATCGCCATATTCTGCACCTGGTGCTGAATGCCGAAACTCCAGTTGATGGTAGTTGGCGGGCTGTTGTAACCGAGCAGGTTGTTGATGCTGGTGGGTCCAATGGCGCCGCCGCTGGAGGCATAAGTATCCAGGGTGCCGTAGTACCCGGTCGGGCTGAAGGCCACCGGCGGGTTGCCGTTGGTGTTCATGGTCGGGTTGCCCTGCAAGCGGTCCTGGAACATGCCGGCGCCGCCGCGGATGGCGGTGCGGCCGTTGCCGAAGACGTCCCAGGCGAAGCCGACGCGGGGACCAAGGTACATGCTGCCGGTGGTATAGAGACCGCCCGGGTAGCCGTTCTGCCCGCCGACGGCGGAGCCGATGAAGTTGGTGCCGGTGCCGGGGATGAAGGTGCCGATGAGCGGATTGGCATAGATGTTGCCGTTGCGCGGGTCAACCGCCATGCGCTTGCCGGTTGCCGGGTCGATGATCGGCATATAAAGCAAGGGGGACTTGGAGCGGTCGTAGAGCGCGGGGTTGAAGGCGACGATGGTCTTGTTGGTATCGGTCTGCGGCGGCAGGTCATAGAAGCGCAGACCGAGGTCGAGGGTCAACCGCTTGCTGACGCGCCAGTTGTCCTGAACGTAGAACTCCAGGTTGTTGAAGATCCAGTCGCCGTTGACGCGCTGGTTGCCTTCCGAATAGGTTTGAATCACGCCGAGCAGCGCGTTGGAGAAGCCGTCGCCGGAGTCGATTGGGTTGGTGGTGGTGGGGCTGAAGTTGAAGGCGCCGCGGGGGTTGGTGCCGCCCACCTGGAACTTCTCGGTGTGTTCGATGTAGACGCCGGCCTTGATACTGTGCGCCCCGATCACCTTGGAGACGTTGTCCACGAAACTTATGACGGTGTTGTAGTTCTCGTAGGGGATGTTACCGAACGTGACAACGGCGGGGTTGGCGTGGTTGCCGCCGAAGCTAATGTTGGGCATGAATTGGTCTTATCGATGTAGCTGACGCCGGTGGTGGTATCGGGATACCACTGACCGGGATTGCCAACTTTGGCGCGATCGATGAGCGAAGGATCCGTCGGGAAGAAATACAGCTTGTTCTTGCTCAGGCCGAAGATGAACTCGTTGACCATGGTGGGCGTGATGCTGTTGGTGATATGCGCCACGTGTCCCTTGCCGGGTGCGCCGAAAGTCATCGGAGCCAGGAGATAGTTGATACCGCCGTTAATCCACAGGCCGTAGGGCGACTGTTGTTCGTCCTTGTCCTGCACGTACCGCCAGTACACCTGCAAGCTGGGGGTGATGTTGTAGTCGATGCCGACCATGTCCTCGCGCTTCGGATAGCCTCCGCTGTTGGTGCTCTTGTAATTCGAGTTATTGATGTTCGTCGTGTCGGTGTAGTTTTGCGTCGGCAGGAAATTCAGCATGGCCGAACCCAGCGTGCTGAAACGGTTCTTGGGGATGATGTTGCCCGGGAACGGGATTTGAGTCACCGGATCGTTGATCGTGATCTTCGTGCCGGAACCGGTGACGCTCTTGGAAAAATCGCCGTTGCGTTCGTCGGCCGTCGGCATGGTCGACAGGCGCGTGCCATAGTCTTTCTTCTGTCCCGTGTACTCCTGGTTCCAGAAGAAGAACAGCTTGTCTTTCTTCGTGTTGAAAACTTTCGGGATGAAGATCGGACCGCCCACTGTATAACCAGTGATGCGGTAGCGGTAAGGCGCCTTGGCAACGTTCGTGCGGTTGTTCCAGAACGAGTTTGCGTTCAGGCTCTCGTGGCGGTACGTGTCGTACCCGCTCGCGTGGAAGTCGCGGCCGCCGCCGCGCGTGATGACGGTGATGACGCCGCCGCCATTGCGGCCATACTCGGCCTGGAAGTTGCTGGTGAGCACCTTCACTTCGGCGATGGAATCCATGTTGGGCTCGAACTGAAGCGTGTTGTTGGACCCCGTGTCGAGGTTGGTGATACCGTCGACCGCGTAGTTTTTGGCATTCTCGCGGCTGCCGTTGATGAACGTGCCGCGCAACGAATCGGGTGAAGTGGTTTCAGGGCCCTGGCTGCCGTTATCGACGATGCCGGGAATGGTGATCATGTACGCAAACATGTCGCGGCCTTTGACCGCCACGTTCTGCAATTGCGTCATAGAGATTGTGCCGGACTTCTCCGCTGTGGCCAGGTTGATCTGCGAGACTTCGCCGGTAACCTGGACGCTCTCGGTAAGGGCGCCGACCTCCAAACTCAGGTTGCCCAGGGTCCGCGTCTGGCCCGCCTCGACGGCAACATCCTTCACGGACAGTGCCTTGAAGCCTTTGGCCTGGACCGCGAAAGAATAGGTGCCGGCCGGGATGATATTGAATCCGCACGATCCCTGCGAATCGGATTTGACTGTGAGGACCGCACCGGTGTTCTGGTTGGTTAGTGCGCACTCGGCCCCTGGAACTGCGGCGCTTGTGCTATCCAGGACGACGGCGCGTAACGAACTGGAGACGTTCTGCGCGAACGCAAGACTGGCCGCGCAGGCGAGAATAACGATCAAAAATATGGTGAATTTCTTCATGGAACCTCCCCCTTAATGCCGGCAACCCAAACCGGCTATCCATAGTCCAGGCGAGGACCCCAGGCGGTCACAAAACGTAGATCTGTAGAAAAAGGCTAAAACGAACTATTTCCCCGAAAGCATTTGCTGCCGCTCTCGCGGCCTGAATTAGACTAGCCCGGATCCCGGACGACTTCAAAGCTCATAACGGTTTGTAACGTCCGCGTAGCGTGCCGTGCTATAGTCATCAGCAAATGAGCACTTCGGCATCTAACCCGCCCGAAGGGCCTTTTGCACCCGGTTTATCGGCCGGCGAGGTGGTGCAGCATCTCGAAAAGGTGCTGGACAGCCCGATGTTCCACACCAGCCATCGCTCCTGCCAGTTCCTGCGCTATGTGGTGGACGCCATCGTCGCCGGGCACACTGATTTGCTCAAGGAGCGTACAGTAGGCGAAAAGGTATTTGGACGGCCGCCGGACTACGACACCGGACAGGACTCGATTGTCCGGGTGAAGGCCAGCGAGGTCCGGCGGCGGCTAGCCCAGTACTACAATCTACACCCGGAATCGCCGATTCGAATTGAATTGCCCCCAGGCGCCTATACTCCAGTCTTTCACCGCGGGCAGGCTGGCCTGGCCGAACAGCCCGCGCCGACTCCGGACGTTGCCCTGCCGCGTCCGCCCAGCCGCAGTGCCCGGTGGCTGGCGGTGCCTCTGGCGATCGCACTGCTGGCGGGAGGCATGGCAGCCTGGCGAATGTACCATGGTTCCCTGTTTCTTTCCTTCTGGGAACCTTTCCTCAGCGACCCCCGCAACCCGATTCTGTGTGTGCCAACGCCGGAAACATACCGTATCTACGGCAGTGGCAAACCGGCTCTGATCGAGGCGCTGCGGCCGCGCGCGCCGGGCCAGCCCATGCCCAGGTTTCCAAGCGATGAGGCGGCGCAGGTCAAGATCGTGGCCGAGCCGGGCGGTTTCCTAGGCATCGGCGACGCACGCGCACTGACCTTGCTTTACGCATTCGCCGTGGGCCATGGCAAGAGCCCTCAGATCCGCCTCGGCATCGAGACAAGCTTCACGGAGCTGCGCGCCGGGCCCGACTTATTGATCGGCGGATTCACCAACCGGTGGACGCTGGACTTGGCGAAGGACACGCGCTTCGTCTTCGAATCCGAGGGCCCGGTGTACGGGATTCGCGACAGGAGCACGGGCAAGTTCCTCTGCCGGAAGCCGGCCACGTGGGAACCGCGCGGTACCGAAGATTGCGCGGTGGTGACCCGGATGCTTCACTCCAAGACCGGCAACCCGCTCCTCGTGGCTGCCGGACTGGATCATTTCGGGACCTTCGGAGTGGGAGAATTTCTGACGCGTCGCGACCTGCTGGAGCCGGTGCTGCGCACACTTCCAGACGGCTGGCAACAACGGAACCTGCAAATCGTTTTTCGCATCGAAGTGCTGCGCGATAATGTAGGTCCGCCGCAAGTGCTGGCCACCCACGTCTGGTAAGGATCGCCGTACCGCTACATCCACGCCGGCCCCCGAGAGGCGTTGCCGGCCTTTGTATGCCGGTATCCCGTCGCGTGCGGGCGCATTCCACCCTCTCGGCTGGTCGCAGCTTTTCTTTGGCTTGCTTCCCGCTGTTGGGTATCCTGTCAAAAGGAGACCAACTATGGAATATCGATTTCTGGGCGCCAGCGGCCTTGAAGTTTCCGCGCTGAGCTTCGGCACGATGACCCTCGGCGGAGAAGGACGTTTTGCCGCTATGGGCAATGTGCAGGTTGACGAGGCGCGCCGCCTCATCGAAATCTGCATCGACGCGGGCGTGAATCTCTTCGACACCGCCGACATCTATTCGTTAGGTAAGTCCGAAGAAGTCCTCGGCCAAGCGCTGGGCGCTCGCCGAAAGGACATTGTCCTCGGGACCAAGGCCTTCGTCCGTCTCGAACCCGGCACCAACAAAGCCGGACTCTCCCGCCGCCACATCACCGAGGCCTGTGAGGCCAGCCTCCGCCGTCTGGGCACGGATTACATCGACCTCTATCAGGCCCACAACTTCGACTCGCTCACACCGCTTGAGGAAACTCTACGCGCGTTCGACGATCTCATCCGGTCCGGCAAAGTACGCTATATCGGCTGCTCCAACCACTCTGGCTGGCACCTCATGAAAGCCCTGGCCATCTCCGATCGGCTCGGCGTCTCGCGCTACATCTCACAACAGATTAACTACTCGCTGATCGCGCGCGACGCCGAACACGAACTTGTCCCGGCAGGTCTCGACCAAAAGGTCGGGATCATGGCCTGGAGCCCCCTGCAGTTTGGCCTCCTGTCGGGCAAATTCCGCCGCGGTGCGGGCGCGCCCCCGGAATCGCGATTGAACAGCCTGGACGCGCCCGGGACCATCGATCGGGAGCGCCTCTACAGAATCATCGACGCACTCGGGGAAATCGCCGAAAAACGCGGAGCCTCCATCGCGCAGGTCGCCCTTAACTGGGTCACCCGCAAGCCTGGGGTCGACACAGTCATAATCGGTGTGCGCAACGAGCAGCAACTGCGTGACAACCTCGCCGCCGCCACCTGGACGCTCAGCGACGCGGAAGTGGAGAGTCTCGACGAACTCAGTGCGATTCCGCTCCCCTACCCGTACTGGCACCAGCAGAAGTTCGGCGGCGACCGTAACCCGCCCGCTAAACACGTGCGTTGACGCGATGCAGCAGGAACGGTGTGATGGGGCCGCGAAAACCGGATTTTGGGACGCCCCTCGATTTCCGCGCTGAACAGCACCTGGCCGAACCGGTAGTCCATATACCGCGGCTTGACCGCCATGAGCGATCCAGTTCCACTAGCAAGCACCGGCGTCGGCATCCGGTTCTTGGGCACCGTGAAAGATCAGGTGCCCAGCCTGTTCCTCTACTTGATTTCGCCGTGCATGGCGGACTTGGCGAACTGTCCGGACGCGTTGAGCGTATAGTTCCAGTCGCTGATCAGCGTCGGGCCCCACTCCGGGTCGAAACACCACACTGTCCAACTGATGTTCTTGCCCTCCAGATACTTGATAATCGCCGGGCCGTAGGCGGCAATCGTTGCGCTGTTGCCAAAGCCGCCGCGCCCCGCGGGAGCGGCGGGCGGAGTCGTGGGAATTGGGGTTCCCGGCGCGGCGAATCCGCCGAATTCCGTAGCGATAAGCGGGTACTTGGCGGCCGCGAAGCCGAAATCCTCTTCCCACTTCGGCTCCCACGGTTGGGTCCTCTTGTTCGAATAGGGGTGGACCGTATATCCGATGCCCTCCGCCGCTATGGGGTTGAGGCGCAGCGGGGTGAGATCGTACGCCCAGTCGAAGCCGGCTACCAACGGAATCACCTGCTGGGTATTGGCCCGGATCACGGCAATCTCATCTTCCACTATGCTCTTCCACGCGTCCCAGGAAACCCTGCCGAATGCCGCCGGCTCGTTAAACAGCTCAAAGAAAACCACCGTGTTGTTGCGGCCGTAGCGGCGGGACATGGGCGCCAGAATCCGTAAGTCTCTTCCTTCGTGGTGTCGTACATCGGGTCCTGGTAGACACCCGTCGTCATGTTGCCGATCGAGTGCCAGTCAATCATGATGTACATGCCCAGGTCCGTGGCCCATTCCACGGCTTGGTCCAAAAGTTTGATATATTCCACCCCGCCACGCTCACGCCAGGCCACAGGGTGCACGGGAATACGGAGCAGCGTCGTCCCCATCTGCTGGACTTTGACGAAATGATCCTTGTTCCAGTGCCCCTGCATCTCGAGTTTGTCGGGATCGGAAATGGACAGCCCGCGGAACAGTACCGGTTTGCCATCCGGATCGACGAACCGATTGCCCTTTACCGAGATCAGTGGCATCTTGGTGGCGTTCGGGTTGGGAGCGCCCCGACCGGCCCCGGGGGCCTGGTCCCGCCACCAGTAGTGCGAACGCGCCGCCGCGGGCGACGGCACCGCAGCGCCCCGGCCTGCTGGTGCCGCGGTCTGCGGGTTGGGCTGCGCAAACGCCATGACGCAGCACCAAAGCGACGCCAGAGTGACCGCTCCGATTACTGTGAATCGCTTCATTGCACACCTTCTTCCGAATTGGGTAAGAAATGCCGGGGCCCTCAACTCCGCCCGGCGGCCAGTCCTGCACCTGCTTGCGCTTTCGACTGTCAGCGGCATATTAGCACGCCGCCATGCCGCGACCAAAGCACCAATCATCGTCGACCTTACACCCGGGTTCAACACAATAAGCAGGCATTAAGGCCCGGCATAGCAACGGACACTCGAAAGGTCCCACTGTACTCGCCCGCCATTGCTGCGCCTTCAGGAGCGCTAGCCCGGCGAAGAGGGCCCGGATGTCATGGGTATTCATCGCAGTTTCATGCCGAATCAGACGCAGGCAGACTGTACATCGAGCAAATCCGCGACGAGTGGTGCTCTACACTTCACTCGGACGCATCGCGGGCATCCCGGACTTATGCCGTTATCCGAGTTGCGCATCGATTGTACCGGATATATCCTACAGTATCGTTGCGCCCGTGTGCGCCGCGTTTTCTTACGAAAGAGGCTACATGCGCAGGTCAATCGCTTTACTCAGCCTGATCCTTGGTTGCGTTCTTCTTCTGCCAGCCAAAACCGTGGTGTTCTGGCAGGAAGGCTTCCCGACCGTCGCGAGCCAACCGGTGACGCGCGACGCCCTGGTGAAGGCCCTGGACGGCGCGGACACCGCATTTGTGGGCCTCGAAGGGCTGAAAGACTCTGCCACGCTGGCCGGAGCCGGCCTGCTGGTGCTGCCTTACGGTTCCTGCGTGCCGGTGGACGCGTGGAGCGCCATTCAGGGATATCTGCGCACCGGAGGGAATCTGCTCGTGCTCGGCGGCCAGCCGTTCCGGGTTCCCGTCAGCCTGGTCAACGGCAAGTTCGTGCAGGGTGTGGCGCAAGACAGTTACTCACGCGAGTTCGGCATCCAACATACCTACGTGGCCCCGCCGCAGGACGCGGCGAAGTTCGAGTGGAGGGCCGGGTACTCCTTTCTGCGCGCGCCGGCCGTACGGGCGCGACGCTTCTTCGTGCTGGAGGGCCGCTTCAACGGCCTAGGCTACATGGTGAACTCCGAGGGCCTGCAAGGGGCCGCGCCCGTGGTGGTTTCGGACCGCGCGGGCGGCGGGTTCGGCAGGGGCGGAGTGGGCGCCGGCGCTCCCGGCGCAGCGGCTCCGGGCGCGGCAGCGGCCGGAGGTCGAGGCGCTGGCGCAGAGGCGGGAGCAGCAGGTGGACAGGGGCCGGTTACCTCCAGCGGACGCGGCGGCGCGGCAACGGCCAACTCGCGCGCTGTGTTGGTCGACTTCGAACCGGCCGCGGGCTACTGGGATTCGGCGGACGGCATTTCGCTAATTCACGAAACGGCGGCTTACGCACGCCAGGGCCCCATCGCCCTCACGCTGGAGATGCCTTTTTCCACGTTGATGCCGGATGAGACTCCACGCGTGCGGATCCATCTTCGCAGCGGACGGCGAGAACTCGCGGGCGAAGTCAAAGTCGAACTCGTCTCGGAGACTACCGTCCTGGAGACGCTGCGCGCGCCCTGCTCAGGGACCACCGTGGACGCGGAATTGCCGTTCAGCAAAGCTTACCCGCCAGGCTTCTATACCGTCCGTGGCGTGTGGGAGGAGAACGGGCAGGGGCGCGAGGCGTATCACAACGGCCTGTGGGTGGAGGACCGGAAACTGCTGACCACGGGGCCGGCGTTCGGCGCCAAGGGCGACTACCTCACGCGCGACGGCAAGCCGTTCTTCCCGGTGGGCGCCAATTACTTCTCCACCGAAGCCAACGGCTGGGATTTCGCCGGACCGCGCAACGCGTGGATCTGGGAACGGGACTTTGCGGAGATGCAGCG
>OCZT010007080.1_pt1 | contig 11034 bp, 5 predicted proteins | sample 1539031 | NCBI WGS metagenome assembly OCZT01 (sample SAMEA3539308, study PRJEB22396) | soil metagenome | biome: tundra; feature: field; material: soil | place: USA | collected 2010-05 | depth 0.15 m
GAGGGAACCAGAATTCGCCGGCGACGCCAACTCAAAAGTGGCTGCCGGATAGTTGGGCTGGCATCAGTGGCGGTGCAGGCGGAAGAAGGCGCCGGTCCCAGTGGTCGGGAGGGAGATGGTGTAGCAGCCGTTCGACAGCACGGGCGTCTGGTTGGCCACAGTCGTCCACACAGCTCCGGAAGAGAGCGAGGATGTCGTTTCGAGCGCGTATGCGGGCGGAAACGCCGGCCATTTGAGCTGAAGATCCCTTCCCGCCAGCAGCGTGGCGACAAGACTTGGCGTTGTTCCCGCCTGGATCTTCGCCACGAAGGCATCGGAAACGCCAGCCAGGTTGGTCTGCAGCCCGCTGACGACCGGGAAGTCGGACGAAGATGTCTGGCCCACGACGTAGGCATTGCCGGCCGGGTCCACGGCGATACCGTAGCCAAAGTCATCGGCGGTGCCGCCCAGATAAGCGGAGTAGAGTAAGGCGGAAGCGTCGGCGTTGAGGACGGTTACGAAGACATCGTTGCCGCCGCTGTTGGTCGCACTGAGGGGGCCCGATGTGGCCGCAGTAGGGAAATTGGTGGCGGTGGTGACCCCGACGACATAAGAGTTGCCGGCCCCATCCACGGCGACGGCCCAGCCCTGGTTGGTGTCGCTTCCGCTCAGAACGGTTGAGGTGAGGATGGATCCCGTGGTGGCATCCAGCCTGGTCAGGAAGGCGTCGCTAGTGTTGGTAGTGGGGAAGCCGCTGGCGCCGGCGTAGAGCAGGGCTGAATTGGCTGGGCTAATGGCTAAGGCACTGGTGCCAAGAGCGGGCAAACCGTTTGTAATAATGCTCCAGGTCCCCCCGCCATCAGTGCTCTTGAACGTGCCCTGGTCGGTCCCGGCATAGAGGGTAGCGGAGGTTGCGAGGGCGAGGGCATTGATCTGGAGACCGTTCGTGAAGCCCAAGGTCAAGGAGAGGGGGTTCCAGTTGGTGCCGTGGTCGGTGCTCTTGAACAGCGCGTTGGCTGTGCCGACGTAGAGGGTGGAGGGCGTCTGGGGATCAATGGCAAGAGACAGGCAAACCAGATTGGTCAAGCCGTTGCTGAAGGCTGTCCATGACACGCCCGAGTCGGTGCTGCGGTAAAGCCCATAGATGGTGGCCGCATAAAGGGTCGCTCGATCCAGGGGGTCAATGGCCAGTGCCCGCACGTCGTAGGTGTACAGCCCGATATTGGGTCCCCAGACGGCGGCGGCGTTGGTGCTGGAGAAAACGCCCAGCGAGGTGCCGGCGTAAAGAGTTGACGGCGTAATCGGATCCACAGCGATCGCCTGCACATAGGGACCGAAAGTCGAAGTGACCAGTCCCGCGCTGGTCAGATTCCAGGTTATGCCCGCATCCAGGCTCTGGTAAACACCTTGAGAGGTGCCGGCGTAGAGAATTGAGGGGCTGACAGGGTTTATCGCGAGGGCAAAAATGTGGCCGATGGCAACCGGAGGCGCCAGCCCCGCATCAGTGGGCTGAGCCTGGACGGTTGGGTTCCAGGTCGCCCCGCTGTCGCTGCTTCGGGCGACGCCGTGCCCAGTGCCGGCATAGATTCGATTGGGGGTGACCGGATCGACGGCCAGGGAAATAATCTGGGGATGAAGCAGCCCAGTGCCCGACCAATTCCATGTTGCGCCACCGTCGGAGCTGGTAAAGACGCCGCCCGGGTTAAGGTTGCCTGGTGTAATTGGGAAGCTGCCGTTGAAGGACCAGCTTGAGCTATCTGTGCCGACGACATAAGCATTCCCAGCCGCATCCAGGGCAATCCGGTAACCGGCATCATCGCCAGCGCCCCCAAGATAAGTGGAGCGAACCAGGCTCAGGCCATTGGAAGCTATCCCCGTCACGAATACGTCCTGCCCGCCTCCCGGCAACAACTGAATCGCGTCCGCGGTGATGGGGAAGTTGGTGGACTCGGTTACGCCGGTAACCCAAGCGCGGCCCAACGCATCAACCACGATACCGTCGCCCTGGTCTAGATTGGTGCCCCCGAGGTAGGTTGAATAGACGAAGTTAGTGCCAGCAGGGCTAAGCTTGGCAACAAACACGTCCATAGCGCCGGCCAGGTTGGTCTGCAGCGGGTTCACTGTTGGGAAATTGGTGGAGTCGGTGAATCCGGTGATGTAGGCGCTGCCAGCGGAGTCCACCGCGATGGCGATGCCTTCGTCGAAAGTATCGCCACCCACGTAAGTCGAATATACCAGATTGGTACCAGCCGGACCCAGTTTGGCCACAAAGGCGTCGAAGGGGAGCAATCCGAAAACTGGACTGGGTATGCCGGTGAGGGCAGGCCGAATGGGGAACTTAAGGGGGAAATCGGGAGAATCCGTGGCGCCGGTCACATAAGCGTTGCCTCCTGCGTCCACGGTGATGGCCAGTGCGGCGTCATCGCCGCTGCCGCCCAGATAGGTCATGTATATCAGGTTCGAACAGGTGTTGTCGAACTTGGCGACAAACGCGTCGCCCCCCGCGCCCGGGTAGCCGCCTGCATAATTGGCCTGGAAGGCGCCCGGCGTGGCCGGCAGTCCGGCGGAGAGCGTTTCGCCCGCGACATAGACATTGCCTGCCCCATCCAGCGCGACGTCCCAGGCGGTATCAAGGCCGCTGCCGCCGAAGTAGCTGGCGTAGCTGAGGACCGGATCGATAATGAGGGGGCACTGAGGATCGTAGCGCCCGACCTCAAAGGCAACTGTCTGCGGGTCTTTCAGCCGGTAGCCGCCCGTGACCTCCCTGCGCGCGCCACCGATGACTTGATGCAGGATGGGCTTGTGTTGCCGCAGTTGAGCGGCGCCAACGCTCAGCACCAAATCACCTTGCGTATCCAGCTCAAGCCAGTCCGCGCCGGTAACCCGCAAGCAAACCGCGCCGGCATCCGCGCCGGGGGCGACAATAAAATCATACTCCAGCTTCTGCTGGTTGCCATAATAGACCAAGTCAACACCCGGATAAACCTCCGCGACGCGAACCCGGTCAAAGGCTGGAACCTCAGTTCGCCAGCTCGTCGGGTCATCGCCCAGGAGGTAGTTTATTGTTCCGGACAAAGGGTCCAAGCCGGTCATGGCGGCCTGGCGATTGCCTCCAACGAACTGGAAGGAGACGGTCCTGATGTCGGCTTGGCGGTTGTGGCTGCGCTCAGCGGCGCGATCATGCAGGCGGGCCAGAGGTTGGGCCGCAGCCTGAAGGACGACCACTTCGGTGGGACCGAGCAGCACAGTTCCGCTCCGGCTGTGCGCAACGAACTGGGCTGGAGGGGACGCCTGGCCGCAGTTGGCCTCAAAGAACAGCGGCAGACCAGCTAGCGGCGCATGGGCGGCGGTTGCCGCGCTTGCGCTTGGCGAGCCCGCCCCGGCGGCGAGCGTTAGGACCAATAAACCCAGCAGACTCAGGCAACAACCGGCGGGATTGGGGGCGTACCATTCCTGCGGTTTAGATTGTCTGCTTCTGGGAAAAGTCATGGGCCGCAACGTTTGGGTTGGCGCGTCGTCTCTCATATTAGAACTGCCGGGTCCAACCTACGCCAAACTGGAACTGGCCAGAACTGCCGCTGTATTGGTCATGGCGGATAGGGATGCCGTAGTCGAGTCGCAGCGGGCCGATGGGGAGGTTAAGGCGCAGGCCCAGGCCCCAGTTGTCGCTGAATTCGCTCGGGTTGAAGTTGAAGGGGCTGGCGCCCACGCTGCCGATGTCGTAGAAGAGCGCCGCGCGTACGCCGATGCCTTTCTCCTGCTCGAAGATCGGGATGCTGTATTCCGCTGTCCCGAACCAATAGCTGTCGCCGCCAATGGGCTCGTTATAGCCGGGCTCTCGGGGGCTGATGTAACGGTATTTGAAGCCGCGCAGCGAATACAAGCCGCCCAGGTAGTAACGGTCATAAAACGGCACATCGCCGCTCCCCAGGCTGTCAGCCACCCCGGCCCGCCCAGCCAACTCCAACACGTGGCCCTTGGCCAGCCCCTTGAAATACCAGCCGGTCTTGAGTTCCAGTTTGTAAAACTGACGGTCGAGGGTGACGATTTCTCCGTCAATTTCCGTGCGTTGGCCCTTGTCGGGCAGACGGACACTGTTCCGCGTGTCGTAGGCCAGCGACGAGCCGAAGCGGGTCAGCAGATCATCACCGCCGTTGACCTGGTCGCGGATGGTCTTCGGAACGTTCCCTGGGTTTTCGACGAACGCGGGAAGCCCACGTCCTATCGCCGGCTGCGGCGCAATAAAGGGGAGAATGGCGGAGCTGGTCAACTTTTCATTTACGTCCTCGATCGCGACGCTGATCCCGCCCCGGAGGAATTCGCTGCCCAACGCGCGTTCGAGACCGACTTTTGCCCCGGCATGGGTTTCCTCGAAGATGTTGTTGGGGCTCAGGAAAGCGTAATCGTGATAAAACAGATCGATGCTTAATTGAAGCTTGCGATCCAGGAACCAGGGCTCGATGAAGGTGAGCTCGTAATCCTGGCGCACCGTGCCGACCGTCACCCGCAACCGGAATTTCTGGCCGCCGCCCCGGAACCATGGCGGTTGGAAGGGATGCGATAGATTAAAATCGGATTCGTTGTATTCCGCGATGCCGACCAGCGAGTCCACGGTGCTGAACCCCGCGCCCAGCGAGACGTGGCCGGTCGTCTTTTCTTCCACGTCCACGATGAGGTTCTTGCGATTCGGCACGTCAATCGTCTCCGGCTGGGTGTCCACCCGCTCGAAATACCCCAAACCCTCGAGCCGCTGTTTGCTGAGCTTGACGCGGACCATGTCGAAAAGTTCGCCCGGCGCCACCGCCAGTTCGCGCCGGATGACCTTATCCTTGGTTTTCGTATTACCGTGGATTTCAATCTTCTCGATGTAAGACTTCTGGCCTTCCTCGACCTGGAAGTCCAGGTCCATGGTGCTGCTTTCAGTGTTGGGGATCTTCACCACGTTCAGGTTGCGGGAAGCAGAGCGAACATCGATGTAGCCCCGGGCGCCGTAGAAGTCCTCCACCGCTTCGGTATCTTTGGTCAGCCCGCCCGGCGTGAAGGTGTCGCCCACGTCCATGGTCAGCCCGTTCGGTCCGATCTTGGCCTTGTTGCGGCTGCGCACGTGCTGGGCATGCAGCCCGGCGACGAGCTCCGGCGTGGGGAACAGTTTGTTGCCGGTGAATTTCACCGCGCCGATCTTGTACTGGGTGCCCTCATAAACGGTGATGCGAACGATCATGGTCCGGGGCGTCGGATTCAGGAGCTGGACATCTTTGATCTCAAAATCAATGTAACCCTTCTCGCGATAGAACTGGGTCAGTTTCTCTTTGTCCTCGTCGAACTGCTCGTCCTTGAAGACACCATGGCCGGTGAGCCAGGAAAACATCCAATGCTTTCGCGTCTTGACGACCCTCCGCAGCTTCCGTTGCGTGAACGCCTGCGCGCCGACAAAGTCCACCTCGAGGATTTTGACTTTGCCGCTCTCGGCGATCTGGAAGGTCGCGGTGCCGCGGCCCGCATTCTCGTCGATGTTCAGCACGTACTTGACCTCCGTGCGCGGGTAGCCGGACTTCTGGTACATCTTTTGGATGTCCTGCGCATCCGTGAAGAGCTTGCGCTCATCCAGCGGCTCGTCCGGCTTCGACGAGATCTTTTTGAGCAGCTTCGCATTCTTGTACTTAGTGTTCCCCTGAAACCGGATTTCGGTCAGCCGCGGCTTGCCCTGGACCTTGTAAGTGAGGATGACCCCCTCCGGCGTATCGTCGGCCACCACCTGGATGTTGTAGAAGAAGCCGGTGGCATAGAGGCTGCGCACATCGTCATCGACCGCTGCCCGGAGATAGAGGTCGCCCGCCTTGACGCGAAGGTTGGAGCGAATCAGCTCGTCGCTGGTGGCGGGCGGCCCGACGTGCTTGATGTCGATCCGCACGACTTTGGCGGAAACACGCTGCGCCAGACCGGCCGGCAGCCAGGTGAAAAGCAGGAACAGCACGCAAAGGCGAATCAGTAGTTTCATCTTTGCTGGATCAGTTTGGCACGTCTTCTTCGCTCACTTTGGCTGCGCTTTCAAACCGCGTATAGGACTTCAAGAACGTCAAATTCACATCGCCGGTCGGGCCATTGCGCTGCTTGGCAATCAATAGATTCACCGGCACCGCATCTTCTTCCGCCGCGTTTCCGCTTTCCTCGTCGTCGCCGCTGCTCGGCTTATACAGCAGACCCACCACATCGGCATCCTGTTCAATCGCCCCGGATTCCCGCAGGTCCGACAACCGCGGCTTGCGGTTCTTCTCCCGCTCCAGCTCGCGGTTTAACTGGCTCAAAACAATGACCGGAACGTTCAGTTCCTTGGCCAGGGACTTGATGCCGCTGGAGATGTCCGCGATCTCCTGCTGCCGATTCTCGGCTCGGCGCGCAGTAGAATGCAGGAGCTGCAGATAGTCAATCACGAAAAGCTTGATGCCGTACTGCTGCCACATCCGGCGCGCTTTGGCCCGTAGTTGGAGAATGGACAACGCCGAGGAATCGTCGATGAACAACGGCGCATTGGCCAGCTTGCCCGCCGAGCCGGTCAGCTTGGGAAAATCGCGCTCCGCCAGGAAGCCTTCCCGCACGTTGCGCAGGTTCACCCGCGAGCGCGAGCACAACATGCGCAGGACGAGCGATTCGGACGTCATCTCCAGGCTGAACACGCCGACCGGCAGCCGCTGCTCGATGGCCACGTATTCCGCGATGTTCATGGCCAGCGACGTCTTGCCCATACTCGGCCGCGCCGCAATCACCACCATCTCCCCGCCGTGCAGCCCGCTGGTCATCTTGTCCAGGTCCGTGAAGCCGGTCCCGACGCCCGTCAACATCCCTTGCCGCTGGTGGAAATCCTCAATGGTGCTGATGGCCTTCTTGACCAGGTCCTTGATGGTGATGGTCAGGTTTTGCACCCGCGATTCGCTGATGCGCAGGATGTCGCGCTCCACTTCGTCCAACAGCGCGTCCACCTCGCCTTCATAATCATACACCCGCCCCACCACCTCCGTGCAGGTATGGATCATCTTCCGGAGCAGGTACTTCTCCATCACGATGTCCAGGTAATAGCTGAGATTGGCCGCGGACGGCACCATGTCCGGCAGCGCGGCGAGATAGGTGATGCCGCCGACTTCCTCGAGCAGTTGCTTGTTCTTGAGCCGTTGCTGCAAGGTGATCAGGTCAATCGCTTCGCGGCTGTCGTACATCTCGACCAGCATGCTGAAGATCGTCTGGTGGCGCAGGTCGTAGAAGACTTCCGTGCCCGCCTTGAATCGCTCGATGCACTCGCCCATGCAGTCGTTGGGGGAGAGCAGCACGCAGCCGAGCACGCCCTGTTCGGCCTCGGGGGAATGGGGCGGCAACCGATCCAATTTCCCGGTGTCGGCGAGCGGCGCTTTCCGGCGGGGTGTCCGCTTCAAATCCGGCGGCGCGCCGGCGTCTGCTGCAACCGAGTCAATCATGGTGGTACCAAACGAAATTATTCTGCCTCGAGCAAAGCTAAGTTATTGAATCTTAGTCCCACGATGTTAACAAAAGCAATGGCGGATCAAATCCCCTGCTCAAATGAGTTCAAGCGAGTCGGCGTCGATCTTGACCGCGGCGGCCTGGTTGATGAAGTCCAGCCGCAGCAACACCGTGGTCATCCCGGAGCGCTGCTCGACCCAGCCTTCGATCCCTTGCAGCGGCCCGGTCTTGATGCGCACGCGCATCCCCTCGCCGATGGCGGGGGCCAGGCGCACCCCCACTTTCGCGTCCAAAGCCAGCAGGATGTCCTGCAACTGCCGCTGGAAAGTCTCCTGATCGAACACGTCGAGCAGGTTTGCCACGTGATCGCTCTGGCGGACGGATTCTTTCTTTCCTGTCTCCATTTGCAGAAACACATAGCCCGGAAACAGCGGCTTCCGAAACACCACCGTCTTGCCGCGATACTTGTGGGCCGAGTCGTAGCAAGGCAGCGTCGCGGCGATTTGCTGTCGTTGGCAATGCTCAACGACTTTCTTCTCTCTTCTCGGTTTGGTATGGGCCACGAACCACAGCAGTTCTGACATCAGGCGAAAGATTCGGGCCAATGGCCACAATGTCAATACGGAGCAGACGGACATAGTTATCCGCGAATTACGCTAATTGACGCGAATTCTCTCTTTCCTGAGCCGCCGGGCTCCTTTCCCGGTTTTTGATATTCATCCCCAATTCGTGTCAATTCGCGTAATTCGCGGATAACATAGGAATTGGCGGGCGGGGGGAGGCTGCGTAAGCTGGAACGGTGATGATCGGAAGCCTTTGATCCAGATAATGCCAACCACGCTTGAAGTCCTGTTCGCTCCCGCTGAATTTGCCCTGCTGACCGGGCGCGACCTGCGGGAGACCGTCTGTGTGGTCTTCGATGTCCTGCGCGCCACCAGCACCATGGTGACGGCGCTCGGCAACGGAGCGGCGGGCATGGTGCCGGTCGCTGAGATCCCCGAGGCGCTGAGCATCCGGCAGCGCCGACCGGAGGTGCTCCTGGCCGGCGAGCGCGACGGCGTCCGCATCGAGGGACACCTGACCGGGGGCAGGGGGTTTGACCTGGGTAATTCCCCGCGCGAGTTCACGGCGGACAAAGTCAGCGGGCGGACCATCGCCTCGACCACAACGAACGGAACGCGGGCACTGCGAGCCTGCGCGCCAGCGGCGGCAGTGCTGGCCGGCTCATTTCTGAATCTGCGCGCCACGGCGGAGCACATCGAGCGACTGCATCCCGCTAATCTGCTCTTGGTGTGCAGCGGCACGCACCATCAGACCGCCTACGAAGATGTGCTCGGGGCCGGCGCCCTCTGCGACCTGCTGTGGGCCAAGTGCGGCGGCGGCGCGGTGGCTGATTCCGCGCTGATCGCCCGCCGCTTGTTCCGCCTCGAACAGGACGATCTGCTGGCCGCTGTTGCCCAGTCGCGCAATGGCCGGCGTCTGTTGGCGCTGCCGGATTTGCGTGACGACGTCGCCTTCTGCGTCCAGCGCGACCGGTTCAAGCTCGTCGCTGAAATGGGCCAGGACGGTGTGGTGCGGGTGCTAAGTGCAACCGTTTACACCTCGCACGATTCGCCAACCGGAGGTAGCCGCCGATGTTAGTCGGCGCACTCTCTCAGGCGGGTTGATGGTTTGCCCGCCTGCCATTTCAAATGCGCTTGGGAGGCATCAGTCGAGCAACTCAACCCGGCCCGCTGCGCCGTCCACACGGACACGCTGGCCGTTTTGCAGCCGTGTCAGCGATTCCTTGACGGACATCACCGCTGGAATCCGCATCTCGCGCGCGGTCACCGCGCCGTGCGACAACGGCCCGCCGCTTTCAGTCACGACCGCTGCCGCGCTGTAGAATAACGGCGTCCAGGTTGGGTTCGTCGTGCGCGCCACCAGCACCGCGCCTTTCGGGAACTGCGCGAAATCGTCCGGCGTGAGCACAAGATACACCGGCCCCTCCGCTATGCCGGGACTGCCCGCCAAACCGGTCAGCACGTCACGCGTGCCGGTGGCTGCGCTGGCCGCCGGCTCGCTCTGGCCGAGAATCCATTCTGGCCGGCGCGCCTGGTCCACGAGGTAAGCCTCCTTCTGCAGGCGAACCTGTGCCGCAAACTCTTTCCACGCTGCCTCCGAATCCATGGTCAGTGCGCGTTCCACCTGCTCCTGGTGTGCGAAGAAGACATCCATCGGCTCCGCCAGCGCGCCCCGTTGCACCAGGCGTTCGCCCAAGGCGCGCAGACCCCGCCGCAGCGCGGGCGTCAGTCGCGTCGTCTGATAGTGCTCCAGGTCGTCGAGGCTTGTGTAGGTGCGGGCCAGCCGGAGCAACTCGTGGAAGAAGAAATGCAGGTCCGCCGGCAGCTTCGCGAACAGCGCCACCTCGGCCTGTTGTGCGCGAATCTTTAACCCCCGCTCCTTCTCCGCCGGGGAGCAATCCATCGGCGCCTGCAGAATGAGCCGGAGGTTATCGAGCACGATCCACGGCGCCTCGCACCACGTCGCCACGTAGGCGTCGAAGTCAACCTCGCGATGCCCATGGTCGCGCAGAAAACGCTCGAAGCGCGCGTTAAACTCGGGGAATTCCACCAGCACTCTACGCTGAATCAAGTCGCGCGAATGCGTGCCGGAGATCCGCTCCCGTAGAGCCTCGTTCTGCCTGGCAAGCTGCGCCAACTCGAACAGCTCCTTGTTGATCTGGCCCGTCTTGGTTTCACACCAGCTCATCAGGTGGTCAAATAACACATCCGCGTCCGCCGGACCCATAGCCACCTTCAGCAGGCCATGCAACACCCGGTAGATTGAGCCCTGTGCGATGGAGATGGCGATATTTGGGAGAAAATACTGCGCGCCGTGCTCGTTCACTGCCAGCACGTGGAGCCAGATCTCCAGCGGCGTCTTGCCTTCAAGCGGCTCGGCCTGAAACCGGCCCAGCGTGATGAGGTAATGGTCGAGATCGCGCATCCACGCGATGGGCAACTCCTGCACCCAGCCGAATTGCTGGCGCAGCCGCGGAATCGCGCCCCGCAATTCATCCAGCGAGCGCACGCTGAACGGGACGCGCCGGGCGTATAGCTCGACGGCGTTCTGGTTGCCGTAAATGTAGTGCCCGAATATGGCGAACCACTTGCCTGAAAACGGCGGGAAGCCAAGCAGGCCAAACGAATGATTCAGCGACCGATGGAAGCCTGACTCGACGAAATCCCACGTCAGCGGCGTGATGACGTTCGGGAAGCGCTCGGCGGATTCGTCGCGTGTCCAGTGTGGCGGGATGGTTGTAATGGGTCGCGATTGGAGCAGCCACAGCTTGCCGCCGGCGAACGTCCACTCGATGTCCTGCGGAAACGCGTAGCTCCCCTCGACCCGCACCAGCAAATCCGCCAGGGCTGTCAACTGCCCCTCGCTCAGGCTGGGTTTCGCGGCGTCCGAGCCGGCCAGGTGGACTTCGCGCGTGCCCGACGCCGCGCTGACGACCTGGCGCGACTTGCTGGCGATGTTTGTCGAAAGCACGGCGCGCGTGGCCTTGTCGAGAATCCACTGATCCACCTCGCCTTCGCCGCT
>OCZT010007082.1_pt1 | contig 11034 bp, 12 predicted proteins | sample 1539031 | NCBI WGS metagenome assembly OCZT01 (sample SAMEA3539308, study PRJEB22396) | soil metagenome | biome: tundra; feature: field; material: soil | place: USA | collected 2010-05 | depth 0.15 m
CCACCGAGATCTACACTCTTTCCCTACACGACGCTCTTCCGATCTACCCTCGACGTAGAAGGTGTCGTGCATGGCGCGCGCTGGATGATCCTCGGGGAAATTGAGCGCGCCAAAGTTGTACCAGTCGTTTTCGATTTCGGGGCCATCGGCCACGTCAAAACCCATGGAGCTGAAGATCTGCTCGATCCGCTCCATCGACAGCGACACCGGGTGCAGGCTGCCCATACCGCGTTTGTGCCCGGGCAGTGTGACGTCAAGCGCCTCAGCCTTGAGTTGCACGTCCAGCTCGGCTTGCGCCAATGCAGCGCGGCGCTCGGTCAACGCCGCTTCGATCGCCTGCTTGGACAGGTTGATGGCCGCGCCGCGCGACTTCTTTTCATCCACGTTCAAGGCGGCCATACCCTTCATCAACTCGGTGATGCATCCGGTCTTGCCCAAGAACTGTGCCTTGGCATTCTCCAGATCCGCAGGTGTGGCAGCCTGTCCGAATGCAGCTCTGGCGCTGTCGACGATGGCGTTCAACTCAGTCATAAATTCTCATCCAATAAAAAAGGGGCTAAGGGCTTCACAAGCCCTTAGCCCCCGTTGTCCGGCGCTCCTAAAGCGTGACCGGCATGACGCCAGCCCACTCAAGGATTAAGCCGCCAGCTTGGCTTTGACCTGCTCCACGATGGCGGCAAAACCAGCCGCGTCATGCACAGCCATGTCAGCCAGCACTTTACGGTCGATCTCGATGCAGGCCTTCTTCAGACCATTGGCGAACTGACTGTAAGTCATTCCGCACGAACGCGACGCGGCGTTGATACGGGCAATCCACAACTGGCGGAACACCCGTTTGCGGGTACGACGGTCACGGTAGGCATATTGCCCGGCCTTCATCACCGCTTCTTTGGCGACGCGGAAGACATTGCCGCGGCGACCGCGGAAACCTTTTGCAAGGGCTAAAACTTTTTTATGGCGGGCGTGAGCCGTTACACCACGTTTGACGCGAGGCATGTGAGTACTCCTTGTTCGTCGTTAATTAAATACCTTGGCCTGGCAGCATCTGCGACATGTGACCCATATTGGTCTCATGCACTGCAGTGGCTCCACGCAAATGGCGTTTATTTTTGGTGGTCTTCTTCGTCAGAATGTGACGTTTGAAGGCTTGACCGCGCTTGACGGTACCACCTGGACGAACGCGAAAACGCTTTTTCGCACCGCTCTTGGTCTTCATTTTGGGCATTTAAATGCTCCTTTTCATTTGTGCTCGTGAGGCGTCCGAAAAACCGATTTCAGACTTGTTGGCCCCGAGCCACTTGTAAGTGGCGAGTGTTAACCCACCACTTGTTGTGACGAGTCGAGCTCGCCACACCGAAAAGCATCAAGCTCTCCGGCATTTTTCCCAGCCGGTTATCAACCCACTGGGAAAGATTTTTGCTACGCCGACGCGGCGTTCGCCACTTCAACTACCGGCTTAGGCGCACCGCCACCGGCTTTCTTGCGGCCCGGAGCGATCATCATGATCATCTGCCGACCCTCAAGGCGAGGAAACTGCTCCACCACGATCAAATCACCCAACTCGTCACGAATGCGATTGAGCAAGGCCATGCCCAACTCCTGGTGCGTGATCTCGCGACCACGAAAGCGCAACGTGATCTTGCATTTGTCGCCTTCTGCCAAGAAACGCTTGATGTTGCGCATCTTGATGTTGTAGTCACCGTCGTCCGTACCTGGACGAAACTTCACTTCCTTGATCTCGATCACCGTCTGCTTGGCTTTCGCCTCGGCCGCCTTCTTCTGCTCCATGTACTTGAACTTCCCATAGTCCATCAAGCGACAAACAGGAGGAATAGCAGTGGCAACAGTCTCAACCAAGTCCACATCCAGCTCGCCCGCCATGCGCAGGGCTTCGGAGATACTCACCACACCCAGTGGCTCATTCTCAGGACCAGAAAGACGAACTTCCGGAGCCATGATTTCCCGGTTTAGGCGATGTTTACGTTCTTCGCGGTGGCGACGATCACGGAATTCAGTAGCGATGGCTTCAATCCTTAAAAACTTTTTGCTACAACAACTGTAGCCTTACCGGCACAATCCACGCAGTCAAACAACTGATCGAAAAATCGAAACGACAGCGAGTTGACTCAAGTCACCCACCGTCAAATCAGCGTTTGCTTGCGATGTCAGTCGAGATTTTTTGCGCGAACGCATCGAGGGACATCACACCGAGATCAAGATTGCCTCGGGCGCGCACTGCAACGGCACCAGCTGCTTTCTCCTTGTCACCTACGACCAAGATAAAAGGTAGCTTCTGCATTGAATGCTCCCGTATTTTATACGTGATTTTCTCGTTACGCAGATCCAGGTCAACTCTAAGCCCTTGATCCTGCAGAGTTTTGGCAATTTCACGACAATAATCGGCCTGTGCATCGGTGATATTGAGCACCGCGACCTGCACCGGCGCCAGCCACGTGGGCAGCGCGCCAGCGTGCTCCTCGATCAGGATACCGATGAAGCGCTCCAGACTGCCGACGATGGCCCGGTGCAGCATAACGGGATGGGCTCGGCCACTGGTTTCGGTGACGTATTCGCCGCCCAGCCGCTCAGCGGTGTTGAAATCCACCTGCATCGTGCCACACTGCCACTGCCGTCCAATCGCATCCTTGAGCGTGTATTCGATTTTCGGACCGTAGAACGCGCCATCGCCGGGCGATACCATAAAGTCACAGCCGGAACGCCGCAGAGCCTCCATCACCGCAAACTCAGCCTTGTCCCACAACACATCGGAACCCACGCGCTTTTCCGGGCGCGTGGCCACCTTGTAGATCATCTTGGTGAAACCGAAGTCCCGGTAAACTTTTTGCAGCAATTCCGTGTACGCAATGCACTCATCCAGGATCTGATCTTCGGTGCAGAAAATATGCCCGTCATCCTGAGTAAATCCACGCACTCGCATGATGCCGTGCAGCGAGCCGCTGGGTTCGTTGCGGTGGCATTGACCAAACTCGCCGTAGCGCAACGGCAGGTCGCGATAGCTGCGCAGGTCTGACTTGAAGATCAGCACGTGCCCCGGACAGTTCATCGGCTTGAGCGCGTACTCGCGCTTTTCCGACTCCGTGGTAAACATGTTGTCGCGGTAATTATCCCAGTGGCCGGTCTTTTCCCACAGGCTCTTATCCAAAATCTGCGGGGCCTTGACTTCCAGATAGCCGTTGTCCCGATACACGGCGCGCATGTACTGCTCGACCTGCTGCCACACCGTCCAGCCCTTGGGATGCCAGAACACCAAACCAGGCGCCGTGTCTTCCATGTGAAAGAAATCCAACTCTCGGCCCAGCTTGCGGTGATCACGCTTCTCGGCTTCTTCAAGCATCGTCAGGTGTTGCTGAAGATCATCTTTGGTAGCCCAGGCCGTGCCATAGATGCGTTGCAGCATCTCGTTGCGATGATCGCCACGCCAATAGGCACCGGCCAGTTTCATGAGCTTGAAGTGCTTGAGCTTGCCGGTACTGGGCACGTGAGGGCCGCGACACAGATCTTCAAACTTTCCTTCGCGGTACAGCGACACATCCTCACCAGCGGGAATGCTACCGATGATCTCGGCCTTATAGTGCTCGCCCAGGCCCTTAAAGTATTCAACTGCCTCGTCGCGCGGCAGCACCCGCCGCATCACCGGTTCGTCCTTGTCGGCCAGATTCGCCATCTTGCGCTCGATCGCGGTCAGGTCTTCAGGAGTGAACGGACGCTTGTAGGAAAAGTCGTAGAAAAATCCGTTCTCGATCACCGGGCCAATCGTCACCTGCGCGTCCGGAAACAGTTCCTTCACGGCATAGGCCAACAAGTGCGCGGTCGAATGTCGAATCAACTCCAACCCATCGGCATCTTTGGCAGTCACGATGGACAAAGACGAATCGGTGGTGACGGCGTAACTGGTGTCCACCAGTTTGCCGTCGACCTTGCCGCCCAGCGCCGCTTTGGCTAGACCCGCACCAATCGAGGCGGCCACTTCGGCCACCGTGACCGGGCCGGGATATTCGCGCTTGGAACCGTCGGGAAGAGTGATGTAAATCATGATGAAAGAGGAAAAAGCGCTGCTCGCACCACGCCTTGCTAGAAAGAAACTATTTTAACCTTTGCCCCCTATCGCGCACTCGCAGATTCGTCGCCGGGTCAGCACTTCGCGAACGATTCGTGCCCGCTTCGGTTGCATCGCTGCCACAACACTCTTAGCTTCGCCACGCTGTCCTTCACTAACGAATCATTTCCTGCAGCTTCTTGAATGCAGGATGGTTCGCCGTTCGGATCCATTCAAAGCCCACCATTTCCATGGTCACCAGTTCCACGCCCGCACCCGCCAAGCGATCAAATGCAGCATCCCGGTTGCGCTCGGTGCGTGACGAACAGGCGTCCGTGACGACCCAAACATCAAACTCTTCTTCCAATAATTCAAGGGCCGTTTGCAGCACGCACACGTGGGCCTCGCAACCAGCCACGATGACGGTGTTGCGCTCGACTGGTGCGGAACTTTTTTGCAGATGTTTGGGTAGGCTGCGGGCGTTGCCATGTGCCGGGGCAACGCGCTGCGGCGGCCTCAATCTCTGCACCAAGCCATCGGCACAAGCGCTGAAGTGGTTCTTTTTTAGAATTTGAGAAGCTTCCAACAAAGGCAAAAGTTCAGGCTCGATTGCACCCAGTTTTTCCGGGTTGTGCTCGGTGGCCCAAATCGGAATTTGCAAGGCCTGTGCCATCTTGGCAAGGCGTGTTCCGTTGCCTAGGACAAGCTCCGTTTCGTGCACGGTCGGCATCACGCGTGTCTGGTAGTCCACCAACAACAATATGGAATCTTCAGCATTAAGCAGCATAAGAAGTCACGAATGGAATTTGGAAAGTCGCAAGCTTAAGGCCAAACTTGCGCATCGCGCACCACGCATGAAACGCGTGACGACAGCCTTACCACGGAGTGGTTGACACAAAATTTGACCTCCTGAACTTTAGTCCATAATCTGCCGACCATGCATCGTCTTCTTTGGATACTCGTTTTCACTTGCACCAGCGCGCAGGCAGCGCCACAGCTCAATCCTGCTGATGAATTGAGCCAGTTGCTGGCTGACAAGGGTCTACTGACACAGATTGGCGGTAGCCTCGAACAGGTTCGACACACGGTCAGCGACAAGACGAGTGAACTGACTATGAACGCCATGGGTTTTCTGGGCGTGCCCTACCGCCGCGGTGGAAACACAGCCCAATCCGGATTCGACTGCAGCGGATTTGTGCGTGCCATCTATGCACAGACCGTCGGACTGGTACTGCCACGCCGCGCGGAGCAGCAAGCCGCTGCGACCCAGACCATTGAGCGCACCGAACTAGAGCCGGGTGATCTGGTGTTTTTTAACACGATGAAACGCGCCTTCAGCCACGTCGGCATTTATGTAGGCGATGGCAAGTTCATCCACTCGCCCAAGCCCGGCGCGCAGGTCCGCGTGGAGGACATGCGCATAGGGTATTGGGAACATCGCTTCAGCGGCGCGCGCCGGGTTACGACGCCCGCGCCTGCCCCAGCTTCTGCGCCGGTGGTGGAATAAACCACCTGGGCCGAGGATTCGGGTTTTAGGGTTTGACCGGCGCAACACCGGTGGCAGCATGATTGCGCGCCATTTGTGCCGGAGCAACGCTGGAGGCGTTATCAGCAAGGGTCTTATTGATTTCAATTCCCTTGCGGTAATAGTCACTGTCCACCACCGGGTCGGGGCGCGTAATAGCAAGATACAGTGTGATGAATGACGCCACAACGACCACGGCTGGGCCGCCCACGACCATCCACACGTGAGCAAATTTCCACCACGGCCCTGATGATTCAAATGACATATTCATACCTCTGATTGATTTAATGGGGTAACAGGAACACTGATTTTTCGCTCACGTGACCCACACCACTGAGAGCTTCAATTTCGAATTGAATGGGATAGGATCCTGACTTTGACACGTCGGCTGGCACCTGGACCCGTGCTGCAAACCAACGCGACTCGGTGGCGCCGACGGTCACAAGCTCGTTTGACGCGAGCCTGATGTCAGGAAGACCGTGAACGCCAATTTTGAACTGCTGAGCAGTTTCCGTCGCATTCATAAGTTGCAAGCTGTACACATTTTCAAGCAAGCCTCCATCCAATTCTCTGACGACCGCCGAACGATCATGCACCACGTCCACGCGAAATGGAACGCGCAGCGACAAACTGAGCGCCAATGCAGCCGTGACTCCACCAAGAATTGCCACGTAAACCAACACGCGTGGACGCAAAATCCGTCGCACAATTTGCAGGTGATTCCAACGATTGAGAACGGCGTTCTGGGTGGAAAACCGAACCAACCCGCGAGCGTAACCCATCTTGTCCATGACCGTGTCACATACATCGGCGCAAGCCCCACAGCCAATGCATTCGTATTGAAGTCCCTCACGAATATCGATCCCTGTGGGACACACTTGTACACACAAACTACAGTCGACACACGAGCCCAACTCGAGTCGAACCGGATCGGCCTTGCGCGACCGGGCGCCGCGGGGGTCGCCACGCTGCTCGTCGTAGGTCACGATCAAGGTGTCATGATCAAACATCGCACTCTGGAACCGGGCATAGGGACACATGTATTTGCACACCTGTTCCCGCAAAAACCCAGCACTCCCGTAAATCGCTAAGGCGTAAAAAAGAATCCAAAAAATTTCCCAGGCCGACAGTTGGAACGCCACAGACTCGGCGCCCAGTTCCAAAATGGGAGTGAAGTAGCCGACGAAGGTGAAACCGGTCCAGAGCGAGAACAGAATCCAAACCAAGTGTTTGCCACCTTTGCGCACAAACTTGTCGCCGGACATTGGGGCCGCGTCTCGGCGCAGGCGAGCTGATCGGTCACCCTCGATCCAACGTTCGACCCAAAGGAATACTTCCGTATACACCGTTTGCGGACACGTAAACCCGCACCATAGACGACCGGCCACGGCCGTGAACAAAAATAGGGACAACGCCGATATGACCAGCAATCCGCTCAGGTAGATAAAGTCCTGCGGATAGAGCACGAGGCCGAAGATGTAGAAGCGGCGCGCCTCCAGATCAAACAGAACCGTCTGACGTTGACCCCACTGCAGCCACGGCAACCCATAGAAAAACCACTGAGTGAGGAGCACCAAGCCCCAGCGCCACTTGGAAAATACTCCTGAAACACTGCGTGGGTAAATCTTTTTGTGCGCCTCAAACGAGGAGAACATCTCCCCTTCGGGAATCGACCCCACCGCCCCGTCGCTGGAGATCAATATCGGCGGCACAACGTCGACGATTATTGATTCAGCCGTACCAGGGCGGTGTTCCAAAATTGCGATCCGATGGGGTCAAATGCAACATCGCCTCAAATGCATCCTCGCCTATTTTTCCCGGTTGGAAAAACCCCAAACGTACGCGGTAAGAACGTGGATTTGTCCCTCCGTCAGTCTGCCTCCCTGGGCAGGCATCTGGTTCGTCTTGCCGTTGTTCACCATGGACATCACGTGCGCTTCGCCGGACCCGTGGAGCCAAGTCTTGGGATTGGTCAAATTAGCCGATCCAACGGCCTGGATTCCCTTGCCGTCAGGACCATGACAAGCCGCGCAAATAACAAATTTTTCCTGCCCCATGGCTGCCCGCGCTGCATCGTGCGGCGACCCGGACAGACTCAACACATAGTTGGCAACATTCTTGATGTCGTCCGGTGTACCGACGGCTGCAGCCAGTGGCGGCATCACGCCAATGCGGCCCATAGTAATGGTTTCCTTGATTTTGTCGGTCGTACCGCCGTGTATCCAGAAGCTGTCCGTCAGATTCGGAATGCCCTTGTTGCCGCGCGCATCCGAGCCATGACATTGAGCGCAGTTGTTCATGAAAAGTCGCTCTCCGATGGCCATGGCCTGCGCATCACGAGCCACCTCTTCAGGCGTCATTCCCATGAACTTGGCGTACAGAGGGGCGACTTCCTTGTTGCCCTTGTCCACTTCTGCGGTGTGCTGACCCCGCGCAGTCCACCCTAACTGCCCAGGGTAGCTTCCAAGCCCCGGGTACAGCGCTAGATAAACAAGAGCAAATATGATCGTAATGACAAACAACCACACCCACCAGCGTGGCAGAGGGTTATTCATTTCACGCAGGTCACCATCCCAAACGTGCCCGGTCGTGTTGTCACCGGCCGTCATGGCTTTCGCTTTGCCACTGAACCAGAGCAGCAAGGCGCACGCAAAAATACTGCAAAGGGTGATGGCCGAGACGTACATAGCCCAAAAGTTGCTTGTGAAATCACTTGTGATGTCGCTCATTTTTATTCCTTAATTCGGGTCTTCAGTCCTGCTCAAACGGCAAGTTCGCAGCCTTGTCAAACTCTGCAGAATTGCGTCGCGGGGACCACGTCCAGACCACAATTCCGACAAAGACGATAAGGCTCACCACAGTTGTCACCGCGCGCAGGGTATTGATATCCATTGCCAGAACTCCCTATGCTTATTTCAGCGCGGTGCCCAACACTTGTAGATAGGCAATCACAGCATCTAGCTCCGACTTGCCCTTCACTTCGTCTCCCGCCGCAGCGATTTGCTCGTCGGTATAGGGAACGCCAACCGTACGTAATGCCTTCATTTTTGGAGCCATGTCGGACGGATCGACTTGTCCTTTTCCAAGCCACGGGTAGGCGGGCATGTTGGATTCGGGAACGACGTCGCGAGGGTTCGTCAGATGATCGCGATGCCACTGATCGCTGTACTTTCCGCCGACCCGATGAAGATCCGGACCGGTGCGCTTGCTACCCCACTGGAATGGATGGTCATAGACAAACTCCCCTGCCACGGAGTAATGCCCGTAACGCAACGTCTCAGCCCGGAACGGACGAATCATCTGCGAGTGGCAGTTATAGCAACCTTCGCGGATATACACATCGCGTCCCGCCAACTGCAGCGCAGTGTACGGTTTGACGCCTTTGATCGGCTCCGTCGTGGACTTCTGGAAGAACAAGGGAACAATCTCGACCAGACCACCAAACAGTAACACCACCAAAATCAAAACGATCATCAGAAAGTTGTTGGTTTCGATCTTCTCGTGCGACAAACCCGTGCTTGTATTCTTTGTTGTCATGATATTTTTTCCTTCTCAAGCGTGGGCTGCAACGGCAGGAATGGTGACGTTTACCGGGCGCCCAGCCGTGACTGTCTTGAGCGTGTTCCACAGCATGATCAACATCCCTCCTAGGTACAGGGTACCGCCGAGTAGACGCAGCACATAGAACGGGAAGGTGGCCTTGACTGACTCCACGAAGGTGTATGTCAATGTGCCGTCCGTGTTAATCGCGCGCCACATCAAGCCTTGCATCACCCCTGAAATCCACATGGCCGCGATATAGATCACGATGCCAATCGTGGCCATCCAGAAATGCAATTCAATCGCCTTGACGCTGTGCATTTGCTTCTGCCCGAATAACTTGGGGATCATGTAGTACAGACTACCCATGGAAACGAGTCCAACCCAGCCCAGCGCACCGGAGTGCACGTGGCCAATAGTCCAATCGGTGTAGTGACTCAGCGCATTCACCGTCTTAATCGACATCATCGGGCCTTCGAACGTGCTCATGCCGTAGAAGGACAAGGAAACGATCAGGAATCGCAGGATAGGGTCGTCCCGCAGCTTGTGCCAGGCGCCCGACAGCGTCATAACGCCGTTGATCATGCCGCCCCAGCTTGGAGCCAGAAGAATCAGCGAGAACACCATGCCAACAGATTGAGTCCAATCAGGCAGCGCGGTGTAATGCAAGTGATGCGGGCCGGCCCACATATAGGTGAAAATCAGTGCCCAAAAGTGCACGATCGACAAGCGATAGGAATACACCGGACGCTCGGCTTGCTTGGGGACGAAGTAGTACATCATGCCCAGAAACCCAGCCGTAAGAAAAAAGCCTACGGCGTTGTGCCCATACCACCACTGAATCATGGCGTCCTGCACCCCGGCGTACGCTGAGTAAGATTTGGTCAAACTCACCGGAATCGCCGCACTGTTCACCAAATGCAGCAGTGCCACAGCGATGATGAAGGCGCCATAGAACCAATTGGCCACATAGATGTGCCGCACCTTGCGTGTTCCGACAGTGCCAAAAAACACCACTGCAAACGACACCCACACCAACGTGATCAAGATATCAATGGGCCATTCCAATTCCGCGTACTCCTTGCCCTGAGTGAAACCCAAGGGGAGAGAAATCGCTGCACTCAAAATTACCAACTGCCAACCCCAGAAGGTAAACGCTGCCAACTTATCCGAAAACAAACGCACTTGGCTGGTTCGCTGCACGACGTAGTAGCAAGTTGCAAAGAGAGCGCAGCCTCCGAAAGCAAAAATCACCGCATTGGTGTGCAATGGTCGTAGTCGGCCGTAGCTGATCCACGGAAGTCCAAAGCCCAATTCAGGCCACGTCAGTTGCGCAGCGATGATGACGCCAACCAGCATCCCCACCACCCCCCAAACAACGGCCATGATGGCGAACTGCCGCACAACCTTGTCGTTATAAATCGTCGCACTCGTATTGGAAAAATTCATTTTCACCTCTTTTTTAATTGGCTAAACTGGTTCGAGTTTGGCTTTTCAAACACCATCTACATTTGATGCAAATCAAATTCTCGCAGGATAAATTTCAAGAACTTTTGAGGGCTCCTTAACGTGTTTGAAAACCCTTGGCGATCACTAAGAATCCTTAAGCACGCGCTGTCCTTGCTCCTCTAGGTCGTCAAACTGACCCCGATAGATTGCCCACCAAAGTCCTCCCAAAATGAAGAACACCAAGATGACGGACAGGGGAATCAGTAAATAGAGAATATCCAAGTGCTTACTCCAGATTCAAGGGTTGTATGGACAGCCGCAAAGCGTTCAGCACCACCAGCAGCGAACTCGCCGCCATGCCCAGTCCAGCGGCCCAAGCTGGCAACCAGCCGACCACGGCCAAGGGCACGCACAGGGAATTGTAGATAAGATCGGAAGAGCACACGTCTGAACTCCAGTCACG
>OCZT010007083.1_pt1 | contig 11033 bp, 9 predicted proteins | sample 1539031 | NCBI WGS metagenome assembly OCZT01 (sample SAMEA3539308, study PRJEB22396) | soil metagenome | biome: tundra; feature: field; material: soil | place: USA | collected 2010-05 | depth 0.15 m
GGTGACCGCGTCGATTTCGTCCCGCCGGCCGACGAAGAGGCCGGTCAGCTCGGCCGACCCTCCTTCGCCGAAGGTGGCGCCGACGCTAGCCGAGGCTCGCTGGCGCGGCCGGCGCAGCAGCTCGAGGCCGGTGTCGAGGTCGGCGGTGTCGAGCCACGTCCAGGACGCGCGCGTGAAGAGGCCAGGCGTCACCGTCCAGCGGACCGCCAGCTCGGTCCCGGTCATCCGCGCCCGGCCGACGTTGAGGTTCTGGTTGGTGGCGAAGTCGTAGCGGATCAGGTCACGAACGGAGTTCCGGAAGAGGGAGGCCTCGAGGCTGAAGGACGGGGCTGGCGTCCAGTCGATGCCTCCCTCGACCGAGACCGACCTCTCCGGCTGGAGATCCCGGTTCCCCGAGAACGGGTAATAGAGCTCGCCGGTCGTCGGCGCCCGAAACGCACTCCCCGCTGCCGCCCGTAGCTTTAGCGCGGGCAGGACCCGCCAGGCAATCGCGAGACGCGGGCTGACGGCCGAGCCGAAGACGCTGTGGTCGTCACGCCGGACGCCCGCGGTGACGTTGAGGTTCCCGTCGGCGAGCGTCAGACGGTCCTCGAGGAAGAGCGCCCAGGTGCGCGTCGAGAGGTCATCCAGCTCGAGGCCGTAGGAGTCCTCGTTCGTCACGAGGGTCCGCTCCCAGTCCGCCCCGGCGGAGATCCGGTTGGGACCTACGGTGCTCGCCACGAGGAGCCGCCCGCCGGCGCGCTTCGCCTCGGTGTTCGAGAAGGTGAAACCAAACGGGTCGTCCGGGTCGGTGAGCCCCGGACGGTCCGCGGCGTACTGGAAGGCCGCTTCGAGCGAGGTCGATCCGGAGATCGCCCAGGTAACTGGGACCGCCCAGGTGGTCGAGTTGTTCGTCGTCTGCCGCCGCGGTGTGAGGTCGGCGCCGGAGAACGGGATGCCGCTCGCCGAGATGTCGTGGCGGAAGAGCGTTCCAACCCGCAGGCCGGGCGCGACGGTCAGGTCGAGGGCGGCCGAGGCATTCGTCGCCGAGAAGGCACTGTTCGGGAGGTCGCCGTCGGTCGTCGTCCTTCGGAACCCCGCCGTCAGACCGACCGGTCCGGCTGCATAGGAGGCTGAGGCCGTTCCCTCGCGGGCGGAGAGGCTCCCGGCGGCGAGGGTCGCATTCCCTTCGAGGTGGCCGCCCGAGCCGCTCTTCGGCGCCCGCTTCGTGAAGACCTGGACGACTCCGCCCACGGCCTCGGAGCCATAGAGGGCCGAGAACGGCCCGCGGACAATCTCGACCCGCTCGACGTTGGATGTGGAGATCGCCGAGAGGTCGGCGCCTCCGAAATAGGGGCTGTTGACCTTCACGCCATCCACCAGGAGCAGGAACTGGTTCGAGTTCGTCCCGCGGAGGAAGAGCGACGTGACGCCTCCGGGCCCGCCGCTCTGGACCACGTCGAGACCCGGGACAGCGCGGAGGAGCTCGAGAAGCGTCGTCGCCTTCGAGCGGGCGATCTCCTCGGCTCCGATGACGGTGGCAGCCACGCCGAGCGACGAGGCCGGAACCGGGGCAGCCTCCGCGCTCACGACGACGTCGGCGGTGATGGGACCCGGAGCCGCCGCGGAGGCTTGGGGGCCGGCAGCGGAGAGCGAGGCGGCGGACGCCGGACAGGCCAGGACGGTCAAGGCGATCAGGAGAACGGGAACCGAACGAAACGTGGGCACTGGAGACCTCCGTATCCGATGCGTCCCGCTTCCCAACGGAAGGTGGGGAGGCCGCTGATCCCGGAACGGATGGTCGGCCGCCGCACTTCCCGCGCCCCGGAGAAGACGGAACGGATGCGTTGTCGCCTCGGGCAGGTCTCCTGGCTTCCGGATCGTCCGCGACCGGACCCCTTCCCAACGCCGTGACCGTCCGCTCTGCGGGCCGATCGGCCGGCGTCAGTGGGTTGTCTGTCCGTCGCGTCCCCGGTCACAGTGGCGGGGGCCGCGCGGGAATCTCACCCGCTTCCCTCTTGACGGACGGCACGCGCCGCCCGCGTCCCCCCCCGGAGGCGGGGGACCCGAAGGAAGATGAAGAAGAGCCGGGCGGATGTTAGCAGGAGAAGATGAGGAGGCTCCGTACACGGGCGCACGCTTCTCCGATGGCGGCGGCGACCGCTGGCGAGCACTCCTCCGAAAAGGTGGACGTGTCCGCGATCTGAATCCCCAGCACTCGGACGCTCGACGGGCGGGGCAGGCCGACGGTCTCGGCCAGGGCGAGTGCCTCGCCCAGATCGAGGAAATGCCCGCCGGCCAGGGAACTTTTCGCCCCGGACCGGATCGCCGCGGGGTCCAGCTCGACGACCGAACCTGCCGGGAGCCCGATGTCCGCCGCGTCGACGACGATCAGCCGATCGCACTCGCCGAACCGGTCCAGGAGCGCCGTCCAACCCCCGGAGAGCTCCGCCAGGCCGATGCCCGGCGGGAGCCCTTCCTCCCGGAGCCGGCGGACCACGTGAATGGCGACGCCGTCGTCGCATCGCAGCGGGTTCCCGATGCCGAGGACCAGGACGCGGGCGGTATTGACGCCGTCCTGGTCTGGCGGGCTTTCCATGTCGGAGCCAAGCTTAACCGTTGCTTACTTCTTCCCGTCCCGCTTCGCTTCGATCTCTTTCTCCAGCTTCTCGAGGTCGCTGGACTTCGTGGCCTTTCCCTTCGCTGCCTTCTTCCGTCGTCCCAGGAAGTAGGCCTCGCCGGGGCGCCACTCGGGGCTCAAGACGCCAGCCAGGTCGGTGACGCCGTCCTTCACGCCCGCGCCTGCCTTCTTCCCGAGGTAGTCGGCGAGCATCGCGAACCCGATGAAGGGGAGGAACACGACGTATGTGGCGCCCATGAGAGGAGCCACCGCGAGAAGCGCCACCGCCGGGATCCTGACGTACTCGTGGGTCGGCCCGCCCGGAAGAACGCCTCCCTTGCCCGACAGCGTCACGAGATCCCAGGAGCCTTTGTTCCAGTAGATTCCCGCTTCTGCCTTCCGTCCGCCGGTGAGTGTGTTCTTCGTCATGGTGTGTCTCCTTCTCTCGTTCTCTTGACTTAAAGGTAGGCCCCTCGCGCTCCTTTCACCATCGGGAGTCCGCCCCGTTCCCTCGGGAACCTCTTCCGCATTGGCGGGGAAAAACTCCCTAGGAGGGCCCGGGGCTTTTCCCTACCGGCGCCCCGTCGCCACAAGACCTCCTGAACCAATGACTTGCACTGGCGAGGTGGAGGCAGCAGAATCCGGCGTCTTCCGGAATACGGATTCTCCCGAGGAGGCACTGATGGATCTTGAACGTCCCCCGATCGCGATCTCCCCTGTCGCGGTCGAGTCGCGCTTCCTGTCCCGGGTCTATGCCTGGATGGCGAGCGGGCTCGCGGTCACGGCTCTCGTCTCCTGGATCACGGTATCCAGCCCGGCGGTCCTCTCCTTCGTCTTCGGGAGCAAGCTGGTCTTCTTCGGCCTCATCATCGCCGAGCTGGCCCTGGTCGTCTGGCTCTCCGGGATGGTCGGCCGGATGTCCGCGACGACGGCCGCCGCGGTCTTTGTCGTCTACTCCGCTCTGAACGGCGTGACGCTGAGCGTGGTCTTCCTCGCGTACACGACCGGGTCGATCGCGTCGACCTTCGTCGTGACGGCCGGGACGTTCGGGGCGATGAGCCTCTACGGCGTCTCCACGAAGCGCTCGCTCGACGGCCTCGGCTCGTTCGCCTTCATGGGGCTCATCGGCGTCATCCTCGCGGGGATCGTCAACATCTTCCTCAAGAACTCGATGCTCGAGTTCGTCGTCAGCTGCGTCGGTGTCATCGTCTTCGTGGGCCTGACGGCCTACGACACGCAGAAGCTGAAGGCGATGGGGGCGACGCTGGACGCCAGCTCCGAGGAGGGCCGAAAGGGCGCCGTCCGCGGGGCGCTCTCCCTCTACCTTGACTTCGTGAACCTCTTCCTGATGCTGCTGCGGCTCTTCGGTAGACGGCGGTAAGCCGACCTCTACTTCTTCCCTTCCCGCTTCGTTTCGATCTCTTTCTCGAGCTTCTCGAGCTTCTTGTCCCCCTCGGCGCTGGCGCTCTCATTGCCCTTGGCCGCTTTCTTCCGCCGTCCCAGGAAGTACGCCTCGCCGGGCCTCCACTCGGGGCTGAGGACCATCGCGAGGTGCGTCACGCCGCTCTTGATCCCGACGCCGGCCTTCTTGGCGAGGAAATCGCCGAACATCGCGAACCCGATGAAGGGGAGGAACACGACGTACGAGGCACCCATCAGGGGGGCGAAGACGATCATCGCGAGGGCCGGGATCCGCACGTAGAGGGTCTCGGCGCTGCCCGGGAGGACTCCCCCTTCACCCGACAGCGTCACCAGGTCCCACGAGCCCTTGCTCCAGTAGATCCCTGCCTTGGCTTTGCTTCCGCCGGTGTTGCTGATGGTGTTGTTCATGGGGTGCCTCCTTCGCTCTTTCTGAATGTAAGGTAGGCCTCGGGACCCTCGGGCGCCATCGGGAGAAAGACCCCTATCGCCGGGAACGATTCCGGCGCCGGACGGGAAAAAGTCCCTAGATCCGGCGGGGGCTATTCCCTACGTTTCATGACCGCCAGACAACCCTTTGTATTCCAATGAGATCGCCAGGGACGGGCGGCCGCCCTCTATGCGATCGCGCCGAGCCGCTCCCCGACGCGCACGAGGCCGCGCCCGCGGGTCAAGGCCCAACGAGGGGCCTTCTCCCCGCCGATCAGGAGGACGACCGTCGACCCCAGCTCAAAGGTGCCGAGGTCGTCACCGGGAAGAGCCGGCAACCCGTTCACGTCAAGACGGCCGCGCGCGGGAAGTGTGCGGCCGCCCAGCCAGCGGCCGTCGACGACGGCGCCGCCGACGTGGGTCGCGGCAACGAGGACGGCCCCAATCCAGAGCCCCTCGTCGCTTCCCTTCCCTTCGGCGATCCAGGTGGAACGGCGATTCCGGACGTAGAGGCGCGGCGTGTGGGCCGTCGAGGCGGCGTTCACCGGCCACAGCTCCCCCTCGATCCGTGCGACCGAGCGGCAGAGCCCCTCGCACGGGACGTGGATCCGGTGGTAGTCCTTCGGCGAGAGGTAGAGCGTTGCGAAATGGCCACCAGCGAACCGGCCGGCGAGGGGGTCTTCGCCTAAGAGCTCGCCGAGCTGGTACGGCAGCCCCTTCGCCTGGATGAGCGCCCCGTCCTCGATCCGGCCGGAGGCGATCAGGTCCCCGTCGACCGGCGAGTTGATTCCCCCCACAACCGGCGGCGCCTGGGGCCTCAGACCCGGCTTCAGGCGCCTGGTGAAGAAGTCGAGGAGGGAGATGTACTCCCGGAGCGGCTTCTCCGCCTCCGAGCAGTCGGCGCCGACGGCGGCGGCAAACCGGGAGAGGACGCTCTCGCGGAGCCCTGCGGGGAGCGGCATCCGGGCCAGGGCGCCGACTCCTTCGGACCCGAGCTTTTTCGGGTAGAGGGCCAGGAGACGAAGGGAGAGCGGCGCGGTCAGACGAGACCCTTGAACTCCTCCGTCGCCTCGACGAGCGCGGAGGCGATCCCGGTCTCTCCCGCCGCGTGGCCGGCGTCGCGGATGAACTGGATCCTCGAAAGGGGCCACGCCTTGTGGAGGTCCCATGCGGAGGCGGCGGGACAGACGAGGTCGTAGCGTCCCTGGACGATGACGCCGGGGATCGCGGCGATCCGTCCCGCGTTGGCGAGTAGCTCGCCGTCGTTCCGGAAGAAGCTGGCGTTCACGAAGTAGTGAGCCTCGATCCGGGCGAGGGCGATTTCCTTGGGAACGTCCTCCTCGGCGGGAGGCTTCACGTCGGGCAGCAGGTATGAGGCCTGCTCCTCCCAGGCGTTCCAGGCGAGGGCCGCGTCCCGCCGGGTCTTTTCGCCGCCGCTCACGTCGTCGTTCATCAGGCGGGTGTGGTAGCTCCGCATCGGGTCCTTTCGCTCCGCTTCGGTCAGCGGCGCGAGGAGCTCGTCCCAGGCGTCGGGGTAGATCTGCTGCAAGCCCGAGCCGAAGGTCCACGCAATCTCCGACCGCCGGCTCAGGAAGATCCCACGGAGGATCAGCCCCTGGACCCGCGCGGGGTGCGTCTCGGCATACGCCAGGGCGAGCGTCGAGCCCCACGAGCCGCCGAAGACGAGCCACCGTTCGATCCCGAGACGCTCGCGAATCTTCTCGGTGTCGGCGACGAGGTCCCACGTCGTGTTCTCGCGCAGCTCGCCGAGGGGAGTCGACTTCCCCGACCCGCGCTGGTCGAAGAGGATCACCCTCCAAAAGGCGGGGTCGAAGAAGCGGCGGTGGATCGGGGCGATTCCGGCGCCGGGCCCTCCGTGGAAGAAGACGGCCGGCTTACCGTTTGGGTTCCCGGCCTGCTCGACGTGCAGCTCATGGAGGGGCGAGACGCGAAGGCGGAAGCTCTCGTAAGGGCTCAGATCGGGAAAGAGGTCGCGCAACACATCCGGAGTCTAGATGGTCGGCCCCGTTCCGTCAGTCGAGGGCGAAGAAGGCGCGGATCCGGCCGGCCAGCGTCGAATGTGCGGAGGCCAACCGCAGCCTCTTCGCCTCCTCCGACAGGCCCTCCCGTACGGCGGCCAGCTCCACGTCGCGCGCCGCGAGGACGGCCGAAATCTCGTCGGCGATCTGGGGGCGGTCGGTCAGGATCCCCTGGAACCGCTCCTTCTCGAGGCGCCAGCACTCGACCTCCGTGAGCGCGACGACCGTCGCCCGCCTCGGCTCCCCCGTCAACATCCCCATCTCGCCGAAGAAGTTCGGGGCCTCCAGCGTCGCCACGACCCGCGCCGGAGCTCCTGGGACCTCCACCCGGATCTCGGCCGAGCCGCGCGTCAGGACGTAGAGGTGGTGGACCTCCTTCCCCTGCACCACAATCGCCTCTCCCCGCGCGAACGGTGCGTGGCTGAGCGCCCCCGCGAGCCGCTCGAGCTCCTCGGGGGTGAGCGAGTGGAAGAGCGAGACGCTCCGGAGCGCCGCGAGGCGGCTCGCGTGATCCCTCACCTCATGGCGCGCCCGCTTCTCGTCGCCGACGTGGTCGAGGAAGACTGCGGTCGCCGGAAGGAGGTCAGGGATCCCGGCCCGCCGGAGCGAGTAGAAGATCCGGACCCGGACGACGGAATCGGTCGAGTCGTCGGCCGCAAGGTCGGTCAGCCAGTAACGGAGGGCGTACTGGTTGTAGCTGTCCTTGAAGTCCGTCAAGAGGACATGCGGGGCCGGGTCCAGGGCGACGTTCTTGATCGGCTCCCGGAGGAGACCGTCCAGGACGGCGGCCGCCACCGCCTCAGGGGAGGTCCGCGGGTCGACGCCGAAGTAGATCCAGCGCCGCTCCATCCGCTCCTCGCTCCACTTCCGCCCCTGCACCAGCACCTGCGCCTTGGACAGGAGGCTGTTCGGGACGATCAGGGTGTCGCCGTTCCGGGTCTCGATCGTGGCGTGCCGCCAGTTGATCTCCCGGACGCTCCCGGTGTGCTCGGCGAACCGGATCTTGTCGCCGGGCTCGATGGACCGGTCGATCTGGAGGGCGATCCCCGACATGATGTTGGAGAGCGTCTCCTGGAGCGAGAAGCCGATGACGGCGGTGACGACGGCGGACGTCGCCACGAGGCCGGCCAGGTCGACCTGGTGGATCGAGAAGAGGTAGAGGAGCAGCCCGAGGTAGGCGACGGCGATCGCCAGGTCCCGGACTATTCGGGGCGGCCGGAAGCGGACGAACGACAGGAACGCGAAAAAGAGGACGGCGGTGAGGTTGACGAACGCGATCCCCTCGAGGAGGAGCGCGAGGAAGCCGATCGTCCGGCCGGTCCCTGGCATCGAGAAGCTCGGGAGGACGACCGTGCCCGCGCGGAAGACCAGCGAGGCGAGGTAGAACGCCACGAGATTCAGGGCGTGCCGCCGCTCCTCGCGGAGGAACGCCAGGACGACGACGGTCAGGAGACCGAAGACGAGGCCTTGCCGGAAGACCTCGGTCGTGAAGGCGGCTCCCGCGCTCGGAATGTTCATTTGTCGTCCGCGGCAAACGCTAGCAGGGTCCTGGAAAACCGCAAGGGGGCCCCCAGGCCCTCGCGGGCGAACGAAAGAAGAACCGTTTCCCCCGCTCCTTTCGTAAACTCCTCGGCGATGCCGAAAGACACGAAGAAGCGCCGCAAGCTGGACGGGGCCTCGCGAACCCGAGCTCCCGAGAAGTTCGCGGGGGCCGAGGAGCTGTACGGGATCGAGAACTGGGGCAAGGGGTTCTTCTCTGTCTCGGACGAAGGGGACCTGCTCGTCCACCCGACGCGGGAGGCCGCCCGGTCGATCAACCTCAAGGGGGTCGTCGACGACGTGTCCCGCCGCGGGATCACGACGCCGATGGTGATCCGCTTCCCGCAGATCCTGGCGTCGTCCGTCCGCGAGCTGAACGACGCCTTCGTCAAGGCGATCAACGAGTACGAATATGACGGCAGCTACCGGGGCGTGTTCCCGATCAAGGTCAACCAGAAGAAGGTCGTCGTCCGGGAGATCCAGGAGGCTGGACGCAAGTACGGCTACGGCCTGGAGGCGGGGAGCAAGCCCGAGCTGATCGCGGCCCTGTCGGCGGACCTCTCGCCCGAGTGCCTCATCACGACGAACGGCTACAAGGACGAGGCCTTCATCCGGATGGCCCTGAACGGGATCCGAATGGGGAAGAAGGTCATCATGATCCTGGAGAAGGTCTCGGAGCTGGACCGGATCCTGGACGTGGCCAAGAAGCGCGGCGTCAAGCCGCTGATCGGCCTCCGGGCGAAGCTTTATGCGCGCGGGTCCGGGAAATGGGCGAAGTCGGGAGGCGAGGCGGCGAAGTTCGGCCTGACGACGACCGAGATCCTCAAGGCGGTCGAGGTTCTCAAGGCCCGCCGGATGCTCGACTCGCTCGTCATGGTCCACTTTCACATTGGGTCACAGATCACCGACATCCGGAAGATCAAGGACGCGATCAAGGAGTCGGGGCGGGTGTATGCGAAGCTGGCCCGTTCGGGCGTCGAGATCCAATACCTGAACCTGGGCGGGGGGCTCGGGGTCGACTACGACGGGTCGAAGACCGCCTTCGACTCCTCAATGAACTACACGGTCCAGGAGTACGCGAACGACGTCGTCTATACGGTCAAGACCATCTGCGAGGAGGAGAAGGTCCCGGTCCCGACCCTGGTGACGGAGTCGGGCCGCGCGGTCACCGCCTTCCACTCCGTCCTGGTCACGAACGTCGTCGACGTCGCCGACCGTCTCGAGCAGGACAAGACGGTCGAGATGGACGGGGACGAGAACCACGTCGTCCGGGAGCTGTACGACGTCCTCAAGGGCGTCTCGGCGAAGAACGTCCGCGAGAGCTACCACGACGCGCTCCAGTACAAAGAGGAGCTCTTCACCCTGTTCAACCTCGGCTACGTGTCGCTGGAGGACCGGTCGAAGGGCGAGATCCTCTTCTGGAACATCTGCGACAAGATCCGCCGCCACCTGAAGAGCCTGAAGGAGATCCCGGAGGAGTTCGAGGACCTCGAGGTGATGCTCTCGGACAAGTACGTCCTCAACTTCTCGGTCTTCCAGTCGATCCCGGACTCGTGGGCGATCGACCAGCTCTTCCCGATCCTGCCAATCCACCGGCTACGCGAGAGGCCCGCCGAGAGCGGCACACTGACCGACATCACCTGCGATTCCGACGGGAAGATCGAGAAGTTCATCGACCTGCGCGACATCAAGGAATCGCTCCCGCTCCATAACTTCCGGCGCCACCAGCCCTACCTGATCGGCATCTGCCTGATCGGGGCCTACCAGGACGTCCTCGGCGACCTCCACAACCTGCTGGGGGAAGCCCACGAGGTCCTCGCAATCGTCGACGAGAACGGGCGGACACGGATCCAGGACCTCCTGCCCGGCGAGACGTGCGAGCGGGTCCTGTCGTACATGAACTGGGAGCGCCAGGAGATCCTCGAGGGGTTCTGGCGTCAGCTCCGGAGAGCGACCGAGAAGGGGAAGATCCGCGAGACCGAGGCGAAGGCGATCGCCAAGGACCTCGAGGTGACCCTCTCGCACTACACTTACCTCGAGGATTGACCGTGGACGGGAGCGACCCGATGCAGGCGACGGAAGGACGGCGATGACGACCAACGTCAGGATGGAGACGCTCCGGACACCCTACCTCCTCCTCGCGTCCCCCGAGCTCGGCGACCCGAACTTCCGCAAGGCGGTCATCCTGGTGGGTCATCACACCGACGAGGGGGCGCTCGGCTGGATCGTGAACCGCTCCATCGACGGGGGGGCGCGCGCCCTTCTCCCGGAGCAGCTGGCAGCGCCGCTCCACCCCGACACGCCGCTTCGGATCGGCGGGCCGATCGGAACGCCGGGCCTCCTAGTCCTCCATCGGACGCCGGTGGCGGGGATCGAGTCGACCGAGCTGGCGTCGGGACTCTTCGTCTCCGCTTCCCCCGACATTCTCTCGAAGCTCTTCGCGTCGATCCCCGGCAAGGGGATCCCGGCCGGGCTCTTGATCTTCGGCTACTCCGGTTGGGGGCCGGGTCAGCTCGAGCGCGAGATGGAGGACGGCTCGTGGCTCGTCCTCCCCTACGCCGAGGAGCTGGCGTTCCCAGGTGAGGAGGAGACGCTCTGGGAGCGCGGCCTCGCCCGCCTGGGAGCCGACCCGGGAAACATCTCGTCCCCGCCTACGGGGATCAACTGACCAGTTGATCCCCGTAGGCGGGGACGGCGCTACGCGCCTACCGGAGCTGGCTGCCGTTTGAGAGGGGAACCCGCTTCCGGTTCCCCTCGCCGCTTCGCGGCCCACCCTTCCGCGCCCCGGAGAGGGCGGCCGGGCTCGGTTCCTTCTCCGGACCTAAGGAGGTCGTCGATGCCGCGGCGACTCGTCACGACGGCCACCTCCCCGTCACGGGCTAGTGGCGAACTCCCGGACGATCCGCTTCATCCGTTCCACTCCTTCGACGAAGAGGGGCAGGTGGATTCTCTCGTCCGGATGATGGGCGTGCGCGGCGTCGAAAACGTTGATGGCGAAGGTCGACACG
>OCZT010007085.1_pt1 | contig 11031 bp, 15 predicted proteins | sample 1539031 | NCBI WGS metagenome assembly OCZT01 (sample SAMEA3539308, study PRJEB22396) | soil metagenome | biome: tundra; feature: field; material: soil | place: USA | collected 2010-05 | depth 0.15 m
CCGCCGCGAGCGCCACCGTGGCCGTCGGCGCGCCGGTGCCCGCGGGGGGCGAGCCGCCGCCCGCGGGAGCAGGGAAGGGGGAGGTGGAGGGGGCCAATTCGGTCGTAACGGGCGTCGGCGGCACTCCACCGCCGCCCGACGCGACCACGACCGAGCGCGCGGTGCCGCTGCTGGTGCCGTCGGAGGCAAAGACCGTCAGGGCAACCGTGAAGGTGCCCTGCGAGGGGAACGTGTGGCTCACGGTCGGCGAGGCTGTCTCCACCGGCGTGCTGAGGCCGGGCCCGTCGTTGAACTGCCAGTTGTATCTGAAGACACCGCCCGCGGCCGTCGATTCGCCGGCGTCGAATTTGATTTCGTCTCCAGCGCCGGTGATCGTGTTGAACCTCGCCTTGGGTTCTTCACCTTCCAGGCTCAAGCGCTGCAGGCACGTTGCGCCCTGGTTGCTCCACTCCTCCTGATACCAGTAGAAGGCGCCGTTGATGACCTGGTTGTACGGGACGCCTTTGGCGGTGGTGCCGAGCGGTCCGCCCATCAGGCCCCCGCATTTGTCTCCGACCTCGCCCGTTTCGCCGCCCACGTCGGTCCACGCGTTGTTCGGCTCGGGGTCGGTGATCGACTCGTTGTGCTCGTGGCTGAGACCTCCCTCGAGCGCGCCGTCGGAGGGCCCGTTCGGGTGTTTGCCGTCGTCGCAGCCGGCGTTGCCGGTGACGTAGGGGTCGTTCGAGTAGATCAGCTCGTGTTCTTCGGGGAGCGCGACGTTGCCGTGGTAGGCACAGAAGACGCCGTTTGGCGGCGGGATTCCGGCAGAGCATTCTTCGCTGGCCGCTTCGAAGCAGCTTTCCACCTCGGGCGGCGTGAGCAGGAAGTACTCGTGGGCGAGGTCCGCCGGGAGTTTCTGCTGCGTCACGAAGCGCACGAGCTCGGCTTGGATCTGGGCGTCGGTCAGGCAGATCGTGCTCGCTTCGCAGCCGCTCGCGGGATAGGGCTGTTCGTCGATGAAGGAGCCACCGAAATGCGAGCCGTAGCTGGCGAATTCGCCGGCTGCGTCGTTGTACTGGGCCGACACCGAATCCACGTTCTGCTTGCCGCCGCTGTCGTGCGCGAGATCTTCGAGGTACTTGTTGACGCCCGTCTTGTAGCCGGCGGGATACACGCCGGGCGTGCCCGGCGGATCCCAGTAGATCGTGTAGTTGGTGTTGGACGGCATCACGGGGCCGCCGTTGTAGTCGAGATTGGTCAGCAACGCATCGAATGGCCGCGCACGGGCCACCGCGGCGCCGCGCAGCGGCTGGTAGCTGAGCGCCTTTCCGCTTGCGAGGTGCACGATCACGGCCGCAGCGCCCGACGCGCTCACGGCGAGCCCCGCAACCGCGACCGTGACCGGCAGCAGGCAACGCAGGAGCCACCGTCGACCCGAGGATCTCAAGGGCCGCTCAGCCCGCGGCCATGGAGCACGGGCGCCGCGCCGGTCTTGCACGGTTGCACCCTCGGCGGGCGCGACTACCATCTGGTGTGAGGGCTCCACTAAGAATGGACATCGGTGGGATTGCTGGACGGCATAAGGGCAGCAAGCAGGAAGGACGCCAAGATAAGGGTCCACGTCGTCGACGATACGCGCCTGTTTGAGGGAAACATGGGCGACACGATCTGGTGCGGCGGCTACGCACCCGTGGATGAGCAGGGCTTGCGCCTGAGCGAGGCCGAGCACCGCACGAGCGACCCGCGCGTCTTCTGCTGCCAGGTCGCGGGCACCCATCATCGGCCGAGCTCCCTCACCGATGCGAGGTTCGATCTCGGCTCGCCGATCGCGCTGCGCACCGAGGCGTCTCCGTTCGACGGCTACACGGTGGGCATCTGGGACGGCTCGGGGACCCTGCAGGTGGGCTATGTGCCGCCGACGCTGGCCCGCACGGTGTCGGGGCTGCTGCGCTCTGGGACGGAGCTCGGCGGCCAGGTGCTGCGCGAGTTCCGACTGGGCTCGCCCGACGGCGAGCGCAGCGCGCTGCACGTGCTGATCGCACCTGAGGGCGCCGGTGTGGAGCTCGTCGTCCACGCCCCCGCGGGGGAGGCGCGCGGTGGACGCCGCCGCGCACGCCGCCCGGCTGCCCGCTGAGGGCGCGCCGCGGCTCAGTCCGTGCCGCGCACGGTGTGCCAGGACTGCCATGTGATGCGCAGGATCACCGCGGTGATGGCCAGGCCGAGGATCGGGTCGGCGACCTGCACGCCGACTGACACCGCGATCGCAGAGCCGATCACCGCGAGGCTCACGTAGGCGTCCGCATGCGCGTGGTGGCCGTCGGCGATCAGCGCGGGGCTGTCCAGGCGCCGGCCCGCGCGCAGGCGGATGCGGGCCGCGATCAGGTTGCCCGCGTAGCCGACTGCGCCGGCGAGGGCGAGCACGGGCAGGTGCGTGGGCGCGGAGGGATGCACGAGGCGCATGACGGCCTCGACACCCGCCACGCACGCGCTCGCGAAGATCGCCCCAACCACCGCCAGGCCCGCGCGCCGCTCCGCGGTGTGCGAGTGCAGCGCGAAGGCGATGCCGAGCGGCACGGCGGTGAGGGCATCGCCGAAGTTGTGGATGAGGTCCGCGAGCAGCGCCACGCTGCCGCTGGCGAGAAAGATGACCGTCTGGGCCGCGGCCGCCACTCCGAGCACGGCGAGTGAGAGCGCCACCGAGCGGATGCCCTCGCGCGAGCGCTTGATGCTCTCGTCGACGAGGCCGTGGGAATGGCCGTGCTCGCTGCCGTGGTCGTGCCCGTGCCCCCGATCGTGATCGCCGGCCTGCCCTTGGTCGTGGTCGCCGCGATGCTCGTCGCGGCGGTCGTCCGCCAGGGGCTGCGAGCGCCGCGGCAGCCTCGCATGCCGGTGGGGGCCACCATGGGGGTGGGCATGCACGTGAGCCCCGTGCCGGTGCGCCTGGGTGCCGGTGTGCGCGGCGTCCATATGACACGCAAGCTAGCGAACCGCTCCGCCGTCGCTGCAGCATCTGGATCGTTATGCTGGCAGCGGCTCATGATGGTTCTGGCGCTAACGGGGGCAGCGGAACGCACGGCGATGATCTCGTTCGCGGTGGCGCTCGTGATCGTGGCCCTCGTCGTGCTCGCGGTCTGGCGCCTGTGGCAGGGGCCCTTCCGCTCGGGGCCCGGGGACGAGTAGCGGGCACGCGTTCACTCGGGGGTGATCCTGCGATCGTCGGTGACCGCGCGGGCAGCGTCACAATTGGTGCGTGCTCACCGCCTTCGGCGCAGTCGCAGTCACGTTCATGATGCTCATGTACGCCGCCGAGCGGCGCCATCGCGGCTTCGTCCTGGCGTTCGCTTGCGGCTGCGCCCTGTCGAGCGTCTACGGCTTCCTCGTGGGGACGTGGCCCTTCGGCGTCGTCGAGGCGATCTGGGCGCTCGTCGCGCTACGGCGCTATCGGCTCCTGCGCCCACGTGGTGCGGCAGGCCCGGACGAGGATGCTGGGGCGCAGATGTGCTGAAGTTCCTCTAGAACGTGTGTCAGCAACACGAGGCGACGGCACATGCATGCTGGCGATCGGTGCCGGTGAGCATTACGCGAGAAGGGATTCCCGAGCCCGCCCGACGTGAAGGAGTTCGAGGTCTACAACCTCCAGACGCCGTAGGTCTCGCTCGACTGCGACTGTAGGCCGCGAGCGTAGGCTGCGGCCAGGGGACGACCCCTCGAGGCGGCTCGTGAGCCTCGCCGCTCAGGCGTGCGCCACGACCTCGCCGACCTCGACGTCGTCGAACGTGACGGGTGCATCGCAGCCGGGCCGTGGGAATTTTCCCGCAGCTGCCTGCGCGGCGTCCTCGGACTCGAACGCCATGACCGCGATGCCCTGACCCTGCGGCAGGTGAATCCAGTGTCCGGCGACGAATCCTGGCGCAGCCGACACCTGGGGCACGACCTCATTCTGAAGTCGGGCCACAGCGGCCTCTTTGTCCGCGACGGTGACTTTCACGACCACTGCGTACATGGCGCTGCCTTTCTGTTCGGGGAAACGGCGGCCAGGCTATTCGACCCCGGTGAGGCTGGCCCAGTGGGGTGGAGAGCAGGTAGGCTCAGCCAGCTTGGGCACGGGGCGTTACGGGTTCGACATGGAGCAGGAAGTCACGCTGATCAATGCGTATGACGTCGGCACTTACACCGTCACAGCACCGTAGGGCATCGCCTCGGATGTCCCGGCGCAAGGATGTGGATCGCAGATTGTGCCGGGACGACCCCTCGAGGCGGCTCGTGAGCCTCTACTGGATGATCCTCGTCCGCGAACTGCGCGAACTAGGCTCGAACGTCGCCGCGGACCGGCAACCAGGACGAACGGCAGGGGGTATGTGATGGAATCTGACGAGGACAGGCTGCTCGGGTTCCTCCGCGAGTTCGCCGCGATGTCGGAGCAGGAGCGCGACGCGGCGGTTGAGGCGCTCCCCGAGAACGATCGCAACGCCCTGATCGCCCTCGATGCGGCGCGAGCTGCGACGGCCGACGTAGACCTCGTGGGGGTCTTGGACTCGGGGCACGGTGGGCTGGACAAGCTGCGCGAGGTCACCGACCCCGCGGAGTTGCTCACGGTCATCAACCTCGCCGCGAGGGAACGCCCGGACCTCTTCGCAGAGGCATTGTTCGCCGCCATCGTCCTGTACCGGGGCTGGGGTGCGAGCCAGCCCACGGAGATCGTGAGGCTGCGCGAACAGTGGCATTGGCATGTGCATCAAGAGCTCCAGACAACGCACGATGACGAGACGAAAAGCGTCGAGTGATGCCACAGCGAGCAACGGACCGGTATCCGGCCACGCCCACATGGTCGAGCCGGTGCTGCTGTCTGGGTCGTTGGCGGGGTCTTCTGTGCGGGTTTGCCCGCATTGCGCGCGATGGGTGGTGCGGATGTCCTGTTCGCGACTCGGCGTCACGCTGAGGCCATGAGGCGCTTGCGTGGAGGTGTTCGAGGTCGGCGTCGGGGCCGAGGCGACACGCTTCTCCTCAGACAGACGCAATTTGCGGCCGATTCGCGCGGTAGTGGTAGGTCTGCCGTTTGGTGTTGGCCCAGCCGGCTCCGAGCGCGCGATCCATAGACTCTCGGCTCCGTGGCCGTCGAACGATTCATCTGGACTCTCACGCGCTGCTTCGGCTCGATCAACGTCGTCTGACGCGGTCCGATGTTGAGCAGGCGATTCGTGATGGGCACGGCGGGCGTCAGGCCAACGACGGCGGCGTCTGCTCGCCGGCCAGCAGCCCGTCGACGGCTGCTACAGCGTCAGCGACCCTCTCGGCCACCTGGACGCCAAGGAGGCACAGAGAGACCGCACAGACGCGCCGCACGCGCCGCTGGCGGCATGACGAGCGGCCGGGTCTCCCTGTGTCTCCCGGGCGTTCGTCGTCGTAGGGCTCAGGACCGCCGTCGAACTGGAGTCCTAGGCTTGCGGTCCCGCAAACATGCCTGCTGGTAGGAGCGGCTCGACCGCCCTCCACAGCCCGTCAGGACCGTCAATCCTGGTGGAGGAGATCATTAGCCCGCGGCGGCCGTGGTGCTCGGTTCTCTCGGTATCGGCAGAAAGGTGATCGAGCTCCCTCTCGATGGCCTCGCATAGATCGGACGGCGGGCCGGCGCCTTGGTCTGCAAACGGAAGAAAGATCGAATGGTTCATGGTCTTGACGCTACAACCCCCCGCAACCTCCGCGTGCGAGGGACTACCTCGAGCGATGTACGCTGGCATCTTCCTACGAGGAGGCTGGGCGAGATGTTCGAGAACACAGCGCAGTTCCAGCTGCATAGACGGATCGTGCGTGAGTTGGAGTCGGGTGTCAACAACCGGGACTGGTGGGTTTGGATCCACTTCCACGTCGACGAGGAAACCGACGTGTCGCTTGTCGGACTGGCTGACGAGGTAGAACGGTGGCTTGCACAGATGAACCCGGACGAGCAGGTCGCGCAGGCCGAGCGCGTGCGTGAGCTCAAGTGGACGGGCGGCGGGATTCACGTTGAGCTGAAGGCGATTCCGCGGGGCGTCGCGAGTCGTGGATCGCCGGAGTTGGTGGGGAATCCCTTTCCAGCCGTGGCCTTCTGGACCGGGAGCTAGATCCGATCGCCGATGCGCTCGACGTGAGCATGGCGGAGCTCGGCGCCGCGGTCGAAGCCGAGTCCTGAGCCTCACTTGGTTTTGATGGGCTTCACTGGGCCGAGCTTCACAGACCCCCATATTGCATGCCCGTTTAGCCATTGACCATCGAAGGAGACGGTGACGCCGTACTTCAGACGGTCGATGTTGCGTCCCTCGATGGCCAGGGTGATTGCATACTCGAGCCCTGGTAGGCGATGGCGGCCGTCTTGGGGTTCGTCCCAGAAGGTCAGCTTCAACTCGGTTGGTGTGCCTTGCCCGCCCGGTGGCTGGTCGATGTGAAGAAGGTCGATCCTGCGTGTCGCGTCAGGCGGGATCTTCACGGTTGGTGAAGCTCGATCGGCCCACTTCAGGGCTCGGTCGGCGAGACTGCCCAGCGGAGCGGGAGAATATGCGAGCGCCTTCTGACGCTCATCGGTTGCTGAAGTGAGTACGTCGACCCGCTCAATAAGAACTTCGACGTCCTCAGCCGGACGAGTGTGTGGCCGGTTGCAGACCCGCAGTCGCGCCCAGGCAGAAGCGTTCAGCTCCACTGCGTCAGCGCTTGCTGGATCGAAGTTGGCGATCGTGAGCCGGGGTCGAGTACGCCGCGCGCGCAGCCGCTCCCCCCAGATCGCCCACACCACTGCGCCGGTGGTACCCAACGCAGCAAAGCCGGCTGCAACGGTCTGGATGACGTCGATCGCGTCGCGGTGCGTTGACAGCATTTCGCTCCCCTCGGCCGGATGCGCGCCACCGTACAGCACATGCAGTAGTCCAGGGTGCGCGCAGCACGGCGAGCTGTTCCCCGAGCGTCTTCGCGTTCCCGCCGTACACGTTGGCGATACGGCCCTTGAAGCGGAGACGGCGATCGCACCCGCAGAAGCAACGCGCCATGCCGCACACTCTAGGGGGGCGACTGTCCGCCGTGGGCGTCCGGCTGGGCGAAGCAGCCGCCCTCACTTGGCGGGGGCTCGGGCGGGCATACGATTGCGGGTGTGGCGCCCGTCAGACACGTCCTGCGTTTCGCTGCTGGAACCGATCCCGGTCCCCGCTCGGGCGTCTGGCGCATCTATACCCACGGCGACGAGCTGTACCTGATGTCGCGGTACATGGGCGGCGCGCTGAAGACGAGCCTGCACGCCTCGGGGGACTTCCGACACGCGTTCGCCTCGGAGCACGCCGCCAGCTTCGTCGGCAGCGGCGACCGTGTGATCCAGAAATGGGACGGGCCGCGCGGCGAGCCGGGCATGCTCAGGCTGCTGATCGAGGTCGTGATGCCGACCGACGAGCTGACCGTGCCCACCGACGAGCCGACGCTTGCGGACAAGGCGAAGATCCAGGTGCTCGACCCTGCCCCTCCCGGCGGTGCGACGGTCGTCTCTGTGTTCTTGCTCCCGCCAGGCGAGGGGGTCGACAGCGAGGGCAAGCGTGTCACGCGTGGCGCGCTGACCCTGATCGAGAACTGGCGGCTGCCCACGCGCGGGAGCGTCCTGATCTTCGTCTCGCACCAGCCGCACGACCCCGTGGGCATCGCCGAGGCGCGACAGGACATCGCCGGGCAGGTGGGCGCTCTACCGGACGAGGACGGCCACCGCCGTCTGATCCTGCTCGCCCACGATCACGACAAGGGCGCCGCATTGTATGTCGACCTCGCTGGAGAGCTTCCCGCAGCGGGGGCATAAACCCCGCAGCGAGTTGTGGCAAACAGTGGCAAACGAGGCGAAACCGCGACGCCAGCGCTCTCGGACAGCGAGACGGCGGGAGCGTGAAAAGTGCTAGTTTGCAGGCAGTTTCGGAGCGCGCCCGGCAAGATTCGAACTTGCGACCTCTCGCTCCGGAGGCCACCCCGGCGGTGGCCCGAATCTGTCCATTTGCAGGGATAAAGCGGGTCCGCCGCCCTCCACCATCTAGGCAGATTTAGGCCCATTTGGCACCGTTGCAGCCCTAGTTAGGCACTGGTGCCAATTCCACCGACTACGCGGAGCACTAGCCTGCCCCCATGCTGGCAGCGCGCTCAACCACCGCGCCGACGGTGCTCTACATCGTGGCCTGCGCACTTCAACTCGGCGGCGCGGCACTGATCGTCTGGGAGATCTGCGACGACCGCCGCACCGCCCGCGAACTGGGGCAGTCGATCATCCCCGTTACGTGGGAGAACGTCGAAGGGGCCGCCAAAGCCATCGTGGAGCACCTGGCGGCCAACCAGTGGCCGCGGTGGCTGGGCGTCGTGCTGATCTTCGGCGGGGCCATCGTCGGGCTGGTGGGCAACCTTCTCGCGCTCTGACCATGGACCGCCAGCCTCGAAACCTCGTCGGACTTCTCACGCTGTTGACGGCGGCGCTCGGGAGCGTGGCGATCCTCAGTTCCGAACACCACCGGTCCGCGCTTAACACGGCGATCCTCCTCGTCCTGGCGGTCGCCGCCGCCGGAAGCCTGCTCGCGCTTGTGCTCGGGTCCACGTGGCTGGCCGTGGCAAGGAAGGACGTTCGTGACTGGCGTGAACGTCATCAGTCCGGCTGGGCGGTCCGCCACTACGCCCCCGATGAGGTGAGTGCGACGATCCAACAGCTTCGGGCGATCCGAGGCGTTGACGAATCCGCAATCACCGACGCGGGGATGCCCTGCTTGGCGGTCACCCTGGAGCCGCGCACACTCGGAGACGCTGAGGATCGACGCCTTGAGGACGCCGTGGTGACCTGTGTTGTGGAACGCCGCTCTCGCTTCGTCGGTCGTGCCGAGAGGATCGAGGTGCCAATCGTCGTTAGCTCGGTTTGGCGTGTTCGGGGGCGCTGGCCCGACGTGTGGTTTGACGCTGAGCCTGTGGCGCCGACGCCGGGTCGATATCGGGTCCGCTGGGAGGTGCGGTCAGCGGATGGACGGATCGAACGGCCTGAACAGAAGCTCAACATCGGCCCCGGCGGGGAGGAACGCGACAGCAAGACCGCCAAGGCTCTCCGTCGCACTCAGTCCCTGATTCGCCATTTTCGCGGCGACGACTGAGAGTTCCACCCAGGTGGAACACAGTTGTCTGCATTAGTCGTCCGCTGGGGTCGCCATAGTGTCCGTGACCATGTACAGACGCCCCGGCCTTTCAGTCCGCATCGACCTTCGCGTGCCGCCCGACCTCCGGGCGGCGTTCGGCATGGCCGCCAAGGCTCGCGGCGTCACCGTCAGCCACGCGCTCCGGGACTGCATGGAGGCGTTCATCTCCGCCACCGTGGCCGACGCTCCCCAGAACGCGCAAGGCCCGACTCGGGAGGAGCCGGGCCTTGGCGGCGATTCGCTACACGACCTTGCCCACACCACGACCGCAGGATCGGTGGCGCATGGGAAAGCGTAGCCCGAGCCGCGGCGGCGCACCCGCCGCCCTAGCCGCCGAGGACTTCACGATGGCCCGCAACGAGCCGCGCTGCCTATGGCGCGACGACCCACCCGTGCCGCAACGCTTCACGCCGCGGCCGCCACGCCAGCGCGGCCGATGCCCTGGCCGTAGGCCCGGCGCACGCCGCACCGCACGCGCCACGCGAGCCGGACCCTCCGGCTCCGACGACGGCCCAGGCGAACCCGCGGCCAGACCGGTGGTGGCGTTATGAGCGCCACCGAGGATCTGGCCTTCACCCGCAACTTTGAGCCCGGCGGGACGCTGGACAAGCTCCAGCCCGACCCCTGGCGCCGGGCCATGCACGATCGCGTTGGCCGTGCGATCTCCACGATGCAGGCCGAGCGCGACCCCGGCCTGGACGACTTCCACGCCAGCGGGCAAGACGGGCTAATGACCGCTGGCCCGGACGCTCTCAAAGCGGTTGCAGAAGCCGTCATCCGGGTGGACCGCGAGGACTCGGAGCGCGTCTACGGCAAAGCTCGCACGGCGGCCGAGTGGGCCGACCTCGTTTGCACCCCGGCGTGGGAGAACGCCCGCCGATGGGTGCTGCTCCGCCTTGGCGGCAAGTGGCTACACCACGGGCTGCCCGGCCTCATGGTTCTCGGCGAACTGCTCAAGCACAACAGGACCATGTGCATCCCTCCGCTGCCCGTCCCCGAGGTGGAGTTGCTTTGGCGCTCGCTCTGTGACAAACACGCGACCGAGCGACGGCCATGATCGTGCCCGCGACCGAGCAGGAGGTACAGGCCCAGGTGGAGCGACTGGCGGGCCTTGCTGAGCGTCCGCTGAGCGACTACAGCAGCGGCACCTACACCGCCCCGGCGGAGCCGTTCATCGCGCACACCATCGCTGCGCTGCGCGCACTGCCGCCAGTCTCATGGCTGATCGACAGGGTGCTAGTCGCAGTGGCGTTCGTCGTGCTCTACGGCGCCAGCGGAGTTGGCAAGACGTTCGCGGCACTCGACTTCGCACTAACCGTCGCCAGCGGCAGCCCATGGCATGGGCACACCGTCGCGGGCGGCTGGGTGCTCTACATCAGCGCCGAGGGCAGCGCCGGACTCACCAAGCGCATCGACGCATGGTGCGAGGCCCGCGACCAGTCCGAGCCGGAGCGCATCCGGTTCGTCACCGACGCGCCCAACCTGCTCGACCCCGAACACGTCCAACGCGCCCTCGCAACCATCGCCGCCATGCCGGAGACGCCGGTCTTGATCGTCGTGGACACCATGGCCCGCACCATGGTCGGCGGGGACGAGAACAGCGCCCGCGACGTAGGCCAGTTCATCCACGCGCTTGACTGCCTCCGCCAAGCCGCCGACGGCGCCACCGCACTCGTCATCCACCACACCGGCAAGCGCGGCGACGACGAGCGCGGCTCAAGCAGCCTCCGCGGAGCCGCAGACCAGATGCTCGCCCTGACCGGCGACATAGACGGCACCCTGCAACTCGCCTTCGACAAGCTCAAGGACTTTGAGGCGCCCAACCCGCTCAAGGAGGTTGTCCGGAAGCTCGTAGAACTTTGAACGGCGGTTCTCCTGCCCTGTCCGC
>OCZT010007086.1_pt1 | contig 11031 bp, 7 predicted proteins | sample 1539031 | NCBI WGS metagenome assembly OCZT01 (sample SAMEA3539308, study PRJEB22396) | soil metagenome | biome: tundra; feature: field; material: soil | place: USA | collected 2010-05 | depth 0.15 m
CGAGATATTGGCGTGACTGGAGTTCAGACGTGTGCTCTTCCGATCTATGGAATTATTGCATCACCTAAAGGAATGTCAAAAAAGGAAGCAGAAACATTTATTAAAAACTTTGCTGATAGATTTAAAATCCAGGGATATTACCTCACAAGCAATAATGAAAGGATAAATCCCGATAACGTTAAATTTTCTATCGTCCCTTTTGATAATTTACCTTTTTGACATTTAATAATTAAATCTTTTAATTTATGGCTGACGTTCACGACAAGGAAACCCGCAGCTATAATATGAGCCGTATTAAAGGCAAAGACACAAAACCCGAATTATTGGTTCGTAAATTTCTATTTGCAAATGGATTTCGATATAAGTTGCATGATAAAAATCTTCCGGGGAAGCCAGATATTGTTTTACCAAAATATAAAACTGTTATTTTTGTCCAGGGGTGCTTTTGGCATGGACATGATAATTGTAAATATGCATCTGTTCCAAAAACAAGAACTGAATGGTGGTTAAATAAAATTAATGGCAACAAACAAAAAGATATTATTAACATTCGTAAACTATCTTTGGCTGGGTGGAAAGTAATTTGTATCTTTGAATGCTCTTTAAAAAAGAACAATAAAGATAAATCTTTAACTAATATTATAAATCGTCTTAATAAAATTTCAAATGTTAAAAGAAATAAAAAACTTAAATGATGTTGAGGCTTTTGCAAAAGAGCTAATTAAAGAATCTGTAAATTTCCATCCTGACGAAGATTTCAATAATTATGTTAATCTTGAATCAAATCTTCCAACATATACAAAAGAGGAAGCTGACTTAAGAAATAAATTAATGAATCAATCTTTTGATGTTTGTGAAAAAGAAGGTGTTGATATTTATGATTTTACGTTAGAAATAACCTTGAAAGATACGGGATTAGACAAATTCATTCCCCTACCTTCTGATTCCTAAAGAGTAATTTATAGTTAGAAATATCTATAGCTGACAAGCAAGGGTTAGTAAATTTTGCATTATTGTCTTGATTCGTAACAATAACTTGTTAACCTTTGCACCCATGAATTTTATTGATCTATTTGCTGGTGCTGGAGGACTATCTGAAGGGTTTATAAGAAGTGGCTTTAAATGCATTGCTCATGTTGAGATGAGTAAGGAGGCAACTGACACTTTAAAAACTCGTTTGGCTTTTCATTTTTTAAAAAATAAAAAGAACCCAAGTCTATATTATTCTTACTTAAAAAATCAAATATCAAGAAATGAATTATGGAATAGCGTTCCGGAAAGGTTAATGGACTCAATTATTAACAGTGAAATTACAAATAAAACAATTGTTGATATTTTTTTTAAGATTGACGACCACCTGGGTACACGAAAAATTGATTTAATTATTGGGGGTCCACCTTGCCAGGCTTATTCATTAGTAGGAAGGAGTCGAGACCCTAACGGTATGAAAGATGATAAACGAAATTATCTATTCCGTTATTATGGTTTATTCTTAGGACATTATAAACCTAAATATTTTGTTTTTGAAAATGTATTGGGATTAGAAACAGCAGGAAACAGTAAATATCTAAATGAAATGCTGAAACTGTTTAATGGTCTTGGTTATTCAACAGATCATAAAGTTCTTAATGCCGAAGAATACGGAGTACTGCAAAAAAGAAGAAGAGTAATTATCATTGGAAGAAAAGGAAAAAAGAAATTTACTTTTCCAGAACTTGAAAAAAAGGAAAATCCATTTGTAGTTAAAAAAGATTTGTTTTATGACTTGCCTTTCCTAAATCCAGGGCAAGAAATTCAGGTGGCTAAATATTCAAAGAACATTACTGAATACCTTGAAACGAATGAAATAAGAAATGGAATTAATTTTACAACACAGCACATCACACGAAATCACAACGAGAGAGATTTGGAAATTTATTATATAGCAATTAATAAATGGTTAAATGATAAAAAGAGATTGAAATATAATGATCTCCCTAAACGATTACAGACACATAAAAATATCGAATCTTTCCTTGATAGATATAAAGTAATTGATCCAAATGGACATTCACATACTATTGTCGCTCACATTTCAAAGGATGGACATTATTATATTTATCCTGATCTTAAACAAGTTCGTTCCATTTCAGTTCGAGAGGCTGCAAGAATTCAATCATTTCCTGATGATTATTTTTTTGAAGGTGGGAGAACAGCAGCATTCAAACAAATTGGGAATGCTGTTCCGCCATTAATGGCTGTGGCAATTGCACAAACTCTTAAAAACCTATAGAATGAAATTTTTATCTCAAAAGAATTTTTTTCAACCACGTGCAAGACTACTTCTTCAACTTGGGGATAAACTTATCAAGAACGAAAATATTGCATTGCTGGAATTAATAAAGAATTCATATGATGCAGATTCAAGAAAAGTCACTATTAAATTAGAAAACATTATCAATAAAAAGAATGGAAGAATAGAAATAATTGATGATGGAGAGGGTATGGATATGAATATCATTGAAAATATATGGCTTGAGCCAGGAAGTGATAACAAAGCAGAACAATTTATAAAAAAAATAAGAACTAAAAAATATGAGAGACTGCCAATAGGTGAAAAGGGAATCGGAAGATTTGGAGTTCATAAACTAGGCAATAATATAGAACTTGTCTCAAGACAAGAAGGGAAAAATGAAGTTGTAGTTAGAATTGACTGGAATCAATTTTCTCAAAATAAATATTTAAAAGATGCAAAATTTGAAGTTTTTGAAAGAACTCCCGAATATTTTTTAAGAAATAGAATTGGAACAAGAATAGTAATAACCGATTTACGAACTGATTGGGATAGAAGAATGGTTAGAGATTTTTATAAATCAGTATTTACACTTAATTCACCTTTCAATAAAACAGGCAAATTTAAGGTTGAAATTGAAATTGATGACTCCACTTTAATTGAAGGTTTGCCCAAATGGGATGATATTCAAAAACTTTCTTTGTTTCATTTTAAATGTACATTGGAAGGAAGCAATATAAAAACATTCATATATGAATTTACACCATGGGATAACATGGAAGGTTTAAGTTATAGAAAGGTTACAGAGACAGATGATTTCATTCAGAATCGCGATACTATAATTGCAAGAGATAGGGAGAATCCTAAAAAAGAAGTTATCATAAATCTTGGTAAGAGTTATGGAGATAACTACACTTCGAGAACTTTAGGTGAAATTACTATTGAGGGATACATATTTGATAGAGATAAAAGCGTTTTGGAATTAGGTAATCAAGCCAAAGTAAATTTGCTTTCAAAATATTTAGATGAGCAAGGTGGGATTCGCGTATATAGGGACAATATAAGAATAAATGAATATGGAGAAAGAGGAAATGATTGGTTGAATTTAGATAGCAGACGTGTTAATGTTCCTATGAAAAGAATAAGCAATAATTTAATTCTTGGAATAATTGAATTAAAAAGCGAAAATAGTTCTGCATTAATTGAGAAAACCAATAGAGAAGGTTTCATTGAAAATGAAGCATTCAAGGATTTTACAGCTGCAATACTTTATGTTATTGGATTAGTAGAAATTCAAAGAGATATAGATAAAACATTAGTAAGAAATAAATATAGCCCTAAGGAAAAAGAAGAGCCTGTGCTTTCTCAATTATTTCAATTGCGAGAGTTAATAAATTTGAAAATTAAAGATGAAAAACTTAATAAGGATATTACTAAACATATCGACAAGATTGAGGAGGATTTTAATCAGTTGCAAGATATTCTTTTAACAAGTGCTGGAGCTGGATTAACTCTTGGTATTGGACTTCATGAAATTGAAAAAGTAATTAAAGAATTGAATCATGCTGTCAGCAAAATACAAACCCCTTCTAAAATAAGTGAACTTATTAAACATCTTGATAAGCTAATAAAAAACTATACTGATTTATTGCAGCAAAACGAATCAGAAGAAGAAGACTTAAAAAAATTAATTAAGGGGGCATTGTTTAATATTGAATATCGCACGGAGAGTCATAAAGTTTCAATAATCAATGATTATTCAAAATTCCATAGCAATACAAGCGTAAAATGTTCTAGGCGGCTATTAATGGGGGCTATCATAAATATAGTTGACAATTCTATTTATTGGCTAAAGAGAAAACAGATTCAGTTAAAAAAAATAGATAAAACATTTTCAAAGAAAATTTACATTAATCTTTATGATGATAAAGCAGGTTATATAGATTTGTTAATTGCAGATAATGGAAATGGATTTGATTTACCTATTTCACAAATTACACGACCATTTATTAGTTCAAAAGAATCAGGAATAGGATTAGGATTACATATTGTTAAAGAAGTTATGAAAATTCAAAGTGGAATACTTTATTTTCCTGAATTTGGTGAATACGATATACCAGATGAATTTAAAACAGGTGCAGTTATCGTATTAAAAATTAAAAAATAAATTTATAATGATACTACCAGATAATGGAAAAGTCGTAATTATTGATGATAAAATCAATGATGTTATTGAATTAATGTCTGGCTTGTCTTCGGAAAAAGTCCCCTTTGTATATTACAAGGATGAATTAGGCGAAGATTTACCAGACGAGCCTTTGCATAATGTAAGAATAGTTTTCCTTGACTTACTTCTCATTGATGATAATAGACCTTTAGTTAAAAATGTAGTGTCAACATTAATTTCTAGGCTAAAACGAATAATTCCCGAAAATAATGGACCTTATATTCTTATTTATTTTTCATCTACAAGAAAAATTTATGGTAAGGCATTTGAAAGAGAACTAAACAAAAAGAGTCTAAAAAATTATAAACCATTTTTAAGTTTGAGTATCTCGAAACCGACAAATCTGGAAAAAGTCAAAGCAGAGTTGCATTTAAAATTTGATAAATTCAAATCATTTAAGGCATTTCTTTTACTTGAAAGCATTGCAAACAAAGCAACAAGTATTTCTGTAAATAATTTCACCTCAATTATTCCTTCTGATGATGCAAATATTGATAAAAAATTAAAGGACATCTTATATCAAACTGGAGAAGCAAGAATTGGAAAAGAAAATTTTGCAGGATTAAGTAATGGTCAAAAAATCAAAAATTCACTATTAACTCTTTCTTCAACAATAGATGAAAATTTTAATACAGCTATAAATGAATTAGATTTTGATGAGATTATTTTTGAACCCGTAGCGAAAAAGGATACGAGCGATGAGGCTAAAGGAAAGGTAAATACAAGATTGCATATATTCCAGAATTTAAGCTCACCGATTAAAAGTGGAAATGTTTTCAAAATCACAAATAATAAAAAAATATTAAAATCTATGTTAGATGCATTTTCCGAAAAACATGAGATTTTAGAACATGTAAAGCCTCAATTAGTATTAATAGATATTACTCCAGTTTGTGATTATTCTCAAGATAAAGCATATACAAGAGGGGTTTATGCATTAATGATCGAAACTGATAAATATAAAATTAAAAAAGGTGAGAAGAGCCAGAGTTTCTTTGGATTCTCTCCAATATTTCATATAGACAACAAAACCCAAAGATTGATATTAGATTTCAGATATACAACTGCAACACCAAAGTCTGAATTTGAAAAATTGAAGCTTAAATTATTGTTTAAATTCGGAATTGAGATTACTAATGAATTTCAGACTGAATCCGCAAAACATATTAATAGACCAGGGATAATTAATTTGTAATTACCCGATTCGCAGAATATGCCAAACCCATGATATGTGGGATTTTCAATCCCTCATATTTCACTATGGATTTATAATCCCTACAATAATAATATATACCGCACCTACGGCGCTCCAAAACTATTATTGCATTTGTTTTACTATTAATATTCCACCCCTCCGGGGTGGTACCTATATATATGGTATCCCTTTTTCTACCAATATTTAAACCCTCCGGGTTTAATTCGTGCAATTCGTGTCAATTTCCTTCCTAATAATTCCTTAATCTGTAAATCTGTGGCTATCCAGGGTATTTTTGTCCCCTTCTCCTTGGGAGAAGGGTTAGGGATGAGGCTCAAAAAATCCAATCCTTGCCCCTTCCCAAGCACCTAAATTCATTCCACCCTCCAAAAACCACCCTAAAACACCCCAAAAACCCCCTTTTCTGCAAAACCAATTTTGCAGCATGCCCTAAAACATCATTTTAAAGCCTTTCCTGCCACTTTCATTCGTTTTGGTACGTTTCATCCTCTTTTCCCTCATTTCTCAAATCTCAATTCTCAACTCTCAATTGGTTTTTTTAAATCGTAAATCCAAAATCATACATCGTAAATTCCCCATCATCCCCCTCCTCACGTCATTCATCTTAAAGAAAACATCATTCATCCTAAAGAAAATGTCATTCATCCTAAAGAAAACGTCCGACGTCGTCCATTTCACGCCCGACGTAGGGAAGAAAATGTCGCACATAGTCAATTTCATGCCCGACGTAGGGGTGAAAATGTCGCACGTAGTCAATTTCACGCCCGACGTAGGGCTAAAAATGTCGCACATAGTCAATTTCACGCCCGACGTCGTGGTAAAAATGTCGCACGTAGTGCTTAACACGTCCGTCATAGTGCTTCGCACGCCCGACGTCGTGTTTTTCACGTCCGTCATAGTGTTTTTCACATCCGTTATAGTGTTTTTCACATCCGTTATAGTATTTTTCACGCCATACGTCATATATATCATAACACACGTCGGGTTTTTCACACCATCATTCGAATACCATCTTTTGGCTATCACATAAATATAACTTACTTTTGAAGCCTTATAAATGGTTTCCTACCAATTATCGTGATACCATTAAAAATAAAACGGGGTTGCTGAAAACCGATTAGTGTAAGCACAAACAAAATAAACTATTACTATCACAATGAAAAAAAACAATTACAAAAAAGAAATTTCTTTAAGGAGTTTGAATGGATTTATGCTCTTCCTGCTCCTGATGATTGGTGTTTCGGTATTTAATCGTGCAGATGCACAGGTTGCAAGTTATACCTTTAGTTCTTCTTCGGGGGCTTATACGCCGATAACCGGAGATACGCTTTGGAGTGCTCCGTGGGATGACCAGGCATCGGGACTTATAACCATTCCTTTTTATTTTGTTTATAATAATCAAACCTATAATACGCTGGGTATTTCGGCAAACGGATATATCACCATGGGAGCGGTACCATATAATGCATGGTGCGGATTGCAGAATAATCCTTTGCGAACCATTGCCGGATATTCAACCGATTTAGTGTCGAGTGATTCAACATCTACCATTCAATATACTACATTAGGATTATCACCCAACAGGCAATTTGTAATTCAATGGACAGGATGTGAGCATTATGGGTCGGGTGGTAATTACTATACTTTCCAGATTATCCTGAATGAAACAAGTAATACCATACAGGTGGTATGGGGACCTACAACAGATGCAACAACAATGGGTGCAAATAATTGTGCAGATGCTTCTACAGAATCGGGAAGCATTGGTTTGCTTGGTGATACCACATCTGATTTCATTAACAGGGTGGTGACCAATGGAACAAATACATGGGCTACTTCTATTGCCGGAGATTCATTAAAATATGTTTGTAATATGTCATCTATAAATGTACCTGCAAACGGATTGACCTATACCTGGACTCCGCCAGCACCGGTTAACATGACTTATGTTTCGAGCACGACAGAATTTTTAAACAACACGCAGGAAGATGTTCAGAATACTTTGGGTGTGCAGATATTAAAAATAGAAGTGGTGACAGCAGGTTTGCTTTCGCCGATGGATATTACGAGTTTAAATCTTACTACCAACGGATGTACAAATGCAGGAACAGATATTGCAAATGCGAAAGTTTATTTCACCGGACCTGATAATGTATTTTCAAATACGAATCAATTTGGTTCTACTGTTAATACGCCAAATGGAGCTTACACAGTTAATGGTTCGCAAACATTATTTGAAGGGACAAATTATTTCTGGGTTACTTATGATTTAGATTTCAGTGCCGGTTATTTTGATACATTGTCAGGATGCTGCACAAATATTACAGGCTCAGGTGGAATGGGAACTCAGGTTCCTTCAATCAGTTGTCCGACGGGTTATCAGTCTATTGCCGCTCCGATGGCATATAATTCATGCACCTCAGTAATTGTTGATAACTTAAATACAGACCCTCAAGGTTCGGTTAATAATCCTATTTTACAAGTGCAGATAATGACCAATACGGGCATTCTTGCTCCTTTTAATATTTTAAGTTTATCATTCAACACTAATGGTTGTACGGATGCTTCGGCAGATATAGCAAATGTAACTATTTATTTTACAGGAATGAGCAATGTATTTTCTATGGCTAATCCATTTGGTTCTTATAGTAATCCCAATGGTGCATATACTGTAACAGGTTCAGCAACTTTATCGGCAGGGACAAATTATTTCTGGGTTACTTATGATATAAAGAACACAGCTATAGTGAGTGATATTTTATCAGGATGCTTTACACAGGTTGTTGGTTCGGGCACTATGGGAACGCATGTCCCTGTAGTATCTTGTCCTGTGGGTTATCAGACTGTTATCCCCACACTTGGCAATTGGACAGCGGTAACTGCTACTGCACCTGATTATAATATGGGAGTAATGGTTTTACTTTCGAATGGAACGGTGATGTGTAAGACGTCGGCTGATGATACTTCGGGTTATGGAAAACGTTGGGATTTACTGACACCTGATATTCATGGAAGTTATATCAATGGCACTTGGTCGCAACTTGCTTCCATGCACGATTCTCGACTTTATTTCTCATCAGAGGTGCTTAAAGATGGACGTGTTTATATTGCAGGAGGGGAGTATGGCACCGGAGTTAATAAAAGTGAGGTTTATAATCCATTGACGGATACCTGGACACAATGTCCTTCGACAGGATATAATTATGGTGATGCGAACTCGGAGATAAGACCCGATGGGACAGTTCTTCAGGCATGTGAATGGAATAATATTTCCTTCATTTATAATCCCCAAACAAATACTTATGGTGGTCAATCCACTATGCAAGGTGGTGTTGATGAATCTGCATGGGTGAAGCTGCCTGATAATAGTATATTATTTGTCAACATTGGAACGGAGCAGTCGGAAAGATATATTCCATCCACGAATCAATGGATTGCAGATGGTAATTTGCCTGTCGAATTGTATGATGCCTATGGAAGTGAAACAGGAGCAGGATTCCTTTTGCCGGATGGAAGGGTTTTCTTTATCGGTGCTACAGGATTCACTGCCTATTATACGCCATCCGGAAATACTAATCCCGGAACATGGATTGCAGGACCAATGGTTCCATGCTACCAGGGAACTCCCGATGCTGCTGCTGCAATGATGGCTGATGGAAAAATTCTTTATGCTGTTTCTCCTGTTCCCATTCCGGGAAATGTTTTTCTGGCGCCAACTATATTCTATGAATTCGATTATCTCACCAACAGGTTTATACAAATCGGTGCACCAGGTGGTGGTACTTCAGTTAACGAACCTTGCTACGTTACCAGTATGGTTGATTTACCTGATGGTTCTGTTCTCTTTGCTCAGCAACAGGAAAACTGGTCGAATATATATTATGTATATACACCTGCAGGTTCGGCTCTTCCTGAAGGTAAACCGATTATCAGTCATATCATTCAGACAAGTTGTGATTCATTTATGATTACCGGGAAATTATTTAATGGTATATCTGAAGGTGCAGCTTATGGTGATGACTGGCAGATGGCAACTAATTATCCTATTGTTCGAGTGATGGAAGGTGGAAATGTTTATTATGCCCGTACCTCTAACTGGAACAGAACCAGCGTTCAGACAGGCAATGCACCTGATACAGCATTATTTGTTCTTCCATCAGGATTGCCCGATACTTCATTCTGGCTACTCCTTTCTGCTAATGGAAACCCATCAGATTCAGTGTTGTTTACTCCTTTTCCTATTGTATCATTTGCCGGATTACCCGATACTATATGTATCACTGATGGAAACATAACTTTGACCGGAAGTCCTGCAGGAGGAACGTTTTCAGGTAGTGGAGTAACGACAAACGTATTTAATCCTTCAACACTTACCACCGGAAGCTATACGATTATTTATTCTTATACTGATAACACGACTGGTTGCCAGGAGGCTTCAAGTCAAACTATATATGTAAGCACTTGTACGGGGATTCCCATTATAGATTATTCAACTAATTCCATGTTTGTTTATCCTAATCCTGCAGAGGGATTGGTTACCATTTCATTTCTATCAAAGGATGCAGGAAATTATGATTTAAAGTTGGTTGATATGTTAGGACGAACGGTTAAAGAAGAAACCAATAAAGCTATTGAAGGAGAGAATAATCATTTGATTTATCTTAGTGGAATTGCAAAGGGAGTGTATCTGATCAGGCTGCAAAAAGGAGATAATTTATTCAAGACAAAATTGATTGTTGAATAAAGAATCAAATTTTCACCGCAGATTAACTCAGAGAAAAGAAATATTTCCTTATTAAATTCTGTCTTAATCTTATGAGTAATCTGTGGTGAGTTATTTTATTTTTATTCATTTTTATTTGCAATTGTTAAAACCGTTTACTAAGTTAGTGCCGTCAAATTATACAAAACTAACCTTTAACTATATTTTTCATGGTAACATCTTACAAAATGAAAGTGGCAATTGCTGACGATTGTCAAATTACCAGGGACCTGCTAAAGGGCTACCTGCATGACTTTCCGGAAATAATGGTAATCATTGAATCTCCGAATGGGAAATTACTTATTGATGAAATAAGGAAAACACCTCCTGATATTGTTTTGATGGATGTTATAATGGGAACAATGAACGGCATTGATGCGACGCGTGAAATAAAACTTATCAATCCCAAAATTCAAATTATCGGATGGTCAGTTCATTGCGACAAACATACTGTTATTGAAATGGTAAAAGCAGGTGCCGTTGCTTTTCTGGATAAAGACACAAAACTAAAAGAGCTAAAAGGATGCATTACTTCTGTACATAAAAAAGGATAT
>OCZT010007087.1_pt1 | contig 11029 bp, 13 predicted proteins | sample 1539031 | NCBI WGS metagenome assembly OCZT01 (sample SAMEA3539308, study PRJEB22396) | soil metagenome | biome: tundra; feature: field; material: soil | place: USA | collected 2010-05 | depth 0.15 m
GGCCATGTCGGCGGCCAGGCGCTTGCCGACCTGGCCCAGGACGCTGGCGTTCTCCTCGATGAAATCGATCAGGCGCTCGACCTTCTCGCCCACCTCAGCGTCACGTACACCCTCGGCGACCGACTCGCCGGCGTCTCGCGCCGCATCCGCGACGGCCTTGCCGGTGTCTTCGCTGCGCGCCTGCAGCTCTTCCATGACGGCGTCGACCACCGACTCGACCTGCTTGGCCACTCCGTTCTTCTTCATTTCCAGGCTCCTCAAAGTGATCGCCGCGACAAAACGCAACTTACCACTCTGGGGCCGGCGATTACTAGCTCGTCGAGGCCGGACCGGGGGCGGGGTGCACGGGCAGGACCAACGGCGGAAGGGGCGGCTGGTTGAAGTTGAAGTCGTTGACCAGGTTGCCGACCTGGGCGAAGCTCTCGCGGACGCTGATGCGAGGGTCGGGACGGCCGTCGGTCTTGGGGTCCAGCCGCATGCTGTTCAGGAAATCGTCCTCGATGAACTTCACGTAGGCGTCCTGGCTCATGGTGCTGGGGTCGATGAAGCCCTTGCGGGCGTACGGGCTGATTACCATGCCCGGGACCCGCAGGCCGAAGCCGTTAGCGTCGACGCTGGGCGGCGTGACGTGGTCGTAGAAACCGCCCCAGTCGTCCCAGGCGAGGAAGATCGCGGTGCTGCTCCACTCGGGGCCCTGCATGGCGGCGTTGATGAGGCTGGTGGTCCACGCCTGGCCGTCACTGAGCTTGCTCGGCGGGTGCTCGCTGTTAGGCCCGCTCGGGGTGATCCAGGTGACGTTGGGCAGGGTGCCTGCCTTGGCGTCCTTGTAGAAGTTGGTGACGTCGGTGATGTTGCCCAGCTGGTTGTCCTGGTGCACGGTGTCGAAGAAGGGAAGAGGGTTCCAGATCCCCGGCGTCTTGGCGTTCTGGTTCACGGGCGGGCAGTCGACGGCGTCGGCGTTCTGACAGTCGGGCTCGGTTCCTTTCTGGACGTAGTACTTCCAGCTGACGTTGGCCTTGTACATCAGGTAGGTGAGGTCGGTCCAGGCGTAGTCGGGCGCGGCGTGGGTCTTGTTGCCCGCCTGGTCGGGCGGGTTGCCGGGACTCTGGAGGGCGTTCCGGCAGCTGTTGGGGTCGGAGTTGGCGCACTTGGCCGACCACTCCGAGACCATGTACAGATGCTGCGGCAGCGACCACGAGGCGTTGGGCTGGAAGAGGTGGTCCTGGAGCGTGTAGTTCTGCGCGTAGGCCCAGTAGTTGGGGAGTTCGCGGGCGTCGTGATAGCCCATCACGTCCGGCGTAACTGAGCCGTTGCAGGCCGGGTTGTGGGTGTTGCCGCAGCCCTTCTTGGCGCCTTCGGCCTGGCTGACGAAGCCGTTCATGGCCCCGCCGGCGATGTCTGCGGTGGCGTTGTTCTGACCGTGAGGGCCGCCACCGTTGACGTCGTTCGAGTCGTGGAAGGAGCAGGCCTGGCCACCGGTGCGCGGGTCGGGAATGCAATTGGTCGCCTTGCCTCCGGAAATCGTGAGGCCGTCGACGCCGGGGTAGGTCCCGAAGTAGGAGTCGAAGCTGCGGTTCTCCTGCATCACCACTATCACGTGCTGGATCTTGTTGATGCCGGTCAGCGAGCCGTTGGTGTTGAGGGGGAGTGGACTCGGGCTGGGGTTGCTGTGCAGGACCACCGACGACGGATTGCAGGCTGCCAGGCCCAGGCTGAAGACTGCCAGGAGAATGAGTTTCCGAGTCGATCCGCGCTTCTTCATGGCTTGAATCTGCTTCTCACAGCTTAGCCGTGGCTTAGACGAGAGCAGCGAGTTTCTGAGAAGCCTGCGGGGTGGCCCGGTTATCAGGGCGCTCCGAGCCCGTTGACGGGCCCACTGCATTTGGTGCATACTCGCGCCAATTCAAGGCCTTAGCTCTCTACACGTCTTCCAAGGAGGCCTCAGATGGACGACAAGTCCCCAAGCCGTCGGCGCGCGGAAACCCGCGTGGCGATGCGCCGCCTGCAGCAGGCTCTTCGGCTCGAGATCAAGCGCAAGGGCATCGATTGCCGCTACGCCGCGCGCTGCCCCGTGGCCAAGGCCAACGCCTGCCCCGGAATCTGCTAGCTATTTTTTGGTTCGCGGCCGCCGCGGGATCTTGAAGCCGCGTGCGGTCAGCCCGTCCTCGACCTCCTTGCAAACGGTCTCGAGGATCTTGACCCGCGCGTAGCGCTTGTCGTCCGCCTCCACCAGCCACCATCGCCCCAGGGGGTGGTCAGTGCGATCGATCATCTCTTCGACGGCGCGCTCGTACTGAGGGCGCTTCTTCCGATTCCGCCAGTCCTCGTCGGTCAGCTTCCACTGCCGGAGGGGGCCCTTGCTGCGCGCCTCGAACCGGCGCAGTTGTTCCGCCGATGAGATGTGAAGCCAGAACTTGATCAGCACCATGCCCTCTTCAGCCAGCGTTCTTTCGAACTCGACGATCTCTCCGTAGGCGCGCGTCCACTGCTCCCTGGTGGAGAACCTCTCTACCCGCTCGACCAGCACCCGCCCGTACCAGCTGCGGTCCAACACCGCCATCCCGCCCCACCCGGGCAGCACGGGCCAGAAACGCCGCAGGAAGTGATGCCCTTCTCGTCGGGAGTGGGCGCCGCGAACTGGGCCACCCGGACGTGTCTTGGGTCCATGGGGCTGACGAGGCGCTTGATCGCGCCGCCCTTGCCGGAGGCGTCCCAACCTTCGAAGACCACGCATATCGGCGGACCCAATCGCTTTTCGCCGATCAGCCCGCCGGCGACCAGGCGCAGGTGGAGCAGGTGCAGCTGCGCCGACGCCAGTCGCGCCGCCTCGTCTTTGCGAGACAGCCTGAGGCTGAGATCGAGCTGGTCGAGCCACCCCATGAGGCCAGCATCGTACGCTGTGAAGCCCGAAAAGGCGCGGGGCCCGACTTGCAAATCAGGGGCCACGCGGACTAGACTCATAAACAATCCTTTATTCAAGGATGTTTTATGAGTGCTCTGACAAACTCTCGCGACCTGAAGGCTCATTTCATCGGTTTGGCCAACCCCACGCGGCTGGCCATCATCGCGCTATTGGTCTCCGGTGAGCGCACCGCTTCGGAGATTGCGCGCAAGCTGAAGCTGAGTCAGCCCCTGCTTTCCTGGCACCTGCGCGTGATGCGACGCGCCGGGCTGGTGGGGACGCGTCGTTCAGGCCGTGAGGTGCTGTGCTCGCTGGATCGCAAGTCGATCCGCGACTACCAGGCGCGATTCAACCAGCTCATCCGTGAGCCCGACATAGGGGTTACCCACCCCGCCATGGCGGTGGCCCCACCCGCAGCTGATAAGGAGATAGCCAATGCCATCTAAGAACGGAAGGGCTGCCGGCGCCCCCAAGACCTCGCCGGCCCGCAAGAAGGTCCGCATCGCCATCGTCGGTGTGGGTAACTGCGCCAGCTCGCTGATCCAGGGCGTGCAGTACTACAGGAACGCCAAGGAGGCTGACAAGGTCCCCGGCCTGATGCACGTCAACCTGGGCGGATACCACATCCGTGACATCGAGTTCGTGGCCGCCTTCGACATCGACAAGGAGAAGGTCGGACGCGACCTCAGCGAGGCCATCTTCCGTGGCCAGAACAACACCGTGAAGTTCGCCAGGGTGCCCAAAATGGGCGTCAAGGTCAATCGCGGCATGACCCACGACGGCCTCGGCAAATACCTCAAGGAGGTCATCCACAAGGCCCCGGGGCATACCGACGACATCGTCAAGGTGCTCAAGGACAGCAAGGCCGACGTCCTCATCAACTACCTACCCGTAGGGTCCGAGGCGGCCACCCGCTGGTACATGGAGCAGGCGCTGACGGCCGGCGTCGCGGTGGTCAACTGCATGCCCGTCTTCATCGCCCGCGAGCCCTACTGGCAGAAGCGCTTCGAGGACAGGGGGCTCCCCATCATCGGCGACGACATCAAGTCCCAGGTCGGTGCCACCATCGTGCACCGTGTCCTGACTCGCCTCTTTGAGGACCGTGGCGTCGAGCTGCAGAACACTTATCAGCTCAACTTCGGCGGCAACACCGACTTCCTCAACATGCTCGAGCGCGAGCGGCTGGAGTCGAAGAAGATCTCCAAGACCAACGCCGTCACCAGCCAGCTCGACAACCCCATCGATGCCAAGCACGTCCATGTCGGCCCGTCCGACTACGTGCCCTGGCTGAGTGACCGCAAGTGGGCCTTCATCCGGCTCGAGGGCAAGTCGTTCGGTGACGTGCCCCTGAACATGGAGCTGAAGCTCGAGGTCCACGACAGCCCCAACAGCGCCGGCATCGTCATCGACGCGGTGCGCTTCTGCAAGCTGGCGCTCGACAACAAGATCTCGGGATCGCTCTTCGGCCCCAGCTCGTGGCTGATGAAATCTCCGCCGGCGCAGTACCACGACGACGTCGCCCATCGCCTGGCCGAGGAGTTCATCGCCAAGCCTGTCGGCAAGCCGGGCAAGAGCCCGGCCAAGCCCCGGGTCGCCGCCACGGCTCCCAAGCGCAAGGTCGCCGCAACGTCAGCCAAGGCCAATGTCGCCGCAGCGGCTCCCAGGGGCAAGGCCGCAGCCTCGGCACCGGCTGTTCGCAAGGCGCGCAAGCTGACCGCCAAGGCGGCCGTGACGAACAATGGCAACGGTAAGGGCGAGGGAGCGACCGCGCTGGCGGCCAAGACCATCGCCGCGCCGGCTAAGCCCAAGGCCCCGGCCAAGGCCGCTCGACGAGTTGTGGTGCGTTCTCGCGCCAAGGCGGCCAAAAGCTGAGGCCGCCGCTGCGGCCGCGAGCAGGCCTCTAGGACCAGCCGGGTGAGGAGATGGTGAGAGATCTCGGTGGCGCGATCTTCGTCGGGGGCGGCGCGTTGAGTCGCCTGCTGCCGTCGTCCCTGCGCTACGGGGTCGCCGGCCTAGGAGGCAAAGTCGGCTTCCGGCTGGTCGGCCGGACCCGCCGCCAGGCTTTGGAGAACTACGCCGGAATCCTCCACCAGCCGGAGTCATCGCCCGAGGTCCACCGGGTCGCTCGGGAGGCGTTGGTCGGCTACGCCAAGCTGATGGCTGATTTTGTCCTCCTCCCCACGCTCACCCCCGAGCGTGTCCGCGCGATGGTGGACTGGGACGGCATCGAGCACATCCACAAAGCCCGCGAGAAGGGAAAAGGCGTGATCGTGGTCACGCCCCACTTCGGCAACTGGGACATCGCTGCCGCCGCCACCACTGCTGTCGGCCTGCCCTTGACGGCGGTGACCGAGCACCACGGCACCAGCGACCTCAACCGCCGAGTCGTGGAGGCTCGACAGCGCATCGGCATGAACGTGGTGCCGCTGGGGGTCACCGCGGGCAAGGCGGTGATCACAGCGCTGCGGCGCAACGAATTGGTGGCGCTGGTCTGCGACCTGCCACCCAAAGAAGGCCGATCGGTCCGGGTGAGGATTTGTGGGCAGGAGGCGGTGGTACCGGCCGGCCCGGCGCTGTTGGCCCTACGCTCCAGCGCCCCCGTGCTGCCGTTTGTCTGCCGCCGGCTCCCCGATGACCGCTACCGGGTCGAAGTCCAGCCGCCGGTGAGCTTCGAGGCCACCAACGACAAAGATCGAAACGTCGAGCGCCTAGCCCAGGCGATCATGGACCGCTTCGACCCCATCCTTCGCGCCAACCCCGAGCAGTGGTACCTGTTCTCACCGATGTGGCACCACGAGGGCCAGGCGCCCGCGGAGTCCACTTTGGCGGTGGCCGGATGAGACAGCGGGTCGAGCCGGCCTGTCGCGTCATGGCCTTCATGCTGGCGGACTTCTTCTTCGGGCTGCTGCCCCGCAAATTTTCCTACTTCGTCGTGACCACCGTGGGCTGGATCGCGGCGACCTGCTTCAAGGGTCGAGTTTCCGGGCTGGTCGCCAACCTCAGGCAGGTTTTCCCGGACTACGACGAGACGCAGATCACCGACCTGATGCAGCGCAACGCCAAGAACTACGGCAAGTTCTGGGTAGACCTGTTCAAGATGCCCCACCTCAAGCCGGCGTACAGCCGCTCGCTGGCTGTCATCGAAGGCCGCGAACACCTCGACGCCATCCTCGCCCGTGGCAACGGATGCATCGTCGTCACCATCCACATGGGTGGCTGGGAGGGTTGCACGGCGCTCTGGGGAAGCCTTGACGAGTACCGCAGCTCGCTGGTCGCCGAGGTCCTCGAGCCGCCGGCGCTGTGGCGTCGGCTACTCGAGTTGCGCCAGTCCAGCGGCATCCAGATCATCCCGCTGGGCCGCACCGCCCCGCGCATCATCCTGCGTCTGCTCAAGGACAACACCATCGTCGCCGGTGCCATCGACCGCGACATCCTGGGCACCGGCAAGCCCTTCCAGTTCTTCGGCGCCACCGTCAGCATGCCCAGCGGCCTCGTCGACGTGGCCCAGCGCACCGGCGCCGGGATCCTTCCCGTGATCTGCCTGCGCGAGCCCGACGACACGTACCGTTTTGTCGGCTTCGAGCCGGTCTGGGTGGGGCCGGAGGACGGCGCCGTCGATGACGCCATGGGTAAGCTGCTCCGCCTCTTCGAGGACTGCATCCGCCGCTATCCCGACCAGTGGCACGTGATGGAACCGATCTGGCTGGCGAAAGAGCCCAAGTCGGCCGGCGACGCGGCGATCAGCACCGCGGTCCAGGTCTTCCCGGCCGCCCTCGACCAGCCAGCCGAGGAGGTCAACGTTGGGTAAGGCCGACATGCACATCCACACGTCGTGCAACGACGGCACCGCCAGCGTGCGAGAGATCCTCGACTACGCTGGCGACCACACTGACCTCGACGTGCTGGCGATCACCGACCACGACCGGTTGCACGGCGCCCAGGAGGCGGTGCAAATGTCGGACGACTACCCCTTCGAGATCGTACCCGGGGTCGAGATGACAACCCTCGAAGGTCACTGCCTCTGTCTCTTCGTCGACAAGCCGATCAAGATGTGGCGTTCGCTGGAGTGGACCATCGGGCAGGCCCACGAGCAGGGCGCCATCGTGGTGGCGCCGCACCCGATGTCGATGCTGACGCGCAGCATCGGCCGGTGGTCGTTCGAGCGGGTGATGAAGAACAAGAGCCCCGAGATCTACTTCGACGCCGTCGAAACCCTCAACCCCAGCTACGCCGGCAGGATCGCGGAGCCCAAGGTCCGCGCCCTCAACCGTGAGCGCTGGCATCTGGCCGAGGTCGGCAACTCTGATTCGCACCATCGCGAGGGCGTGGGCAGCGCATACACCGTATTCGAGGGCGCCACCGCCGCCGACTTCCGCCGTGCCCTCGGCATCCACGCCACCAGCGCCGAGGGCGAGCACTGGGACCTCGCCACCCACCTGCTGGTGGCGCGCCGAAAGTTCGACTCCTTCCGTGGCAACGTCCGCCGGGGCCCCGGCCACATGCTCCGCCGGCTGAGGACCGAAGCCTGATCATGGGTGAGATGAAGATCGCCCTGGTCTCGCCGTACGACTTCTCCCACCCCGGCGGGGTTACCGAGCACATCAGCAACCTTGCTCGGGAACTGCGGGGCAGGGGAGCAACCGTCAAGTTGATGGCGCCGGCGTCCAAGGACCTCCCGGCAGAGTACGACGACATCATGGGGAGCCCCGACTTTTATCGCATCGGGCGCTCTTTCCCGATCCCCGCCAACGGCTCGATCGCGCGCATCACCATGAGCTTCCACCTGGCGCGCTGGATCAACCGCATCCTCGAGGCGGAGCGTTTCGACGTCGTGCACTTCCATGAGCCGCTGATGCCGGCGCTGCCGATCACGGTGCTGCGCGCGTCGCACACCTGCAACGTCGGCACCTTCCACGCCTACGCCAAGTCGAGCACCGCCTACTACTACAGCCGGCGCCTGGTGCGCCGCTACTTCCGCAAGCTGCACGGCCTGATCGCGGTGTCCGACCCGGCGCGGGATTTCGTCAGCCACTACTTCCCCGGCGACTATCGCGTCGTTCCCAACGGCGTCGACCTGGCTCGCTTCAGCGAGGGCGTGAGCCCGCTGCCGCAGTTCCGCGACGGCAAGCTCAACCTGCTCTTCGTGGGGCGGCTGGAGAAGCGCAAGGGTCTCGGCATTTTGCTGCGCGCCTATGTCCAGCTGAAGCAGCGGATCCCGCATCTGCGCCTCATCGTGGTCGGCGACGGCCGCATGCGCAAGGGCTACGAAAGCTACATCGATGCCTACAACATCCCCGACATCGTGATGGCCGGGTATGTCAGCCCCGACGAACTGCCCCGCTACCACGCCAGCGCCGACATCTTCTGCGCCCCCAACACCGGCAAGGAGAGCTTCGGGATTGTGCTGCTGGAGGCGATGGCGGCCGGCCTGCCGGTGGTCGCCACCGACATCCCCGGCTTCAGCCAGGTCGTCAGTCCCGGCCGCCACGGCATCCTGGTTCGCAAGGACGACGCTGTCAGCCTGGCCTCAGCCATCAACCTGCTCGCCGACGACCCCGGGTTGCGAACGCGACTCGGCGCCGAGGGACTCGCCACCGCCGCCTCGTACTCCTGGGACCGCGTCGTCGACCAGGTTGTCCAGGTCTACGAGGAGTCGCTGTCGAGGTTCAACCCCAATCGCATCAGCATGGAGGAAGAGCGTGTTCACTACGCGATTCCAGGCCTGGGTTAGGCGGCTCGCGATGCGGGCGATGGCTCGCATCCAGCGCCTCCCGATCACGCCCAACCAGCTGACCATCACCGGGCTCGCGATCACCTGCCTGGCCGGCGCCTTGGTGGCCCTGGATCATCCCTTCTCCGGCGGTCTGGTGCTGCTCTTCGCCGGCGTCTTCGACATCTTCGACGGCGCCTTGGCCCGGGCCTCCAACCGCTCCTACCGGTATGGCGCCTTTCTCGACTCCACCACCGACCGCATGTCCGAAGGCGTGATCATGCTGTCGGTGGCGATCTACTTCGAGCGCCGCGGCATCGCCGTTGGACCGGTGCTGGTGGTGCTTGCCACCGCCGGCTCATACCTTGTCAGCTATGTCCGGGCGCGGGCTCAGAGCCTCGGATTCACCTGCGACGGCGGCCTGCTGGCGCGGCCCGAAAGAGTGCTACTCACCGTGGCTGGCCTGCTGCTGACCCCGATTCATCCCGGCGGCTTGCTGGCGGTGGTGACGATCCTGGCGATCTTCACCAACTTCACCGCGATCCAGCGCGTCTGGATCGTCTGGCGCCAGTCCCGGCAGACCATCGAGACGGATCGCCCGGTGCCTCCGGAGCCGGTCAGGGCCAAGGTCGAAGACCTCGAGGTCCGACCCGGTCCCGAGCCGGCGGGTGGCTGAGCCGGCGCAATCGCGCCAATCGCGCCAATCCTGGTGGGCCCGGCTCCGCCAGGACATGGGCCGTCGCATCGAGCATCGTGGCTTCGTCCTCTGGTACCTGATCTGCGAGCGGGGTATTCGCGGGATCCTCGTCTTCGGATTTGGCCTCTACCTCTTCACTGTCCAAGCCAGCCAGATCCCGGCGGCGGTGGATAGCTTCGAGGTGCAGTTTGGGCTGGCAGAGGGGGGTGGAGGATTGATCGACCAGCTGCTCCACTATGTCCTCGGGCAGGTCGAGGGGCTCTCCGCCACCAGCGTGACCCTGATCGCGGTTGGGAGTGTCCTCTACGGGCTGTTGGAGATGCTCGAGGCCGGCGGGCTCGTCCTGCGCCGGCGCTGGGCCGAGTACCTGGTCGTCATAGCCACCGGTTTCGGTATTCCTATCGAGGTGCGCGAGGTGCTGGTGCACGCGACCTGGTTGCGTGTCGGATTATTGGTCATCAATATCGCGATCGTGGTCTACCTAGTGCTGCGCAAACGGCTCTTTATCCTTGACGAGGGCGACAACGCATGAGCGACTCGCAGCTTCCCCTGGACCACGCGTCTGATGAGCCGAGACGGGTTGCCGACTCGCAGGTGGTGATGAGCATGCAGATGAACCCGGCCGATGCCAACCCCTTGGGCGACGTGCATGGCGGCACCGTCATGAAGCTCGTCGACACCGCCGCCGGGGTGTGCGCCATGCGTCACTGCCGGACGCGGGTGGTGACCGCGACGATGGATTCGATGAGCTTCCTGCACCCGGTCTACGTGGGCAACGTGCTCACCCTTTACGCCTCGGTCAACGACACTGGCAATACCTCGCTGGAGATCGGCGTCCGCGTCGAGGCCGAGAACATCCGCACCGGGGAGAAGCTGCACACCAGCAGCGCCTACCTGGTCTTCGTGGCCCTGGATGAGCAAGGCAAGCCGACGCCGGTGCCGCCGCTTTTGGTCGAGACCGAGGACGAGCGCCGCCGCCAGGCCCACGCCAAGATCCGGCGCGAAAGCCGAAAGGCGCGTCAGGAGGCGATCAAGCGCACCATCGACCCGGGCTTCATCGCCGAGTCGAGCTAGCGCAGCGGGTCTAGCAGAACCCCGGGATTGAGAACGCCGGCCGGGTCGAGGGCGGACTTGGCTGCCCGGAAGGCGGTGGCGAAGACGTCGGGGCGCTGCCTGTCATACCAGGGCCGGTGGTCGCGGCCAGTGGCGTGGTGGTGGGTGATGGTGCCGCCTTCGTTCGCCACGACTTCGGAGACCGCTGCCTTGACCTCGTCCCATTGGGCGACCTGGTCGCCCCAGCGGCCGGGGGCAATGACACTGAAGTAGGGCGCTGGTCCATCGGGGTACACGTGCGTGAAGCGGCAGGTGACGATGCCTCCGCCGCAGACCTCATCCACGGCGCGGCGGGCCTCCGCCATGACCCGGGCGCAGAGGTCGCCGAACCGATCCCAGGTGCAAGCGGTCTCGAAGGTGTCGACCACGACGCCCATCCGGATCAGCGCGTCGCGCGTATAGGGAGCGCGGACGAAGCTGCTCCGCCACGTGCCCGCGGCCCCCTGCCGGCTGGCCTGGTCGACATTCTCCTGGTCGGAATACCGGGCGCCCTCGCCGGCGTCGCCGGCATGGTCGCGGCAGATCTCCAGAGCGCGATCCATCCAAGGGCCCACCGGGTGATCCGCGGATTCGAAGCCCAGCACCAGCAGCGCGCCGACGCCGCCGG
>OCZT010007088.1_pt1 | contig 11029 bp, 12 predicted proteins | sample 1539031 | NCBI WGS metagenome assembly OCZT01 (sample SAMEA3539308, study PRJEB22396) | soil metagenome | biome: tundra; feature: field; material: soil | place: USA | collected 2010-05 | depth 0.15 m
CGCCGACCTCGACCGGCAGCATCGAGTCCTGCAGCGCCGCCAGCTCGCCGTCGGCTCGGGCGGCCGCGTCCAGGGCGCCGTCGATGAACCCCTTCACGCCCGTCGAGGGAGCGCCCTGGGACGCCGGCGCGAACGTGCGCGCCGGCAACTCGTGGCGCGTCGCGAACCCGGTATAGGCGCGTTGCGCGCGGCCGTAGGCCACCTGCACCGGGCGAAACAGCTCGCGCTCGAGGCGGTCTGCGGTCTGCTCGTCGAGCAGCTCGTACGCCTCCCCGAGCGCCGCCAGCGCGACCCCGATCTCCCCGATCGCGCGGGCGATCGCGTCGAGCAGTTGTTGGCGGCCCTCGGCGGTGGTGTAGGTCATGGGTCCAGGGTATTGGGTCTGGCGGGGAGATTGCAGAGGTTCCAGCGGGGATGTTGCAAGATTTCCAGCGGGGAGATTGCAAGGTTTCTGAGGGTGCGCCGAACCCTCAGCGCCGTGCGTATCACGTGTGATACAAATTCAGGATGACCGAGGTCAGCATTCGCGAGCTGCGCAATCACGGCGGCGACGTGGTCGATCGCGCTGCCCGTGGCGAGGAGATCACGATCACACGCTCCGGAAAGGCGGTTGCCAGGCTGCGGGCGGCTGCTCAGCCTCCCCTGTCGGCTCAGTCGCTGCTGGCCCGTTGGCGCCGGCTGCCAGCCGTCGATCCGGTCGCGTTGCGGGCGGACGTTGACGAGATCATGGATGCCCGCCTGTGAGCGACGATGCGCCAAGCCCGGCGGATGACGCCCCGGATCGGACCGATGACGCTGGGGATCGGACTCGTGGCATTCTCGACACTTCGACCGTCATCTTGCTGGCGCGTCTCGCGGATGCCGATGTGTTGCCCGCTGAGCCGCTCGTCACGGCCGTGACCCTTGCCGAGCTGTCGGTCGGACCACTTGTGACAGAAGATCAAGAGGAGCGTGCCGCCCGCCAAGCGCATCTTCAGCAAGCCGAGGCGGACTTCGACCCGTTGCCCTTCGACGCCGACGCCGCACGTGCGTTTGGACGTGTCGCCGCATCGCTGCGCCGCGCGGGCCGCAAGCCCGCAGCCAGGACCTACGACGCGATGATCGCAGCGACGGCCGTAGCGAACGACCTGCCGGTCTTCACCTGCAATCCCGCTGATTTCGAAGGGATCGACGATCTCCGGGTGGTCGTCGTGCCGGTTCCTGAGGATCCTGACCCGTCGTAGAGGTCCCGTACAAGACGGATGTCGGGCGGCTGCGCTCCGGTGAAAAACCGCCGCGGCGAGCGCGGTTTGAGGCTCAGCGACCCAGCGTGCGCACCAGCTCGCGGGCGCGTCTGCGCAGCTCGCCGATCAGCTCGCGCACCTCCTGCAGCCCCGCGCGCAGCTCGGCGTCGCCGACCTCGACCGGCAGCATCGAGTCCTGCAGCGCCGCCAGCTCGCCGTCGGCCGTCTGCGGTGGTGTAGGTCATGGGGTCCAGGGTATTCTTCTCTGCCCCGCGGCCGAGCCGTGTGGAATAGTGCCGCCTCGACCGTACTACGACGGAGGACGATGTGACCACCCGCAAGCCGGCGCCACGCACCAGTCTGACCACGCGCACCACGTGCCGCATCTGCGGCTGCCCGCACCTCGCGCCGGTGCTGTCGCTCGGCAAGCAGCGCATCGCGGGGGCGTTCGCGGATCCCGGCGGCGAGGAGCCCGTCGAGCGAGCGATCCCGCTCGAGCTCGTGCGCTGCGACATGACGCGCGAGCAGGAGGCGTGCGGCCTGATCCAGACGAAGCACACGGTCCCCGGTTCGATCCTCTACAGCTCCTACTGGTATCGCAGCGGGGTCAACCGCACGATGACCGAGAACCTCCACGGCATAGCCCGCGGGGTTGAGGCGATCGTGTCGCTGGAGGCGGGCGATCTCGTCGTCGACATCGGCTGCAACGACGGCACGCTGCTGGACGGCTATGAGACCGAGGGGTTGCGCTACCTCGGCTTTGACCCCTCCGACGTGGCGCGATATGCGATCGCAAAGGGATACGACGTCGTCAACGACTTCTACTCGGCGCAGGCGCTGCGAGCACGCCGTCCCGACCAGAAGGCCAAGGCGATCACGAGCATCGCGATGTTCTACGACCTCGAGTACCCGCGCACGTTCGTCGCCGATGTCGCCGAGGCGCTCGCGGAGGGCGGCATCTGGGTGATCGAGCTCCATTATCTCCCGATGATGCTGGAGGCCAACGCCTTCGACGCGATCGTTCATGAGCACCTCGAGTACTACTCGCTCGCCGTGATCGAGCGACTCGTCGGCGAGGAGGGCCTCGAGGTGATCTCCGCCGAGCTCAACGACATGAACGGCGGATCGATCCGCCTGTTCATCGGGCACGCCGGCCAGCATGAGCGCACGCCCGAGCAGCTCGAGGCGCTGAGCGCGCTGCGCGTGCAGGAGTTCGAGCTGGCGCTCGACTCACCCGAGCCCTATGAGGCGTTCCGGCTGGGCGCGGAACGAGTCCGCGACGATCTCGTGACGATGTGCAAGCAGCTCCACGGCGAAGGCAAGAAGATCCACGTCTACGGCGCTTCGACGAAGGGCAACACGATTCTTCAGTACGCCGGTCTCGACAGCAGCTACATCGAGGCTGCCGCCGACCGCAATCCGGACAAGTTCGGCTCCGAGACGATCGCCACGAAGATCCCGATCATCAGCGAGGAGGACTCACGGGCGATGAACCCGGACTACTACCTCGCCCTGCCCTGGCACTTCCTCGACGAGTTTCTCGAGCGCGAGCAGGAGTTCCTGAAGCGCGGAGGGAAGTTCATCGTGCCGCTGCCGGAGGTTCGGGTCGTAGGCGCGTGAGGATCGGGCTCGTCGCCCGCTTCCTGGGAGAACCGATCGGCCTCGGCACCTACGCCGTCAACCTGCTGCGCGCCCTCGACAGCCACGACGACGAACACGAATACTTCATCTACACGCCGGCGTGGAGCGACGTGCCGCCGCTCGGGCCGCGCTTTCAGGTTCGTCGCTCCTACGCCCCGCGCGGCTCGCGGGCGGCGCTCACGCTGTGGGACCAGACCCTGCCGGCGGCCGCGGCCGCGCGCGAGCCGGTCGATCTGGTCCACTACTTGCACCCCGCCGGACCCCCCTTCTCACCAGGCCGCCCGGTGGTCGTCAACCTGCTGGACGCGATTCGCTGGGTGGTGCCCGGCTATCGCCTGCCCTACCCGTACGACTGGCTTGAACGGCGCGCCGTGCGCCGCGCCGACCTCCTGCTGACGCTCTCCGAGAGCGCGCGCGCGGACATAGAGAGCGTGCTCGGTGTCCCGCGCGGGAAGATCCGTGTCACCTACCTCGGGGGCCCCCCACTTGATCCCGAGCCGTCGTCCAAGGAACCCTACTTCCTGTTCGTCGGCGGCACCGAGAAGCGCAAGAACCTCACCGCCGTCCTGGAGGCGTTTAAGTCAGTCGAGGGATTCGAGCTACGCGTGGTGGGCGCAAACAAAGCCTCCCCCGTCCACGACGCACGGCGCGAGCAAAGCGGTGTCCACTGGCTCGGCCACGTCAGCGAGGAGGAGCTCGTGGAGCTGTATCGCCACGCCACGGCCCTCGTCTTTCCAAGCCGCTACGAGGGCTTCGGGCTGCCCATACTCGAGGCTATGGCGCGTCGCACGCCGGTGATCGCCTCCAACTGCTCGTCGATTCCCGAGGTGGCGCGCGGTGCGGCGATTCTGGTCGATCCCGACGATGTCGAAGGGTTGCGCGATGCGATCCGGCGTGTCGCCGGCGATGCGGGCCTGCGCGAAGACATGACCAGGCGCGGCGTTGAGGTCGTGTCCAGCTTCAGCTGGGATGAGACGGCGCGCGCCACCGTGGCCGCCTACGAGGAGCTCGGCGCGGTGCGGTGACCTCCTCTCAAAGGCGCATGATTCCGCACGGCCTACGGATGCACTACATCCCCGCCCCGCTGCTGGTCAAGCGCGCCGTCGTGCTGCGCTGGCGGCCGGTCTACTGAGCGAGGCTCGTGCGGCGCGCAGCGCGCGCGTCGAATGGCGCGCCGCCACGAAACCGCTATGCGGGGCGTGGTCGTAGAGCTCGCGGTAGAGCCGGTAGCGCGAGCCGGGCTCGCCGTAGGCCCGGCGGGTGATCCGACGCAGCTCGGCCAACTCCTCGGGCCGCTCGCGGGCGACCGCGTACCGCATGTCGAGCGCCAGCCACAGCGGGAACTCCGCCCTCACCGCGCGGCGGACGTGGGCGGCCTCGGCGCTGCCGGCCCCGAAGTAGGCCGCGGCAAGCTCGTGGTAGCCGTCGATCACCTTGGCGTACCGGTTGACGATCCCGCGGTCCAGGAAGGAGTCGTTCCCGCCGCGCGCGAGCACATAGGAGTCGGGCAGGTAGTCGAACGTGACGCCCTGCGCGATCATCGCGAACAGCCGCGCCACGTGAGCGAACAGGCTGCCAACGAACCGTTCCTCGAGGCCGATCCCTTCCCATCGCTCACGGCTGAACACGATCGTGCCGAGGAAGCTGAAGAACGCGAGCGTCGTGCTCGCTCGCGCGAAATAGCTGAGCCGGTGGTCGCGTACGGAGAAGTCGAAGCGCGTCTCGCCGGGGATCTGCGCGACCTCGCCCTCGAAGAGCGGCTCCATCTGAAGGGAGCAGTACGTGACCCCGCACAGCAGCAGCTCAGCGCCGCCGTCGAGCCGGGCGAGCATTCGGGCCAACGCACCCGGTCGCATCGTGTCGTCAGCACCGAACAGCCAGCAGTACTCGCCGCGTGCGAGCGCCACGGTGCGCGCCATGTCGCGGTCGATCCCACCCCGCTCGGGCTGGCGGTGGTAGCGGATCTGCGGGTGGCGCTGCGCGAACGCGCCGACGACCTCGGCGGTGTCGTCGGTCGAGCCGCCGTCGAGCACGACGATCTCGACGCCGTCCTGGAGTTGCGCGGCGATGCTCTGGAGCGTCTCGCCGATGAACGCGCCGAAGTTGTACGTCGGAATACACACGGAGAGTCGCATCGCCGCGTTACCGTCGCGAGCCCTTGGACCGGAGATAGTCGAACGGCTGTCTCAGGCGTCGCTTGACGGGTGTCGGTAGGTAGGCCCCGACACGAGTGGCCATGCGGTTGCTGAGGAATTTGCCTCGGTGCTCCCAACGCTGGCGCACCTTCGCCCGTTGGAATCTCCTGATCTCATCGGGTCGCACGAGCTCCATGTCGGACTCGTGGGCATACCACTCATTTACGCCGGTGCGACGGAAATGCACGTACCCGTGTTCGGACATGTGTCTTCCCACTCGCGGATCGCCACTAGACGCGCGCGGATCGTCACTCGCCGAGTTATCCTCGATAATCACGATCCGTGGCCTGTGTGCCTCGAGCGTAAAACCCTCGAGCACAGCCATCTCGTGGCCCTCGACATCGATCGTGATGAACTGGATCTCGGGAAAGGCGGCCTCGGCGAGCAGGCTGTCGAGCGTGGCTGTGCGAACCGTTATCTCCTTGATCGCGCCACCGACCTGCTCGACCCATTTGAGACGATCTGAAGTGAGATCGAGCGTGGACATCTGCTCGACGTTCTCGGCGACGAAGAAGCTCGCCACACCCTCCCTATTGCTCGCAGCACAGTTGACCACGGTGCTGGCGCGGTGTCTATGGATCTCCTGCACCAGAGCGGGAATCGGCTCGATCAAGAGGCAGTGCCAGCCACGTTTCTCGAAGAGATAGCTTGCACTTCCGGTCCGCCCGTCGTAAGCCCCTACCTCGACACAGTACCCCTCGGCCCGATCGCCGAAGATCTCCTGAAGAATGCTGTCCTCGGCGAACTGGCCGTGTGACTGCGACTCGGCGTTGATGGGCAGGTTCATATTCATACGGCGGGACGGTGGCGCCGGAAGAGAGCCTCCCGAATCTCCTCGGGGATCAGCCCAAGCACCAACAGAGCCGCGATGTAGATCGCGGACCCGAGCACCGCCGAGGCGAGCGGGGAAACACCCAATACGACCGCGACGGCACCCGCGGTCAGAGTCGCCGCGGCGGCCCGCAGAACGTAGCCGGGGTTGAACCGCAGCTCGGGTCGCGTATGGGCGAGCGACCACTCGTAGCAGAGGCTCAGCGTCAACTCGGCCGCGACCAGCGCGATCGCGGCACCCTTGGCCCCGTAAGCACTGATCAGCGGCACCCCGGCGGCCAGCACGACGGTGAGGGCGATCGCGTTCGACGCAAGCATCGCATGCAAGCGGTCGAGCGACAGCAAGGCATAGCCGCGGGCGCCGATGACGAAGGTTCCCAGAAGAGCGACGGAGAGGATTCGAAGCACGTCGGCCGAGGGCCCAAACCCGGGACCGGCGATGACCCGGATAGCGAACCCGGCCCCCAGGAACAGGCCGAGGGCGACGCCGCAGCCGACGATCAGCATCGTCTCCGCGAGCTTCCGGCTCGCGTAGGCGAATCGCTCCGAATCGTCCCGCGCAGCGCGGGCGAGGAGCGGAAGGGACGTGGAGACGAGCAGCGGCGGCACCGTGGTGAACGCGGCCAGTACGCGGAACGACACGCCGAAGTACCCGGTCTGCGCCGAGCTCGACAGGACCGACACCATGACCTGAGCGATCTGGAAGTAGACGACCGAGAGGACGACGGCGGCGGAGTAGGGCAGGATCCGACCGACCATCCGGCGCCACTCCCGCGTCTCGATCTTCGGAATCAGCCGGGAGTCGCGACCGCCGACCACCACCGTCACCACCAGCACTGGAATGACGACGGGCAGTTGCAGCGCGAAGAAGGGGAGCAGGCCGGCGCCGGCGAGCGCCAGCAGCAGGGCCTCGATCGCCACCCCGACCTGGATCGCGAGCTGGAACCCGGCCACCAACCCGAACCGAAGGCGGACCTGAAGCGGGATCGAGCACCCGTCTTGGACGACGAGCACGACCATGCCGGCTCCGGCGATGACGGTCCCGATCACCATCACGGCCGGGTAGCCCACGAGCAGGCCGAAGAGCACCGCGATCACGAGGCCGCTCAGCGCGATCGCGATGCGGATCCCGAGCAGATTCCGCAGGAACCGCTGGCCGTCTGATCGTGGTCCGGTCGAGTACTCACGCACGGCGATGCCGGTGAGGCCCAGATCGCTGACGGTGGCTACGATCGTGACGAGCGCAGTCACCGTAGTGAAGTGGCCGGTGTCGATCAGGCCGAGGTGTCGGATGACAACGGCACTCGAGGCCACCGTAGCCAGTGTGCCGATCCCGTAACCGCCGAACCGCAGCAGGCTGCCGCGGACCACGGCCGTACCGGCCTCGGTGGTATCGAGGATGTCCACGTGCGCCTCCTCCGACGAGCCGGCCAGCGCCGGATCGCCGTCGGCTGGGAGCGTCGATACCATTCAGGGACAGGATATTGGACCATCGGCGTCCCGCTGGAGCGCGAAAAGCGCCGGGCGGATCCACGTCGGGGCCGCCGACTCTCCCAAATGCACATCGCGCTCGTCCACCATCACGTCGGCGGAAAGGCCGGCGGCGGCGGCGGTGTGCGGCTGATGCTCGAGCTCGGCACCGGGCTGGTCAGGCGCGGCCATCGTGTCACTGTCGCGTGTCATGACTACGTTCCCGGCAGCGAGTTCTCCTACGCGTCGGACCAGCTGGAGATCCGGTCGGTCAGGCGCGGCATCTCCGAGATGCCGTTCGGAAACCGGGCGCTGGCAAGGCACTTCTGGCTCGACATGCCGAAGGTCGCCCAGCTGGTCCCGGCCGACGCAGACGTTGTCAACGCCCACGAGTGGCTCGCGCTGCGACCCGCGCGCATCGCCGCCGGGCGCCTGTCGGTTCCGCTCGTATGGACTCGCAACGACGAGTCGCTGTGGGAGCGCGCGATCGTGCCGCAGATGACGATCACCGGCCCGCGTTCGCCGCTGCGCCGGGTGGTGCAGGCTGCCCTGACGTGGCCGGATCTGCTCGATGCGCGCCGCGCCAGCGCGATCGCGGTGCTCAGCGCCCAGCAGGTCGAGATGGTCCGTCGCAGCTATCGCAAGGAGGCCCTCGTCGTCCCGGTCGGACCACCGCCACACTTCTTCGATCCACCCGACCGGGCGGCAGCGCGCGCCCGGCTCGGCATCCCGGACGACGTCTTCCTGGTCGTGGGCTCGGGCATCCTCGTCGAGCACCGCCGGTTCGAGGATCTCGTCGAAGCGATGTCGCTGCTGGCCGACGATCCGCAGGTCCACGCGCTGATCGCCGGCTCGGACCACGTCGACCCCGCCTACGCGGACCGGCTGGCCGCGCAGATCGCCGCGCGCGACCTGGCCGCCCGCGTGACGCTGCCCCGCCGATCGCTGTCCGAGGCGGAGCTGAAGGACACGTACGCCGCCGCCGACGTCTTCGTGATCTTGAGCCAGCGCTACGCGTGGGGTCTCGCGCCGCTCGAGGCGATCGCCTCGGGAACGCCCGTGATCCTCACGCCGGGCGCGGGCGTCTACGACGTTCTCGCCGGCCGCCCGGGCGTGCAGGTGGTCCCGGCGCAGGACCCGCGAGCGACGGCAGACGCGATCCGCCGCTGGCGCTCGGGCGACGGGCGCCAGGGACTCGAGTCGACGCGCACATGGCTGCGCGAGGAGTATGCGCTCGACTCCTACGTGGCGCGGATGGAGCAGATCTACGCGGACGTGGTCGACGCCCACCCGCGCGGGCGCGTCGGCTCGCGCTGAGTCAACTTCCGCGCGTCGCCCGCTCGAGTGCCGCCAGCGTGAGCTCGGCGAAGCGCGCCCAGGTGAACTCGCGCGCGCGCTCGAGCGCAAGGGCACCGAGCTCGGCTCGACGCGCCGGCGACTCCAGCAGTCGTTCCAGGCCTGCCGCGATGCTCGCTACGTCGCTCGCATCGGCGTACTCGACCGCGTCTCCGCCGACCTCTGGCAGCGAGGAGACGTTTGACGTGAGCACCGCCGCCCCGGCGGCCATCGCCTCCAGCACGGGCAGCCCGAAGCCCTCGCCGAGCGATGGGTAGCAGAACACCGCGCAGCGACGATAAAGCTCCGCCAGGGCTGCGTCGGTGACGTACCCGAGCAGCGTGCAGCTCTCACCCAGCGAGTGCAGCGCGCTCAGCGTCTCGCCCGTCTCCCAGCCGAGGGCGCCGACGACTACGAGCGGATGCCGGTCCTGGAACTCCGCGGGCAGTCTGCTGTAGGCGTCGACAAGGCGGGGCAGGTTCTTGCGCGGCTCGAGTGTCCCCACCGCGAGCACAAAGCCGGGCGATGGCAGCTCCGCCGCCTCCGCCGAATTGAGCTCCGCGACGAGCGCCGGCGCGACGCCGAGCAGCGCGACCGTCGTTCGCTTCGCCGCGAGAGGATGGCGCGCGGCGAGCGCGTCTGCGGTGGCCTGGGAGATCGCGATGAACGCCGCAGAGCGTCGAACTGCAAGCCCAAGGGTGGCGCGCTCGATCACGGTCGAGCGCCGGTTTGGTCGCATCGACGGCTCGAACGTCGTCAGGTCGTAGACGATCGGCACGCAGGGGATGCGCAGGAACCAGGCCGTCAGGTAGGAGTTGGAGGAGAGAAAGACGTCGCACTCGCGGTTGGCGGCGCGCGCCGCCAGCAGGTGCCACCAGGGGTCGCGGGCGCCGATCGGCCGCCAGCGAAAGCGCTCGTCGAGCGCCTCGTACTGCCACGTCCGCCGGGCATAGAGGATGTAGCGGTGGTCGTTGTCCTCGCGCGCGGCGAGTTCACGCAGCAGTTCGCGTACAACCCGCCCACGGCCGGCGGGGACCTCTGCCGCCGCACGCGCGTCGATGCCGATGGCCAGGGGCGGGGAGGTGCTCATGCTCACGGGAGGCTAGCTATCTGGCGTAGGTTTGGAGATGTGATGTAGAATGGAGGTATGAAGCGACTGCAGATCATGCTCGAGGATGATGCCTATCAAGCGCTGGACGTCCAGGCCGCCAAGATTCATGTCTCAAAGGCGTCGCTGGTCCGCGACTACGTACGTCGTGGCCTCCAGCCGCTGCCTGCGCTCGCCGAGGACCCACTCGCCTCGCTGTCTGGCAGCTCCGAGTTTGAGCCGGCCGGCATCGACGAGACCGTCTACGGCCATTGATCTTCGTCGACACATCCTTCTGGGTCGCGCTCACGAACCGGCGTGACCCCCACCACCAAGAGGCGAGGGCTCTCTTGGCGGCTCACGCCGGCGATAGGCTGGTCACGACCAGCGAAGTACGTGGAGAGACCTGGACGTTCCTGCGGCGTCGCGCCGGCCACACCGCTGCGGTCGGGTTCCTCGACACCATGAGCGCCTCGCCGCGCGTAGAGATCATCCGAGTCTCAGAACCCGCGGAAAGAGCCGCGGAGCAGTGGCTTCGCCGCAGGGACGACAGAGAGTTCTCGTGGGTCGACGCGACAAGCTTCGCCACCATGCGCGAACTGCGAACAACCGAAGCCTTCGCCTTCGATGGCGACTTCTCCGCCGCCGGGTTTACCGAGCTGCGGACATAGCCAGCTTCGGTCCGCGCGATGCATGTCGGCCTGAACCTGATCTTCCTGGTCCCCGGCGAGACCGGCGGGATGGAGGTCGCCGCGCGCGAGCTGATTCCTGCGCTGCTGGCCGAGGCGCCACCCGAGACGCGCTTCACAGCGTTCGTCAATCGCGAGGCGGCCGCGGCAGGCGACGGCCCGTGGGGTGAGCTGCTGCCTGCGGTCACCGTACCCGTCAACGCGCGCAACCGCGTGCAGTGGGTGCTTGGCGAGCAGACCCTGCTGCCGCTGATGGCCGCGCGCGCGGGGGTGGACCTCATGCACAGCCTGGCCAGCACCGCGCCGCTGTGGGGGCGCTTTCGCAGGGTGGTGACCGTGCACGATTTGATCTACGCGCGCTTCCCAGAGGCACACGCGGGCATTCGCGACAAGGGCATGCGGGTGCTCGTGCCCCAGGCGGTGCGCCGCTCGCACCGGGTGATCGCCGATTCGCAGAGCACGCGCGACGATCTGATCGAGCTGCTCGGCGTGCGGTCTGACCGCATCGACGTGGTCCCGCTTGGGCTGGGCGCCGTCCGGCGCGAGGCGCCGCTCCCG
>OCZT010007090.1_pt1 | contig 11028 bp, 9 predicted proteins | sample 1539031 | NCBI WGS metagenome assembly OCZT01 (sample SAMEA3539308, study PRJEB22396) | soil metagenome | biome: tundra; feature: field; material: soil | place: USA | collected 2010-05 | depth 0.15 m
TTTGTTCTCACACGCGTACATGAAATGGGTGAAGTGTCTCCTTCCAACTGGCGCGTAGCGCCACCCCAGTTGAACCCATTCCCTCCCCCCGTGAGCAACACACCAATCAAGCCTGCTTTTTCTTCCGGCGAGTGACAACCGAACCGCGCGGCTTACGAATGACAAGCAGTTGCGGAACATCGGTGTTGCTGTGCAAGTAAGTTTGGAATTCCTTGTCGGTTGTGAAGATGTATTCAAGTGCTGCACCAATGACAGCATCGGGCAGCGCATCTGTGAATGCAGCATATGCGTTCAACTTGTTCACAGTGTCAGAGTTGATGGAGATTACCGCTGAATGCGTGACGGTGTTTTTTACTACAAGTAGTGCTGCCATGTTGTCTCCTTCGTGGTGTTTCTGCTGAGTTGCTTCATTCGATCATCATGGATTCGTCCCAGACGAATGCTTCTTTCGGCTTGGAGACGGACGCTTGTGAATTTGGTCGAGGAAAGATCGTGTCGTACTCGAAACAGTTTGTGTCTCTGTTGTATCCGGTTACGTGAATCATCTCGGTCACTCTTCTACCTGCGCTGATCCGCTTCGCCTGGATGACGTAGTTGACGCTGGCTGCAATCTCCTGCGAGATGTCGTCCTTGTTGCTCTGCTGATGGCCGCGCATGGCGAGTTCTGCCAAGCGGCTGAGTGCGAGTACGGCCGATGTCGCGTGGATGGTTGCGATGCTTCCACCGTGGCCGGTGTTGAAACTGTCCAGCAAAGTGCGCGCCTCTTTGCTGCGGACCTCGCCCAATACAATGCGGTCTGGGCGCATACGAAGTGCGTGCTTCAATAGATCGTCGAACGTGACACGCGCCTCCTCCGTGTACGTGTCGTTCTGGCATTCCATGCACACGATGTTTGGTTTGTTGATGCGCAGCTCGCGCGTGTCTTCGATGATGAGAATGCGCTCGTGCTCCGGTATGTAGTCTGTCATCGCGTTGAGCAATGTCGTCTTGCCGGAGCCTGTTGACCCGCTGATGAGAAATGTTCCTCCTGAGTTGACAAGAGATTTGATTTGCTCCGCAAGCTCTTCCGACAATGCTCCGAAGCTGATGAGGTCTTGCATTGTGTATCGTTCCTTCGGAAATTTGCGGATAGTCACGGTTAAACCTGGCTTCGTGATTGGTGGCCGTGTCGCTGCCAGACGGCTGCCGTCTGGCAGTTGTGCGCTGAGTATTGGGGATTCCTCCGTGAATGGTTTGCCGAGCATATTGGAAATGACAGTCATTGCCGTTAGAAGATCCGAGTTGGGGTAGTTGATTTCCGCTTCCTGGATCGTCTTCATGCCCTTGGCTTCGTAGAACCATCGACCGTCCTGGTTGCCCATGATTTCGGTTACTTCGTCATCTGCAAGCAGGTGTGCAATCGGCGTCAGGAAAGACGCGATTACCGACAGGTCTGTGTCTGATGCGCCGCGGTTCTGGTTGTTGACGGGTGTCTCGGCGAGTTGTTCAATCATTTCTCTTTCCCCTGCAACACTTGCTGGAGTTTGTCTGCGGATGGTGGCGCTGATGGTGCGGAAACCGTTGGCTGCACACTGTACGCCTGGTCAACGCGGTAGTGAATGATGGTCAGTCCCAACGGATTGATTGACACCATGTTGTTTGGTACGGTGCTGCGGAAAATGAAGTTGACCGATGCCGTCCAGCGTTCGCGCCGCAACTCTGCGCCGCTGTTGGGATCTTTGTAGAGTTTCAGAAACTCGATCTGCGCTGTGTACGGAGCGGTAGTGAGATCGCCGAGGATGATGTTCGTCACCTGAACCTCGATGAAGGGGAGCGTGTTGTCCAACTGGTAGGAGCTGATGTACTTGGTCTTCCGCTCATCTTCAATGACGGCCTTGGATGTTGCGCTGTCGAAGAAATAGAGCGCCTGAGTCTGGTCGTTCTCGATGGTGAACTTGTTGCGCTGGAAGAGCAACTGTGTCCAGCGCGTGAGGTAGTATTTGTTCTCGGACTCCTGCGGCTTGTAGGCGAAGTTCTTGTAGTCCACAGCTTCGGCGTGGCCCACGTCGTCAATGCGGATAATCAGAGGCCGAATGTCGGCCAGCGCCTTGAGTTCTTTGAGCATCACGGCCGCCATCGCCGCGATAACCAGAGCAAGGATAAGAACGGTGACTTTGAGGTACGTGTTTGTGACGAGCGGGTCGCCGTATTGCTCGATGTAGCGTTCGCCGGCCTTGGTGATTTCCGGGTACTTGATCGGTGTGACTTTTTCTTTCGCCATCGCGTCCTCATGGAAAACCGGGAGCAAACGGTGTGCTGCTCCCGGTAAGCATTTCGAGCGGGTGTTGGTCTCGAAAGTCGTTAAGCTGCCATCGCTGCTCTTGCAGCCATACCAGCAGCCATGCCAAGGACGCTGTCGTGACCGCCCGTGCTGCCACTGAACAGCGACGCTGTCATGTCTGGCACCTTGAACATGATGTAGATGTTCGTGATAATCAGGATCAGCAGGAGCGGGAAAAAGGCAATCATCTGCGCTGGATCACCGATTGCGGTAACGAGTTTACTCGACGTGAAATACTGCACAAATAGCTGGCCCATCACCGCGAACACGGCTGCCGACACTACTTGATAGAAACTGAAACCCAGATATGCTCTGAGCCATCCCCAGAACAGCCACTCTGTCTTGCTGAACAGGAGAAACGGAATGAACAGCGGACCGAGCAAGCCCATGATCGCCGCTGCTACCGCGCCATACGCGATGACACACACCATGACCGCTTCCAGCAAAGACAGCAAGAGGACGATGATGACGTAGACAATCATCTGCACTGGCTTCATCGCAGAGCTGAGAAGTCCGGGCGCTTGTTCGTTCGACAGCACGTTCGTGATGTCGTTCATCATCGTTTGCGATGAACTGTTGCCGATGACTTGGACAAGGCTTACTGTTCCCTGACTGATGACCGTCTTCAGCGAATAGTTCATGCCTGGAATCGTTGAATCGTAGTATTCAACAAAGGCCAGTGTAACCATCACAATGAACACGGTTCGAGCGAATTTGGCAACATCGAAACCTCGCCCGGTGGCTGAACTGATCGATTCCATGACGGCCTCGTAAACAATCAAGGACGTGCCGAGCGATTGCGTCAACAGCACACCGATATTTGTGATGCCCGGCGAACTGGTTGCTGTGATGTTCGAGCATCCCTGAGAGATCACGGTTAAAACGTCCATCATGTTCGCTACCTCCTCCCCCAAGGTTGGTTAGTTGGTTGGCTGTGGTGCGTAGGTCATTGCCGCTGACGCACCCTGAGTCTCTGTTTGCAGCAGGTTCATGCCGTTCTGCCATTCCTGTGCCGCGTAGGATGTCGCTTTCTGGGAATCCAAGTCTTGTTTGGATTCCATCAGATGCTGCAACTGGTTGGCTGCGGCCATCTGATTCGCGTCTTGTTGCGCTCGAACCAAGAGAACCATCGCGGCGTTGATCCTCTGCAATGTTGCAAGTTCTGTTTTCTGCGACGGGTCGGTGGTGAACGTGTTGGTTTCGAGCAGATGCAACGTGGTTTGATCCGCCAGTGTGTGCGTCTGTACGTCTGAAGCTCGCTGCAAGGATGTTGCTATCAACGAATCATTCGCAGACATCGTGGACGCCTGCGCTCTCAACTGTTGCTGTGTTGGCGCGCTCAACTGGTTGTAGTTGGCTGGAATTACGCTTACAGGCGTCATGCTCATGTTGTTGTAGGACTGCAAGGCGTTTGCCGAGCCGAGATTGACCGTTTGCACCATCATCGCCGCGAGACCATACGTGTCGGCTTGCGGCGTGAAAGCCGATTTGTAGGTGGTGGGCAGGGTCTTCATCGTGTCGTAGAGAATGGTTGGAGCGGACATGGCCAGATACGCCAGGTTGTACGCTTGCACCGCTTCTTTGAAGGTTTGTTGCGCGGTCGTGTAGATCTGCACCGTGGTTGCGTAGGTGTCGGATTCCGTGATGAACTGCTGCGTGTCGAGCAGGTACGACTTGGCTTGGTTGATGAGGCTGACATTTTGGGCTTGGACCTGATATTGCTGCATCGGTAGCTCTGCGATTGAGATACCGTCAAGCGTGGGGTCTTCGACCGCAAGCTGTGCATGGGCTGCGTTGCACGTTGCCAACGTCAATGCGATGGCAGCGGCGAACAGGAACAGTTTTTTGAACATCGGTCTCCTTCTATTTCTGGGTCGTTGGAGTTGAAGTTTTTGCGCCACCTGTTGCATCTTTCAGGCTTTCGCTGGCATCCTTGGAAGCCTGTCGGACTTGGGCTTCCCTGGCCCGGCACTCGGTCAACGTGGATTTCTTGCCTGTGAATGGATTCGTGCTATCAAGGCACTCCTGAAATGCTCCACAAGCGTCCGTTGTTTTGGCGTCCGCGTCTTTTGGATCGCAAAGGGGCTTTTGCGTCGGGCCGCAGCCTACTACGCTTGTGAACATCGAAAGTCCACAAGCCGCGGCGATTACGATACGTGGAACTTCAGCTCGTCGAAACACTGGAACTCCTTAGAATGCCTGGTTGATGGTGTGGTTTGAATATGCGGGGAGCAGCATATCTTGCGTGATGAACACCTTGACCCTGTGCCCTGGCCGAATCGTGATGGTCGGCGGAATCTGCATAAACTGGCCAAGAATTGTTCCTGACGTGCTTGAAATCGAGGATGCAAGCCCGTTCACAAGCATCTGGCTGCCGTTGCTGTTGATGCTTGATCCGCCTTGCGTCATCTCGGCTGCGCCGGCGATTACGCCCAAGGCAATAGAGGCACCAAAGACCTCAAGGTAGTGGTTGTTGACCTTGTCTTTGAGTCCCATTTCGCCAATCTGATTGAGTCCGCTGAACTGGTCGAGATCGACAGAATATCCATCTGGCATGATGAGCCGATGGAAGACAACGGCCATGCGCCGTTGTTGCCCGAACCCTGTGCCGCCGATCTTCTTTGCCTCCCCGAATATCTTTGTGCCTTCCGGGACAAGAACGTGTTGATGATCGTGGGAATAGAGCGGCTGCGTGACCATCGTGATGACTGGACCCGCCGCATCGCCGTCAAGCTGGTTGACCAAAACGGTGTCGAAGAAGGAACCCTCGTAGATCACATACGGCTTGCCGGTGGCGCGGTCTACGTTGACCTCGACATGCTTCTCTTTTTCAGGCTTGTCTTTCTGCGCTTCGGCGGCAGGCTTGCTGCCTGGCAATTGAGGCAGACCGGGGGTTTGCTGCGCGGTCTGTTCAATGGCCGCAAGAGCTGCCTGTAGCTGTTGCGGCGACATGGGCGGCTGGCCGCCCCCGGTGCCCCTTGGATCGGCTTGTGATTGCTGCTGCTGAGGTGCGTAGGAGATTGGCTGGCCGGACGCAGGAGCGGCCTGCTGCTGCTGGTTATCGCCTGACGTAGTGGCAGGCTGCCTTACCAGCTCTGCCCGGTAAACGAGGTTGCTTTGGAACCTCTTGGTAAACTCCAGTTCTTGTTCCTTCTTGTTCAGTTCCTCTTGTTGTTGCTGCGTCGCGGTCTTCTGCTGCTGCAAGGGTTCCCCGCCATTGCCGTAAGCTGCCCTTTGGGCAGACGGCGGAATCAGTTGACCCTTGGAATCATAGAGAGGGGTCGTATTCTGTCCGGTTTGCGCTATGCCCAATGCGTCCGCTGCGGCAAGTTCGTCCTGGCGTTGATGTGCCCGTTCGTCCTTGACCTGTGATTTCAACTGCGTTTCGTTTTGTGCCGGGTCTTGCTGAGAACTCGTGCTTATCGCGGCTTGAGCAACCGAGTCGTTCTTGCTCAAGGGCTTTTTCTTGCCGCCTGAAAACAGAACTGCAATGGCTAGGATCGCGGTAGCAACGATGTAGAGGACCACCTTCAGGTTCTTGCTGACGACCCCTTGGGGCAGAATTTTCTTATCCGTCAGTTGTGCCGGTCGGTGGTCGTGAATATCCGCAAGGGGATCGTCGTTGAAACTGGAGCCATGCAGACCGTCGTCGGGTTTGTTGTCGTCAATCATGAGGTTGCCTGTTATCCTTTCCGCGCGAAATCAAGCTGTTTTTTGCCAACTCGGACGTAGCCCTTGTCCACGATGTGCGTGATGATGTAAACGCCATCCTTGAGGTCGTAATTGATGAGGTCAGGCTTGCCGTCCTTGATCTCGTAGATGGCAAACTTTTCCTGGTTCTTCGGGTCAACCTTCAGGTAGGTGAACTTGTCGTCGTGGTAGATGGAGCTGATGTAGAACGGCTCTCGATCTTTTTTGAAGCTGTAGTCGAGAACCAGCTTCGACGGGTACGAGGATTTGTACGCATCCACGGCTTCTACTGCCTGTTGCTTGACGGCCGCGACAACCTGGGTGGCAGCCTGGGTGGTGGCCGCCACCTGCTCGGCTGACACAAACTGGACGGGGCCGATTGAGGAGATGATGGACGACTGGTCGGCAGGCTGAACGATCACCTTGAGGTCGGTCGGCATGGAAGTGCCGGACACATCGGTGAGGGTGAACGAATAGATGTTCCCCTTGTTGGTGATGAGGTTGAGGTTGGATTCGATATTCTTCTTGGCCGGATGCACAAAAACAAAGTTGTGGACCACATCGACGATCCAGAAATCCTTGTCGCCGACTGCGGCGTCAAGGATCTCCTCGGATGCTGGCAACGTAATGAGAGTGGTGAAATTCACTTTGGAGTGAATGGAAATGATGTCCTGAGCGTGGTACTGAACAGTTCGCGCGGTTTCCTGGCCGATGGCGCTGCTCGCGGCCAAGGCACCGAATAGTAGCAGAGTGGAAAAGGTGGTTTTTCTCACGGTTGTCTCTCCTTAACTTGCATGAACAGGTTGTGTCGCTGGTTTTGGAGCGGGCATGGCGACTACGCCATGTGGCCTAAAAGGATGGTCTATCGCCAGTTGCTTGATTCCTTGGGCAATGCCAAAGCGATTGAAATACTCATATTTCTTGACGTTGTCCTTGGCGTTGTTTGTGGCCATCCAATAGCTCACGGAGTCAACCTCCAGCCGGACTTTCTTGGATGACCTGGCTCGTCGTATGACCATCTCACCGGGCGGAATCAGGCCGGCAATGAGTTCAATCTCTGTGTCGTTCAAATGGAACGCATCGGCGTACAATTCACGGTCCATGTCGGGGTTTGCGAGAAATATCTTTGTTGGGCAACTTGTCGATACCAGCCCCAGCATCCCTGATTTCTGGAGGTCTTCGATGTTCTGCGTGGCCATAATCATGGCCGCGTTGTGCTTGCGCCATGTCTTCTGGGCCTTGGTCACATAGTTGCGGATGGTCTCGTTGCCCAGAAACAGCCATGCCTCATCCAAGAGAAATGTCTTGAATGTTGCCGTCTTCGCAATGTCCACGATCTCGTTGTTGGCGCGGTGAAGGACGTAAAACAGCAGCGCAGCGAGTACGTCAGAGGCATCGCCCCATCCCTGGAAATTGAAGGTCTGGAATTGCGAAAACGTGAGCGAGTCTTCGGCGTTATCGAACAGCCAACCGTACTGGCCTCCGTTCGTCCAGCGCGCGAGACGCGGCTTTAACTGCCCGATCAGGTTGGCAAAGGTGCTCATGGTCCGGTTCTGTTTCTGGACCGTGTACGTGTTCTTGATGGCAAGCCAGAGTTGCTTCTCGTCTTCCAGCGTCAGCTCGTATTTTTTGTTGCCTTCAATCAGGACTCGAAAGAACGAAAAGAGAAATTCCAGATTTTGTTCGTTTGGCTCCAGACAGAACGGATTGATGTGGAAGTCTTTCGACTCCTGGCCGACGTTGATATACGTCCCGTGGTACATCTCGGTGAGCGATTTGAAAGAACCGCCGATGTCGAATATGTAGGTCAGCGGCTTCAACTTCTGTGTGCTGTTGAGGAGAAAATTGCAGAGAAACGATTTGCCGCTGCCGGTCATGCCCAGGATCAGCGTGTGCGCAATCTCCCCATTGTGGAGGTTGAGGTAGTAAGGGGTCTTGTTGTCCGTTTCGAGCACCGCGAGATATTCGCAATTCAAATGGTCGTTGCGTTTATCGCCAGTAAGGATCGTGAACAGAAAAGACACATCGGCATAGTTGGAGTTGAGAATCAGCAACCGGCGCAGGTTGTGTACCGAGTTGCCTGGGACGGTGGCCAGATACGCATTGATGAGGTTGTAGGTCTCTGGGAACAGCACACCGTCTGCATTGGCGATGATCGTTGCGAATTTGGAAGCCTCGTTTTCAAGATCGACGAAAGACTTGGAGGAAAGAACGACAGTGAGGCTCATCTCGCCCAGCGATTCGCCATCGCTCAGATGGCGAAGAACCAACCCCATCTGTTCAACGTCCGCTTGCTGGCCTTCGTCGATCAGATCGTCGCGCTGGCTGGGCTTATCCTTGGCCATAGATAAGCCGCCTTTCGCTGCGTTGCTGTGCCGGCGGCGGCTCTCGACCATTTTCTTGCCGTCGGCCTGGGAGAGAGCGTGCCATTCAATGCAAACCATGAAATTCGCATCGAGCTTGAGTAGTTTGTCGAGAACCATCGGGCGGGTCTCTGAAATGGCTTCCTTCATGGTGAGGACGCGCACGAAGTGGTCCCCTACCCGCAGATGATCCCGCTCGGCCTCGATGTTGGAATTGACGATTTGGTAGTCGAGGTACTGGCTCGACTTCGGTCTCCCAACAATTCGGAAATCGTCATAGTTGACCAGGCGCCGCAAGAATGTGAATTGCTGATCCGAATTCAGAATCTCTATTGCCGTGTCCTGTTGCAGGTGGCGGATAAACGCGCTCACGCGCTGATGGAGTTTGGCTGCGTCGAGGCTCAATTCCTCTTTCAAGAGGGTCGTCATCCTGGAGCCTGTGAACAGACCTTTCAACTCCTCGATGGAGCGTTTCGGATCGTTGATTAGATGGGAGAGAGCTTTCCAAATGCCAGTTCTGGCGCGCTTCGTTTCATAGATGACCACGTAATAGATGTCGATCTGATAGAGGCTGTCGGCCTTCGACTCAAAGAACTTTCTGCGCTGCTCGACAGCGGCATCTATCAGCTCGTCGCCGTATGTCTGGAAAGGGATCTCTGGATTGTTTTGTTTGAAGAGGTACTGATAGATGCGGTAATCGGGGCCGAAAAACTTGAGCGCGGCCTCCAGATGCTTCACGGAAAGAGCCTGAGTACGCTTGTCGAGGGATTCGTAGTCGATTCCTTCGACTTTCAGAACTGTTGCCATGTCGCCGGATTTAGTGAGGAAAGTGTTGTTGTTCCAGAAACCGTAGAGGTTCATCTGCGCGTTCAATGACCCTGATTCCTGCCACGGCTTGACTATCTTTGCAAGGTTCAACATTCGAGCGAATCCCCACTTTCGGCATTTCGTGTTTGGCCGCGTCGTAGACGGTCTTGAACCTGAACGATTGCATGAGAACCTGAAAATAGATTGGATCTTTTTTCGTCACGATATAGCCGATGATGGCACCGAGAACGAATGTGCATACTGCGGCTAGAAAGCTCCGAGTTGCGTAGTGCATCAGGTATGCAACCGCTACAACACCACCGAATATCTTCCTTTCAATGCCGAAGATTAGAAGGGGTTTGTGCAACGCTTTGTAGACGCGATTGCGGCGTTCCTCCGTAGCCATTCCAAACCCCTTGTAATCGTTGGGTGAAGCTGATGAATGATTGGTGTGTGTACCACAATTGGTTAAGTGCTGAACCAGGTGAGGCACGATGCCGCCATGTTTGCTATGCCTACACCGATCGCAGTTCCAACGGCCATCTTCTTTGCCCCTGGTTCGCCAGAGGCATACGAAATGCCGCAAATCACGAGTGCGGCAAGACTGCCGACTCTCGCAACCGTTCCGGTCATAAACGTTGAGAACGAGGAAAAGAAGTTGTCAAATGGCGTGAGGATGATCGCGCCTGCGGAGTTGATGGGTGATGCGTGAGCCTGTGTGGCAGAAATCAGCAAGGCTACAGCTATGAGAGCTGACAACCGTGCGGCAAAGATCGGGATGCGACGTCGTTCAAGTCGTGACGCTCGTCCCCAAAGTGCAGGTGCATGACAAGTCACAGTTTTGCCTCTGATTTGGATTACGGATGATGTTGACCGTTACCGTGGGCTGTGCATTTTAATGGCCGTTTAAGATTCTGTTAACCTGCTGACAACAATCGTCTAGCATGAACCGCCAATCGATGTCTGTCCTTTTGTGCTCAGTAATTTTTACGCGATCCGGTAATTATGGCGCGACATTCCGCCTTCGGCTGTTGACCGTCGGCGATGAAATGAACGCCATATAAGGCTGGTGATGTATGGTGTTGTATGATGCCGAAATGAAATGTACAGAGACGCCACGAACAGATGATTATGCCTGTTTTCTGTTGGCGCTCAGTGGCGGAAGTGTTCGTGGAGAAATGTGTGGATTACAGAAAGATCACTGACCGCATCAACGCTTTTGTCTTCGGAGATTCAGCGAAATCCTCCGATGTTGTTGCGCGTTCATCTCCGCAGAGTCGAGTGCGGTCAAGACGGTTGCAACGCCTGATTGTGGTCGCGTTGTTTCTGGTGACGCTGGTTCTCATCGGACGGTCTTTCAATCATCCGTCCGTACCTGTTGCGGCTGGCGCCGCGCTTTCGCAACCCGTTGCGTCGGGCGCTGAGGCGGGCGGCGCAGCCACGTCAAATTTTGAGCATCAGGACTATTCCCCTTCAAGCAATTTGGAGCCGGAAGAGATTGCGATTCTGGCCAAGGCTCGTCGAAAGATCGACATTGCCATGTACTCGTTTACGGACTTGGAAGTCGCAAATGCGTTGGCTTCGGAAGCGCGGGCCGGCATCAGAATCCGTGTCTATCGTGACGCGGAGCAGTACACACAGGAGCAGTCCAGGGCGGCTGGCCGCCCGACTACCAGCTCGATCTTGCGAGCTGGCGGCGTGGAAGTCCGCGTCAAATCTCAACGCGACCTGATGCACTTGAAAAGCTATGAAGTGGACGACAGTTTCCTCCGTACCGGCTCGGCAAACTGGTCTCGATCTGGGCTGACCTATCAGGATAATGACGTGGTTTATATCCAGCTTCCGCAG
>OCZT010007091.1_pt1 | contig 11027 bp, 10 predicted proteins | sample 1539031 | NCBI WGS metagenome assembly OCZT01 (sample SAMEA3539308, study PRJEB22396) | soil metagenome | biome: tundra; feature: field; material: soil | place: USA | collected 2010-05 | depth 0.15 m
AAGCCCGACCCCCGCAAACACAAGCGATCGGGCCTCAACCCCTCAAAAACTTCCGACTAACCACCGGTTCCGCTTCCCACCTGATCGGTTTCGGTCAGCGTGATGACCGAGATCTTCACCAAGGCTAATGTTCGTGGGCCGACCAGCCGAAGAAAACTGCGTATGGGAACGATCCACAGGGCGCTCGCGGGACTGGGTTGCGAACGAGGTCAGACGATGGCCGAATACGGACTTCTGCTCGCGGTGATCGCTCTGGTGGTTGTCGTGGTCGCAGTGACGTTGGGCTCCAGCATCTCTCACGTCTTCGCCGCCACCGCCAGCCGCCTTTAGGCCGCTGCGCTTGTGAGCCCGTCGTCCTCAGCTGGGTTCGTCGAGACTCGGCAGCCGAACGGCCGCCCGGCCAGTGACACCCCGGAGAGGTAGGCTCATCCCGGATCGTGGGCGAGCGTGATGATCCCCAGCTGGGTGGCCGTGTGCAGAGCGAGCGCGCGGCCCGGCTGATCGACCTGCTCGGACTCAGCGAGGATGAGCTTTGCGCCGTGCTCGACGTCGATCCGCTGACGCTCCTGTCAGGTCAGCTGGAGCATCGCTCCGAGCTTCCAATCCTGATCGACCTGCTCGACGAGGCGTCCGAGCGCGCGGGGCCGGCGGTGATGCGGCGGTGGGTCCGAGTCTCAGGTCCGTCCGGACGCCCGATCGACGCGCTGCTGACCCGTGACTTTGCCGCCTTTGAGGACGCCCTTGCCGACCTGGCGCAGAGCGGTTTCGTGCTGCGCGGTGGGGGACAGCCCGATGTCTGAGTCCGCGGGGGCAACCGACGGCCTGACCCACACCGTCCGCGTTCGCTGGGCCGAGTGCGACCCGCAGGGGGTCGTCTTCAACGCCCACTATCTCGCCTACGCCGATCTCAACATCACCGAGTTGTGGCGCGCGGCGTTCGGCAGCTACGGCGCGATGCTCGAGCGGGGCGTCGACATCGTTGTCGCCGAGGCCCAGCTGCGCTTCCTGGCGGCTGCCCGTTTCGACGATGAGCTCAGCCTGTCGGTCGGCGTGACGCATCTGGGCAACACCAGCATTGTCTCCAGGCACCTCGTGCGTCGCGGCCAGGAGCTGCTGACGGACGCCACGATGCGCCATGTGATGATCGACCGTCAGACCGGGGTCAAGACGCCGCTGCCGGACTGGGCGCGCTACGGCCTGGGCCGGTGGCGGATCGAGCCTGGCCAATTGGCCTGCGAGCGGACGGACTGACCAAGCGTTTTGCTGGTTGGCCAATTGGCTTGGGGAATCGGCTGGCGCCGATTACCCGGCCACGTCTGGCGCCGATTGCCCGGCCGTGACTCGACGTCGGAACCCGCGCGGGTCACACGGCGGCGGTCAGCCGGCCGACGAGTCGGACGGCCTGGCGTCGGACTCGGGCTTGGCGCGGTCGCCGGGCCAGATACCGGTCAGGTGGTAAAAGACGCGGGCGAACGTGCGGTCGACGGCGGCCGCCACGCCGGCCATCGTCGCCGCTTGCAGCGCCTGGGCGCCGACCACCTTGGGCAGGCTGGCACCTTCGGTGACCGCCGTGGGCGGCTGGGCATCGTCGATCTGGGACCACAGGCCCTGGAACACCGACTTGCCGAGCTTGGCGGCGATCAGACCGGCGATGATCGCAAACGGCTTGTAGAGCAGCTTCATCGTCGTGCAGCCTACCCTCTGATGCGACGGGCGCGCAGATCAGCCGCTTGGCCAGCGATATGGCTCGGCGCTGCTCCACATGGCACTGGTCATCGGCCGGTGGTTCTGAGTAAATACACCATCGGATAACTGCAGATGTGAAGGAGCGCAGACATGCTCGACGAGGATCAGAGCCCGGACGGACGTGCAGCCGAGGAGTTGCTCCGACGCGCGCTGCTGGACGACTCATCTGCCGTGGCGGTGTCACTCCGGGTCGCCGGGCTTCCGGTCACGGAGTCGGTGACCGTGATCTTTCACGGGCGCCGTGACCTCGGGACGCTGCAGACCTACGTGACCTACGGCTCCCGCGGCCCGGGAGCCCAGGTTTCGGCCAGCGAGTTGCTGCGGGTTCCGTGTGACCTGGACCTCGCCGACGCCAGCGACCGCGAGGAGGCCGAGCGGCTGTACGTGGAGCAGGCGACCGCGCTGCGCGACGCGCTGATCGGGGCCGACACCGTGCTCGACGTCTGGCGCGAGCCGCTCCAGGACCTTGTCGGCAGCTGCGTCGCGATCGATCACTCGGTCGAGCTGTCGGTGCGACTGCCGGCGGCCAGGCTGCTGCCCACCGCCCTGGTCGCGACCGAGTCCCAACTGGTCGTGACGCCGGTCTGCGGAGCGCGAACGCTGGCCGAGGGCCGCCCGCCGCTGGGCATCGCCTGCGCTCAGCAGGATCTGACGCGCGTATATCCGCTGGCCGACGATCCCGAGCGCTGCGTTGAGGACTTCCTGGCACTCGCCGCCGAGCACGCTCACGACCTTGCGCAGCGCCTGGCGCATCAGGAGGCATCGGTCGAGCGTTTCCTGGAGCTGAGCGACCAGTAACGCCGAAGCGCGGTCGCAGCGGGGCGGCCGCAGCGCGCCCCTGGCGCGGGGCGACCGCAGCGCGCCCCCGGCGCTTGGGGTTAGCCTGGGCGGCTGTGCGTCGCGTCTACCTGCTACTGATCGCCGCCGGACTGGTCTTGTTCCTGGCCGTCAGCGCGATGCTGGCCCGCGTGTGGAGCGCGGATGGAGCCGAGAGCGCGGCGATCACCACGCTGGTCAAGGACGAGGCTCTCGGCGATCAGGCCGGCGTGATCGCCCAGATCACCGGTTGCGGCGGTGATTCCTCATGCCAGGCCCGGGCGGCGGCGAACGTCGCCGCGCTGCGGCGTCCGGGCAGCGTGTCGATCATCACGCTGCAGCCGTCAACCGGCTTCTCGCTGGCCGGCACGACCGGAACCGCCCGCGTGGCCTGGCTGGTTGGCTCATCGCTGCCGATCGTGCAGTGCGTGCGCGTCCGCCGAGCCGGCAACGCGGTCTCCGGGCTGCGGGTGGAGCTACTGAAGGTCAGCCTGCGGATCCGCAGCAATAGCGACTGCCCGGCCCGGTTTTAGGGTTCGCGAACCCTAAGTCGTTGGCCCTCAGGACCGGGAACGGTGCGGCACCCGCGATGGCAGACGCTGCGGTTCGCGCGCCGGTCGCCGCTGGCGCTGGGGCAGACGTTCGCCTAGGCGTCCGGGCTCACGCAGGCGAACGCGCGCCTGCTGGGCGTCAAGCAGCGGGATTCCGCCACGTGGGGATTCAGGCGGCTCCGGAGGCTTGCGCGGCCCGCGCCCCCAACCATCCTCGCCGTCGCTGTCCGAGCGACGTTTAGGCGCCTCAGGCTCCGAACGCAGCGCGGGGAGAAGCAGTACCACGGCGCACCCCAGCCCCAGGAGATGGATCCCAGCGATCCACAGCATCAGCTGGGTGTCGCCTGTCATGGATTAAGGTTAGCGCACGGTTAGTGCGTCGCGCCACCGTTTTTTGGGCTCGGCCGCTACCATCGACGACCGATGGCCGACGCAAAATCCACAGCCTTGACAGTCGCCCTGCGGGAGCCCGATGGCTCACGCTCCGCGCGTCGCCTGCGACGCGAGGGCAACGTGCCCGGGGTGGTGTACGGCGGCGGCGAGGGCCCGGTCGCCTTCCAGGTCGGCGCGCGCACGCTTCGCAATGCGCTGGCCCACGCGGGCGCCGTGCTGGATCTCAGCATCGATGGAGCGGCCGCCAGCCCGGTGGTGCTCAAGGAGCTTAACCGCCATCCCGTCAGCGGCGCGACCGTGCACCTCGACCTGCTGCGGGTGCGCCTGGACGAGGCGATCCAGGCCACCGTGGCGCTGGAGCTGATCGGCACCGAGGACGCTCCCGGAGTTAAGGACGGCGGGGTGCTGGAGCACGTCACGCGAGAGCTGACGATCGAGGCCCTGCCCAACGACATTCCCGACAGCCTTCAGCATGACGTCTCGCAGATGGAGATTGGCGACACGCTGATCTTGGAGGCGCTGGCCGCTTCCGCCACCGTAAAGCTGCTGGATGATCCTGAGACGGTGATCGCGACGCTGACCCCACCCCGGCTCCAGGTTGAGGACACCGACGAGATCGAGCAGGAGACCGGCGTCGTCGGCGAGGGCGGAGCGGCCGGGGCAGACTCGGGCGACTCCGGCGAGGGCGACGCCGGCTCGGAGTAAGCGCGGCCGACGGCCCGTCCAGACTTGCCATGCCGATCCCGCGACGTCGCGGCGCGCCCGTCGACTGGCTGATCGTCGGACTCGGCAACCCCGGCGCCGAGTACGCGGGCACGCGTCACAACATCGGCTTCGAGGTCGCTGGTGAGCTCACCCGGCGATGGGGGTTGTCCAAACCGAAGGACAGATATCGCGGGTTGATCAGCGAGGGTCGCACCGGCCCGGGTGGACCGCGGGTCGCCTTGCTGATGCCTCAGACGTACATGAACGACGCGGGTCGTTCGGTAGGTCCGGCCCGCGGCGAGTTGCAGGTCGCGCTGGACCGGGTGCTGGTGCTTCACGACGAGATCGATCTGCCCTTCGGCGAGATCCGGGTGCGTCAAGGGGGCGGGCTGGCCGGGCACAACGGGCTCAAGTCGATCCGTGAAGGGCTCGGATCGCCGGACTTCGCCCGGATCCGGGTTGGCGTCGGACGTCCGCCGACGACGGATCCCGACCGGGTCGCCGCTTTTGTGCTGGGTCGCTTCCGCGAACCGCAGGACGAGGTGCAAGCGCTGATCGAGGCGGCCGCCGATACCGCCGAACAGGTGCTGGCGCAGGGCATCCCGGCCCCGTAGGGAGTGCTTTACGAGAAGAACCCGCGGGGGAGGAAACGGCTGACCTAGACTGAATTGCTGGCCCCGATGCTTCGCTCGCTCCTCGCCCACGCCGACGACGATCCCCAGACCGCCGCGCTGGCGCGTGACGGCGGCCGGGCGTTCGTGTCGCAATCGCTGCGCCCGTATCTGCTGGCGGCGCTGCTGGAGAGTAACCGCGACCGCGCGGCGATCGTCGTCGCCGGTGACGATCGCGCGGCGCATGACCTGGCGGCGGGACTCAAGAGCTGGCTGGAGCCGCGGACAGTTCGCTACTACCCCAGTCGCGGCGTCAGCTATGAGTCGCACCTGGTGCCGCCGCCACACCTGGTCGGGCTGCGGATCGCCGCGCTGGACTCGCTGCTTGAGCCCGGCGACGAGCCGCCGGTGGTCGTCGTCAGCGCCGTGGCGCTGTCGGAGAAGGTGCCCGATCCGTCGCTGCGCCCGCACTCGTTCGTGCTGCGTGTGGGCGAGCTGATGGATCTCGATGAGACCGCGCGCGACCTGGTGGCGGCCGGCTACGAGCGCGTTGACCAGGTCGAGGATCGCGGTCAGTTCGCGATCCGCGGCGGTCTGCTCGACCTGTTTCCGGCGACCGAGGATCGCGCCGTGCGGGTCGACCTATTCGGCGATGAGATCGAGTCGCTGCGCTGGTTCTCCACCTTCACCCAGCGGTCGCTCGGCGACGCCGAGCTGGTCGAGGTGGCGCCCGCCGCCGAGTTGGCCGCGGAGCACCGGGAGCTGGCCGAGATCGCCGCACTGGAGGAGGCGGCCGACCGGCCTGACATCGTCGAGCTGCTCCCGGTCGAGGACTTCCATCCGTTCCTGGAGCTGGCGCCGCCCGATGCGATCGTGGTGATCGCTGGCGAGGAAGAGCTGGCTCCCGCGCTCGCCGATCACTGGCAGGACGTCACCGCCGCCTTCCATGACGCCGACGCGGGCCACCTGTATGTGGCGCCGGAGGTGGTCAACGCGGCGCTCGAGGGCCGCGCGCGGATCCGCCTCTCGAGCATCGACCAGGATCAGCCGTTCTCGTTTCGCGCCCAGGCGGCCGAGATCGCCGCGCGGGGCCTGAAGGAGGCCGAGCCCGAGCTTGAGAAGCTGGCCCGCTCGGGCTACCGGACGGTGATCGCCTTCGCGCGCCACGGCGAGGGCGAGCGCGTCGCGTACAACCTCGGTCGCCTGAAGGTCCGCTGGCTTGACGAATCCGACGGCGCCCAGGCGTCAGACCGCCTGGTCACGTTCGTCCAGGCCCGTCTGCAGGCCGGCTTCATCGCGCCGCAGTTCCACCTGGCGGTGATCCCGGAGCACCGGCTGTTTCGCCGCCGCCGGGCGCCCGAGCGCCCGGGCGGGGGCCGTTTGCATCGGCGCGGCGTGCTGCGCAGCTTCGCCGACCTTCGCACCGGCGACATCGTCGTTCACGAGGACCACGGGATCGCTCGCTTTGCGGGCTTTGACACCAAGACCGTGGCCAACGTCACCCGTGACTACCTGTACCTGGAGTACGCCGGTTCTGACCGCGTGTTCGTGCCCGTCGACCAGCTGGCCAAGATCAGCCGCTACGTGGGCGCCGGCGGCTCGCACCCGCCGCTGTCCAAGCTCGGCGGCACGCGCTGGGACACGCTGAAGGCGCGCGCCCGCCGCGCGGCCCAGGAGCTGGCGGGTGAGCTGCTCAATCTGTACGCCGAGCGCAAGCGACGCCAGGGCCACGCCTTTCCGCCCGACAGCGACTGGCAGCGGCAGTTCGAGGACGCGTTTCCGTTCTCCGAGACGCCTGATCAGCGGGACGCGATCGAGTTCGTCAAGTCCGACATGGAGGCGCCGCGTCCGATGGACCGTCTGATCTGCGGCGACGTCGGCTACGGCAAGACCGAAGTCGCGCTGCGGGCCGCCTTCAAGGCGGTCCAGGACGACAAACAGGTGATGCTGCTGGTCCCGACGACGATCCTCGCCCAGCAGCACTACGGCACGTTCTCCGAGCGGCTCAAGGACTACCCGGTGACGATCGAGCAGGTGTCGCGGTTCCGCCCTGCGCCGGAGCAGAAGGCGGCCGTCGCGCGCTTCTCCAGCGGCGAGGTTGACATCCTGATCGGCACCCACCGCCTGCTCTCCCGCGACGTCCGCGCCAAGGACCTCGGCTTGCTGATCGTCGACGAGGAGCAGCGCTTCGGTGTCAAGCAGAAGGAGCTGCTGCGCCAGCTCAAGCTGCGCGTGGATGTAATCGCGATGAGCGCCACGCCGATCCCGCGCACGCTGCAGATGTCGATGGCCGGGGTCCGTGACATCAGCGTGATCGAGACCCCGCCGGAAGGCCGGCGGCCAGTCAAGAGCTACGTCGGCGAGTACGACGAGGAGCTGGTTCGGCGCGCGCTGCTGCGGGAGAAAGAGCGTGGCGGCCAGGCATTCTTCCTGCACAATCGAGTTGAGTCGATCGACGAGACCGCCGAGCGGCTGCGCGGTCTGTGCCCGAAGATGAAGTTCGAGGTCGTCCACGGCCAGATGGACGAGCGCACGCTGGAGCGGCGAATGCTCAGCTTCCTGCGCGGCGACACCGACGTGCTTGTCTGCACGAGCATTATCGAGTCGGGGATCGACATCCCGCAGGCCAACACGCTGATCGTCGAGCGCGCCGACGTGTTCGGCCTGGCGCAGCTCTACCAGATCCGCGGGCGGGTCGGCCGCTCGCGGGAGCGGGCCTACGCGTACCTGCTGTATCCGAGCGCTGCGGCCCTGACGGTCGACGCGGCGCAACGCCTGTCGGCCCTGTCTGACTACACCGAGCTCGGCGCCGGCTTCAAGATCGCGATGCGCGACCTGGAGATCCGCGGCGCGGGCAACCTGCTCGGCGACGAGCAGTCAGGGCATGTCGCCGCGCTCGGCTTCGAGCTCTACATGCAGATGCTCGATGAGGCCGTGGCCGAGTCCGAGGGCCAGGTTGAGGACTGGGAGCCGGTGCGCCTGGACGTCAGCGTCGACGCCTACGTGCCCGCCGACTACATCCCCTACGAGCAGGCCAAAGTGGATGTGCACCGGCGGATTGCCGCCTCCCGTGAGGTGGCCGATCTGGCGCTGCTTCGCGATGAGCTCCAGGACCGCTTCGGCGACCTGCCCGAGCCGCTGCAGAACCTGATCGCGCTGCAGCAGGCCAGGATCAAGCTCGGCCAGGCCGGCGTTACGGCCGTCACGTTCCGTGGCGATCGCCTGGCGGTGACCCCGGTCGAGCTCGACTCGGTCCACGCCAAGCAGCTGCGGGCCGAGATCCCTGAGGCGCTGTATGAGTCAGGCAAGTCCCAGCTGTCGGTGCGCGTGCCGTCGGATCCAGCCCACCGGTTCCCGGCGCTGATCCGCGCCGCCGACGTGCTCCTGGCGGTTAAGCGGGGCGCCGATGACGGTGCCGGGGACGATGAAGGGGCCGGGGACGAAGACGGGGCCGGGGGCCACGACGGGGCGGCTGACGATCCCAAACGGGGCGTGTCGCTACCATCAGCCGCAGTTCGATGAAGAGATTGAGGTCCATCCTGGCGCTCGGCGCCTTTTTTGTGCTCGCTGTCGTGCTCTCCGCGTGCGGCAGTGGCGTGCCCGGCAACTCGGTCGCGGTGGTCGCCGGCAACCCGATCAGCGCCCCGGCCTTCAACCACTGGATGTACGTGGCCGCCAAGGGCCAGTCCTCGTCGAGCCCCGGCCAGCCGGTGATCGTCCCCAACGATCCCCCCAGCTTCGCCAGTTGCATCGCCCAGGCCCGCAAGGAGATTCCGAGCCTGGCCAAGACCTCGGCCAAGACGCTCAAGATCGACTGCCAGACCCTCTTCACGTCGCTTTCCAGCCAGGTGATGGACTTCCTGATCAAGGCCTACTGGTACCAGGCCGACGCCCACAAGCTGGGGATCAATCTCACCGACGCTCAGGTCCAGAAGGCGTTCGTCTCGGCCAAGAAGCAGCAGTTCTCCACCGCCGCCCAGTTCGACGCCTTCCTGAAGTCGACCGGGCAGACCATGCAGGACATCATTTTCCGGGTGCGGGTCAATCAGGTCTACGAGAAGATGATCGCCAAGTACACGACGCCCGTCACCAGCGCTCAGATCGCGGCCTACTATGCCAGCCACCAGTCGCAATACGGTACGCCTGAAAGCCGCGATCTGCGGATCGTGCTGGCCAAGACCCAGGCTCAGGCCCAGGCGGCCAAGCGCGCGCTGCAGACCGGCTCCAGCTGGAACGTCGTGGCCAAGAAGTACTCCACCGATCCGACGACCAAGAACATCGGCGGCGTGCTGACCAATGTGACCAAGGGCCAGCAGGACGCGGCACTCAGCCAGGCCGCGTTCTCCGCCACGGCCAACAAGCTGCTCGGTCCCGTAAAGGGCCAGTTCGGCTACTACGTGCTGGAGGTCACCAAGATCAACCCGGCGACGCTCAAGACGCTGGCGCAGTCCACCGCGACCATCAAGCAGACGCTGACTCAAGCACGGCAGGCCGCGGCCCAGAAGGCGGTCGACGCCCACGCCAAGGGGAACTGGTTCAAGCAGACCACGTGTCGTTCGCTGTACGCGATGGCCGACTGCAGCGGCTACAAGGCACCCACTAGCTCGACCAGCTCCGCCACGCCGACCCCCTAGTGGATTACGGGTCGCACGCGGACCCGCTGCAGTCGCTGGCGCGCCTGAACGAGATCACCAGGCGGCTTCGGATCGAGTGCCCGTGGGATCGCGAGCAGGACGAGCGCACAATCGTGCCCCACACGGTAGAGGAGGCCTACGAGCTGGCCGACGCCGCCCACCGGCGTGACGACGGCAAGCTGCTCGACGAACTCGGCGACGTCCTGTTCCAGGTCTACTTCCTGGCCCTGCTGCTGGAGGAGCGGGGCGCCGGGAGTCTGGCGGCGGTGGCCGAGCACGTCGCTGAGAAACTGGTCCGCCGTCATCCGCACGTGTTCGGTGAGGCGCAGGCCAACACCGCCCAAGAGGTGCTGGCCAACTGGGATGCGATCAAGCGTGATGAGCCCGACCGCGAGCCGGGGCTGTTCGGAGAGGTGCCCGAGAATCTGCCCGCGCTGCTGCATGCGCGCAAGGTCCAGCGCCGGGCCGCATCCAGCGGCTTTGACTTCCCCGGCGTCGGGGACCCGCTGGCCGCACTGCACGACGAGCTCTCGGAGCTGGAGAGCGCGCAGGGCAGCGACGATCGCTTTCATGAGCTCGGTGACGTGCTGTTCGCCGCGGTCAATGTGGCCCGCAAGCTGCACCTGGACCCGGAGCTGGCACTGCGCGCCAGCTCGGACAGATTCCGCAGGCGCGTGCTGACAGCGGACCAGCTCGCGGCATCGGAGGGCAGAAGCTGGGACGATCTCGCAACCGATGACCAGCTTGCCTACTACGCCCGCGCCCGCCTGACAGAAGGAGATCGACCGCGAACATGAGCCAGATCGAGCACGTGCATGCCCGCCAGATTCTCGACAGCCGAGGTAACCCGACCGTCGAGGTCGAGCTCAGCCTCCGATCAGGGTCCTGGGGTCGCGCCGCCGTGCCGTCCGGGGCGTCGACCGGCGAGTTCGAGGCCGCCGAGCTGCGCGATGGCGGCTCGGACTGGATGGGCAAGGGCGTGACCAACGCCGTCGACAACGTCAACGGCGAGATCGCGACCGCCATACGCGGCCAGGACGCGGCGAGTCAGGCGGCGCTGGACCGGATGCTGATCACGCTCGACGGGACCCCCAACAAGTCGCGCCTGGGCGCCAACGCGCTGCTGGCCGTGTCGCTGGCCGCCGCCCACGCGGCGGCCGGCGAGGAGCGCCTGCCGCTGTGGCGCTACCTGGGCGGCGAGACCGCGCACGTTCTGCCGGTGCCGATGATGAACGTGCTCAACGGCGGCGTGCACGCTGACAACCGCGTCGATTTCCAAGAGTTCATGATTGTCCCGGTCGGCGCGCGCAGTTTCGGCGAGGCGCTGCGGATGGGCGCCGAAGTGTTTCACCATCTGAAAGGCACCCTGCACGAGCAGGGGCTGTCGACTTCGGTCGGTGACGAGGGCGGCTTCGCCCCGGACCTGCAATCCAACGGGCAGGCACTCGAGGTGCTGTTGGCGGGCATCCGGGCCGCTGGGTACATCCCCGGCGACCAGGTCGCCATCGCGCTGGATCCGGCGGTCTCGGAGTTCTATCGCGACGGCGCCTACGTGCTCGAGCACGAGGGCC
>OCZT010007092.1_pt1 | contig 11027 bp, 13 predicted proteins | sample 1539031 | NCBI WGS metagenome assembly OCZT01 (sample SAMEA3539308, study PRJEB22396) | soil metagenome | biome: tundra; feature: field; material: soil | place: USA | collected 2010-05 | depth 0.15 m
CTAGTAGAGAAAACGCTTGCTTAACGTCAATATACGATGCACGGGCGAGATGAACATTGAATAGGACTACGGAGAGCCGTGGGAATGTTGGAACAAGATAGATTGCTTCTGCTGCGACAGGGGTTTGAAGCGCCGGGTTATCCCGGTCAACGATTTTTCTGCTGGCATTGTGCGCTTTTCGACGGTTTGTTGTTCGCCTTCCCGGAACTCGCGCAGCGGCTCCGTGTTGAACGGATTGAATGGCCCCGACCAAGACTGGAGGTCGTTTCCCTTGTTGGGAAAGAAAACCATCAGTTCCCTTGTTGGTATTGGCAAATGGGGAAACATCACCGCACCAAACAGGTGTTTATGAAGGGCGTGCCTTTATTTCGGACAAGGACCGAATTCTCGCGGCACTATCCGAGAGACATGGTTTCCCTAATCTCTTTCCGGGGTGATTTTGCGCCGTCACCCACAACCAAATCAGACTGCGCTTCTTATTTTTGGATCGCGCCGTCGAGCGGCTGACGGGTGTCAGCTATCCCGGGAGGCCATACCACAACGAACCGCTCGAACATGGATTCCGGCGACCGTCAGTTCGGCGAGTTCGGTCGCCATCTCCGGGCCATCGCCAAAGGCCACCACGTCGTAATCGTCGTGGTGAAGGCCGGCGGCCTTGCGATATCCGCGCCAGAATTCATCCGTAAGCGCAGATCGCGTTCCACCGGCCACGACATCTATCCCTTCGGCGCGTCCGCCAATGCGGCGAGAATTCGCGCCCATGAACGAATGCCCTTGTGGAAGCTCTTCAGGTCGTATTTTTCGTTCGGCGAATGGATGTTGTCGTCGTCCAGACCGAAGCCCACCAGCACCGTATCGAGGCCGAGGGTGCGCTTGAAATCCGCGACGATCGGGATCGATGCGCCTGAGCCGACCAGCAGCGCTTCCTTGCCCCACTCGTCGGTCAACGCGCGCTTGGCGGCGGCAAGCGGCTTCATGTTCCAGTCAAGCGCGATGGCCGGCGCGCTGGAATGGTCGGTAAATTCCGCCTTGCAATCTTTCGGCAGCCGCGCGGTAACGTAGTCGCGAAACGCCTTGCGGATCTTGTCGGGCTGCTGTCCCACCACCAGCCGGAACGAGATCTTGGCGGACGCCTCCGCCGGGATCACCGTCTTTGAGCCCTCCCCGGTGTAGCCCCCGATGATGCCATTGATGTCGCAGGTCGGTCGCGACGAGACCTGCTCGATCAACAAGCGGTCTTTCTCGCCGGCGGGGATCGAAAGCCCGATCGGTTTAAGAAAGGAATCCGGCGAGAGATTCAGATTCTTCCATTGCGCAAGAATGTCGGGCGGCAAATCCTTCACGCCGTCATAGAACCCGGGGATCATGATGTGACCGTTGTCATCATGCAGGCTGCCGAGAATACGGGTCAGCACCCGGATCGGATTTTGCGCAGCCCCGCCGAATATGCCGGAATGCAGATCGCGATTGGCGGCCTTGATCCGCACCTCATCGTACATAAGGCCGCGCAGCGATGTGGTAATCGCCGGTGTATTGGGGTCCCACATGCCGGTGTCGCAAACCAATGCGAAGTCCGCCTTGAGTTCGTCCTTGATCGATTCAAGAAACGGAACGAAGTTTTTCGATCCGATTTCTTCTTCGCCCTCGATGACAATGGTCACGTCGACCGGCAGCGAACCGGTTACGGATTTCCAGGCCCGGCAGGCTTCGACGAAAGTCATCAACTGACCCTTGTCGTCCTCGGCGCCGCGCGCGACGATAATCTTGCGGCCATCGGCGTGATCGGTAACGGCCGGCTCGAATGGCGGGCGATGCCACAGATTGAGCGGATCGACCGGCTGCACGTCGTAGTGACCGTAGAACAGCACATGCGGTCGCGCGCCCCCGCTTGCCTTGCCGTTGCTCTTGGCGACGATGGCGGGATGACCGGCCGTGGGCCTGATCTCGGTCGCGAAACCGAGTGTTGCGATATCCCTGGCAAGGTGATCAGCCGCCGCCTTGCAGTCTCCGGCAAAGGCCGGATCGGCCGAGATCGATTTGATCCGCAGCAGGGCGAACAGCCGCTCAAGGCTGTTATCGAAATCGGCATCGATGCGGTCGAGGACCGGCTGAAGTTGCGGCGTGCTGGACATTTTTTTCGATCTTCCCTTGGCTAGCGGGGGTTACTCTTCATGTCAGGTTGTAGCTCGTCAGCCGTCGGAGACAAGGAGGCGAGCGTGGCGTCCAAAGGCGGATGCAGGATGTGCCAGACCAATCCCCCGGCAATCACGGCGGTCGCAGCGAGGTTGTTTCCGTAGGCCTGCAGATCATTCGGGAAAACGGGAAACGACAGGCACATCAGGCATCCCGCGATCGCCAGGGTGGCCCATGTGCTCGCCCGCACGGAAGCACGAGAATGATAGGCTGCCCGGTGTATCAGGATGGTCATCGGAAAGAACAGCCACATGAAGTAATATTGCCGGGCCAGCGGCGACGCCACCGTCATCAGGCAGAACAGGATACCAAGTTCTTCGGCATCCGACAGTCGCGTCCGCCGCGAGCGGGCCGGCATCACCGCGACGTATCCAAGTCCGATCGCGAGCGATATTGCGAGTACGACCCAATTCGCCGTCTTAAAATCGATATCGATCAGATTCATGTATTGCGGCGGCTTGGCCGGATTGTCCTGATTGTAATTGACCGGGCGCGTCAGCCGATGCGTCACGGCGATAATGGACTGATTGACCCACGACCAGTTCTGCTCGCCGCGCTGTCCGAAACCCTGCTCCGAGCTCGATCCAACCATGCCCTGAAACCATGTCTTCAGTTCGGAAACGTTGTGCTGGTAACCGCGCACGGGAGCCGGAACCACGAACAGAAAAATCCCCAAGAAGACAACCATGCCCGCAGCCGACGCCCACTGCCTCCGCCAAAGCAGATAAGGAAACACGGCCACGGGGAAAACCTTGATCGCGGTGGCCAGCGCAAACATGCCTCCCGCCATCCAGGGGCGCCCGTGCTGCAGCAACCAGAACCCGAACAACATCATCGCAAGCAGAACAAGGTTCGGCTGCCCGAGATCGAACATGTCGAAAACAAACGTAACGGTAACGAAGCCCGGCAGTGCAAAAAGCCACGGGCCGGGCATCCTGCCGGACCCGGTCATCGCGTTCGAGAATTGAGCCGTCATCCACCATGCGACGACGTTGAGAGCCGACAGGCATGTATAGAGAGGTATCTTGCCGAAATAACTGGGTATCGCGAGCAAGACCGCTGATAGCGGCGGATAGATGAATTCGAAATAAGCGTTGGGATCGCTGGGGTAGAGGTCCCTTCCCTGGAGAACCTGCTGCCCGGCCCAGAACCAAAGCGGATAGTCTTTTGTCTTTCCGTTCCCCCAAAGTTCCGGAACGAGAACGTCGGCTGTCAGCGCGATACAGCAGACCAGGAAGAGAATATCGAGCGGCGCTCGCAACGACGGATATCTCAGCACACGCACTTTCCGGAAATCAGAGGGAGATTACGTCGTGGCAAACAAGCGAAAAATTCTATCGTCGCAGCAACCCGCCGAGCGCGCCACGTACCAGGGCGCGACCGACCGTACCACCCACCGAGCCGCCCACCGATTTGCCGAGATCGGCAACGACCCCGCCGACCACCTTGTTGGTGACCGAGCGCGTAACGCTTCGCGCGATGATCTGACCGGTCGACATCCTGCCGCGCGATACGTTGGTCCCGAAAATCGTCCCGACCATCGCGCCGATCTGCCCGAGAATTCCCCCGCCTCCGGCAGGCCCGTTCGCGGACGCCGCGGTTCCGGCCACGCGCTTCTGCAGCACCTCAGAGGCGGATTCGGGATCGATTGTGGTGTCGTATTTACCCTTCACCGGGCTCTTGTCCATGATCGCCTTGCGTTCCTCAGGCGTGATCGGTCCGATCCGCGCCGACGGCGGGCGGATCATGACACGCTCAACCATCGCCGGCGTGCCGTTGCCTTCCAGAAACGACACCAGCGCTTCGCCCTTGCCCAATTCCATGATGACCTGGGCGGTGTCGAGTTTCGGATTGGGCCGGAAAGTCTGCGCGGCTGCCGCGACCGCCTTCTGGTCACGCGGGGTGAAAGCCCGCAACGCGTGCTGCACGCGGTTGCCCAGTTGCGCCAGCACCTTGTCCGGCACATCGATCGGGTTTTGCGTCACGAAATAGACCCCGACGCCCTTCGAGCGTATCAGCCGCACGACTTGCTCGATCTTGTCCATCAGCGCCTTTGGCGCATCGTTGAACAACAGATGCGCCTCGTCAAAGAAGAACACGAGCTTTGGTTTCGGCGGATCGCCGGCCTCCGGCAGCTCTTCAAACAGCTCGGACAGCATCCACAGCAGGAAGGTCGCGTACAGCTGGGGGCTCTGCATGAGCTTGTCCGCCACCAGGATGTTGACCATGCCCCGGCCGTCGCTGTCGGTGCGCATGAAATCCTTCAGCGCCAGCGCCGGTTCGCCGAAAAACCTGGCGCCGCCCTGATTTTCCAGCACCAGCAGCTGACGCTGGATGGTTCCCACGGTCTGCTTTGAGACGTTTCCATATTGGGTGGTGAGGTCGGCGGCGTGTTCCGCAATGAAGGACAGGATCGCCCGCAGATCCTTCATATCCAGCAGCAGCAACCCCTGCTCGTCGGCCACCTTGAACGCGATGTTCAGCACGCCTTCCTGGACTTCGTTCAGATCCATCATGCGGGAAAGCAGCAGCGGACCCATTTCCGAGACCGTGGCGCGCACCGGATGACCCTGCTCGCCGAACACGTCCCAAAACACGGTCGAAAACTGGTCGGGCTGGAAGGCGAGGCCCATATCGCCGGCCCGTTTGACGATAAGATCCTTTGCTTCACCCGCTTCAGAGATGCCCGAGAGGTCTCCCTTGATGTCGGCCGCGAATACCGGAACGCCTGCACGCGCAAATCCCTCAGCCATCACCTGCAGCGAGACGGTTTTTCCGGTTCCGGTAGCGCCGGTGACGAGGCCATGGCGATTTGCGAGCCCGAGCGTCAGCCAGGCCGGCTGTTCACCCTTACCGATGAAAATCTTATCGTCGGTATCGGCCATCTTGTTATCGGAGGTAGCCATTGCATCGCCTCTTTGCGCGCATCAGGGCGGCGGTCGCCGGGCACCGCAATCATACGGCATCTTGCAAGCCGATTGAAACCGGTCAACGCCCTCCGGGGAATTGAAAACCGGGTTCATCGAAATGAGGTCGACCGGCTTGATGCTTTATCCGCCGAAAGTTGGAACGAATGTCCCAGCCAGCGACAATTTTCCCCGAATTTCGCGCCTGCTCTTGCATTGCTGCAACACTCGCCAAGCGATCGCACTCTCGAATGCGGTCATCGCTTGTAATTCGCGTCGCAGACGATCAAGATAAATTCACAAGCAGGGATCCGGCAGGCAACCGGTTGAGGGCGGGGCAATATGGACGAATTGATTGGGCGGCTGGCGGTAAAGGCCGGCATCGATGCTGTTGTGGCCGAAAGAACCATCGGCATCATTCTGAGTTTTCTTCGCAACGAGGGTCCTTCCGACAAAGTTCAGGCCTTGATCGACAAGATTCCGGGCGCGGAAGCCGCGATCGCGGCCTCAAGCAATAGCGGCGGCCTCGGAAGGTTGATGGGCGGTGGCCTGATGGCGCTCGGCACCAAGCTGATGGGGCTTGGTTTGGGCATGGGAGAGATTCAGAACATCGCTCGTGAACTTTTCAGGTTTGGCCGCGACAAAATCGGAGCGGATCAAATGGGCGAGATCATTGCAGGAACACCGGGCCTTAGTCAGTTCGCTTAAAGCACCTTTTTCATATTGAGTACCATGACATATCCAATCTCCGAGATCGATGGCTTGACCGCCTTCTCCGCTTCGAAACTGAAATCGCTTGGCATTCGCACCACGGATGGGCTGCTTGAGGCCGCCCGGACCGTAAAGGGCCGTAAGGAGCTTGCGGCGAAAACCGGCATCAGCGAGCAGCAACTGCTCGAATGGGCCAACGTTTCCGACTACATGCGGATTCCCGGCATGGGCAAGGCAAAGGTCGGACTGGTGCGCGCCGCCGGCGTCACCACGGTTCGCGAGCTCGCCCTTCGCAATCCGGCGCGCCTGGCGCAGAACATGAAAGAGGTGAATACCAGGCGCAAACTCGTCCGCGTCTTGCCTTCGGAAAAGTCGGTCGAGCAGCTGATCGCGCAGGCCCGCAAGCTGCAGCCGAAGATAACCTATTAGGCCTGCTGGAGCCGGCTCGCCCACGCATGCGCCGGCGCGCCCTGCATCTTGACTCCCATGCACGGACCGCGCAAAGCGACCGCATGATCGCGACCACGTCCAGACCCGCCCCGGCGGCCGCCCCGGCAGATCATCCGGTGCTGCGGGGGCTTTTGTCCAGACCGTATCCAGCCGTGATGGGCGTCCTGAACGTTACGCCGGATTCATTTTCCGACGGCGGACGGTTTATCGCGCCGGAGCGCGCGCTGGCGCAGGCCCGGCGGATGGTCGCCGAGGGCGCCGACATCATCGACATCGGCGCGGAATCCACCCGGCCCTACGGCGCGCAGCCGGTCTCGGCCGACGAAGAGCTGAACCGTTTGCAGCCGATCCTGGCCGACGTCGTTTCACTCGGTGTTCCCGTATCCATCGACAGCATGAAATCGGCCGTCGTCGCCTGGGCGCTTGATGCAGGTGCGGCCATCGCCAACGACATCTGGGGCCTGCAGCGCGATCCCGACATGGCCAGGCTATTGGCGGCGCGCAATTCGCCGGTCATCGTCATGCACAACCGTGACCGCGTCGATGCTGACATCGACATCATGAAGGATATCGCCGCCTTCTTTACGCGCTCGCTCGAGATCGCCGACAAGGCGGGTTTCTCACCCGGTAACATCGTGCTCGACCCCGGCATTGGCTTTGGCAAAACCCCAGAGCAGAGCCTGACGGCGCTGGCCCGGCTGAACGAACTTCGGGTATTCGGCCTGCCGCTTCTGGTCGGCGCATCGCGCAAGCGCTTCATCAGTTCGGTGGTGCCGTCGGAGCCGCATCAACGTCTTGGCGGCTCGATCGCCGCGCACCTGGTGGCGGCAAAGGGCGGGGCGCGGATCATCCGGACCCACGATGTGTCGGAAACCGTACAAGCGCTGCGTGTGGCAGCGGCGATCGAGGACAGGCGATGACCGATACGATCTTCATTACCGGCGTCGTCATCCATGCCCGCCATGGCGTCATGGAACACGAGACCGAGGTCGGGCAGCGTTTCGTGATCGATCTCGAACTCTCTACCGATCTGTCGGACTCCTCGCGCACCGATCGCCTCGCCGATACGGTGTCCTATTCCAATGTGGTCGCGACCGCGACCGCGGCCTTCAAGAATGCCAATTACAAACTGCTGGAGCGGGCGGCCGGCGCGGTTGCCGACGCCATATTGGCGGCCTTTCCCCGCGTCAGCGCCATCAAGGTCACCGTCCACAAGCCACACGCGCCGATCGCCGCGATTTTCGAGGATGTCGGCGTGATCCTGACACGCTCGCGGCAAGCGCCGTCCCATGGCTGACGTGCTGATCGCGCTTGGCGGCAATGTCGGCGACGTCCGCGCGACATTTCAGAAAGCGATCGCCAATATCTGCGGCATGACGCAGGCGGCGCTGCTGGCACGGTCGTCGGATTACGCCACGCCGCCCTGGGGCGATGAGCAGCAAGCCCGCTTCGTCAATGCCTGCATCGAAATCGAAACCGGCCTCGATCCCCACGCGCTGCTGTTTACGCTGCACAAGATCGAAAAGAAGTTCGGCCGAGATCGCGCCAACGAGAAGCGCTGGGGGCCGCGTACGCTGGACCTCGACCTGATCGCTTATGACGACGTTTCGCTTCAAAAGCCGGAACTGACGCTGCCGCACCCCCGGCTGTTCGAACGCGCTTTTGTACTCTTGCCGCTGGCTGAGATCGCCCCTGATCGTGTCATTGCGGGACGCAGCGTTGCAGCAACGCTGGCACAGCTATCCACCGCTGGAATCGAGCGGCTGCCAGACCTAAACTGACCAAAAGGGACCAAAAACAACCGTTTGGCTTGGCGGCTGCCACGTGGCAATTTCCGGCGGACAATTAACGGCTCCCGGGAGCGACCTGCCGAATGACATCTGCAACTGACGACCTGCGGCTGGCAGCGGATTTCGCGCCGGCAAGCTATGACGACTGGCGCAAGCTGGTCGATGGCGTGCTGAAGGGCGCGCCGTTCGAGAAGCTGGTCGGCAGCACCTCCGACGGTCTGAAGATCGAGCCGATCTATCAGCGCGCGCGCGGTGCCGCGCCGGTCGCAGGCCGCGCCGCGGCCGCGCCCTGGCAGATCATGCAGCGGATCGATCATCCGGATGCCGCTGTCGCCAACGCGCAGGCGCTGCATGATCTGGAAAACGGTGCCAACGGGCTGACCCTGGTATTCGCGGGCGCCAATGGCGCGCATGGCCATGGACTGGAGCCATCGGCGGAAGCGGTCGCGAAGGTTCTCGACGGCGTCTTCATCGACGCCGGCATCGCCATCGAGCTTCAGATCGGCCCGCAATCGCGCATGGCAGCGATTCACATCGCTGAATATGTCAAGCGCAAGGGCCTCAACCCCACGGCCTGCGATATCCGTTTCGGTCTCGATCCGATCGGCGCCTGCGCGGTGTGGGGATCGAGCCCCTACACCTGGCCCGAAATCGTGCCCGCGGTTACCGGCGCGATCAAAGGCCTCGCCGGAATCGGATTCAAGGGCCCGTTCGCGGTTGCCGATGGACGGGTGATCCATGACGCCGGCGGATCGGAAGTGCAGGAGCTGGCCTTCGTGCTGGCGGCCGGCGTCGCCTATCTGCGCGCGATAGAGGGTGCCGGTGTCGCGCTCGAAGACGCGCAGAAGATGATCTATGTGCGGCTCAGCGCCGACGCCGATCAGTTCCTGACCATGGCAAAGTTCCGCGCGCTGCGTCTGCTATGGGCGCGGATCGAGCAGAGCTGCGGCCTTGCGCCGAAGCCGCTGTTCATTGCCGCCGATACCGCATGGCGAATGCTGACGCAGCGCGACCCCTATGTGAACATGCTGCGCGCGACCATGGCGACATTCTCCGCAGGGCTCGGCGGTGCCAACAGCATCACCGTGCTGCCGCATACGCTGGCGTTGGGATTGCCCGATCCATTCGCGCGGCGCGTGGCGCGCAATACGCAGCTGGTGCTGCTCGAGGAATCCAATCTCGCCAAGGTATCGGATCCCGCCGCCGGCTCCGGCGGCATCGAAACCCTGACCCAACAGCTTTGCGAGGCCGCATGGTCGCTGTTTCAGGAAATCGAGAAAGCCGGCGGCGTGTTCGCTTCCCTCGAGCAAAGCCTGATCCAGCGCAAGGTCGCCGCGACGCGCGCAGTGCGCGAAGCCAACATCGCCAGGCGCAAGGAAGTGCTGACCGGCGCCACCGAGTTTCCAAACCTGCATGAGGCTCACGTCGCGGTGCTGGAGGCGACGCCGGTTGTGCTCGCGCCCTATGGCGAAGCAAGATTCAAATTCGACGCGCTGCCGCCGATGCGGCTTGCGGCGCCGTTCGAACGCTTGCGCGACCGGTCGGATCAACTTCTGAAAGACCGCGGCTCGCGGCCAAAAGTCTTTCTCGCCAATCTCGGCACAGCCGCCGACTTCACCCTGCGTGCGACGTTTGCGAAGAGTTTTTTCGAGACCGGCGGGATCGAGGCAGTTGATAGCGGGGGATTTACCGATCCGGCTGCCCTCGCCGCCGCGTTCAAGGCGTCAGGCGCCGCGCTGGCCTGCCTGTGCGCCTCGGACATGATCTATGCCGAGCATGCAACGGCCGCGGCAAAAGCCCTACAAGCCGCTGAAGCAAAACATATCTATCTGGGAGGACGGCCCGGCGAACAGGAAGCCGCGCTCCGTGCCGCGGGCGTCAGCAATTTCATCTTCGCCGGCGGCGATGCGCTGGCGACGCTGCAAGAAGCCTATCGGCTGACGGAGTGAGCATGACATCGGCGACGAAACCCGTTCTGACCGACGGCTGCCAATGCGGCGCCGTACGCTTTGCGCTGTCGGCGGCGCCGGTGAAGGTCAGCATCTGTCACTGCCGGATGTGCCAGAAGGCGGCCGGCGCGCCGTTCGCATCCTTCGCCGACATTGAACTCGGCGATTTCGCCTGGACCCGCGGCAAGCCATCCGCGTTCCGCTCCTCCTCCATCGCCGAGCGCGATTTCTGCGCAAACTGCGGCACGCCGCTCAGCTTTCGCCGCATCGACGGCCGGCGGATCGAGATCATGACCGGCGCATTCGACCGCCCGGACCGGGTGGTGCCGACCCAGCAGTTCGGCACCGAATCCCGGCTCGGCTGGGTGGTGGCCATCGCCAATTTGCCGAGCCAGACCACGCTGCAGAACTACGGGCCGGACAAGCTCAACGGCATCGTCAGCCACCAGCATCCAGACCGTGATTGAGGACATGCTTGATGGGTTTGGCTGCTTATCAAGGACCCCAATCGTGCTAGGATCACAAGATGTTTTGGCTCCTGATGCAGGTCTTGTTCGAGGCTTTGATTTGGAAAGTCGAACGGTTCTTCCGGTTCCGGCCTCGGGCCATGCCGAAAAGCCGTTTCGAAGGTCCCGTGTACGAGAGGAACGTTCGAGAGCTGATCGAACGACACAAAAGGTTTGAGGACGCCAAGGAATGACACGCATTCCCAATTTCGCTGATATCGCGTTCGAGCCCGTCGCTGCGGCGACGCCCGCCGGTGGCGCCGAGCCGTGGCTGACGCCCGAGGCCATCCTGGTAAAGCCGGGCTATTCAGAAAGCGATCTCGAAGGCATCGATTTCCTCGAGACCTGGCCGGGCATCGCGCCTTATCTGCGCGGCCCCTACCCCACCATGTATGTCAACCAGCCCTGGACCATCAGGCAATATGCCGGCTTCTCCACGGCGGAGGATTCCAACGCGTTCTACCGCCGCAACCTCGCCGCCGGGCAAAAGGGCCTCTCGGTCGCGTTCGATCTCGCCACCCA
>OCZT010007093.1_pt1 | contig 11027 bp, 13 predicted proteins | sample 1539031 | NCBI WGS metagenome assembly OCZT01 (sample SAMEA3539308, study PRJEB22396) | soil metagenome | biome: tundra; feature: field; material: soil | place: USA | collected 2010-05 | depth 0.15 m
AACATTGGCTACTGGCAAGGCTTTAGCAGCGAGTCCGGCCCATCCTCAACTCGGGATCGAGGGCGATCTCGTCAAGGTTGCGCTGCCCACTGGAAGCACGTGGGCCACCATGACCGGACCGCAAGTTCCTCCCTTCGTGGCGCCCCCGCCCCCGTATACGACCGCGACGCTCACCATTACCCTGGAGAACACGTCTGGTGTCGTTCCCCTGCACGCGAGTGACTTTGCCCTGATCGATGGCAACGGCACGGTGTATCGCCCGGCGACTTTTGTGGGTGGTCGTACGAGTGTCGAAGTCCCGGCTCGTTCTCGAGTGAGGGTGAAAGTGTGCGAATATCTGGCAATCGGCTCAGGCAGCGTCCGCTGGGCGCCGGCGGGTCGACCGGTGATGACGTGGGAGTTCACGGTGGAGAACGACTAAGTCGGTTGCTGTCGGCGACCCCTCGGGGGCGAGTTCTTCGACCCGACACGTGGCGCCAGTACGATGCACGGATGCCTCGCAGCCTGCGTAACGTCGACGTCGCCCTTCGCCGAGCGTGGCACCCGTTGTGCCGCTCGAGCGAAGCCACCTCCCAGCCCGGGGCGTTCACCCTGATGGGCGAGCGCTACGTGGTGTACCGCTCTCCTGGCGACGGTCTGCGGGTCTTTTACGACCGTTGTCCCCACCGTTTTGCGCCATTGTCGCTCGGTACCTGTGAGGGCGAGAAGTTACGTTGCGCGTATCACGGGTGGGTCTTCGATGCGCAGGGCAAGTGCGTGGAGATTCCGTCGTTGGGACCCAACGCGACGCTGCCAGCTCGCGCGGAGCTGAGCGGCCCCTTCGCCTTCGCTGAATCACACGGGATGGTCTTCGTCGCCCCCGAGTCGCCCCTCACGCCGCTGCCATCGCTCGCGTCTGACGCCGATCCGGCATTCGAGCGAGGTGACCTCGAACCCATCGTGACGCGCGCCAATGCGGGTCTGTTGGCCGACAATTTCCTCGACATGGCCCACTTCGCCTTCGTCCATACCGGCACCTTCGGCGCCGGCGAAGCCACCGAGGTGGGACATTACTCAGTCGAACGTGACGGCTACACCTTCTCGGCCGTCTACGAGCACGACTTCGCCAACCGCGAGGACCCCGGCGTCGCTGCGGGTATACGCCCGCTCATCCAGCGCCGTCGACTCACGTATCGCTACGTCGCTCCGTACCATTTGGAACTCGCCCTGGACTTCCTTGATTCGGGCGGCACCAACGTTATTGGCTTCTTCCTGGTTCCCGTGGACGATGAGATGGTGAGGATCTATTCATCCATCTGGCGCGACGATCTCGAAGGCTCCAGCGAGCGCTTGCGCGAAGCGATTGACTTCGAGGTAGCGGTGGTCAACGAAGACTTGGCTCTGCAGTCTCGCTACTACGACCTGGCGCTGCCACTCGACATCACCTCTGAGGTGCACGTCAAGGCGGACAGGACGACGGTGGAATTGCGGCGTATCCTGCGTGACCTGATCGACGCGGCGAACGCATGTGACTGATGTCGACTCCCGGTTTCGGAATGGATCGTACGTCGCTGCGACTCTTTCTCGAAGTGATGCCGGCGATTCGCACTACGGCATTCTTCTTGACCGTGCCGGAATTGTGCACAGCGTCACTGGGCTCCCCGGGGTTACCACCTGCGGCGCGCCACGGTGTGGGGCGAGATGCATCATGACGACGATGGCGAGCAGGACGACTTCAAGGTTTTCGTTACCGAGCAATCGACGCTCTCGTCCGAGACGTGAGCTTTATATCGTCATGGTAAACGCGCGTAGATGCAAGGGCTCGCCCTCGAGGTCTGAGCTTTCGTGGATGAACTCGTCGAGCTCCGGTGCCCGGGCGAAGCTCATCTTCACGTACATGGCGCGCGCCGTTGTCATGGCGGGTGCGGAATGCAGAATAATCCGTCCGCGTCCCTGTTCACGTGCGCGGGCCACGCACTTTTCCACGAGCGCTCGACCCGCGCCGCGTCCCTGGAGCGCGGGATCGACGGCGAGCATCCGAATGCCGCAGGCGACAGGGTCGCGGAACTCGGCCATCGCGCGCTCGGGACCGGGCACGTACGTGACGCCACCCATGAGTCGGCCGCCGTTGTCGAGAGCGACGTACACCTCGGAATCGAAACTTCGCGCTTGCACGTCGAGCAGCTCTTCCTCGTAGGGGCCGAGTGGTTCGGAGCCATTGAGCTGGCGATAGGCGTCTAACGTGATTTGGCCCAGAGTCGCACATTCCTCTGATTGAATCAGTCGTATCTCCATACGGGCAACGATTCTAGGGCGCTGGCGCGACGCGGCCGGAGGTCTCTACCTCCGTTACTCGGCAGCCCGAATACGTTTAACGTGCTCAACAGAGGAGTTATCAAAAAATCTGTAACACCCGGGTCCCCTTCGAGACTGAAAGAGCAAAGGGAGGTGCGATGAACGACGAGTCACTAGTGAGGGCCGCCAAGAGCCCCGTCGGGCGCCGGATGTTTCTTGGCTTGGTGGCTCTCGGCGCCGCCGGCGTGGCCTTCGGATCACAGGTGCAAAAGCTCGTGGGCAACAAACTCGGTTCGCGCATCGCCTCGCTGCTGCCCGGGGGCGATCACTTTCGCATTTATACGATTTCGGGCGGATTCCCCACTATCAGCACCGACAAGTATCAACTCAAGGTGAGCGGCCTGGTCGACACGCCCCTGACGCTCTCCTTTTCCGACCTCCAATCCCTGTCGTCGATTCACATGGTGAAAGGTTTCCAGTGCGTCACCGGTTGGCGAGTGAACAATGTTCCCTGGAAGGGAGTGCCGCTGTCACACATCTTGAAGATGGCGGGTGCGCATTCCGATGCGGTGGCGGTCAGTTTCGATTCTTACGACAACACCGACTCCGAAAGTCTGTTGATCGACCAGGCTCATCTCGCCGACGTCATCGTTGCCTACGAAATGTACGGTCAGACGGTCACCCGCGAGCACGGGGGTCCGGTGCGACTGGTGGTTCCTCAGATGTACGGATACAAGTCGCTCAAGTGGCTGTCGGGCATTCGCGTAGTGAACCACGTGGAGCCCGGCTTCTGGGAGCAGAACGGTTATCCAGTCAATGGATGGCTGGACGGTTCGACCGGAGTGACGAACCCCACGCCCCGGCTGTCGTGACGACGACGCGGAGTTCCCCCGTGGTGCGGTTGTTGCGCTTTGACGGCGTGCAGCGCAGCATCCATTGGGTTAATGCGCTTCTCTTCGGGGCCCTGATATTCACCGGCATCCCGCTGTACTTCGGTTCGTTCTTTGGCGTTATCTTTCCGCGCCACGAAATTCAAGAGATTCATCTCTGGACGGGTCTGATATTGCCGCTACCCATCGTGGTGTCGCTGCTGGGGCCGTGGGGGCGTCGGATGCGCCAGGATCTGCACCGCTTCAGTTACTGGTCCAAGGCCGAGTTGCGCTGGCTGTGGACTCTTGGACGCGAGAGAATTGACTTGGACAAATACAATCCGGGTCAGAAGGCCAACGGGTTATTCATCGGCGCGGCCATTATCGTGCTGTGGGTCTCCGGATACGTCCTGCAGTGGTTCCGATTCTTCCCCGTGTCCTGGCGCGAGGGTGCGACCGTCACGCACGACTTCTGGGCTTTCGCGGTCTTCGTCGTGGTGGCGGGTCACATCTTCATGGCGCTGACTCACCGTGAGGCGATGGTGTCGATGCTCAAGGGCTCCGTTAGCGAGAAATGGGCTCAGACACACGCCAAGGAGTGGGTCGACGAAGAGTCGGCGACGTAGTTCGTCGTCTCGACCTCCGGGCTCACTCGGTGTAACGCTGCCCTGGGCCGCGAGACAGTAGAACTGTCCATTTCAAAGGAGCAGATGTGTCAGAGCGATATCCGGTCAGCGCCGAGGCGATTTCCCGGTTGACGTCCCGGCAGTACCAGGTCACTCAAGAGGACGCCACCGAGCCGGCATTCAACAATGAGTTTTGGGAACTGAAGGAAGCCGGCATCTACGTCGACCTGGTGTCGGAGGATCCGCTGTTCGGGTCCACCCAGAAGTACGACAGCGGATGTGGTTGGCCCAGCTTCACCACACCCCTCGCTCCAGAAAATGTGAAGGAAGAGAACGACGGCAGTTTTACCATGGCGAGGACCGAAGTGCGCTCCACGAACGCCGACTCTCACCTGGGGCACGTCTTCACCGACGGTCCCACCGAGGAGGGCGGCCTGCGGTACTGCATCAACTCTGCCGCCCTTAGATTCGTAGCGTACGAAGATCTCGAGACCGAGGGCTACGGGCAGTACCGTCGCCTGTTGGGGGATCACTTGACGAATGAAGGGATACCACAATGAGCGACGCGACCGAGACGGCGATTCTGGCTGGCGGCTGTTTCTGGGGAATGCAGGACCTGATTCGTCGTCGCCCGGGTGTGGTGAGCACTCGCGTGGGGTACAGCGGTGGCGACGTCGCGAATGCGACGTACCGCAACCACGGGACCCACGCCGAAGCGATCGAAATCGTCTTCAATCCATTGGTGACCTCCTACCGGGAGATCCTGGAATTCTTCTTCCAGATTCACGACCCAACCACGCCTAACCGGCAGGGAAATGACCGAGGCATGAGTTATCGCTCGGCCATCTTCTATCTCGACGATGAGCAGAAACACGTGGCGGAGGACACCATCGCCGACGTCGAGGTGTCGGGCCTCTGGCCGGGCCGCGTTGTCACTGAGGTGGTGCCCGCGGGCCCGTTCTGGGAGGCCGAACCCGAGCACCAGGATTATCTCGAGCGCATCCCCAACGGGTACACGTGCCACTTCGCTCGTCCGGGCTGGGTGTTGCCGCGCCGCAGCGACTCGGCGACTCCCGCGTCGTAGTTTCAGCAGTTGACCCGTGGCTTCTTCTTAAGCCCCCACCCGTTGTGCGACGAAGAGGGCGCGGGCGGACGTGTCAGTTGGTCGCGACCCCTGGGTGTCGGATTCTGCGAGAATGAGGAAGTTGGCCGCGAGGGCGTCGCGAACCTGATCGAGGGCGACCGCGAGCTCGAGAATGGTTTCGCGATGCTGGCGATACGTGGCGTCCCGCTGTTTCTCAAAAATTCGAATGTTCCACCGAGCGAGTGGTTCGTCGGTGAAATCAACGTCCATGATGAGCGTATGGCCGTCGAAGTCGTACACCCACGGCGCCATGTCGCCCAAGTCACGCAGCCGCCCCACGGGGTTGAGGTCGAAGATGAAGAGGCCACCTTGGTGCAGGTGGGCGGCGACATTGGCGAATACTTTCTTCCAGCCGTCGAAGGTGATCACGTGATTGATGGTGTCGTACACGCTGATGATGACGTCGAACTTCGTGTCGAGTGAGAAGGAGGTGATGTCGCCGTGAATCAGACGCGCTCCGGGGCTGCGGCGTCGGGCGTGGGCGAGCATCGCTTCGGACACGTCCATGCCGGTGAGAGAGAATCCTGAGCCGAGTCCGGCCAGGATGGCGCCGGTGCCGCATCCCAGTTCGAGCACGGAATGCGCGTCGGGGCGAAACTGCGCGATGTAGTCGAGGATTTGCGAGATGCGATCTTCGGGCTCGCCATTGACGGCGTCGTAGAACCGCGCGAACACATCGTATTGCGCCATTCCTCAGTATTTCACCTTCGTGGAGAGCACTGGGTGGAGATGATCCGCACGAGATTGGTTCACTGTCGAGTCGAAAGTTCAACAGTTGAATAGTGATGAAGTGGCGTAGTAGTTCATTCTGAGCGGCACCGGCGAATGGACCTCACTACGACGGGCGTCGTCGTCGTGGACGGCGCGACGCGATTCTAAGGAATAGCGGCATCGGTGGGGACCAGGCATCGCGTCGGGGCACTACGTGCGTATTCCTCGCTCGGAGCCTTCCTGGTGCCAGCGTTGGTAGATTGTCGCCGCTTCCGGAGGCTGCACTGGCTAACTTGGTAGATGTTCTAAATAGTGACTACTTCTCCGTTGTTGCGCACCACTCCTCGACTAGAGCACTATCGCTCGGGTTTTTGGACGAGAGCGAGCGTCACCCGACGTCGGAGTCGTGAGTTGTTGACTGGAGCACGAGGTGGCAGCAGGAGTGAAGGAGCATCATGACCGTGGGCGGAACCAGACAGTCGAGGAGCGGACCACGTTTGCGCGATCCCGAGCGCACGAAGCAGGAGATACTGGAAGTGGCAACCGACGAGTTCGCTAATCGAGGTTTCGCGGGAGCGCGAGTCGACGAAATTGCGGCGAAAACTCGCACGACAAAGCGCATGATCTACTACTACTTCGGTTCCAAGGAACGTCTCTACGTCGCGGTCCTGGCGAAGGCCTACGAGGATATCCGCGTCACCGAGCAGAACGTTGATGTCGAGAGCCTTGATCCCGTCACCGCAATACGCCAGTTGGCCGAATTCACTTTCGATCGTCACGAAGCGAATCCGACCTTCAGTCGTCTGGTGAGTTACGAGAACATGCAGGGTGCCCAATTCGTGACGGCCGCCGACGGCTTCCCAGGATTGGATCGGCCAATTATCAAGATGCTGAAGAAGTCACTCGAGCGCGGTCGCGCCGAGGGCGTCTTCAGACGCAACATTGACGCGCCGGATCTCCACATGCTGATTAGTTCGTACTGCTTTTTTCGTATCAACAATCGCTATACCTTCAAGGCGAATTTCGGACGCGATCTCGTGGAACCGAAGCGACGCCAGATCTATCGCAAAAGAATCGGCGACGTGGTCATTGAGTACCTGACGAGCACCGACTCCTAAGGCTTATGGGCCAGCTGGTCCTGGAGCTGTCCGAGAATGTTGTAGCAGTCAAGAACCGATTCGATGGAGGAATTCGGAGAGCGGTGTTGCGCGATCGCGGCCACGAATTCGCGGTCTTGGAGTTCGATGCCGTCCATTGATACCGCCTCTTTGGTCACGTCAACTTGTTCCTCACGCCCAGTGAAGAGGTCGTCGTAGCGCGCAATATAGGTTCCGTTGTCGCAGATGTAGCGGAAGAAAGTACCCAGCGGCCCATCGTTATTGAAGCTCAGGGCGAGGGTGCAGAGTCGCCCCGACTCGCTCTTGAGCTGGATGGACATGTCCATGGGAATCTTGAGCTCGGGGTGGAGGGGTCCGGCCATGATGTTGGCGTCAACTATTCGCTCGCGCGACTGGTAAGCGAACAGGTCGATCGTGTGTGCCGCGTGATGCCACAGTAAATTGTCGACCCAACTGCGGGGTTGACCGAGGGCATTGATATTGGTGCGCCGAAAGAAGAATGTCTGAACGTCCATGTGCTGAATGGAGAGTACTCCGGCGACAATGCGATTGTGGATCCACTGGTGCGAGGGATTGAACCGTCGGGTGTGTCCCACCATGCACGTGAGGCCAGTTGTTCGAGCTACGTCAGCCACTTGACGTGCGTCATCCCAATTGTCCGCCAATGGAATCTCCACTTGCACGTGCTTGCCGGCGTGCAGTGCGGCAATGGACTGTGCGGCGTGCATCTGCGTGGGCGTGCACAGGATCACCGCGTCGACGTCGGGCATTTGTAACACGTCGTCGAAGTCAGTGGTGGCGAGTCTCGCGCCGTACGTAGCCGCCACGTCGCGGGCCTGCTCGATTGTGCGACTGGCGACGGCCGCAATCTGGACATCTTCAATACGAGAGAGAGCATCAAGGTGCTTGATGCCAAAGGCACCCGCACCCACGAGGGCAATGCGCATTCGAGCTTTCCTTTCCTTAGGCGGTGGGCCGCAGAACCAGGTGGCCGACGGCGGTATTCGATGCGGGGACGTGGTAATGCCGATGTAGCTCTTCAGCGTCGTCTCCCAGTGCTCCTCGCATGATCAGCCACATCACCATCTCGATTCCCTCCGAGCCTGATTCGCGCAGGTATTCAAGGTGCGAAATGGCGCGGATCGCGGCAACGTCCAACGTCATGTTGTCAAGTATCTGACCATCGAACTCCTTGTTGATCAGTCCCGCGCGAGTTCCTTGAAGTTGGTGGCTCATGCCGCCCGTCCCCCACACTTGTACGTTGAGGTCTTGATCGAATGCCGCCACCGCGCGCCGTATTGCCTGACCGAGCTTGAAACAACGTTCCCCGGTGGGTGGCGGATACTGAACGACGTTGACCGCGAGGGGGATCACTCTCGCGGGCCACACATCAGGTGAGCCGTACATCAGCGAGAGCGGTACGGTCAGGCCGTGGTCCACATCCATCTTGTTGATTACCGTCATGTCGAACTCGTCCAGGATCAGGCTCTGGGCGAGGTGACAGGCCAATTCGGGTGCGCCCACCACCGTCGGCACGGGCCGTGGTCCCCAGCCCTCGTCGGCAATGGCGAATTCATCCGCACACCCGATGGCGAAAGTGGGGATCATTTCGAGTGAAAAGGCGGAGGCGTGATCGTTGTAGACCAGAATGATGACGTCGGGGTCTTCATCGGCAATCCACTTTTTGGTCCACTCGTAGCCACCAAAGACCGGAGTCCAGTACTCTGAGTTCTGTTGTCCCTGGTCCCACGCCACGCCGATGGCGGGCACGTGGCTCGTGGTCAGACCAGCGGTGATGCGCGCCATCGTCAGCGTCCATCCCTTATGGAACGCAGACCCTCGGGTGAGCGTCCGCCGTCGAGCATCATTTGGGCGTATTCGTCAACGCTCATGCCGGTCATCGAGGCGGCGGCGGTTTGAAAGCTCACACCGTCACTGGAGAAGATCTTTGACAGGAAGTAGACGTTGCCGCCCTGAGCGATCATGGAGTTGTAGTCCCGGTCCAGGACCGCTTGTTTCTGGCCGGCCGTCATCGGCCACTGGTCCAGGTACGACTTTTCGTCGGACTTGAAGCGCTCGCGATTTTTGGGGTCTTTCAAGCTCATGCAGAATTGATTGAGGTGAAAACCCTCGTGCGATCGCTCGGCAGTGAAGACCGTGGTGCCCGGGATATCGTCAAATTCCGAATTGTCTACCATTTCTCTCCTTCCCAGTACAGCCTCGTTGGATTATCGACTAGGAGTTTGTACTGCAGAGCCTCAGTGGTCGCGATGAAGGGAATGAAATCAACCAGTGCACCGTCGTCGGGCATGTGGAACTTCAAGTTGGGGTGGGGCCAGTCGGTACCCCAGAGGACCCGATCCGGAAATTCCTCAATCACGCGTCGCGCGAAGGGCACGACGTCATCGTAACTGGGCGGTCCGGATCGGGTGAGTCGTTCCGGACAAGTTGTCTTGACCCAGAAGTTGTCGTGTTCTCGAATTAGTCGCAGGAACAGCTCGAACTCCTCCCCGTCGAGGGGTTTGGAAACGTCGGGACGACCCATGTGATCGACCACGATGACGGCATCGAGTGAAGTGAAGAATTTCCATCGATTAGCCAGATCGGCGGCCTCGAAGTAGATCACGATATGCCAGCCCAGGGGTGTGATGTTTTCGACGATTCGGTGATAGTACTCATCGGGTTGGGGATCCACGAGCCGCGGTACGTAGTTGAACCTCACGGCGCGCACTCCCGCGTCGTGCATGGCGGCGAGCTGCGCACGAGAGACGTCAGGTCGCACGGTGGCCACTCCTCGGGCGCGGCCGTGCGAGGAGTGCAGTGCGTCGACCATTGCCGAGTTGTCCGCACCGTGGCACGTAGCTTGGACGATCACGTTCCTCGATACTCCCAGGCGGTCACGCAACTCGAAAAGCCTGTCTTTGCCCGCGTCGCAGGGAGTGTACTTGCGTTCCGGAACAAACGGGAATTGGTCTCCCGGTCCAAAGACGTGACAGTGAGCATCGACCGCACCGGCGGGGAGCGCGAAATTCGGGCGAGAAGGGCTCGGGAGAAAATCAAGCCAATCAGCGTCAACGGTGAACTTCGGCATTGTCACCTTCCTTGCGCCGTCAGGGTCCGGTCTAGTCGTGGGTAGACGCGACGGGCGTTGAGCGAATACACCATGTCACGCTGGCCATCGGTGAGCGCGGCGGCGTCGACGTAGCGCTTGGTGTCGTCGAAATAGTGACCGCTCTCGGGATCGATCCCACGAACGGCACCTAGCATTTCTGAACCGAAGAGGATGTTCTTGGTGTCGATGACTTCGAAAAGCAAGTCGATGCCCGGCTGGTGATAGACGCAAGTGTCAAAGAAGACGTTCTCCATGAGGTGCTCTGAGAGAATCGGTTTCTTGAGCATGTCCGCGAGACCTCGGTACCGTCCCCAGTGGTAGGGGACGGCGCCACCTCCGTGGGGAATGATGAATCGCAGATCCGGGAAGTCTCTGAACAAGTCGCCCTGGAGCAACTGCATGAAAGCCGTGGTGTCGGCATTCATGTAGTGAGCGCCGGTGGCGTGAAAGTTGGGGTTGCAACTTCCCGAGACGTGGATCATTGCCGGCACCTCCAATTCGACCATCTTCTCGTAGACCGGATACCACGAACGATCCGTCAGGGGTAGCCCATTCCATAGTCCGCCGCTCGGATCTGGATTGAGGTTGAGACCCACGAAGCCCAGCTCGAGAACACAGCGTTCGAGCTCGGCGAGGGAGTTTTCGACGGGGACACCCGGTGACTGGGGGAGTTGGCACACGCCGATAAAGGTCTCGGGAAAGCGACCGACCACCCGAGCGATGAGGTCGTTGCACGCACGCGACCACGCCACGCTGACCGATTCGTTTCCGACGTGGTGTTCCATCGCCGACGCGCGGGGTGAAAATATCGTGAGGTCGGCACCGCGCTCGTGCACGAGGCGTAGCTGGTTGGTTTCGATGGTGTCAACGATTTCGTCGTCGCTGATCACCGGGTACGGGGGGCAAGTCTGCCCAGATTCGAAGGCGCTGACCTGCAGCTTTCGCCAGAGATTGTGGGCCTCGGGTGCCGTCGTGTAGTGGCCGTGGCAGTCGATGATCACGAGTCCCTCCAAATGGCGGTTGGCACGAAGACATCACCGCGCATCAAGAGTCGCGCCGTGCGCAGGAGCGCGGAGGAATTGACGTGCACCGTTTCGTCCTCGAGGGACACGTTCATCGAGACACTGAAGTATCCGCTGGGGTGTTCAACGTCAATCGTCGTCGGGCGCTGTG